>WNFL01324998.1_pt1 | contig 14479 bp, 15 predicted proteins | sample 5400361 | NCBI WGS metagenome assembly WNFL01 (sample SAMN13153351, study PRJNA577476) | soil metagenome | isolation source: 40 cm soil on Douglas fir-dominated hillslope | place: USA:California | collected 2013-09-17
CTCCGAACGCCGTCTGAGTGGTCAGGATGATGTTCGGCCGAATCGCGCGCAGAGTCGGGTAGTCGATACCCATGGCGCGCAGCTGCACGAGAGGAAGGTTGGCAACGACGACGTCCGCCGTGGCGATCAGCCGCGCCACCAACTCACGCGCTCCCGGTTTGCCGGGATCGAGGGTGATGGATTTCTTGCCGCAGCCGGTTTGGAAAAACACGCCGCCTTCGCCGCCGCCGGCGACCGGCGCGATGTAGCGGTCCTCGCCGCCTTCCCGGCGTTCGATGCGGATGACCTCGGCGCCGAGATAACCGAGCAAGGTCGCGCAGTACGGACCCGCGACATAGCGGCCGAAATCGAGCACTCGGATATTCGCCAAGACGTTGCGGGAAATGTTTGGCGTCTTGCCGGTTGATTCGTTCATGATGGGAATACTACACGTGCGAGGTGCCCATTGGATTTTACTCTGAGCGAAGAACAAAGCGCATTGCAGGCGGCTGCACGCGAGTACGCGCAAAGGCGGCTGCCGGCGATCGCGCAGGACATCGAGACGAGCGGCGAACCGCCGTCGCACTCGCTCATTGCGGAATTTGCGAGTCACGGATTTCTCGGCATCAACATTCCCGAGGACCTCGGCGGCCTGGGCCAGGGCAACCTCGAGGCGCTCATCGTGCTGGAGGAGTTCGGCAAAATTTCCTCCGCCGTCGCCTTCCCGGTATTCGAATCCTGCGTGGGTCCGGTGCGTGCGATCGAGCGGTTCGCCAACGGTGAACTCAAGGCGCGCATCGTCCCGCGCGTTTGCAGCGGCGAGATCGTGGTCGCGATCGCGATGTCCGAGCCCGCGGCGGGCTCCGCGCTCACCGATTTGACCACGCGCGCCGAAACCCGCGGCGCGAACCTGGTCTTGAACGGCACCAAGCGCTGGTGCTCCGGCGGCGGCCATGCCGACGGCTACGTGGTGTACTGCCGCATGTCGGATGCGCCGGGCGCGAAGGGCATCGGCGCCGTATACGTGGAGAAGGATGCGGCGGGACTGACTTTCGGCAAACGCGAGTCGCTGATGGGCTTTCGCGGCGTACCCTCGTCGGATCTGTACTTTGATAATTGTGCCGTGCCGCTCGCGAACGTCATCGTGCCCGCCGGCGGCTTCAAGCGGCTCATGGAGGCGTTCGATCTCGAGCGCTGCGGCAATGCCACCATGGCGCTCGCGCAGGCGAGCGGGGCGCTCGACGACGTCGTGCGCTACGTGCAGGAGCGCCGGCAGTTCGGCAAACCCATCGTCGAATTCCAAGCCGTGCAGTTGCGCCTGGCGGAGATGCGAATCAAGGTCGACGCGGCGCGCCTGCTGATCTGGCGCGCGGCCTGCAATGCCGAGGCCGGTCTGCCCAGCGTGCTCGAATCGTCGGTGGCGAAATGTTTCGCCAATGAGATCGCGCGCGAAGTGACCGGGCACGCCGTGCAGTTGATGGGCGGTTACGGCTACTCGCGCGAGTACCCGATGGAGCGGCGCTTGCGCGACGCCTGGGGCTGGGGCATCGCCGGCGGGGCCATCGACATTCAGAAGGTCAACATCGCCGCCGCGATGGTCGGCCGCCGCTTCGCGCAGCGGGATCCCCAATGAGCGGCGGCGCCTTACAGCGCGAGCGGCTTGGGATCGGCGGGCGCGGCCGAGATTTCGATTCGATCGCCCACCACGCTCACCGAGTGAGTCGCCAAGGGTCTGGTGGCCGGCGCGCCCAAAACGCGCCCGTCGCGTACGTCGAAGGATGCGCCGTGCAGCGGACAGATCAAACGCGTGCCGCGCAACCGGCCTTCACTCAACCGCGCATAGGCGTGCGTGCAGATGTTGTCGAGCGCATAGATGCCGTGCTTGGTGCGGCACACGACGATTTCGCGGCCGCCGGCGGCGCAGCCATGCATCGTCCCCTCCGGAACGTCGGCGAGCGCGATAGTGACGGCAATCTCGGCGGGCATGAACGTTCCTTCGATAGTTCGGGTATAGGAGCATAAACTCAGATGGCTAAAATCACATTCATTGCGCGCATGACCTGCAAGCCGGACAAACGGGCGGAGTTCGTCAGGCTGTGCCGCCAATTGGAAAATCACGTGCGGGCGAACGAGCCGGACACGCTGGCGTACGAGTTCTTCAAACTGCGCGACGACAATCGCTACGCCGTGCTCGAGAGTTTCCGGGACGAGGCCGCCGAACACCGGCACATGAATTCCGCGCTGCTCGGCGAGGTCGCTCCGAAGATCTCTGCCTGCCTGGACGGAACCTGGGTGCGCGAATATTTCGACGGGCTCGAGTGAAATGAGGGGATGAGCAATCATGTCGACGACTTTCATCGCAACACTGGTCATCAAGGACGGTAAGGAACTCGAGTTCGAGCGCCTGCAGAAGGAGCTTTCCGAACTGACCCACGCCGCCGAACCGGGCACGCTGGTGTACGACGTGCTCAAGAACCGCGGCAAACCGCGCACCTATGTGGTGTACGGACGCTTCAAGGACGAGGCGGCATTTCAAGCGCACCAGGCAAGCGGATTCCATGAAAGGCTGGTGCCGCCGATCATGGAATGCGTGGAGGGCGGCATGGATTTGCAGATGCTGGATTGGAAGGGCTGACGAACGAGCGACACGGACCAGCGAGACGGACTAGCGACGCGGACTAGCGATCCTCGCCGACGAGTTCCTTGAGCTTCTCCTCGAGATAGCGAAGCACGCGCTTGTCGCGCTCCGTCTCCTTGTGCGTCAAGAAGCTGATGGCCATGCCTTCCATCACGTAGCGGCTGAGATCGAAGCCGAGAAGAAATTTCTCCCCCTTGCGCTTCCATTCCGGGAACAGCTCCAGGCTGGTTTCATACCACTCGCGCTCGAACGCTTCTTGCGCGGGAAACAGGATGGCGGCGAGTTCCTTGTCGGTGCGGGCCGCGACCGCGATCTCGAAGAAGGCGACGAACCAAGGATGTTTGACGTGCGCCCAGTAGCCTTCCACGCCCAGCCGGACGTGATCGCCGTCGGTCGGCTCCTTGGCCATCGCCTTACGAAACGCGCGCAGGCGCTTGGCGTGCAGGTAGTCGACCGCCGCCCTGACGATGTCCATCTTCGACGGGAAGTGGTGCAGCATGGCGCCGCGCGACAACCCCGCCCGTTCGGCGATCACTGCAGTGGTGGTACGCGCGTAGCCGAGGTCCACGAGGCATTTGATGGCCGCCTCGATGATCAGCGTGCGTGTGGATGCGCTCTTCTGGGCTTGCCAACCGATGGGTATGGCCGCCTCAGCCGCATTGTTGCCCGATCCTTCTCCATTTGCTGCCATGCGGTAACTGTTCCTTTAGTGTGGCCAATTCTCAAAAAACCGTTATAAGCCAAAGTCGTATCGCTTGCTTGAAAAAGTCAGTTCTGATTGAAACCGGATGGGTTGACTGATAGGTTCGCACAGGGCTCAACGGGGGAGGGGGACTTATGGGACGAGTCAGCGGAAAGGTAGCTCTGGTCACCGGCGCGGCTTCCGGCCTCGGCAAGGCCGATGCGACGGCGCTGGTGAGAGAGGGGGCCAAGGTGGTCATCACCGATATCAATGAGGCAGCGGGCCGTGAATTGGCGGCGGTCCTGAACGCCATGCAGGCGGGCAGCGCCTTGTTTTTGGCGCAGGACGTGTCGAGCGAGACTCGTTGGCAGGAGGTGTTCGCCGAGATTCGGCACCGCTTCGGCGGCCTGCATATCCTCGTGAACAACGCCGGAATGGTGGTGATCGGTACTCCAGAGTCGGCCACCCTGGATCAATTCCATGCACACCTTCGGGTGATGACCGACAGCGTGTTCCTGGCCTGCAAGTACGGAATCCCGTTGATGAAGGACTCCGGCGGCGGTTCCATCATCAACATGTGCTCCACCGCGACCCACCTGGGCTACCCGGTTTTCTACGCTTATTCGGCCGCGAAAGGCGCGGTGCGCTCGATGACCAAGGCGATTGCGGTGCACTGCCAGATGAATGGCTACAACGTGCGCTGCAATTCCATCCATGCCGGCGCCATCGAGACCCCTATGGTGGTCAAGGCCACCGCGGATCTCGGGATGCCGATGTCGATGTACGATCAGACTCCCGTCGGCCTCGGCAGGCCGGAGGACGTTGCCAATCTCGTGGTCTACCTGGCCTCGGACGAATCGCGCTTCGTCAATGCCGGCGAAATCATGATCGATAATGGCCTGATCGCGCAGTAATAAAAAAACAGTCATGACTGTTTGTTTTAAGAGGCTGCGGCGGCTACAATACAATCTTTGAGGAGCGACGCAATGGATCTTGGGCTGCGGGGCAAACGGGCGATAGTCACGGGGGCGACCAAAGGGATCGGGCGCGGCGTGGTGGAATTGCTGGCGGCCGAGGGCGCCCATGTGGCCTTCTGTGCGCGCACGCCCGAGGAGGTCGCCGAGGCGGTCGAGGCGATGAAACGTCCCGATGTGGAGGTGCTCGGCGAGGCCGTCAACGTGCGCGACGGCGAGGCCTACAAAGCGTGGCTCGAGCGTACGGTTGCCGCGCTCGGCGGCTGCGACATTTTCATCCCCGCGGTGAGCGGCGGCGGCGGCATGGACAGCGAAAAGAATTGGACGCGGAATTTCGAGATCGACATGCTGCACACCGTGCGCGGCTGCGAAGCGCTGATGCCGCACCTCGAAAAATCCGGCACGGGTTCGATCGTCATCATCGGATCCACCAATGCGGTGGAAACCTTTGCGGCGCCGATGGCGTACAACGCCATCAAGGCGGGACTGATCACCTACTCGAAGCAGCTGTCGCAGTACGTCGGCAAGAAATCGATCCGCGTCAACACCGTATCGCCCGGTCCGATCTACTTCGAGGGCGGCGCTTGGGAGATGATCAAGGGGACTCAGGCGAAATTCTACGACTGGGCCCTGAAGCAGATCCCCTGCGGGCGCATGGGCACGGTGGAGGAGATCGCGCGCATCATCGTATTCGTGGCGAGTCCGGCCGCGAGCTTGATCACCGGCGCCAACATCGTGGCCGACAATGGCTTCACCAAGCGGGTGCAGTTTTGACGGCCCGCGCCCCGGCGATGCAGCCTCGGTAGCGGCCGCTCATGGCGCATGCTCCAGTGAACGGTTACCTCGTCTGCGGAGGGCTTTACCACGACATGGACTACGCGCGTCTGGAACTGCTGAAGCTGCTGGGCGAGCATGAGCACATTCGGGTACGGGTGGCGGAGGATTACAGCAATCGCAGCGCCATTGCCGCGGCGGATTTTCTCGTCACGTACACCTGCGACGTCATTCCCAGTGCGGCCGAACAGGGGGCGCTGCGCGAATTTTTGTCCGCCGGGCGCCGCTGGCTCGCGCTGCACGGCACGAATTCGGTGGTGCAATTTCTCAAGGGCCGCGGCTGGGATGCGCCGCGCACCGAAACGGATTTCATGGCCATGGTGGGCAGCCAGTTTCTCGCTCACCCGCCCATCAAGCCGTATCGCGTCGAGGTGAGCGATGCATCCCACCCGCTGGTGGCGGGAATCGAACCGTTCGAGGCGGACGATGAATTGTATTTGTCCGAGTATCACGGCACACATCGCGCGCTGCTGCACACGCATTATCGCGGCGAGGCGCCCGGATTCGTGTCGCGCTTTTGGCCGGGCGGCGCAGCCTCGGCCGACGAAGCCGCGGAATCGGCCTCATCGTCGGACAGGCAACTCGTGTTGTACCTGCATCCGTACGGCGGCGGCGAGGTGCTGTATTGCACGCTCGGCCACTGCCGCGGCAAGTACGACATGCGGCCGATGATGGCGGAGTACCCGGCCGTGGAGCGCGGCAGCTGGAAGCTGCCCGTGTACCATGAGTTGCTTCGGCGAGGCATCCGCTGGGCGTCGGCGCCGGCCGGCGAGAGGATCTGACCATGGCCGACGATCTGCACAGCCGCTCGAAATCGCCGGCGTTTACGCCGGTCCCTCGCGTCAAGCCCGGCGCCGACGGCCGCAACGGCGCGCTGCCGGGAACCCCGCACGAAAAGGCACCGGACCCCGAGCTTGGAACCGCGCTCATCGATCAGCGGCGCTACACCTCGAATGAGTTCATGCGGCTCGAGTGGGAGCGCCTCTGGACCAAGGTGTGGCTGGTCGCGGGCCGTTCGCTCGACTTGCCGAACCCCGGCGACTACACCGTGACCGAGATCGGCGCGGAGTCCATTCTCGTCGTACGGCAAGCCGACGGCGGCGTTCGCGCCTTCTACAATGTCTGCCAGCATCGCGGCAACCGGCTGCGGCCCTGCGGACGCGGCTCCGCGGGCGGGTCGCGCACGTTCAAGTGTCTGTATCATCATTGGGAATACAACCTCGATGGGTCGTACCACCGCATTCCCGACCTCGACACGTTCCCTCAAGGGGCGCCTTCCCATGGATTGACCGAAGTGAAGTGCGCGGAGTGGGGCAGCTTCGTGTGGTTCTCCATGAACAGCGACGCCGAACCGCTGGCGGATTTCCTGCGCCCCATCCCGGAACACCTCGATCCCTATCACTTCGAGCGCATGGTGCAGACCCGCGACATCACGGTCGAATGGGACTGCAATTGGAAGGCGTCGGTCGATGCCTTCAATGAGAGCTACCACGTTCAGGGCATCCATCCGCAATTGCTCTGGTATCTGCATGACCTCGACATTCAGATCGATTGCTATGAGCGGCACAACCGCTATCTCATTCCGTTCGGGACGCTCTCGCCGCGCGTGCGCAAGCCGCCCGCGATTCCAGAATCGATCAAGTCGATCATGAAGGGCGCGGGCATGGATCCCGCCGACTACGACGAGCCGATCGCCAATATTCGCCGCGACGTACAGCGGCAGAAGCGGGCGGTGAGCGGGCAGCAGGGCAAGGATTATTCGCAGCTGAACGACGATCAGCTCACCGATGACTACCACTACACGATATTTCCGAACCTCTCGCTCAATCTGCATGCCGACGACTTCTGGGTGTTTCGCCAGCGGCCGCATGCCACGGATCCGAACAAGATGTACTACGACATTTGGACCTACGAGCTGGTGCCGCAGGGGCAGGAATGGCCGCAGCGCCCCAAGCATCAGAGTTGGAAACACGGCGACAAATCGATCGGGCTGGTGCTCGATCAGGACGCGGCCAATCTACCGAATGTCCAGGCCGGCATGCATTCGCAGGGCTTCCGCGGCCTGTGGTTGGGGCGCCAGGAACTGCGCATTCGGCATTTTCACAAAGTCATCGACGATTATCTGTTTCCGCCCGGCACCGACCGCGGCGAGTGGACCTCGGGAGGCGGCACATGACCTTCAGTGTGAATTTGGGCCGCGAGCGCCTGCTGCGCGCGTACCGGCAAATGAAACTCATCCGCGAGTTCGAAGAACGGCTGCATGTCGAAATCGCGACCGGCGAGATCCCGGGCTTCACGCACCTGTACGCGGGCCAGGAGGCCATTGCCGTCGGAGTGTGCGAGCAATTGAGCGAATCCGACTACATCGTGAGCACGCACCGCGGGCACGGTCACTGCATCGCCAAGGGCTGCGACGTGGGCGGCATGATGAAGGAGATTTACGGGCGCAAGGACGGGCTGTGCCACGGCAAGGGCGGCTCGATGCACATCGCCGACATGACCAAGGGCATGTTGGGCGCCAATGCCATCGTCGGCGGCGGGCCGCCGATCGCCGTGGGCGCGGCGATCGCCTGCAAGCTGCGCGGCAACCGCTTCGTCAGCGTCGCATTCGGCGGCGACGGCAGCGCGAATCAGGGCACGGTGTTCGAAGCCATGAATATGGCCGTGGTGCTGCGCGTGCCGGTCATCTTCGTCTTGGAGAACAACGGCTACAGTGAGCACACCGGGGCCGCCTACGCGGTCGGGTCGGGCGATCTCGCCGGACGCGCCCGCGGTTTCGGCATGCCCGCCGAACGCGTCGACGGCGCCGACTTTCACGCGGTGTACGACGCCATGGGCCGCGCGGTGGCGCGCGCCAAGAACGGCGAAGGCCCCAGCACCATCGAGGCGACGATCACCCGCTATTACGGTCACTTCGAGGGCGATCCGCAGAACTATCGGGCCAAGGACGAGGTCGCGAGGCTGCGCGTGACGATGGATTGTCTGAAGCGGTTTCGCGCCCGCGCCGAGGCCGACCGGTCAGTGCCGCTGGCCGATCTCGACACGGTGGATCGCGAGGCCGTCGCGGCCATCGACGCCGCCGTCAGGGACGCCAAGGCCGCCGCGCCCCCTGTCGAAGCCGATCTGTACTCAGACGTCTACATTCGGTACTGATCCCCTCCCAGGAAACGCACCCCCATGCCGCAGCTCACCATGCGCGATGCGCTCAACCAGGCACTCCACCAAGAAATGGCGCGCGATGAACGCGTCATCGTGCTCGGCGAGGACGTCTCCGGAGGCGCCGGCGGGAGTTCAGGAACACGGGAGGCATCGGGAGGAATCTTCGGCGTAACCAAGGGGCTGCTGCCCAGGTTCGGCGAGGGCCGCGTCCTCGATACACCCATTTCGGAGTCGGCGATCGTCGGCGCCGCGGCCGGCGCGGCGCTGGCCGGGCTGCGCCCGGTCGCCGAGATCATGTTCGCCGACTTCGTCGGCGTGTGTATGGACCAGATCTACAATCAGATCGCGAAATTCCGCTACATGTTCGGCGGTAAGAGTACCTGCCCGGTCGTCATTCGCATGGCCATGGGCGCCGGCATGAACATGGGGCCGCAACATTCCCAGACCATTTATTCGCTGTTGACGGCGGTGCCGGGACTCAAAGTCGTCATACCCTCGAACGCCTATGACGCCAAGGGCCTTCTCATTCAGGCGATCCGCGACGACGACCCGGTGATCTTCTTCGAACACAAGGCGCTCTATCCGCGCAAGGGCGAGGTGCCGGAACATGACTACACCGTGCCGTTCGGCGAAGCGAATCTGGTGCGCGAGGGCGAACACGTCACGGTGGTCGCCCTCGCGCGCATGGTGCCCTTCGCGGAGCGCGCCATCGATGCGCTGGCCAAGGAGGGGATTACCTGCGACCTGATCGATCCGCGCACCACCTCATTGGTGATCGTCGATGAGTCGCCGCCGCGCTGTGGCATGGCCAGCGACATCGCCGCAATCGTTGCGCAACGGGCCTTCCACTCGCTCAAGCGGCCCATTATCCAAGTGACAGCGCCGCATACGCCGGTCCCCTTCGCGCCCGCGCTCGAGCGGCTGTACGTGCCGGGGCCGCCGCGGATCGAGGCGGCCATCCGTCAAGCCTTGAAGGACGAGTAGTGGCCGCACCCATCAGCGCGATCACCATGCCCAAGTGGGGCATCGAGATGACCGAAGGCACCATCACCGGTTGGCGGGTGGGTGAGGGACAGCGTGTGGAGCGCGGCGCGGAAATCCTCGATGTCGAGACCGAGAAGATCGTCAACGCGGTCGAATCGCCGGCAGGCGGCGTGCTGCGGCGAATCCTGGCGGCCGGCGGCGAGACCCGAGCGGTGGGCGCGCTCATCGGCGTGATTGCCGAGGAGTGCAGCAGCGACGCCGACATCGCTCGGTTCGTCGACTCGTTCGTCGCCGCGGTGGTGTCGTTCGATCCCAACGCCGCCGCGCCGGCGGCCGAGCCCACGCTGGTTCAGCCCGTGCTCGCTCAGCCCGCGGCGATGACGACCGCGATGAGCGGTGCGACCGAGAGCGCTTCGGACGAGGCGCATGTCAGTCCTATCGCCCGGCGCGTGGCGGAACGGCTCGGCGTCGATCTCGCGAAGGTGACCGGCACGGGGCGCAATGGGCGGATTTCCAAGGAGGACGTGGAAACATTTGCGGCACAGGGCGGCGCTGATGCGCAGGGCAGCGCTGGTGAGCGGCGCGACGCGGATACGCAGGGCAGTCCTGCCGCGCCGCCGGTCACGCCTGCTCCCGACTCGACGGTTGCCGGCACCGGGGTCCGCCGCATCCGCATGAGCGCCCGTCGCGCGACCATTGCGCGCCGCCTGCTGGAGTCCAAACAGTCGATTCCGCACTATCGCTTGGAGTTGGACGTGGACTTCGGACCGCTCCTGCAGCATCGGCGCGCGCTCACGGACGGCGCGGGCGGCCGAGTCACGGTCAACGATCTCCTGCTGCGTGCGGCGGCGCTCGCCCTGGTCCAGCACCCGATGGTCAATGCGCAGCTCGACGGCGATGAGATCGTGCAGTTCGAGAATGCCGACATCGCCATCGCGGTGGCGGCCGAGGCGGGCCTCGTCACCCCCATCCTGCGCCGTGCCAATCTGAAATCCGTCGCGACCATTGCACGCGAGAGCCGCGATCTCATCGATCGCGCCCGGCGTGGATCGCTGCTCCGCGAAGAGATCAGCGGCGGCTCGTTCACGATCTCGAATCTGGGAATGCATGGCGTGACGCGTTTCGACGCCATCATCAATGCCCCGCAGGTCGCCATCCTCGCCGTCGGCGCGGTCTCGCAGCGGCCCGCGGTGCGCTCCGGCGTGCTGGCCGTCGCCGAACTCGCCACGTTCACGCTGTCCGCGGATCATCGGGTCGTCGACGGCGCGGTGGGCGCCGCGTTCCTGACCACGCTGCGCGGCCTGCTCGAAGAGCCTGCGGCGCTGTAGCCGCAGCGGAATCCAGTTGCAGAGCCGTAGCGGAAATCATTTGCAGGGGGAATTGTGACGAGAAAACACCAGCGATTTGCCTGGTTGGCCTTGAGCTGTATGGCGGCGGGCGTCATGGCGGGCGAAGCGCCGCCGGCATCCGCACCCGAAACGGCGCCCACGCCGCACGCGCTCAAGAGCGTCTCGGAATTCGACAGCCGCAAACTCGAGACCGATCCGGAGAAGCTGCCGGGGGCCGCGGTATTTCAGGAGCACTGCGCGCAATGCCACCAGGGACAGGTACCCAAGGCGCCGCAGAAAATGTTCCTGCAAATGATGTCGGGCTCGACCATTCACGAGGCGCTTGCCTCCGGGCTCATGAAAGGCCAGGCGCAGAGTCTGACGGAGCTGCAGCGCGTTCAGGTGGCCGAATATTTGTCCGGCGGCCCGCTGTCGGCCTCGACCAATCGCCCGCGGCCCAACATGTGCGTGGGGCCTGCGCGGGAATTCGATGCGGCCGAGACACCGCTGCGCGCCGGTTGGGGATACAACAACTCGCGCTTCATCGATGCGGATGCCGCGGGCCTGGCGGCTGCCGCGGTACCCAGGCTGCACCTGGCGTGGGCATTCGAATTTCCCGGCGGCATCCGCGCCCGCTCGCAGCCCAGCATCGCCTATGGGGCGGTATACGTCGGCAGTTACGACGGCACGGTGTACGCACTCGACCGAAGCCAAGGCTGTGTGCGCTGGACTTTCAAGGCGGGTGCGGAGGTGCGCACCGCCGTTGTGCCCTACGAGCAGACCGGCGCCGACGGCAAGCCGGTAAGACGGCTATTTTTCGGCGACGTCATCGCCCGCGCGTACTCGATCGATGCGCTCACCGGCAAGTTGGCGTGGAGCGTCAAGGTCGATGATCATCCCAACGCCACCCTCACCGCCCCCCACACCTTCAGCGGCGACACGATCTATGTGCCCATCTCCTCTCTCGAGGTGACCACCGCGGCAGACGCGAACTACGAATGCTGCAAGTTCCGCGGCGCCGTGCAGGCGCTCGATGCGCGCAGCGGTGCGCCGCGCTGGAAGGCGTATTCCATTCCACAGCCGCCTGCACCGGTGAGAACCCTGGCCAGCGGCAAGCGGATCTTCGCCCCGTCCGGCGCGCCGATCTGGAACAGCCCGATGGTCGATCCGAAGCGTGGGATCCTGTATGTGGGCACGGGCGAGAACTATTCCTCGCCGGCCAACGACACCAGCGATTCGGTGCTGGCGTTTCGCCTCAGCGACGGCGCCCTGGCGTGGTCCTACCAGGCGCTTGCGGGCGATGCGTGGAATGTGGGGTGCATGCTGGCGGTGGATCACCCGAATTGTCCCACGGAGAACGGTCCGGACGTGGACTTCGGCGCCGGTACGGTGCTGGTGCCGCTGCCCTCGGGGCACGACATTCTCATCGCCGCGCAGAAGAACGGCTGGCTGTTCGGCCTCGACCCGGACCATGGAGGCCGGCTCCTGTGGAAGACCCGGGTGGGCCGCGGCGGCATCCAGGGCGGCATCCATTTCGGCGTGGCGATGGAGGGCACGCGCATTTACGCGGGCATCTCCGACATGAAGGACGAACATACCGGCCGTACCCCCAAGGACCCGCCCCGGCCGGGCATCACGGCGGTCGACGCCGCCACCGGCAGGGTCCTGTGGACAACGCCCGCGACGGATGTTTGCGCGGGGCGTTCGTTCTGCGACTCAGGGATTTCTGCGGCCGTGACCGCGATTCCCGGGGTGGTCTTCGCCGGACACATGGATGGCCGTTTTCGCGCCTACGACGGCGCGACCGGCGCGGTACTCAAGGAGTTCGACACCACCCAGGAGGTACGCACGACCTCCGGCGCCACGGCCCACGGAGGCTCTTTCGGCGGTCCCGGCGCTGCGGCCCGCGACGGCTATGTGATCGTCAATTCCGGATACGGGATCTACTTTCACATGCCGGGGAATGTCTTGCTGGCGTATCGAGCGCAATGACGGTGCAGCCCGACGCTCGCCAGCCTATTTGCGCGGGTACTCTTGGTAATACCGCTGCCATGTGGGCACGAGTTCCGGGAAGTCCGCAGACTGCGGTTTCTGATAGGCGCGGTTGCGCAGCGAGCCGCTCATCACTTCCCGATAGTCCTCGGGCCTTGCATAGTAAAAAAACGCGAGAGTGCGTATGTGAAACCGCCAGCGGCCTTCCTCGAAGCGATAGTCGTCATGGTAACGCAGCGACGCCAGCATGGCTTCATCGTGGCGGACGACCTCAGCGTGCGAGTTGACGATGCCGGTTGCGCGCGCGGGGTCGGCATCGTCGAATTCGATGACGTGGTCGTGCGTGAAATGATTGCTGGGTCCGAGCACGGCGAAGCGCCCATGAAACTGCGCAACGACGGCATCGCGGCCGGTCGCGTTCATGACGCCGTCCAGAGAGCGGAACGAGCCGTCGCGAGTGAAGCACTGGCCGATCCCCTCGACGTCGCGCTCATCGATGGTGAAGCAATAGCGGGCGACCAATTCTCGAATTTGCGCGCGGGCCTCCAGGCGTGCGATGCGTTGTTCCACGGTTCGGGAGGCGCTACGGTCATTGCTCATGTTCATTCGAGGAGAACCCCATAGTGGTTGCCGGCGGTCGCTACTACGAGGACCTTGTCATCGGCGAGGTGCGCGAGTCAAGCGCGCGTACGGTCTCGCTCGAAGAACTTCTGGAGTTCGCCGGACGCTACGATCCGCAGTATTTCCACGCCGACCCGGCCGCGGCCCGGCGGTCGATATTCGGGGAGGTGATCGCGTCCGGCATCCACAGCGCCGCGCTATGGCGCGCGCTCGATCATGAGATCAGCGGCGACATCCACTGGATTTGCGGCGTGGGATGGGAGGAGGTGCGCTGGCCCAACCCGGTGCGCGCGGGAGATGGCCTGCGTGCGCGCGCGGAAACACTGTCCAAGCGGCTGAGCGGCAAGGACCGTTCGCGCGGCATCGTCGAGTGTCGATACAGCTTGCTGAATCAGCGCGACGAGACCGTATTCACCTGCCGCAGCATCAATCTAGTTGCGCTGCGATGCCCTGATCGTGCCGTATAATCCTCGTTCCGAGCTCCGTGGGGCCCCTGAATGGAGTCTGCGATGAATGCATCGAGCGTTGCGAGCGATCTTGAGCCAATGATTCTATGTCAGCGCACGGGCGGGACTGTATTCCTGACTCTCAATCGTCCGGCGCAGTACAACGCGCTGTCCGAACAGATGTTGGCGGCCCTGCACGCTGCGTTCGAGTCCATCGCCGCCGACCCATCGGCGCGTGTCGTGGTGCTGAGCGGCGCCGGCAAGGCGTTTTGCGCGGGCCACGATCTCAAGCAGATGAAGGCCAATCGGAGCCTCGAGTACTACCAGCGGCTGTTCGACGACTGCAGCCGCCTGATGATGCGCATCCAGACCCTGCCGCAACCGGTGATCGCCCGCGTGCACGGCGTCGCGGCCGCCGCCGGCTGTCAGCTGGTGGCCATGTGCGACCTTGGCGTAGCCGCCGACGATGCGCGCTTTGCGGTGTCGGGCGTCAACATCGGCCTCTTCTGTGCCACTCCGTCGGTCGCGCTGTCGCGCAACGTGGGGCGCAAGGCGGCGTTCGAAATGCTGGTCACCGGTGAGTTCATCGATGCGGCGGGGGCCGTGCAGCGTGGACTCATCAATCGCAGCGTGCCGGCGGAGCGCCTCGATCAGGAGGTCGACAAGCTGGCGGCCGCGATCGCCGCCAAGCCGCAGTCCGTGATTGCGGCGGGCAAGGCCCTGTTTTATCGTCAGATCGAACTCGGCATCGCGCCGGCTTATCAGCTCGCCGGGCAGGCGATGGCCTGCAATATGATGGACGACATTGCCCAGGAGGGCGCCGCAGCCTTCATCGAAAAGCG
>WNFL01134812.1_pt1 | contig 14478 bp, 13 predicted proteins | sample 5400361 | NCBI WGS metagenome assembly WNFL01 (sample SAMN13153351, study PRJNA577476) | soil metagenome | isolation source: 40 cm soil on Douglas fir-dominated hillslope | place: USA:California | collected 2013-09-17
CCTGTTCCAGAATTTCGGCGTCGTCGCCTTCGAAAACCATTACCGACACCTTGAGACGCGGAATCTCGAGCTCGCCGATCACGTCACCGCGGCGCACCGGCAGAATCTGCGTCGGGGACTGAACTGTCGTCGTCGTGCTCAGCCATTCCTTCGCACGCTGCTGCGCGGCCGTTCGCACGTGCAGCGTCCACGCATACCAAGTCAAAAAAACAGCGCCCCCTGCGATGAGGGCGCTGCCGAACCAAATTGTCCATCCACGCTTTAGCATGGGCGGCTCGTTATTACTGCTGCGACTTGCGCCGGGCCGAAACCCGCGTCAGCACTCCGCCGGCCAGCATCGTAACGCCGGTGAGAAACACCAGCACCGAGTTGCCGCCCGTTTGGGGGAGAACCGGATCGGCGCCGGTAGCGGGCTCCTGCACCGGCGGGTCGGGAGTATTTTCCTGTGCCACCGCTACTTCCTCTTCGACGTCGTGGGCCTCCATTTCTTTAACTTCGGGCGACTCCGGTTGAATCATCGTCGCGGCCGCGGTGGCATCCAATGCCGGGGCAGCCGGGGTGGCTTCGGGAGCGGGCGCAGGCGTCGTATTCGCGCTTACCTCTGATCGCTGCACATTTGAAGTCTGCACTGCGGGATAGACGAACTCCCATCCAGTGTTGTCGCCAGGGTAAAACCAGCTATGAATCGCCTCCGGGGCGCCGGCCGCTCGCTCTTCAAAATGGATGGCCGGGCTGTCGGGTGTGTTTGCAACATAATCCGGGATCGCCAAAATGGTCGCGACGAGGTCTTCCTTGCCCGACGAATCCTTCGAGAACACCTGGACGATGTTGCGATCGGATTGGCTATCCATGAGCTGGAACACGTACTTTCCGGCCGCGAGCACCCTTCCGGGAATCGCCACCGGCCCACTGAACGTGAACTCGGTTCGCTTGTTCCAATCGTCCGCCATCGCCGGCGTCGCCACCAAAGACGCGAGCGCCAATAAACCGCCGAGGCTTAGTCCAATTAATTTGTTATTCATCTCTTTCTCCTTTATCTGTCGATCAAGCGTTGAGTTTCCTTCGTCCCAACGCCCGATCTCACCTTTCCGCTAAATAGAAGGCAGGTGAATGTCCGAACTGTGACTATTGATTTCACGGCAGTTAGCGAGCGCCCGTCCGGCTCGCGCGTTGCCCCAGTGACAGCAGTTTGGCAGCGGGCCGACACTTCGTTTCGGTTCCTCACGTCCAGGCTGTATTCCGGCGCAGCCCGCCAACTTGCGGGATGTTGGAGAGATAATATGAGTGTCGCCCCCATGCCAGAAGTGCCAGAAGCACCGCCCCATAGTTTCCGGTATGCCGTTCTTCAGTTCTTGATCGGGATATGTGGCCTGGGATTGGCCACCTTCGCCGGGATCGGACTCAAGCTCCAACCCGGGGCCGAGTCCCTGCTTTATTTGGTGGTCGTGGTTCTCGTATCTCTGCGGGCTTGCTTCGCTTCGTCGATGGCGGTCTCCCTGATTGCCGTGCTCTTCTTAAATTTCTTTTTTCAACCGGTGTTCTCAGCGCGAGGGACCAACCCGTTGGCTTTGATTGCCGCGGTTGCTTTCGTAATCACCGCGTGGGTGATTAGTGGGATGGTGGCGCGGGTCCGCAGGCTGACGGAAACCCAGATCACCTTGCGATTTGAAGAACGCCTGGCCGAACGCACCCGCGTTGCCCGCGAACTGCACGACACGCTGTTACAGGGATTTCAGGGATTAATGCTCCATTTTCAGGCGGTGAACGAGATGCTTCCACCTGGCTCGGCGAAGGAGAGTCTCGAAAAGGCTCTGCTTCGCGCGGACCAGGCCATCGTCGAAGGTCGCGACGCGATTCAATCCTTACGCTCGTCCACCACCATCACCAACGAACTGGCCCAGGCGATGACGGCGTTAGGTGAGGAGCTCACCGGGCCCAGCGACGGCCAAAGCGCCTCACCAAGTTTCAACGTTGCTATCGAGGGAACGCCGCGAGAGCTGCACCCGATCCTGCGCGATGACATTTACCGCATCGCGCGCGAGGCGCTGCGAAATGCGTTCCAGCATGCTCAGGCAGAGCGAATCGAAGTGGAGATCACCTACAGCGATCGGCTGCTTCGGCTGCGTATCCGGGACGATGGAAAAGGTATCGACTCGAAGCTGCTGGACGCGGGTCGCGATGGACATTGGGGTTTGACGGGTATGCGCGAGCGTGCCCAGGAGATCGGCGCGCGACTCGAAATGTGGAGCGAAGCTGGAGCGGGTACGGAAGTGGAACTGCGGATCCCGGGCCAGGTTGCGTACGGCGGATCCCCCGGTGGAGGCCGCTTCCGCCTTTTCCGCAATAAGAGGAGGCCGCAGGAGGCCATGGATGAGCGCTGAGCGGGCTTCCATCCGAATTCTCTCGGTGGACGACCATCCGCTGGTTCGCGAGGGAGTGGCAGCGCTCCTGGCCAGTCAGCCGGACATGACGCTGGTGGCCGAGGCGGCCAATGGCCGGGAAGCCATCGAGCAATTCCGAAAACATCGTCCGGATGTAACACTCATGGACTTACAAATGCCGGAAATGAACGGCGTGGATGCCATGCTTTCAATTTGTGGAGAATTCCCCGGGGCCCGGATTGTTGTCTTGACCACCTACGCGGGAGACGTGCAGGTGTTGCGTGCACTCAAAGCCGGCGCCCGCGGCTACCTGCTCAAGGGTCTCCTCCGGAAAGAACTTCTGGAAACGATCCGCCTGGTGCATGCCGGGCAAAAACGAGTTCTGCCTGAGGTGGCTGCTGAACTCGCCGAGCATGCCACCGATGATGCCCTTTCCGCACGGGAGATTGAAGTTCTGAAACTGATTTCCGGCGGAAACGCGAACAAAGAGATTGGCGCCCAGCTCTCCATCACGGAAGAAACCGTGAAGGGTCACATCAAGAACATTCTCGCCAAACTGGGTGCTAACGATCGGACCCACGCCGTCACCATCGGGCTGAAGCGCGGAATCATCGATCTGTGACCCCTCGAAAGAGGGGGCCAGTCATTCAGCTTTTTAGGCTTTCGATTTTTCGGGAATATCAGTAGCCTGAGTACGGAGCCTCTTTTGTGCAACGGCTTTTTTCGACATTTCCGGAAGGTTGGCCAGGAGCTGGGCTCGCATTCCTGCGAGTGGTCGCCGCGATTCCGGTGCTTCAACACGGGACCACCGGACTGCTGAGCGCTTCACCGGCCAGCATCCTTCCAGTTACGTTGGTGGGTGCCGCGGCGCTCTTGCTGGTTGGTTTGTGGACGCCAGTCGCAGGGGTCGTGCTGGCGGTCGCGGAGTTGACTCTCGCGTTCTTGCATCCCGCCGAGCTGGGGATACACATCGTGCACGGAGCGCTGGGAGCTGCTCTGGCAATGCTCGGACCGGGCGCCTGGTCGGTGGATGCGCGTCTCTTCGGAAGGAAGCGCATTCAGATTCCTCGACGATAGTTCTGCTTCGCGAGCCTGCCTGTAACCCATTCCCACTTTTTAAAACCGAAGTGCCGAAAGTACGGCAGCGTACGTGTTAGCCCAAAGCCCCCCGAAAGGGGTGTCCACTGGCATGACGATCCAGTTGCTTGGCAGAGCTTCCATCCAGGGTTGTGAGAAAAAGCGATCGGCTCCACAATGAACGTGAAGAGTGAAGCAGTCGACTTAGAAATAAAGTTTGGAGAATCGAAATGTATTCCAGCAATGCCGTGGTTTCGAAGCGAGTCGAGAGTGAGTCACGTTGCCGCACTTCGCGGAATTATGCAAGTCTTCCGCATACCGCGGCGACCACCGGCCGCGGGACGTATCTCACCCTCGATTCCTATCTGCAGCCGCATGGCGATGTGCAAGAAGCCGGGAACGAGTTCGATGGGATCGTAGGATCGAGCCAGGCTCTGCGCGAAGTATTGGATCAGATTCGAACCGTGGCGCCGACCGACTCCACGGTTCTCATCGAAGGGGAAACCGGAACCGGCAAGGAACTGATCGCGCATGCCATCCACATGCTGAGCTCGCGCCGGAATCGTCCCTTCGTGAAGCTGAACTGCGCGGCGATCCCGGCCGGACTCCTGGAGAGCGAGCTCTTCGGGCATGAGAAGGGCGCGTTCACGGGCGCGGTGGCGCAGAAGCTGGGGCGTTTCGAGGCGGCCAACGGAGGCACGCTGTTTCTGGATGAAATCGGCGATATGCCGCTCGAGTTGCAAGCCAAGGTATTGCGAGTTGTGCAGGAGCAGGAGTTCGAAAGGCTGGGCAGCAGCTACTCGCGCCGCGTAAACGTGCGCGTGGTGGCCGCGACCAATCAAGATCTCGGCAAGATGGTCGCCGAGAAGCAGTTTCGAATGGACCTGTATTACCGCCTTAATGTATTTCCGATCACGGTTCCGTCGCTGCGTCAGCGACTGGACGACATTCCGGTGCTGGTCGCGCACTTTGTGAAGGTGCACGGGGAACGCATGGGCAAGCACATCGAAATGATTCCTTCGGACGGCATGGACGCACTGGCGCGTTACTCGTGGCCCGGGAACATTCGGGAACTGCAGAATATTATCGAGCGTGCGGTGATTCTGACCAATGGTGACGTACTGCGACTCCCCGCGCTGCCTGCTCATGTAGCGGCTTCGACCGAACCCGTTACCCTGGAAGACGCGGAGCGGGATCACATCCTCAACGCGCTGCAAAAGAGCAATTGGGTGGTGGGCGGTGCGGCGGGCGCGGCGGCCCGCCTGGGTTTGAAACGGACGACTTTGATCAGCAAAATGCGCAAGCGCGGCGTGTCGCGGGCCCTGGCGTTCGGAGCGGTGTAGAGACACTTCGGGTGTAGCGACAAACTGATCGGCCGCAGATCCGTTTGCGGGCGTGGACGTGAACGCAGATTAAGACAGATAAGACCAAAGCATTTCAGGGGCCCCCTATGACCTTTCTCGCAGGCCCAACGCCACATGATCTCGCTCATGCAGATAAACGCCTGTCGCCCACCCGTTCCGGTAAAGAGCCATGGATTCCCGGAATGTTGTACCGGCCTTCCGACAGGGAACGCCGATCGCTCGACTAAAATTTATCGCGAGAGTTACGCGGCCGAATTCCGGCGAAGCGCGATGTTGTTGAGAGCAGGCCAGAAAGAAACATCAGTTCGCACGAACAGACGAGTACCGTACCCACACTAGTAACCAGCCGCGCGCCGCTGCCATCCTGCTAAGTGAAGCTTCTGGTGGAGGATCTTCCTATGAGAACGTATTTCGCCATTGGGTTAGCTGGCATGCTCGCCCTGGGGATGACCGGCATTGGCATGGCCCAGGAAAATGCGCCGCAACCGCGGGGGGCGAATCAGGCACGCCCGGGGATCCACGGCCCCCGGTCGATCGATCAGGAACTCGATCATCTGACAAAGGATCTGGAGCTTACCGCGAACCAGCGGAAACAGATCAGACCCTTGCTGGAGGAGCACCACGACAGGATTCAGGTGCTGCTCGACAAGAATCCAGGGCGCTCACGCGAAGACCTCGGCCAGCAGATCCACGCGATCAGCGACGAAACACACCACCAAATTGAAGCCCTGCTGACCGAGCACCAGAAGCAACTGGCGAAGGCCATGCAGGAACGCATGCACCATGGAGACGAACGCAGGCCGCCTGCTCCTCCTAAAGCCTAGCGGTGAACGCTGCTTATAGCCTGTCGACTTGTGGCCCGGACTGCCCTTTTCTATTTCGCCTCTTTGTATTTGCGATAGCGGCGAATCAGGTTCACCGTCGAACTATCATGATTGAGCTTCGGTTCTTCCTTGCTCTCCAATTCCGGAATGATTCGTTGGGCTAGGACCTTGCCGAGCTCGACTCCCCACTGGTCGAAGGAGTCGATGTTCCAGACCGCGCCCTGCGTGAATACACAATGCTCATACAGCGCCACCAGTTTGCCCAACGATTCCGGCGTGAGGCGATCGACCAGAATCGTGTTGGATGGATGGTTGCCCTCGAAAACGCGATGCGGGACCAGCCAATCCGGATGTCCTTCCTTGACGACTTGCTCACGCGTCTTCCCGAAAGCCAGGGCTTCGGATTGCGCGAGCACGTTCGCCAGCAGAATATCGTGATGCCGGCCCAGGGGATTCAGCGCATGCACGAACGCGATGAAGTCGCAGGGAATGAGCCTGGTTCCCTGATGAATAAGCTGGTAGAACGAATGCTGGCCGTTGGTCCCCGGCTCACCCCAATAGACTGGGCCAGTCTGATAGTCGGTCTGCGCGCCATCGAGCGTGACGTGTTTCCCATTGCTCTCCATAGTCAATTGCTGGAGGTAGGCTGGAAATCGCTTCAGATATTGTTCGTAGGGAAGCACCGCCACTGTTTCCGCGCCAAGGAAGTTGTTGTTCCAGACCGCCAGCAGCCCCATCAGGACGGGAAGGTTGCGATCGAAAGGCGCGGTTCGGAAATGCTGGTCCATCTGCTGGAAGCCGCCTAACATGGCGCGGAAATTGTCAGGACCGATGGCGAGCATGCTGGACAGACCGATCGCCGAATCCATCGAGTAGCGTCCGCCGACCCAATCCCAGAACCCGAACATGTTGGCGGTGTCGATGCCAAACTTGGAAACTTCGGAGGCGTTGGTCGAGACCGCGACGAAATGCTTCGCGACCGATTCTTTGGCTCCGCCCAGACCCTTGATCGACCACGCTCGAGCTGTCTCGGCATTGGTCATGGTCTCGAGCGTGGTAAAGGTTTTTGAAGAAACGATAAAGAGCGTTTCCGAAGGATCCAGGTCCTGCACCGCCTCCGCAAAGTCGGTTCCGTCGATGTTGGACACGAAGCGGAAGGTCATGGAGCGCTCGCAATAGGTCCGGAGCGCTTCATAGGCCATCACTGGGCCCAGATCGGAGCCGCCGATGCCGATGTTGACGACGTTGCGGATGCGCTTGCCGGTATGGCCTTTCCACTCGCCGCTACGCACACGGTTTGAAAACGCGCTCATGGCGTCCAGTACTTTGTGGACTTCGGGGACGACGTCGGAGCCATCGACCACGATGGAGGTGCCGCGCGGCGCGCGCAGGGCCACATGCAGGACGGCTCGATTTTCGGTAAGGTTGATCTTTTCGCCGCGGAACATGGCGTCGATTTTCTGGCGCAGTCCGACTTCGTCGGCAAGCCGAACGAGCAGCTTTAGGGTGTCGTCGGTGATGCGATTCTTCGAGTAATCGAGAAAGATGCCGGCTGCTTCGGCGGTCAAGCGCTCGCCACGCGCGCCGTCCTTCGCGAAAAGATCGCGCAGGTGCAGGGCGCGAGTCGCGTCGCGGTGACTCTCAAGATCCTTCCACGCGGGTCGCTCCGTAAGCTTACGATTCGGATCTGCGGCTATTGCCATGGGTTGTTTCCTCCACCAGATAGCTTGCCACTTTGAGGAGCCCGAGGGGAGGGCGCCTCGATCGTCGCGAGAGGATCTCGTGCGCGGTTACGAATGTCCGCGATCGAGAAAAAGGCGCAGGAAGCTCACGCCCCAAAGGGAAGCAGGTAACCATTTACTCCATTTCCGGCAAGCAGTATGCTGGATGTTTCGGAGAGCAGGCTCTCCGATACGTCGGTGCTCCTTAACATGATTGCGCGCGCGCGTGCCACAACCAGAAAGGTCGCGGGGACAATATGTTTCACATGATCGGCCATGCGATTTTCGGATTGCTGATTGGTCTGCTGGCCCGCGCCGTGCTGCCAGGCCGGCAGCACATGGGTCTGATCCTCACCATGCTCCTGGGCATCGTTGGCGCGTGGTTGGGAGGAATCATTGGGCGAGTGACCGGGATGTACAAGGAAGGGCACCCCGCGGGCTTTTTAATGGCGCTGGTGGGAGCTGTAATCGTGCTGGTCATTTACTCGCAGGTAGCGGTCTAGTTTTTCACGCAACGATTCGAAGAAGACGCGTGGACTGAAGCCCGGAGTGTCTCAACAGCTAGAATCGTTGCCATGGATCAACGCCAGCGGCAGGTGCTGAAGCGCCTTCAGAGCGTGCTGGGCCTGGTGGTGATCCTGGTGCTGGCGATTCTCATCAGTCCGAAGAACGCAGCGGGCTCGCGGATTTTTCTGGAAGTCGGCAACCTTACCGACATCCTTCGCCAGGCCGCGGAAATCGGCGTCATCGCGCTTGGCATGACGCTGGTAATCCTCAGCGCTGGAATCGATCTCAGCGTCGGCAGCACACTGGCGCTCTCCGCCACCGTCGCGACGATGGTGCTCACACGCTGGAAGGCCGACGTGGGTCCGGGCCTGCACATGGCGGTCGCGATGCTGGCCGCGCTGGCAGCGGGCGCCGCCGCCGGCGCGATCAACGGCGTGGTCATCGTCAGCCTGCGTATCCAGCCCTTCATCGTGACCCTGGCGAGCATGATCGGAATTCGCGGGCTGGCGCGGCGGCTAACCGACAACACCAACATCGACCTCGGATTCGGGCAGGATGTCTCGTCAACGTTCGCGCGCGTCGGATCGGAGAAGGCGCTGGTGGTGGCCGTGTTCGCTATTCTCGCCATCGGCTGCGCGGTGGTTCTCTCGCGTACCGTATTCGGCCGCCGCGTGAAAGCCGTAGGCGATAACGAACGCGCCGCGCTCTACGCCGGCCTACCCATCCAGCGCACGCGCATCTGGGTGTACAGTTTGTGCGGACTGCTGGCTGGAGTGGCGGGCGTGCTGCATGCCGCGCAGAATCATCAGGGCAATCCCAACGCGGGAGCTTCCTACGAGCTCGACGCGATCGCCGCGGTGGTGATCGGAGGAACCAGCCTCGCGGGCGGACAGGGATCCATTGCCGGCACGGTGATCGGCACGCTGATCACCGGGATTCTCACCAACATGCTGCGTCTGAACAACGTGGATAGCAATACCGAACTGATGCTGAAAGCCGTAATCATCGTCGCGGCGGTTTGGATAGCCCGGAGATAGTCTATGATTCAAACGTTTTCACGTTTTTTCGTCGTAACTAGTGCAGCGGCCCTGGTCAGTTGCGGCTCCCCCAACGGCGCAGCGAAGGAGAGTAAGGACGGCGGCAGGAAATATTTCGTCGCTTTCAGCCAGTGCAATAACGCCGAACCATATCGTGCCGCGCAGAACCAACTGCTGACGCGCATCGCCGCCCAGTCGCCTGACATTCATCTCAGCATCACTGACGGCCAGCAGGACACCAGTAAGCAAATCGCACAGATCGAAACGCTGATTCTCCAAAAGCCCGATCTACTAATCGTCGCCCCGAACGAACGCGCGCCGCTGACCGCGGTGATGGGCAAGGCGATGGCCGCCGGCATAAAAACCATTTGTCTGGAACGCGACATCGTGGAGCCGAACTACACGACGTACATCGCCTGCGACAACCTCGCCATCGGCCGCCAGGCCGGCCAGTTCATCGTCGAACACCTGCAGAAGAAGTACGGCAAGCCGCGGGGCAAAATCGTCGAGCTCAAGGGACTCCTGGGAGTGGAAGGCCAGATTAATCGCCACGGCGGCGCGCACGAAGTGTTCGCCAAATATCCCGACGTGAGAGTGATTCACGAAGCCGTCGCCGACTGGCTGCAGAGCAAAGCTCGCGAGCGGATGATTGAGATCCTGCGCGCACAACCCGAAATTGACGTCGTGTACGCACACAACGATCCGATGGCGGTGGGCGCCTACCTCGCCGCGCAGGAACTGGGCCGCGATAAGAAAATGATCTTCGTCGGCGTCGACGGCTTAGGCGGTCCCGCGGGCGGTATCAAGAAGGTGATGGACGGCGTGCTGGCGGTTAGCTTCTACTATCCCCTGGCGGTCGATAAGGCGATGGAGATCGGGAACCGCATGCTGCGTGAACCCGCGTTCACGCCCGAGAAAAAATATATGCTCAGCACTGAGATCATTACGCCGGAAAACGCGGCCAGGCTTTACCAGAAGCTCACCTTCTAGAAACCCGCCGTGCTCCTTACCGCCCGCAGTATCAGCAAGCATTTTGACGGCACGCAGGCGCTCTGCGAGGTCGACCTCAACGTGGAAGCCGGAAGCGTGCACGCGCTGGTCGGCGAAAACGGCGCAGGCAAGAGCACGCTTGCGAAGATCATCGCCGGCGCGGTGGAACCCGATTCCGGCGAACTTCTTTGGGACGGCGTTCCCTTCCGCCCACGCGATCCGCTGGACGCTCAGCGCCGCGGCGTCGGAATGATCTTTCAGGAACTCGATCTTTTCCCGCACCTTTCGGTGGCCGACAATCTGACCATCGGGAATCTCAACGCGGAGCGCGGTTTCCTCATCGACCGGCGCGCTGCCGGGCGATTCGCTGCACCGCTTCTCGAAGAAGTGGGACTCGACGTGCGCCCCGAGGTCTTGCTCGCCGGCCTTTCCATCGCCCAGACACAGTTGGTCGCCATCGCGCGTGCCCTGGGTGTGAACGCGCGCCTGCTGATCATGGACGAGCCGACCAGTGCTCTTGACGACGAACACGCCGGGCGACTCTTCGACCTGATCGCGCGCCTGAAACAGAAGGGTGTCGCGATACTTTACGTCTCGCACAAAATGGATGAGATTTTCCGCTTGTCCGATCGCATCACGGTCTTGCGCGACGGCCGCCATATCGAAACCACGGCCGCCGGGGAGACCAATCTTGCGCGGGTGATCGCCGCCATGGTCGGCCGCGAGATCGAAACCACGGCAACGAAAACCGCCGGCGGCGCGGGCGACGTGCTCCTGGAAGTGAAGGAACTCTCGAGCCACAAGCTGCGCGGTGTGAGCTTCGAGCTGCGCGCCGGAGACGTGCTCGGCATCGCAGGCCTGGTCGGCTCCGGACGAAGTTCGCTGGCGCGCGCTCTCTTCGGACTGGATCCCACCGCGCGTGGCGGAATCCGGTTCCGCGGCGACGATTACCTGCCCGAGTCGCCGGCGCATGCGATCCACTGCGGCCTCGGCCTGCTGCCTGAGGATCGTAGAACGCAAGGAATCCTGCCGCGGATGAGCGTCGAAGAGAACACCACCATCTCCGTGCTGAGCCGGCTTCAATCGTTCGGCTTCGTGAAACGCGGCCAGGAGCGGCGCGAAGCTTGTGAGGTCAACTCCCGCCTCCGTGTGACGACTGCGTCGGCTGAAACGGCGATCGGCACACTCAGCGGCGGCAATCAACAGAAGGTGCTGCTCGCCCGTTGGCTGCTGGCCGATCCTCTCGTGATGATCCTTGACGATCCTACGCGCGGCGTCGACATCGGCGCCAAGCGGGAGATCCACGGCGTGATCCGTTCGTTCTGCGACGCCGGCAAAGGCGTGATCCTGATGAGTTCGGAGCTGCCCGAGCTGCTGCACTGCTCCGATCGGATTCTGGTGCTGCGCGAAGGACAGGTCGCGGGCGTGCTGGCGCGGGCCGCAGCGACCCAGGAGCAGATCATGGCACTCGCGACTCGCGGATCCGCCAAAATATAGGCAGGAGATCGATCATGACAACTCAGGAAGTTGCGAACGCGCTGGTCAAACTGTGTTCGGAAGGCAAGTTTCGCGAAGCGTCGGAGACGCTTTTGTCGCCCGATATCGTCAGCATGGAGGCGGGCGCGCCTCCGGGAGGATCGCGCGAGGCGAAGGGCCTTGCGGCCGTGCGGGCCAAGGGAGACTGGTGGAACGCCAACCACGAAATCCATTCGTCCACGGTCGAAGGTCCGCTGGTCACGAATTCGCATTTCGCCGTAGTTTTCAAGCTGGACGTCACCTTTAAGCCGCAAAACAAGAGATTCAAGATGGAAGAGGTAGCGGTATACAAGGTCGCCGACGGTAAAATCGTGTACGAAGAGTTCTTCTACAACATGTAGAGTGGGCTGGTAAGTAGCGGTCGCTACCGCTGGCCGCTACACTCAAGGTGAATGCAGCAGTTCCTGGCGTCTGCGGTCCTGGCGTGCGTGGCGATGCAAACTGCCGCGGCGGAGACCGCAGTGGTAATCCCGTTCTTTAATCCTTCTCCTGCGCGCAACCTGGATTGGATCGGCGAGAGCATCGCCGAAGTGATTCGCGAAGCTATCGGCTCGCGCGGAGTGCTGACCATCGACCGCAGCGATCTTCGCGAAGCAGCGGACCGGCTGGGCCTGCGCCCGCAAGCGGCGCTGAGCGACGCGACGGTGATCAAGATCGGGGAAGCTCTGGATGCGGAACGCGTGATCTTCGGCACCTATCGGTTCACGCCCGCACCGGCGGGATCGGCGTCGCCCGCTGCGTCGTCACCAGGAGCGACGTCGCGTGCCGTGTCACGTGGATCGCTACGCGTTGCCGCGCGCGTGTTGGACCTGCGCCACATGCGCGAGACTCCCGAGTTTGTCGAAACCGGCGCTCTCGAAGACCTGGCCGTGCTCGAAGCGCACCTGGCGTGGCGCGCGCTTGCCGCAATCGCTCCGAATCTGGCGCCACCTGAGAGCGAGTTTCGCGCGATGCGCGCCCCCATCCGGCTGGACGCGCAGGAGAACTACGTTCGTGGTTTGCTCGCGCCCCCCGATCAGCAGGAGAAATTCTTTCTGCAAGCCGCGCGACTCGACGCGCGCTTCGCGCACCCCGCGTTCCAACTCGGCCGCATTTACTCGCAGCGTAAAGAGTATCGCCGCGCTATTGGCTGGCTGGAAAAGGTTCCCGCCGACGATACTCATTTCCGCGAAGCCAGTTTCCTCTTGGGCTTGGCCCGCTTCGAATCCAACGATTTCATCGGCGCGCAGAAGGCTTTCCAAACGATTGCCGCGACGATTCCGCTGGGCGAGGTGTTCAACAATCAGGGCGCGGCTGAGAACCGCCGCAACCTGCCGCAAGCAGTGGAGAGCTTCCGTAAGGCGGTGGAAGCCGATCCGAACGATCCCGCGTATCACTTCAATGCCGGATACGCCTTGTGGAAGCGCGGCGAATTCAATTCCGCTGCGGTGGAGTTTCGCGAGGTTCTGGAGCGCACCCCCGACGACCAGACGGCAGCGCTGCTGTTGAATCGCTGCGTAAAGAGGCAGGGACTCGCCGGCATTCGCACCGAAGACGCGCGATTGCAGAATCTGGAACGGCTCAAGACCAACTACGAGGAGCGGGCCTACTGGCAGCTCAAGGCCGTACTCGAGCCCAAGACACCGTAACGCAGTTTGTATAATCGGAGAGCCAATGATCGAAGCCTTCGGCGCGTCGGACCCAGGATGCGTCCGTAGCAACAACGAAGACTATTTTCTCGTCGAGCCCAAAGTTGGACTGTACTTGGTGGCCGACGGGATGGGTGGGGCTCAGGCGGGAGAACACGCGTCCCGGCTGGCGGCGGAGACCGTCATGGAGGTGGTCAAGCGCGCCAACGGCTCCGTTCACCCGGAAATCCTCGTTCAGGCGTTCTCGGAAGCCAACCAAAAGGTGATGGCAGCCGCTTCCGCCGATGCGCGCAAGGAAGGCATGGGCACTACACTGGTGGCCGTGGTCGAATCCGGCGGCGATCTGCTGATCGGCAGCGTGGGCGACAGTCGCGTCTATTTCTTCGACAAGGATGTGCTCCGGGCGGTGACCGAAGACCAGAGCTGGGTTAACGAAGTGGGCCGCAAGCTGGGGATCGATGAAGACAGCCTGCGGAACCATCCCATGCGTCACGTACTGACCATGGCGATCGGCGTTTCGGACCAGTTACGCGTGCACACCTACACGCTTAGGCCGGTTCCCGGCACGCAGGTTCTGCTGTGCAGCGACGGCCTGCACGGCGTGGCGGCTGAATCCGAAGTGACCGAGGTGTTGGCGTCCGACGAATCGCTCGAAGCCAAATGCCAGAAGCTGATCGCGACCGCGCGATCGCACGGCGGTCCCGACAACATCACAGCGGTATTGCTGAAGACTTCCTAGCCTCCGTAGGTCGGCTTCTGCGGCCAATCCGGCGGCGAGTCCTCAAAATCCTGCTGCCGGCCATACGGCGTCATATCCAGCAGCCGGTACGCATCCGTCAACGACTCCGTGCCGCGCGCATAGGTCGAGTAGGTGTGGAAAAGATCATCGTCGATGCGGAAGAAGACGCTTAGGCCATGCTCCTCTCCCTCCAGCAGTACGGGATGGCCCTTGGCGGCTTCCATCTCGGCCTTGTTCCGATAGTTGTATTCGGCGGGCGCGACCTTCGGATCGAGAGTCACGTGAAAGTCGTAGTTGAAGTCGCTTCCGTTCGAAGAAAACCAAGCGATGTCCCAGCCCTTTTCCTTCTTGTACGCCTCCAGTTTGGCCAGCGGCGCGCGGGAAACCACCACGAACGTCGTTTCGCGTTTCTCGAGGAGCGACAGATCGCCCAGCGAATCCACAAAAGCGGTGCAGCCCGAGCAGCCCTTGTCCCATGCCGGATCGAACATGAAGTGATAGACGATAAGCTGACGGCGGTGGTCGAACAGGGCCTTGAGGTCCCGCTTGCCATCCGGCGCGTCGAACACGTAATTCTTTTCGATCGCGACCATGGGCAGCCGGCGTCGCTCCGCATTGACCCGGTCGTAATGCTTGGTGAGTTCCTTTTCGTGTGCTAGGAGTATCTTCCGGTC
>WNFL01172226.1_pt2 | contig 14478 bp, 13 predicted proteins | sample 5400361 | NCBI WGS metagenome assembly WNFL01 (sample SAMN13153351, study PRJNA577476) | soil metagenome | isolation source: 40 cm soil on Douglas fir-dominated hillslope | place: USA:California | collected 2013-09-17
AGACGCTCCGGCCGATTCCGCCGCCGGTCGTCGTCCCGGTCGCCATGCTCTTCTTCGGCCTGGGCGACGGCATGAAGATCTTTGTGATCTTTTTTTCCTCCGCCTGGCCGATCCTGCTCCACACGATCGACGGCGTGCGAAACATCGACCGCGTGCTGGTCCACACGGCGCGCACCTTCGGCCTGTCCCGGGCGCGGGCGGTCCGCACGGTCGTTCTCCCCGCGGCCGCGCCGCAGATCATGACGGGCCTCAGGATCTCGCTCTCGATAACTCTGATTCTGGTGGTGATCTCGGAGATGGTCGGCAGCACCGACGGGATCGGCTACTTCATCCTCGACGCGCAGCGGCGCCTGAAAGTCGACCGGATGTACGCCGGCATGCTCTCCCTGGCGCTTCTCGGATATCTGCTGAACCGGCTGTTCCTGCTTTTTTCCGACAGCTTTTTATTCTGGCATCGAAGGTAGTCTCAGGTTTCAAGTTTCTAGTTTCAAGTAAATCACGGAAGGTTGTAGAAGCTGCACCTGCCGGGAACTTGAAACCCGAAACTCGGAACTTTTTCTATACCCGGCTCATGCCGCCGCCGGGCGGGGGCGTCGGCTGGTTTTTTCCCGGCATCCACTCGGCGTCCTTGCGCGCGCCCTTGCCTTTGACGAAAAATTTGGCCCGGCCCATTTTTTCGATCTCGATCTCCAGCACGTCGCCGTCGTTGATCGGGCCGAGCCCCTCGTGGTACGTCCCGGTGGCGATCACGTCGCCGGGCTGGAGCTGGACGAATTTCGAGAGCCAGGCGATCTGCTCGGGGATTTTATGCGCCATGAATTTGGTGTTGTAGTTTTGCCGCGCCTGGCCGTTGACCCACGACTTGACCACGATGTTGTGCGGGTCGGAAATCTCGTCCTTGGTCGTGATCCACGGGCCGCAGGGGCCGAAGGTGTCCTGCCCCTTGGGGATGAACTGCGTGCGGCGCGTAAGCCCGCGCGCGGAGACGTCGAAGAAGGGGACGTAGCCGAAGACGTAATCCATCGCCTTTTTCTCCGGCACGTTCTTGGCCGTCTTGCCGATGACGAAGGCGAGCTCCGCTTCGGGCTGGTACACCACGACCGGCGGAATGTCCGGCAGCTCGATCGTGCCTTCGGGGCCGACCAGCTCGGGCGCCTTGTAGAAATATTCGTTCGGCAGGGAATCCGGGCTGCGGTCCGGGCGGTCGACGTAGTTGACGAAGGCCGCCATGCACTTGCTCGGCCGCGGAATCGGCGCGAGCAGCTTGAGCCCGCCGAGCGGCACGCCGCCCTGCTCCGCGGCCAGGCGCTCGAAGCGCTTCCTATATTTACGGTAATGCTCGATGATGTCTTCGACCACCCGCTGCGGCCCCTTGGCCTTGAGCGAGCTCACCGCGCCGCTCACGTCCACGACGGTGTTGTCGTCCTTGAGCACGCCGATACGGTCGTCGTTGTAGCGAAGAATTCTCACGTGGTCTCCTCCGTTTCCGTAAAAAACGGGCTTATCACCCAGCCGCATGAAAAGTCAAACCAGGCCGGGAAAAACACCCGCCGGCCGCCGACAACATCCCTCTTGCTTTTTTTCCCCGCTGCAACCAGAATCGAGCCATCATGCTGTTGATCAATAACCAGGAAGTGGAACGGCTCTTCGATATGAAGGCCTGCCTCGAAGCGCTCGAAGCCGGCTACGACGATCTGCTCAAGGGCGACGCCGTCTACCGGCCGCGCATCGACATGTGGATGCCGAGCGAGCGTCCCGACGGCTATTTCCGCTGGGGCACGATGGAAGGGGCGAGCCGGAAGATCGGCGTCTTCGCTATCCGCATGAAGTCGGACATCGTCCACTGGCCCGACGGCCTGACCGAAGAGAAATACTGCGTTGAGCCGGGGACCTACTGCGGCCTGGTGATGGTCTTCAGCGTCAAGAACGGCGAGCCGCTGGCGCTCATCAACGACGGCCTGGTCCAGCACATGCGCGTGGGCGGCTGCGCCGGCCTCGGCGCCAAGCACCTCGCCCGGCCCGACGCCACGGTCGTCGGCGTCTTCGGCTCGGGAGGAATGGCGCAAAGTTATCTTTTAGCATTCAATGAAGTACGAAAGCTATCTAAAGTAAAGGTTTATAGTCCGACGAAAGCCCACCGCGAGGCCTACGCGCGCGAGATGTCGGCCCGGCTGGGCATTCCGGTCGAAGCGGTCGAAAGCCGCGAGGCGGTCGTCCGCGGCTCCGACATCGTCGCGGCCTGCACCGACTCGACCCGCACGGTGTTCGACGAGCCCGAATGGCTCGAGCCGGGGACGCACATCACCTGCGTGCGCGCGTGCGAGATCGGACCGCGGGTGGTGAAAAAATGCGACGTGTCGATCAAGCTCGGCCGGAACACGGTCGAGAACCTGGACGACGGCATGGTCCGGCTCCACGGCAACGCCGGCTACATCGCCGGTCAGCCCGAAGAGCGCGCGAAAATTCCCAACCCGACGGTCGACAACTACCGGGGCGACTTTTTCAAATACTTCATGGACCTGAGGGCGGGGCGCGTGCCGGGCCGCGTCGATCCGAAGCAGGTCACTTTCTTCATCAACGCCGGCACCCAGGGGCTTCAGTTCGCCGCCTGCGCGGGGAAGATCCACCAGCTCGCGAAAGAAAAGGGCGTCGGGAGAGTGATACCGACGGAATGGCTGCTGCAGGACATTCGCGACTAAATTAAATTCATAATTCAAAACTCAAAATTGTTTTAATATCCCAGGTCGTCGATCTCGTCGTCGTCCATGCCGAAATAATGCGCGACCTCGTGCACCACGGTCCGGCGGATCTGCCGCCTGAGCTCGGCCGGGTCGGGAAAGTCCCTGATGAGCGGCTCGGAGAAGAGGGTGATCTTGTCGGGCAGCAGCGGCGGCTGGAAGACGGAGCGCTCGGGCAGGGGGACGCCCTGGTAGAGGCCGTAGAGGACATCCCGCGCCGGATCGAGCCCGATCTCCCGGAGCTGGCTCCGGGTGGCTTTCTTTTCGACCACGATCTCCAGGTTGTGCAGCCGCCGGCTCGTCCATGGCGGAAAGTTTGCATGAACCCCTGCCGATGAGCAAGGCGGAGAAAAGGCGGGAGGCGCGAGGCGGGAGACGCGGGCGGAGAAATCAACTTCGGTTGCTCGCGGCGTTTGTGCTCGCTCTGCTGCCGCTTGCACCGTCTTTCGTCGAAAGCCAGAGCGTAAAAGCCGATCCGCCGCTTCTCCAGGACGATCTCGACCGCGCTTCGCTCGGCCGGGCTCTTCAATACAGTCTCGATTTCCTCGCCCAGCTCCCGGACGGCCGGGTCGTCGGGACGCGGCCGAAAAGGGTCACGGCGGCGGAGGCGAAGGAGTCGCTCAAGGTCTTCACGGAAGCGCTCGCCCTATGGGACCGGCCGCAAAAGCTCGCCGAGCTGGTCCGTTCCCGCTTCGAGCTCAGCCCGTCGATCTCCGAGCCGGGGCGCGAGCTCCTGGTTACGGGCTATTACCAGCCGGTGGTCGAGGGGAGCCTGACCGAAAGCGCCGCGTACCCGTATCCCGTCTATCGGAAGCCCGGCGACCTGCCCGCCGACGGCGCGCCCTATCTTTCGCGCCGCGAGATCGACGTGCTCGGCCGCCTCAAGTGCAAAGGCGCGGAGATCGCCTGGGTCAAAAGCTGGGTCGATCTCTTTTTTCTTCAGGTCCAGGGCTCGGGGATCCTCCGCCTGGCGGGCGGACGGTCGATTCATTTGAATTACGCCGCGAACAACGGCCGGCCCTACACCAGCATCGGAAAAATTTTGATCGACGAGGGCAAGCTCCCGGCCGGGGAGATGTCGGCGGCCCTTCTCCGCAGGTACTTGACCGATCATCCCGAAGCGCGTGAGGGACTGTTGCCGCGGAACGAGCGCTACGTCTTTTTCCGTTTTCTCAAGGGCGGGCCGTTCGGCAGCCTGGGCGTGCCGGTGACGCCGGGTCGCTCCATCGCCGTGGACCCGGACTATTTTCCCAAAGGAATGCTCGGCTTTCTCGAAAGCCGCATGCCGGTCGTGGACGCGGCAGGGAGTCTCGCCGGCTGGCGGCCCTTCTCCCGCTTCGTCCTGGCGCAGGACGCCGGCGGCGCGATTCGCGGCCCCACCCGCGTGGACCTTTATTTCGGCGGCGGCGAAGAGGCCGGCAAGCCGGCCGGCTTCATGAAGAGCGGCGGCAGGCTTTATCTATTGTCGGAAAAAAATTCCACCAGGTAGGAAGCTCAGAGCGCGAGCGATTCGCCCTGCTTGAGGACCCGCACGCGCAGGCCCTTCAGTTTTTTCACCTCGGCGACGATCTCTTTTCGATACTGCGGCTTCAGGTGCGTGACGAAAATCGGCACGGCGGGGCGCCCGAGCTTGTCCGCCTCGGCGGACAGAGTCCGGGGGGTGAGATGCCCGCTCAAATCGGCGAGCTCTTGAAGCCGGTTCGGAAACGACGCTTCGAGGACCACCGCCCTGAGCTTCTTCATTCTCCGCGCCAGCGACCAGATCTTTTCCGTCGGGCCGGTGTCGCCGACGTGCAGCAACACCGTCTTGTGGTTCGCGATGAAAAAAGCCGTGCTGGCGACGGCGTGATGCACCCGGACGGCGGTGACCGTAAGGCCGTCGATCGACGTCGCCGCTTCCAGCTTGAGGCGATGGAAGCTCAAGATCGGCGCGGATTGGCTATTGCCGGTGATCCGGGTAAAATCAGGCCATAGGGTGTCGTTGAAAAAGGAGGCGTGGAGGCCGTCGATGACTTCGGGAAGCCCCCAGACGTGGATCGTCCCGGTGATGCCGAAGAGATTGTCCGCCAGGGTCGCGAGGCTCATGACGTGGTCGAGGTGCGCGTGGGTGATGAGGATGTTCTTGATCTTTTGCTGCGCCTTGAGGCCGAGCACCGCCGTCGTCGAGCCCGCGTCGATCAGGAGGCTGTCGTTGACGAGATAGGAAGAGAGCTGCTGCCCGGGAACCTGGCCGCCCGAACAGCCGAGCACGCGAAATTTCATGGGGGCCTTCTTAACATGTTTCGGGGATAATGTCATACTCCAAGGTCGGAGTTTCAAACGCGGCTTTTGAAGTTATTTCCCAATGTTGAATTATGAATTTTGAGTGTTGAATTCAAAATTCACATTCAAATTTTTTTATGCAAGAGAAGACGTCGTTGATAAGACAGCCCTGGGCCTGGGCGCTCCTGGTGTTTCTCTTCGTCGGGGTGGGGTCGATGGCGCTGTGGACGCGCCATGCCGGTCGGCCCGGACAGGGCGGCGGCGAGAAACGGCCGCTCGAAGGGCTTAAAGCCTTCGGCAAGGTGCCGGAGTTCGCGCTCACCGAGCGGAGCGGGAAAAAGATCCAATCGGGCGATCTGCTGGGCAAGGTCTGGATCGCGGACTTCATTTACACGCATTGCACGGATACCTGCCCCATCCAGAGCGCCGAGATGAAAGCGCTGCAGGATAAGTTCGCCGGGGATGACTTGCGGCTGGTTTCGATCACCGTGGATCCCGAGCGCGATACGCCCGCGGCGCTGGCCGAGTATGCCGCCCGCTTCGGCGCGGACCCCGCGCGCTGGCTTTTTCTGACCGGAGAGAAGCAGGCGATCTTTCGCCTGGCCGAGCAGGGGTTTCACCTGGCCACCGCCGAGATCCCCGCGCCCGAGCGCGACGCCTCCGGCGCGACCCACCGCCACAGCCCGCGCTTCGTGATCGTGGATCGCCGCGGCCAGATCCGCGGCTATTATCCGGGGACGGAAAAAGAGGCGCTCGACCGGCTGCGGCGCGACGTCGAAGCCGTGCTCCGCGAAAAGAGCTGATGCATGCGGCCTGACGGCACCGACAGCCGCCGGTTGGCGTGGGCCCTCGCCATCACGGCGGTCTATTTTTTCGCCGAGGTCCTGGGCGGCCTATGGACCAACAGCCTGGCGCTCCTCTCCGACGCCGGGCACATGCTCTCCGATATCGCGGCGCTCGGCCTGACGCTGTGCGCCTTTCAGATCGCCCGCAGGCCGGCCACGACCAAGCGAAGCTACGGCTACCAGCGTCTGGAGATTCTGGCCGCGCTCGTCAACGGCCTCATTCTCTGGCTCGTCGTGGGCGTCATCTTCACCGAGGCCTACCGCCGTTTTTTAAATCCGCCCGAGGTTCATTCGCTGGGCATGCTCGTCATCGCGGCGGGCGGGCTCGCGGTTAACATCATCGCCGGGCGCATCCTCTACGCGTGCGACCACGGCAGCCTCAACATACGGGGCGCCTTCCTGCACGTGCTCGGCGACGCGCTCGGGTCGGTCGGCGCGATCGCGGCGGCTCTCGTCATGCTTTTTACCGGCTGGTATTTCGCCGACGCGGTGATCAGCGTCCTGATCGGGCTCCTCATCCTTTACACATCCTGGGAGCTGGTGCGGGAATCGGTCGATATTCTCATGCAGTCGGTGCCGCGGGGCATCGACGCGGCGGAAGTGCAGCGGGCGATGGAGCAGGTCTCGGGCGTCGTCAAGATCCACGACCTTCACGTCTGGTCGGTCACTTCGGGCGTTTTTACTTTAACGGCGCACGCCGTGGTCGGGCCGGACGGAAATCACCAGGCGATCCTGGACCAGATCGAGGCGCGGCTCAAAAACGGCTTCGCCATCGAGCACACGACGATCCAGCTCGAGACCGAAAGCCGGGAAGAGAAGGAATTCCGCGACTTTTAAAACCCGCCGCGCCGCCGCCGGGCTTGCGATCAGCCGCGATTTTATCTACTGTTTCCTGAAATCCGTCGATGGGGCGGCCTCGGACCGATGGATTCCCGGCTTTTCTCGCCTTACGGGCGAAGCGCGCCGTTTGGGCCAATGAAAAAATCTTCACTGAAGCGCGTCATTCTCGGCAAGCCCAAGGACCCGCTCGATCCTCGGGTAGTCCATCAAATCTCGCTGACCGCCTTTCTGGCCTGGATCGGGCTCGGCGCGGACGGCCTGAGCTCGTCCGCCTACGGGCCGGAAGAGGCGTGGCGCGCCCTCGGCGAGCACCATTACATGGCCGTGGCGCTGGTGGTCGCCACGGCGCTGACGGTCCTGATCATCTCGTACACCTACGCCCGGATCATCGAGCACTTCCCGTTCGGCGGCGGCGGCTACGTCGTGGCGACCAAGCTCCTGGGCTCGGGCTCCGGGGTCGTGTCCGGCTCGGCCCTGATCGTCGACTACGTGCTCACCATCTCGGTTTCGATCGCCGCCGCCACCGACGCGATCTTCAGCTTCCTTCCCCCCGACTGGCACGGCTGGAAGCTCGCCGTCGAGTTTTCCACCATCGCGCTCTTCATGCTGATGAATCTTCGCGGCGTGAAGGAGTCGGTGGAAACCATCATGCCGGTGTTTATCCTCTTTCTCGTCGCGCATGTGGCGCTTATTTTAGGCGTCGTCCTGTTCCGGGCCTGGGAGATTCCCCAGGTCACCGAAGAGGTGCGCTCCGGCTTTTCCAACGGCCTCGCGACGCTCGGCTGGGGCGGTCTCGCCGCGCTCTTCCTGCACGCTTATACCCGGGGCGCGGGAACCTACACCGGCATCGAGGCGGTCTCGAACGGGCTCCAGATCATGCGCGAGCCGACCGTCGAGACCGGCAAGCGGACCATGCTCTACATGGCGGTCTCGCTCGCCTTTACCGCCGGCGGCATCCTGGTCTGCTATCTGCTGCTCCACGTCATCCCGGTCGAGGGCAAGACGATGAACGCCGTCCTGGTCGACCGCTTCGCCGGCGGCTTCCAATGGGGCGGCCTGCCGCTCGGCCACTGGTTCGTCATCCTCGTGCTCGTGTCCGAGGCGGCCATTCTCTGCATCGCCGCCCAGACCGGCTTCATCGACGGCCCGCGCGTCATGGCGAACATGGCGAGCGACTCCTGGCTGCCGCACCTCTTCGCGCATCTCTCCGAGCAGCTCACCGTGCAGAACGGCGTCGTGTTGATCTCCAGCGCCGCGATGCTGACGCTTCTCTACACGCAGGGCGCGACCAGCACGCTGATCCTGATGTACTCGATCAACGTCTTCGTCACGTTTTCACTCTCGCAGATGGGCATGGTCCGCTATTGGGCGCAGCACCGAGCCGAATACGCCGACTGGCGGCGCCACATGGCGGTCCACATCGTCGGCCTGGTGCTGTGCGTCTCCATCCTCGTCGTCAGCATCGTCGAGAAATTCACCGAGGGCGGATGGGTCACGATCCTCGTCACGTCCGGTTTCATTATCCTCTGTTACCTCATCCGGGGCCACTACAACCGCGTTCGCGCCGCGCTGAAAACCCTCGACGAGACGCTGCTGAATATTCCTTTCCATCCCGATCTCAAAAATCCGGTGCCGCCGAAGGACCCCCTGGCCCCCACGGCCGTCGTGATCGCGCGCGACTTCGACGGCGTCGCCATCCACACGCTGCTGAACATCCCGAGGATTTTCCCCAACCACTTTAAAAACATCGTCTTCGTCTCCGTCGGCGTGATCGACGGCAGCCAATTCAAGGGGCTGCGGGAGGTGGAAAATCTGCGCCGGGCGAAGGAGGAGGACCTGAAGAGCCTGGTCGAGTTCGCCAACTGCCTCGGCTGGTACGCGGAGTACCGCATGAGCCTGGGGATCGATCTCATTGCCGAGCTGGAGCGTCTTTGCAAGGGCGCCGCGCAGGAATTCCCCAACGCGGTGTTCTTCGCCGGCAAGCTGATTTTTCAGCACGAGAACCTTTTCACCTACCTGCTCCACAACCAGACGCCGTACACGCTGCAGCGGAAGCTGCAGTTCGAGGGCATGCAGACTTTCATCTTGCCCATCCGGGTCTATGCGGAAGCCGCCGCGGGGTGACGCCGGCCGCCGAGGTCTCGCCCGCATCAACGATATCCAGCAACGATGGCTTCTTCGCTCAAAGAGCTTTTTCTCGGCAAACCCAAGAACCCGCTCGACCCGCGGGTCTTCCATCAGATCTCCCTCATCGCCTTTCTCGCCTGGGTCGGCCTGGGGGCCGACGGCCTCAGCTCTTCCGCCTACGGGCCGGAGGAGGCCTACCTGGCGCTCGGCGGGCATATTTTTCTCGCCCTGCCGCTGGCGCTCCTGATGGGGCTGACGGTCTTCGTCATTTCGGCGAGCTACAATCAGATCATCGAGCTGTTTCCCAGCGGGGGCGGCGGCTATCTCGTCGCCACCAAGCTCCTCGGGTCCAAGGTGGGGCTCGTTTCCGGCGGCGCGCTGATCGTCGATTACATGCTGACGATCACCATTTCCGTCGCCAGCGGCGCCGACGCGGTTTTCAGCTTTCTTCCCCCGGCGGTGCACGGCGCCAAGCTGGGAGTCGAGGTCGGGCTGATTTTTTTCCTGATCTACTTGAACCTCCGCGGCACCAAGGAGTCGGTCGTCTTTTTGCTGCCGATCTTTCTCGTCTTCGTCTTCGCCCATCTCGTGGCGATCCTGCTGGGCATTTTTCCCCACGGGGCCGAGATCCCCACGCTCGCCGCCCGGACCTACCAGGAGGTCGCCGGCGACCTTCAAGGCGTCGGCCTGTTCGCCACGCTGGCCATTCTTCTCCACGCCTACAGTCTGGGCGGCGGCACGTACACGGGAATCGAGGCGGTCAGCAACGGCCTCCAGGTGCTGCGCGAGCCGAGGGTGGTGACGGGAAAAAAGACCATGCGCTATATGGCGGTCTCGCTAGCGTTCACGGCCAGCGGCCTGCTGCTGGCGTACCTGTTAAACCAGGTCGGCCACGAGCCGGGAAAGACCCTCAACGCCAGCCTGCTGGAAAGAATCTACGGCGGCATCTTTTCCCCGGCTTCGCCGGGGGCCTATCTCGCGGTGGTGGTCACGCTCGTGAGCGAAGCGGCGATCCTCCTGGTCGCGGCGCAGACCGGATTTATCGGCGGCCCGACGCTCCTTTCCAACATGGCCGTCGACTCGTGGGTGCCGCACCGCTTTTCCCATTTGAGCGACAACCTGGTCACGCGCTACGGCGTGTGGTTCATGGGTCTCTCGTCGTTGGGGTTCCTGCTCTATACGCGCGGGCAGGTGCGGATCCTGGTCGTCATGTACAGCATCAACGTGTTCCTCACGTTTACCTTCTCCCAGATGGGGCTCTGCCGACACTGGCTGGCGGTGAGAAAACAGCGGCCCGCGTGGCTCAGAAAAATAGCCGTGAGCGGATTCGGCCTGGTGCTGACGGCGACCATCCTGGTCATTACGGTGATCATCAAGTTCACCGAGGGCGGGTGGGTCACGGTCGTGGTGACGTCGAGCTTTATTTTCCTCTGTTATCTCGTCCGGGCCCACTACGACCGGGTGCGCCAGGCGCTCAAGACGCTCGACAGCACGCTGACCGACATACCGTTTCAGCCCGACCTGAACCCGGTGCCGGCCAAGGACCCCAGCGCGCCGACCGCGGTCGTGATCGTCAGGGACTTCGACGGCATCGGCGTGCATACGCTGCTCACCATTCCGCAGCTCTTCCCGCACCATTTCAAGAACGTCGTGTTTATCTCCGTCGGGCAGATCGACTCCAGCCAGTTCAAGGGCGCGAGCGAGATCGAGAACCTGCGCCGGCTGAAAGAAGAAAACCTCCAGAGCTACGTGGAGTTCGCCAACTGCCTCGGCTGGTACGCCGAGCAGAAGAGCTCCCTCGGCATCGACCTGCTGGACGAGCTGGTGAAGCTCTGCAAGGCGACGGCCGGGGACTTCCCGCGCTCGGTTTTTTTCGCCGGCAAGCTGGTGTTCCAGGAAGAGTCGCTTTTCACCCGCGCGCTCCACAACCACACGCCCATGACCCTGCAACAGAAGCTCCAGTTCGAAGGCCTGCAGATGATCATCCTGCCGATCCGGGTTTTTACCCAGGGAGCGTCTCCGGCGTCCGCCGCCGCTCCGGCCGGCAATCCGGGAGGATAATTTGGAGGATTCTATGGAAACCGAGCCTGCCTGCGCTCATTGCCACCGGGCCTTTTTTTCCGGCCAGATGCTCTCCGGCGAGCTCGTCCGCCCGGGGGTGGCGGACCTGATAAAAAAGCGCGTCCCGGGCTGGACGCCCTCGGCCATGCTCTGCCACGATTGCGTGGACCTGTTTCGCTCGGAATACGTCGAAGACGTCCTCGAAGACGAGAGGGGAGAGCTGTCGCGCCTGGACCGGGAAGTCCTCGCCAGCCTGAAGGAGCAGGAAACCCTGACGGAGAATATAAACCTCGCGTTCGAGAAGGATCTCACGGTCGGCGACCGCATCGCCGACCGGGTCGCCACCTTCGGCGGCAGCTGGACCTTCATCATCATCTTTTTCATCGTGCTGGTCCTCTGGATGGCGGTCAATTCGGCGGTCGTCCTGGCCCGTCCGTTCGATCCTTATCCGTTCATCCTGTTGAACCTCGTCCTCTCCTGCCTGGCGGCGATCCAGGCGCCGATCATCATGATGAGCCAGAACCGCCAGGAGTCGAGGGACCGGCTGCGCTCGGAGAACGACTACCAGGTCAACCTCAAGGCCGAGCTCGAGATCCGCCACCTGCACGACAAGATCGACATGCTGCTCAAGCACCAATGGCAAAAGCTTCTGGAGATCCAGCAGATTCAGATCGACCTGATGAAGGAAGGCGTCTTCAAGAAAAACGCGTCCGGCTCGGGCGGCGCTTAAGCGGAGCGGAGCCGATGGACGTTCCAACTTTCATCGCCGGCTTTCTGCTCGCGACGTTCGTCTGCCACGGCGTGGCTTTCGCCGTCCTGGCGTGGAAGCGCCGCCGGTCCTATTATTTACTTCTCGTCGGAACGTTCGTGTTTCTGAGCGCCATCTATTTCATCAAGCTCGAGGGCTGGCGGCCGAGCGTCCCCGGCACCGGCCTTCCGGCGACCTGGCTGCTGAGAGCCGGCGCGACGCTATGCACGCTGATTTACCTGCGCGCCATTTACGGCGAAGAGGGATCGTGGCTCTGGAAGCTCACGCGGAGAAAAGGGCGGTAGGCAACAGGCGGTGGTAAGAAGAAAAGATTTCTTTTGTCCGGGTTTTTTCACGCCTCGGGCCGCTCGCCGATGATATCCTGCGCGCGCGCCGTCGCTTCCCAGCGGAATTTGACGAGCCCCGGCACTTTCAAAGCCGTCAGCGCGGTGACTCCCGCGACCAAAAGCCCGCCCAGCACCGTGGCCCCCGGCGCGCCGATCAGCGGGACGGCGAAGCCGGTCTCGGTCTGTCCCAGCGGGTGAAGCCCGCGATTGCTCAAATTGAAAACCCCCATGACCCTGCCGCGGAGCCCGTCCGGCGTCTGGACCTGAAGGATGATGTTTCTGGCGGCCGCCCAGATGGTGTCCGACGCCCCCATAAGCAGAATCAACGCGAGCGAGAGCGGGAAAGAAGCGGACAGGCCGAACAGGGCGAAGCTCGCGCCGTAGAGGACCGCGGAGAGGTACAAAATTTTTCCCTGCGAGCGGCTTTGGAGCATCGCGATCATCACCCCCGAGCCGATGATCGCGCCGACGCCGCGAGCGGATTGGAGGAAGCCGAGCCCGCTGGCGCCGACGTGGAGAATGTCGCGCGCGAAGATGGTCAACATCGCCGGATCGAGGCCGAAGACCGACGAGACTGCCTCCATCACCATGACCGCGAGGATGACCTTCTGCGTCGCCACGTAGGAAATCCCTTCTTTCAATTCCCGGATGAAATCGCCGGACGGCGCCGGGCGCACCGAGGGAGTCCGCATCATCAGCAGCGCGACGACGACGGCCAGAAAGCTCACCGCGTTGGCGTAGAAGGCCCCGTCCGTGCCGATGGCGCTGATGGCGATGCCCGCGAGCGAAGGGCCGAGGAGCGCGGTGCCCTTCCATAGGAGCGAGTTGAGGGCGATGGCGTTGGGCAGGGCGGCGGCCGGAACGAGCGACGGGTAGAGCGCCTGGCGCGCCGGCGCGTCGAGCGTGCCGACGACGGCGCTCAAAAACGTCAGGACATAGATATGCCAGACCTGGATGAGGCCCGTCTGGGCCAGAAGGCCGAGCACGAACGCGAGCAGCATGGACGTGAGCTGCGTCGCCAGCATGAGGCGCTTCCTGTCGTAGCGGTCGGCCATCGCGCCGCCGAAGATCCCGAGCGCGATGGACGGCGCGGCGCGGAACAACCCGTTCAACCCGAGCTGCAAGGGCGAGTTGGTAATGTCGTAGAGCAGCCAGCTGATGGCCGTCATCTGCATCCAGGTGCCGACGTTGCCGATGAACAGGCCGAGCCAGAAAAGTCGGAAATCGCGGTAGTGGAGGGCGGCGAACGGGCCGGCGGCCCGCCGCGTCGAAGCTTCGTTGTCGGACATACGATCTTAGCGGGGAAGATATCCCGCGAGGCGGAATTTGACAAGGCGCCGTGGCGAACGCAGCCTAAAAATTTGTCTGCGGGCGCGCCCTAATATGGTACAATGGCGGTCGCTTTTGCAGCCCGAGGCAAATGAGGAGAAAAATATGAAACGATGGAAGCTTTGGCCGCGCGGCCTCTTCGGCAAAGTCGCCCCCACCACGATCAAGGGCAAGCTGAGGTTCTGGTTTCTCTTTCTCTCGCTGGCGCCGATAGCCGTCATCGGCGCGCTGGCCTATACCAGCAGCCGCGCGAGCCTCGAGAAGGAGATTCAGAACAAGCTCGACGCCGTGGCGGACAATAAAAGCTACATCCTCGCCCTCTGGTTCAAGTCCCAGCTGGCGGACGCCGCCGCCCTCACGGCCAACGACGCGATCAAGGATCTCCTCTCGCCCGGCTTCCGAGTGGTCTACCCGAACCTGGCGGCGAAAACGGACGCGGACAGATTCCAGAAGGTCAAGGACATCGTCACGGCCCGTCAGGAGACCAACTCTTTTTACGTCGACGTGCTCGTCGCCGACGGCGACGGCAAAATCGTCGTCTCCAGCTCCAAGAGCCTGCTGCAGCAGGGGAAGAGCTTGGGCGACATCGGGCTCGCGCCCAAGGCCGATAACGAGGCCTTTTACGTCAGTCCGGTCTTTTTCTCCCAGGCGGCGCAGCAGCACGTCATGATGATCGTCTCTCCGGTGCACGACAACAACGCCAACGTCGTCGGGCGGGTGATTCTGGAGGTCGAGTTCCGTCCGGTCTACCGGCTGATCGACGAGCGCTCGGGTCTCGGCCAGACGGGCGAGGTCGTCCTCATCGACCGCGAGCACCGCATGCTCACGCAGTCGTATTTCAGCGAGGCGCCGACGATTCTCAAAACCGTGCCGGACAACGACCCCATTCGCCGCGGGCTCGCGGGGGAGAAGGGGCACAATGTCGGCAAGGACTACCGCGGCGTGCCGGTGGTCGGCTCTTTTCGGCCGCTGCCAGAGATCGGCGCGGTCCTGATCGCCAAGATCGACGAGTCGGAGGTGTTCGCTCCCATCAAGAGATTGCGCAACCTCGTGCTCATGATCATCGCCGCGACGATCGTAGGCGCCGCGCTGGCGTCTTTGCTGCTGGCGCGGACCATCTCGCGGCCGATCCGCGAAGGGGTGGGCTTCGCCCAACAGGTGGCCCAGGGCGACCTCACCGT
>WNFL01099664.1_pt1 | contig 14476 bp, 17 predicted proteins | sample 5400361 | NCBI WGS metagenome assembly WNFL01 (sample SAMN13153351, study PRJNA577476) | soil metagenome | isolation source: 40 cm soil on Douglas fir-dominated hillslope | place: USA:California | collected 2013-09-17
GTGTCGTTGTAGGACTGCTGGGCAATCGCCAGGTTGTGCTGAAGCTGGCTGATCTGGCCGCTGGTCAGTGGGGTCTCGACCGCTTGCAGGTTGGCCTGCGCGACCAGGAGGTTGGCCTGGGCTGCAGCGAGCGCCTGGTTCTGATTCGTGGCGTCGACCCGTGCGAGGATCTGGCCGGCGGTGACGTGACCCCCCACGGTCGCGTCTATCTCTGTCAGCACTCCGCTGACCTTGAAGTTCACGTTCGCCTGTGCCATTGGTACCAGGCTGCCGGTCCCGGTGACGCTCGCTGTGACCGTGCGCCGAGCCACCGAATACAGGTTCAGCGTGCTGCCGGTGTTCTTGGCGGGCACGAAGATGTCGCGGTAGATGAGAGCGCTGAGCACGAGAGCAACGACGGCGAGGCCGGCCACAGCAAGGCGACCCCTGTTCATCAAGCGACTCATCTTTCCTCCATCACCAGCTGAGGTCGCGGAACGACCATCCGGAAGCTGACCCGAAGCGAGTCAGAGTGACGATGCCCAGACCGGCGATCGTGACCACCGCCAGGGCGACGATGCCTGCGTAAGGGATGAGCGCGAGGTCGAACACCAGCAGCGCTCCGGCCAGAGCGGCGACCAGCGGATGCGCAGCTCCAAATCGCAGCCGTGTCTGCATGAGGCGTCCCAGCGCCAGCGCGACGCAGGCGATCCCGAAGAGCGCGATGGCCAGCACGACTGCCGCCACGACCGGGACAAGCACCAGGAAGATCAGCGTGAAACGAAGCAACAGCAGCGCCGCGATCACCAGCAGTGCGGTGGCGACCCCAGCGGCGATGGCGATGATCGGTCCGCCCGAGCCCTCCAGTCGCTGCACCGCGGTGCGCGCTTGATTTGGAAAAACGACGAGCACGGCAAGCGCGATGAAGATCAGCGCGGCGCCGTTGCTGAGCAGCGCGCGCAGGCCCTGCAGCGGACTGATGGGACCGCGGGGCCGGAAAGGAGAGATGAACGTGAAGGTCTGGACAGGCCTGGTCCGCTCGAAGCGATCTGATCCAGGCAGACGCTCCTTGAGCCCGCTGACGGCGACAGGCGGACCAACGACCACGTCCGACATGGGACCCAACCACGGCGCGTTCAGCGCGATGTCGGCGAGCGCGAGAAGGACACCGATGACTGCCAGTCCCGCGATCGCGATGACCCACCGCCAGCGCGTTGAACGGGACGGCTCGACCGCCTCGCTCATGCGCGCCTGCGCTCGCGCAATGATGGCCCACCGAGCCGGGAAAGGATCGAGAGGTGGTAAGCAGCCGTGATGGCCAGGGCGATCAGTGCCGCGAGCAGGAAGACGTCAGCCACCGGAATGCTCGGCGGCTGCGCGGCGCCGACGCCCCAGTTCAGAAGCACCTGCAAGTCCGAGACGGTGCCGCTGGCCACGGAAGCCAGGCCCTCGAGCCCGGATAGGTACCACACGATGAAGGCGACGAGAGCCGCCTCAGGAATGAGCAGCGTCCAGGCGCGGCGCGCCTCAACGCGCGCAGGCCTGACCGCATTCATCACGTTGTTGAGCAGGGAAGGCGGTGGCACGGGAGCGCGCAATGCCTTCAACCGGAATGGCAGCGACACCGCATGGTGGTACTGGCGCCGGCAGTCCTCGCAACCCGCGAGGTGGAGCTTCATCCGCGACGCCAGGTCGGGATCGGTCGTGGCGAGGTCGCCGTCGACATACGACTCGATGAGGACGCGCGCGCGCGCGCACGCGAGGCCGCCGGGCTGATCCGTAGGAGCTTTGGTCATTGGTTGGATTCGTCGAAATCGGCCAGTGAGTTACGCAAAAGAGCGCGAGCTCGATGCAGCCGGGATTTGACCGCGGGCAGAGTTACACCAAGGCTGGCCGCGACCTGTTGCAGCGACAGGTCGGCGTAGTAGTGCAGAAGGATGGGGAGCCGATAAGCAGCATCCAGCTGGGCCAGCGCATCGACGAGGGCGGGATCGTGCTGCGCACGCTCCGCCGGCTCGGCGGCCAACTTGAGTTCCTGGTCAGTCGGGGCCGGCACACGCTTGCGCCGGTAGTTAATGGTCGTATTCGTGGCGAGCTTCCAGAACCACGGCTCGAATGGACGCGCCGAGTCGAAGCGGGCAAGGTTGCGATAGAGCTTCACGAAGATCTCCTGGGTCAGGTCCTGCGCCTCGGCGAAGTCACGGAGGTGCTGGAAGGCGAAGCCGTAGACCTGGCGCTGCAGCCGACGTACCAGCTCTTCGAATGCTTCCAGGTCGCCGCCTGTCGCCTGCCGGACGAGCTGCCCGGCCTTGATCACCGCGACGTCGGGTGGGCCGCTCAATGGGAGCGCGCCGGCAGCAGCCTGGGCATGCATCAAAGGTAGTTACCCGCTCTCGAGCTCAGCGGTTTCGGAATAGAGATGCTCTGTTCCGAGTACTCGACTACGTATATCCAATGTCATATACTCCATTTAGAATATGACCCAGGCACCGTTCGAGTCGGAGCTCCTGTCTCCCCTCGCCCTCTCGATCCTCGAGCTCCTCGATGAGCGGCCGATGCATCCATACGAGATGGCGTCCACGATGCGCGCCCGCCATCACGACGAGTTCATCCGCCTGAACTTCGGCACCCTCTACCACTCGGTCGAGGTGCTGGAGCGCAATGGCTGGATCCTCCCGAGCGAGCGCGAGAAGGAAGGCAAGCGGCCCGAGCGGACGATCTACAAGCTCACCGAGAGCGGGCGCGAGGTTCTGACCACCACCCTCGGCGAGCTCCTGCGCCAGCCCCGCAAGGAGTACCCGCACTTTGCCGCAGGGCTGATGTTCATGCACCACCTCACCGCCAAGCAGGCGGCTGCGCACCTGCACGAACGAGCCGAAATGCTCGACGTGACCATCGGCAAGTTCCAGGCGGTGCTGCAGGAGCTGCTGCGTCAGGGCGTGACCCGCCTGGCGCTGATCGAGGTGGAGCACAAGATCGCGATGCTCGACGCCGAACGAACGTGGGTGCTCGGGCTGGAGCGGGAGATCGACGAAGGCAAGCTGGAGTGGAAGGTTGGAATCGACTCTGGTCATGAAGCGTTAAGGAGAAACCATGGCGAACGCGCGCACTAATCCCTGGCTCGTCCTCGTGGTGCTGACCACGGGCTTTTTCATGATCCTGCTGGACACCACGATCGTGAACGTGGCGATTCCCGCCATGAGCAAGGGCCTCAACGCCACGCTCGACGAGATCCTCTGGGTCCTGAACGCCTACATCCTTGTCTACGCCGTGCTGCTGATCCCCGCGGGAAGGCTGGGCGATCTCTTCGGCCAGCGAAACATGTTCGCGCTCGGGCTCGCCATCTTCACGGTGGCGTCGGCGCTGTGCGGGTTCTCGCAGAACTCGACCGAGCTCATTGCCGCGCGCATCGTGCAGGGCGTCGGCGGTGCGCTTCTCACCCCCCAGACACTTGCGATCCTGACCTCGATCTTTCCGCCAGAGCGGCGCGGTGCCGCCTTCGGCATCTGGGGCGGAGTCGCCGGCCTCGCCACAATCGCAGGCCCGACCATCGGTGGAGCGCTCATCACCTACTTCGACTGGCCGTGGATCTTCTTCATCAACGTGCCGATCGGCATCGGCGCTTTCATCGCGACATTCCTGATCGTTCCTGACCTGCGTCCTGGGCGACGGCAGGGCTGGGACCTGGTCGGAGTTGCGCTTGCGACCGCCGGCCTGTTCGGCATCGTCTTCGGTCTGATCGAGGGCCAGCGGTACAACTGGGGCGAGATCGCCTCCTACGGCATCACCATCCCGGAGGTCATCGGCGGCGGCGTTGCCCTGATGATCGTGTTCGTCGTCTGGGAGTACTTCCAGAAGCAGCCGCTGGTGCCGCTTTCTCTATTCGAGGAACGCAATTTCGCGGTCACGAACTGGATCGCCGCGGCCATCAGCTTCGGCATGCTGAGCATGTTCCTGCCGGTCACGATCTACCTGCAGTCGGTGCGAGGCTTCAGCGCGCTCACCGCCGGCCTGACCTTCGCGCCTATGTCGCTCACGTCGATGGTCGTCGCTCCCTTCGCGGGCCGGCTCGCGGACCGTATCGGTGGCAAGTACATCCTCATGTCGGGCATCTCGCTGTTCACGGTCGGGTTCAGCCTGGTCGCCTACGTGGCCGGCCCCGACTCGACATGGATCAACTTCCTCGTGCCAGCGATCATCGCCGGCGCGGGCATGGGCATGACCTTCGCGCCCATGACCACTGTCGCGATGCGCAACATCCAGCCGCGCATGGCCGGCGCGGCCTCGGGCGTCCTCAACACGACGCGCCAGCTGGGCGCTGCAATCGGAAGTGCGGTCGTCGGCGGGCTCCTGCAGAACCAGCTAGCCACGGCGCTGCACAACCAGGCGGTGGCCCACGCGGGCGAAGTTCCAGCCGCATTCCGCGACCGCTTCATCGCGATTTTCAGCTCGGCGTCCCCCAACGGCTTTCAGATCGGCCCCAATCAGACGGGAGCCTCGCTTCCCGCTGGCCTGCCGCCCGCGGTAGCCGCGCAGCTGTCGAGAGTCGCGCATGACGTTTTCGTCAGCGGGTACATCGATGCGATGAAGAGCACGCTGGTTGTGCCTGTCCTTTTCCTGGCCTTCACGGCGCTAACGACGCTCTTGATCAAGCGACGCAAGCGACCAGCCGCACAGACGGTTGAGGCGCCGGCAGAAGAGTTCAAGCAAGCGGCCGCGGGCTAGTCTTAGCCCCGTGCCCGGACCCCGCGATGGCTGGCTCCAGCGAGGCGGGATCGACCTCCATTACCTGGAGTGGAACCACCAGGTGGAGGCCGAGTCCGCCCCCGTCCTGCTTCTGCATGGGCTGAGCTCCAACGCCCACTACTGGGACCGGGTCGCGGCCCGACTGGAAGGCCGGCGGCTGATCGCGCTCGACCAGCGCGGCCACGGGCTCACCGGACGGCCGCCGCACGCACCCTCAGCGCCGGATGGCTTTGCGATGGAGGAGCTCCTGGCGGACGCGAGATTCGTGGCCGAAAGGCTCGGGCTCGAGCGCCCGGTCGTGGTCGGGCACTCGTGGGGAGCGACGGTCGCTCTCGAGCTGGTCGCGCGCAACCGTGGATTCGCCTCCGCTCTCGTATTCATCGACGGTCCGGTCCAGAGCGCGGCCAACCTTTTCGGATGGGATGAGGCGCAGAAGATCATGCAGCCGGCGCTGCCCCGCTACTCGTCGCTGGCCGAAGCGGTCGCGGATGCCCGTCGCGACTTCGACCCTTCGTGGGACGACGACCTCGAGCCGTACATCATCGCCAGGGTGATGCTCGACGGCGTCGATCTCGTCCTGACGCTCACTTCGGACGCGCGGCTCGCGCTGTTGCGCGGCCTGTACGACTCGCCGGTCGATCAGCTCTGGGCGTCTCTCGAGCTGCCCACCAAGGCCCTGATCGCACGGGGCGATTCACCGCGCATCTCGAGCTGGAAGGAAAAAGGCGGCAAGCGGCTCACGCAGATCGCGCCCCAGGTCGAGGTGCAATGGTTCGACACTGCGCACGACATTCCGATCTTCGTGCCGGCGGAGGTCGCAGCGATCATCGAAGCGGCTGCCGAGCGAACCTCGGAGCCCGCTAGCTCAGAGGCGGCCGCCGGACAGTAGCTTCAGCGCGGCCAGGAGCACCGCGGCCCCAAGAAACGCGACGACGATGCCTCCGAAGAAACCAACAGTCCCGCTCACGTTGAAGATCGCGCCCAACAAGTAGCCGCCGATGATCGCGCCGGCGATGCCGACGATGATGTCGGCGATGCAGCCAAAGCCACGACCCGCAACCACGCGCGCCGCGACCGCCCCCGCGATGAGGCCGACGATGATCCACGACAACCACGACCCGAGGTCGAGCACCACGTGGCCGGCCATCGGCAGCGCGACCGCCAGGTCACGCATCACGTGCTGATCCAGCGCGCGACTATGTCGAAGACCTCATCGCCATCGAGGTCGTTGAATGGTTCGTGATATCTACCAGGCAGCATGCGCAGTGTGCTCTGGCGCGGAGCCTTCGCGTGAAGCTGCTCGCTTCCAGCCGGGTCGATGAGCTGGTCGGCGTCTCCCGCCAGGATGAGGAACGGAATCGCGATGCGATCCGCGTGGGCCAGCACATCGTCCGCGGCGCTGTGCCACTCCGTGTACAACCGGCTGGAGATCTTGGAATGCACGAGCGGGTCGGTGCGATAGGCCTCGACCACCTCAGGGATCCGCGAGACCGTGCCGGCGTCGACCTCGTTGGCCAGCGCCAGGCGCGGCATCAGGCGCGAGGTGACTCTGCTGAGGCTCACCTTCCACTGCGGCACCGTGACTTTCAGTTTCAGTGCGGGGCTTGAGACGATGAAGCGCCTCGCATTCTTCAGCTGGCCCGCGAGAATCGTGCTGAGCATCACGACCCCGCCGAACGAATGACCAACCGGGATCACCTCGCCTGAGGTGAGGCTTTCGACTCGCGCGACAAACGACGCCACGTCGTCGGTCCACTGGCTCCAGGAGTCGACGTGTCCGCGCTGTCCCTGGCTCTTGCCGTGGCCGCGAAGATCGACGGCACAGGTCGCCATCCCCCGTTTTCGCATTGCCTGGGCGAACGTTTCGTAGCGCCCGCTGTGCTCGCCCAGACCGTGCACCACCGCGAACGTCCGAGTGGCCTGGGCTTGTGGCCAAACGCGATAAAAAAGGTGGGTGCCATCGGCCGAGGTGACCTCGCCGTCGGTGGCGACTGCCTCAGTGGCCAAGGTGGCCGAATCCACGCAGGATCTTGAGCGCTTCCTGCTCGGCTTCCATCAGGGTCGGCGCATATGCCCGAATGCCGCATAAGGCGTACGCCCACTCCGGGCTGGGTGGGCTCTGGGAGTGGAGCCTGAACGTTGGCGGGTAGAAAAGGATCCGCTCGCCTTCGACCTTCTTGATGACCGGGCGCTTGGCAAGCACATCCTCGAGGCTCAGCCCGTTAGGCAGCCGGCCACGCACAAAGTCGAGGCTGCGCAGCTTGGCCAGCGGATGGTCCTCGTCCCGCAGCATGACCCTGACTCCGTATTCGGCCGAGAGATCGCGCAGGAAGATTGTGATGATCAGCGCGTCGGTCTCGTCCCCTGCCATCTTCACGAAGCCCGCGGCCGAGAGGTCGCCTTTCGCATCGGATTGCGTGTGACGGAAGTACTCCATCGCGAACAGGTCGCGCGAATACCCGCTCGCGATCCAGGGCCGGTCGCAGCGCCAGGTGCGAGCCTTTGCAAGCTGATCGAACTGCTCGTGCAGCCGCTCGAGTCGATGGCCGGGCAGGCCGTGCATCCGGTAGTGGAGTACGCGCCGCATGGCGGACCTAAGCCTACCGGTTGGCTGGAGGCAGTCGTGCCGATTCTCGAGCGTGCCGCATCGCGTCTTCCTGCCACGTCGGCGCTTGAATGTCGACCGCGACTCGATCGGCCCCCGCGGCCAGCAAGAACTCTCCGCGGCGTGCGTTCTCGAGCAATGCACGCTGCTGGTGGCTGAGGTGAAAAGCGCGCTGCAGCTTGGCCGCCTCCCCAGGTCGCTGAGCGCCGAGGAAGAGAACCGCCGGATTGGTGGCCACAACCGATCCAGCATCCGAGCTCAGCAGGTCACCGGGATTCTGCGTCGCGAACACCAGCGAGCCGCTGTATTTGCGGATGCGCCTGGCCAGGCTCACAACGAAACGCTTGATGGTCGGGTCCTCGAACAGCAGGCCGAGCTCGTCGACGATGAGCATTCGAGGCCGGTCCTTCCTTTTGATCCTCGTCCAGAGCGCGGCGGCGAGCAGAAAGTGGACGGGCGCGACCATCTCATCGCGGAGCTCGCGCATGCCAAAAGCGACCATCGGCGCCGCCAGATCGATGTTCGTCGGGGCGCTGAACATCTGGCCCAGACTGCCCTGCACCCACCGGCCGAGCACCGCAGCGACGCGCGTGGTGTCGGGCAGCCGCATGGCGACGTCCGCAAGCACGGGTTGCTGCTCGTCGTGATACGCGGAGCGCACGGCGCTTTCGACCAGCGCCCGTTCTGGTTCGTCCAGTCCGCCGCACACGGTGGCGCACAGGTCGACAGCGTCCGCGGTCGCGGGCCCGACCCAACCCTCGTCGCGGCGATCCGACGGACGGAGGTCGAGCACGTTGAGCGCGTGGCCTGACCCCAGGGCGAGCTGGATGTCCACACCGCCGAGGCTCTGCGCCAGGTCGCCGTACTCGTGCTCAGGGTCGATGACGAAAACCTGCGTGCCGCGACCCAGCGCGCCCATCGCCAACGACGAAAGCAAGTAAGTCTTGCCCGCACCCGAGTGCCCGAAGACCCCGATGTTGGCGTTGGCGTACCGGCGCTGATCGAACGGATCGAGCATCACCGCAGAACCTGTGGCACGACTTCGCCCCACGACGAGTCCGCCTGGGTCAGAGATCTCGACGTCGAGCCACGGCAGCAACGTGGCGAGCGCGCTGGTGTCCAGCACCCGCCTCCTTTGCAGCCGGTCCGGTGCACCGGGCAAGGTCGCGATGTGCCCATCGGCCATCCGAAAAGTGCATTGCTGCAGGCGGCATATGGCCGCGCGTGCCGCCGACTCGAGCTTCTCGGTACCGGCGTCGAGCTGCCTCCGGGTCGGAGTGATGAGCGTCAGGTAGATCGCAACGTGGAAGGCCTTCTCCTGGCTGGCGGCCAGCCGGCGCTGCAGGTCTTCGGCCGCCGGCAGCCCGATCGCCAGCGACGAGTCGGAGCTTGCCGACCCGTCCTTCTGTAGGCGAGTGGCTCGCATCGATACGAGCTGGCGCTGCAGGTAGTCGACGATCCATGCCGTGGGCAGAGGCACCGCATGCCAGGCAAGGCGGACGCGAAGCCCGTGCGAGATGAGTCGGAAAAGCCAGCCCGGCTCGAGCTCCGTACCCGGCAGCCGGTCGACGTACCAAGTCCTGCTCCAGCCTCGGTGATGCTGGAGGTGGTCCGGCCGTTCCACGCCGAAGAGCTCGGCGCCACTGCCTGCTTGCAACATCCTTACGCCGAGGTCGCGCAGCGCCGATTCCAATCGGCGGACATGGAGTCGATCCGTGGCGAATGTGACTGAGCGGCGAGAGGTGGTCTCCAAATCGCCGATACGATCCGCAAACCAGACGTCGGCGCCGCGCATGTCGTCAAAGTCGCGCGGCATCGGAGGCGCCTCATTGACGTCAGGTTGCGTCCCGGGCTCGACGCTGATCACGACCTGAACCGGCGCGTCCAGTCCATCAAGAAGCCGGCGAAAGCCACTCAGCCACCGCATCTGGTCGGGCTCCGAAGCTCCGGCGAAACCGAGATCGCCCGCGGCAATCACCCCAATGTCCTCTGGGCACTTCCAGAGTTGCTCCGGCCGGCGTTTGTGCAGGCGCAGCTGGCCGATTCGCGCCGCGGCCATCATTCGCGAGCGGACCAGCTAAGCAAGAACTTGGTGGCATCGATCGCCCATTCGTCCGCGGCGCGGCCGCGCCAGCGACCCCACGCCATCGTGCTGCCGCACGCCACCGCGAGGACCGCGAGTACGCCACGCACGACCGTGGGCATCCAATCGAAGGACCACATCGCCAGCCCCGCCAACCCCGCCAGCACGACGTACGCCAGGCGAGGCGGTGTCAGCCCATAGAGCAGGCGGTCCTCGAGGTCGACATCGAGCGGCACGCGCGCGCGCATGCATCGCAAACTAGAGAGGACAGGCGGCGGAAGGAAGGCAGCCTGTTAAGGCCTGGGTTCCTTAGAATCCAGTGCGGCCGTCGACACGCTCGCGTAGCTCAACTGGCAGAGCAGGGGACTCTTAATCCCAAGGTTCAGGGTTCGATTCCCTGCGCGAGCACCACCATGTTGTGTCACGGCGTCTCAGGACGTCCTCTCCACCGTCAGAACGAATGGGGCCCGATCGTGGCCGGGTAGGGGTGACATCTCCTGGCAGCCAGTACTACGTTGACGACTCCCCCGACGCAAGGCACGTAGAGCAATGCCTGTCCACATGTGCATTCCCAATTGAGGAGTCGTAAAGAATGAGTGGTTACTTCCGGGTATATATGCGTGGAGGAACCGCGCAAGACCACGCAGACCTGGCCAGGGTCGTGGATTCGATCGCATTCCTGCCCTGACGTCACCGCCAATACGGACGAACGGATCGAATTACAAATCGTCCTGACAGGAGGCTCTTAAATGGGCACAAGACGCTGGAGTCGGTTATCTGTCGCCGTGATGGCAGTCTCACTTCTCACCGCCTGTGCCGGCTCCTCCACCTCTTCGTCTCGCGCCCCCAGCTCATCGCAGACTGCTGGACTCCCTGCCGAGCGTGATATCGAAACGACAGGTGCCATGAAACTCAACGCGGCGCCATCTCCAGACTGGGCCATTGTCGCGAGCGGTCACCTGTGGGTGGCGGGTGTCGAGCCGGGGCTTGCGCGATTCGACGCGGCAACTGGACAGACACAAGGCGGGCTCGACATTCAGAACGTGTGCCTCGCCATGGACGTGGGATTCGGCTCGCTTTGGGCCGGTTCATGCACTCCTGACAGACCCACGCTCAGTCGGGTCGATGTGAATTCGGGGCGGCTGATGGCGAGTGTCGAGCTCCCCGATGGCGGCCCTGCCGAGGAGTCATCGGTGGGCGCCGGTGAAGGTGGCGTATGGGTGTTGTCCCGCGGCGTGCCGCAGCACTTGATTGTTGTCGACCCCAGCTCCGACAAGGTGCTACATAGCTTTCCAGCTCCCGAAAACGCCGCAGCGGTGCGGGTCGGCCTGGGCGCGGTCTGGGTGTCGACGACCAACCCGGGTAGCTTGGTCCGGATGGATCCCGTCACTGGCAGGGTGATTGCGATGATCCCAGTTGGCGAGGGGGCGCGGTTCCTCGCATTGAGCAGTAACGCGGTGTGGGTCATGAACCAACGGGATGGCACTGTGTCCCGCGTCGATCCCAAATCCAACCGTGTGGTCGCCACGATCAAGGTGTCGTCCTCTGCGATCGAGGGTGGCGACATCGCGGCATCCGACGGTGCGGTCTGGGTCCGCGTATCCGATGTCCTTGCCGCCAAGATCGATCCACAAACGAACAAGGTCATCGATCGACTTGGCCCGCCCTCTGGCAGCGGCAGCGTAGCCATTGCGGAGAACTCAGTCTGGATCACAGCCCACGATGTGACCTCGCTATGGCGCGTGCCTCAGCCCTGAGACATGGTCAACGGAGATTTACTCCTGATCATTGCAAGTTCGGCTGATGGGCGACGAAAGGCCGTCGCTTGATGCGTACCAATACTTCGGCGCCAATGCTGCTACGGCTAGCCAGATATCCATCGGTCATTGACGCCGTCGGTGAGGGATACCGTCTCAAGAGAGCCCCGGCGGGGGCTGGGTTAGAGCTATTTGGCCGGTACCATCTCCCCAGCTTCGGGTTCGCGAGCCGAGACGGGGCGACGAGACACAAGCAGCGCCAAGCGCAGCGACAGCAGCAACATCAGCACCCCGTTCAGCCCGTGCAGGCCCAATAGCCAAGACACCGGGTGTTCCACGGTCCCGCCGAGCGCATGCTGAAGTATGAAAAGCCCGAGCTGGGCAAGGAGCAGAACCGGCAACACTAGCTGCAGCAGGACACGAGTCCACGGCAGTAGCCGAAGGAATGCGGCGACCACAGCGACGGCCAGGGTGACCACCATGACCACGAGCAGGAGCTGTGCGTTCCTCGAGTGGTAGCCAAAGTCCGCCGCGGCAGTCGAGAAGACCCCGTACGCGGCGAAGTAGAACTGCATGCAAAGGTCGGCGAATAGGAACCATGCGAGGCCAAGGTACCCATACCGGACGACGTTCCTCAACCGCGGTCGTCTCCCATTAACGGAAGCGATGCTGTGCAGGCAACCCTAGCAGCGTGGATGGCTGCACTGGATCACGCCTCTTCGCCGGCGCAGCCTTCGCAGCTGTGGTTGGCTAAGCCAGGGGATCGGCTCGGATGTAAAGTCCCGCCATGGCTCGCCCCATGGTCCCTTTGCTGCTCTTGGTTGCAGCCCTGACCTCCTGTTCCGGAGGCTCATCAGATCCGACCGCACATTCGTCGGTGCCTCCCACAGTTTCAGCAAAGACCGTTCATCTCGACGGACAGATCCTGTTCACGAGGGTGTCTTACCCAGACGTCCAGGCGATATTCACGGCCGATGCCGACGGACAGCACGAGCGCCGACTGACGGGCCCGGGCCAGTACTGCTGTGTGTTGAGGCTCTCACCGGATCACAACCGGATCCTGGTCATGACTGGCGAGGACCCGCCGCCCACCCCCGTCACCGGGGGGACAATCAAGATCGACGGCTCAGACTTCAAGCGACTTCAGCTGACCAACCCGAAGCTGAATCTTGTCCCGCAAGCATGGTCCCCGGACGGTAATCGAATCGCTTTCGAGGGCTGGGTAGACGGGAGTGGAGCGGATACCGGGGTGTACACGGCTCGCGCGTCCGACGGTGGCAGCCTTGTTCGAGTCACGATGCCTCGCGGCTTGCCCCACGACATACCGCTCGACTACTCCCCGGACGGTAAGCGGCTCGTCTTCTACCGCGCTGTAGCGGCGGAACCGAATTTTCCTATCGACATAGGCGGTTCGCTCTGGGTCGTGAACGCGGACGGTTCAGATCCACAAATCATCGAGACGGGTGCGAACCCGCCCGAGCCCTGGGCGCGGTGGTCACCTGATGGGAGCCGGATTGTGTTTGCTACACAGCGCACCGCACCACACGGAGCGCTTTGGACAGTTCAGTTCGACGGTTCACAGTTGACAAAGCTGTTCGAGGACGATAGGGGCCGCTTCCCGATCGCGCCAACTTGGTCGCCAGACGCACGATACGTTCTCTTCGCGCTCGACCCCACGAATGATCGATCCACTCATCCCGCGAACGCGCTATACGTCATCAAGGCTGACGGAACGGGACTGACCTTGGTCAGCGGTACCGCCGACTTCAAGAGCCAGCCGGTTTGGTGGAGCTAGCGGGAACCGGCTCAACATCCGCAGTCTTTCGCCACGCGGTGGAACGCGTGGGTTCGATTTGACAGCCTCCGCGGGAGACGGCTGTCGCATAACCATTATGTGCAGGCCGAGGGGCTTGCCACAAGCCCCGGCGGCCGTGCGAGACTGCGGTTCCGACAGGTCGGTTCTGCGTGTGAGTCCAAGGAGGTGCGGCCTCGCCTAACGACCGCCGTCCCTTAGCCGACTACTACTTCGTGCTCGGCGTCCCGCCTGACGCGACCGAGACGGAGTTGCACGCCGCCTGGCGCCGGCAGCTCAAGTACTGGCATCCTGACCGCGGGAACCATCCGGACGCGCTCGAGCACGCGAAGTTGATCAACCCGGCGCACGACGTCTTGACCAACAGCACCAGGCGCGCGGCATATGACCGGCCCGTCGTACAGCCGCCCGGTCCAGTGGAAGACGGTGAGCCGCGAGGGGCCGCCCCCCGCGCCGAAGGGATTCGACCGGCACGGCTTCGTTGCGCGCCTCGAGGAGATGATGGAACGGGGCCGGCTGATGATCGAGAAGCGCAAGGACCTTGCGTCGGCGTCGAAGTGGGAGTCGCAGACCCTGGCCTTGCTGCGAGACGAGCTGGGCGACCATCCATACACGAAGCGTTTCGAAGAGGCGCTCAGTCAGCCCCGACCCGAAGGCCTGGTGGCGGCCTACGGGGTTTTGTGGGCAGCGTATGAGGATGCTCTGAAGGGCGATCTGAAGCCTGTGGCGAAAGAAAGCCGTCCATAGGGAGGACCTCAAAGCTATACCCCTGGGGGGTATGATGGACCAATGCCCGGTTATTCGAAGGACAAGCAGAAGATCGAGACCAGGCTGCGCCGAATCGAAGGCCAGGTGCGGGGGATCCAGAAGATGGTCGCCGAGGATCGCTACTGCATCGACGTGCTCACCCAGGTCAATGCGACGAGTGCCGCACTCGAAAGCGTGGCTCTCCAGCTCCTGGCCGATCACACGGAGCACTGCGTCACGGAAGCCATCCGATCGGGTGGCGGGAGCAAGAAGATCCGCGAGCTCAACGGCGCTGTCGAGCGATTGGTGAGGAGCTAGATCAGATTTGTTAGTGGTCAACGCGGTTCTGCACGCTCTGCAGATCTCGATCTTCATGATCTGGGAAGTCCTGTGGCCGCTCGCCTTGGGCTTTGTCCTCTCGGCAATAATCCAGACGGTCGTTTCCAAGCGGACGGTGGCCAGAGCCCTGGGCAACCCGGACCTCAAGGGCTTCCTCCTCGCATGCGGCTTCGGTGCCGCGAGCTCCTCCTGTTCCTATGCGGCCGTGGCGGTGGCCCGAACGCTCTTTCGCAGGGGGGCCAGCTTCGTCAACGCGATCATCTTCGAGTTCGCCTCCACCAATCTGGTGTTCGAGCTGGGCCTGGTCCTCCTGATCTTCCTGGGCTGGCCGTTCGTCGCGGCCGAGTTCGCCGGCGGTCTCCTGATGGCGGTGATCCTCTGGATCCTCTTCAAGGTGACGCTCCGCG
>WNFL01365578.1_pt1 | contig 14476 bp, 13 predicted proteins | sample 5400361 | NCBI WGS metagenome assembly WNFL01 (sample SAMN13153351, study PRJNA577476) | soil metagenome | isolation source: 40 cm soil on Douglas fir-dominated hillslope | place: USA:California | collected 2013-09-17
TCGGAGAAACGCGGCCGGGTGATGAAATGCGTCTCCGGCGCGATGCGCGCGATGGCGCTCCTCATCGTGCCGGCGCCGAGCCACATCGTCTCCTCTTCGCCCCGTGCATGGATCAGCCGGTCGGTGAAGACGTGGCCGCGGGCGGGATCGGTGCAGAGCTGGATTTCGTCGACGGCGAGGAACGCGACCGGGATATCCACCGGCATGGCTTCGACCGTGCAGACGAAAAACCGCGGGAACTTCGGGACAATGCGTTCTTCGCCGGTGATCAGGGCGACATCGGCGGCGCCCTTCAGGCGAACGATCTTGTCGAAGACCTCGCGCGCCAGAAGCCGCAGCGGCAGACCGATCATGCCCGAGCGGTGTGCCACCATGCGCTCGATCGCGAAATGCGTCTTGCCGGTATTGGTGGGCCCGAGAACCGCCGTGACTCGGCCACGGAAGGGTGCAGGTTTGGGGTTTCCAAAGGCCTGCCGGGAACGCCGATCAGCCATCGACTCTACCTGTTAGGACAAAACCTTCCGTTTTTTGAACCGGTTACGCAAGCGGTTCGATGCCGCGGAAAACCCGCAGAGCGAAGTTGCAAAAGGTTCCCGATGCGATTTGTGGATGAAAATAGGCGCGCAGCACAGAGCACGAACAAAGCGTGCCCGAATCACCAACTGCGCAATACATCAGTTTTCGTTCACGCACTATATATCGTCAATCCCCCTCCAGTGCAAACAATTCCTGGTGGGTAAACGCAGCATGAGCCTGAAAAAAGAGTTATTCACTGGAATTTTCAAAACCTAACTTCCGTGGGCCAGCGCCTGACCGTCGAGTTTCACCTGCGAGGCCAGCGCGACGACGATGCCGTAATCGGTCTCGGCCCACACGCGCACCGGAACCAGAAAGGTGCGCTTGGGATCGGCGCTGCTTTTGGCGGCAACAACCCAGGCATACATTTTGGGGAACTTCTTGCTCTGGTCGATGACGCTCTGCTGGTATCCGGCGATCTGGTTGTAATGAATCTGGCACACCAAGGCCGGGCCGCTATAGAGCCCATTGTCCATGTGGACATCGAGCTTTTTCACGAAGCTGAAGGCGACGTCATAACGGCGGCGCCCGTCGAACACCGGCGCTACCGCATCGCAGGGCTTGCCGGACGCGGCATTGGCGTTGCTGGTGAGAAACACCGCCGCGCTCAAGGGATCGAGGGTCTTCTTGCGCAGATCATCGCTCACCGGATAGCGGTTGTCGCCATAGGGCGGGTCGGACAGCATCGACTTGGGTCCCTCTGGACCGAAGGTCATGGTGGCGTGACGCCGCGGCGCGGAGCGGTTCTGGGAGAAGGAATCATAGAGGCTGGGCTGAACGCGGCCATCGCCGACCGAGCCGTTGGACGAGGCTTCGATCTTGGACTGCCAGAATGCATTGACGATCCCCTTGGTCTCAAGGGTGGAAATCGCCTTGTAGTCGACCCCTTGGAATCGGGCCGACATCGCAACCTTGCCGAGCGAGATGCCGCCCACATAAAGGTCATAGCCAAGCTCAAGCGTCGAGGCCGGCGTGCCCTTGTCGTCAGACCCTTCGCCGCCAACGCCCAGCGCCGGCGCGGCAAACGCGAGCCCTGCCAGCAGTAGGCCGATGACACCATAACGCGCGGTTTTCATAACCCCTCCACTGCCCTCAATACGAACGGCAATTGAATCGAGTTCCAAAACGTCAGCATAAGGACCGCTATGGCCAAAAAATGACGTTTCGGCGGCAAAAGGATAAGCACTAAGCCGATAAAGGAAAATGACTTTTGCGCCAGCTCACGCGGCCGTCAGGGTGCTTGACGGCGGAACGGGCCTTGCCTATGAGAGCCGCTCTTCGATTGTCGTGCAATTTAAGGATCGGGCCATGGCGCGCCGCTGCGAATTAACCGGAAAAGGTGTCATGAGCGGGCACCTGGTGAGTCATGCCAACAACCGCAAGAAGCGGGTGTTCCGTCCCAATCTGCAGACGGTCAGCCTGGCGAGCGACACGCTCGGACAAACGGTGTCCCTGAAGATCAGCATGAATGCGCTGCGGACCGTGGACCGCAATGGCGGGCTGGATGTCTTCCTGCTCAAGGCCCGCGACACGGCCCTCTCGACCAAGGCGCTGCGTCTCAAACGCCAGATCGCCAAGAAGCAGGCCAAGGCCGCCTCCGCCGCCTAACACCCCTCGCCCCTTGGGGGAGAGGGCGGCGCGCCGCGCACATCAGTGCGCCATTGGCGCGCCGGGTGAGGGGAGATTTGTGCTGAATCTAATTCTTCACCTCGAACATCAGCAGCAGCGTGCGCTGCAGCGGCGAATAATTGTCGTCCGAGATGATGTAGAGGAAAATTTCGCCGGCCGGGCCGCGGCGCACCGCGATCCCCTCCATATTGTCGATATTGGCGTCCTGCAACGAAAGCTCGGCCAGCACCTCGCCATTCAGCCGCGCGCCCTCACGGATTTCGTCCGGCGCGATGTGGCGGATTTCCATGCCCAACCCGCCGAGAAAAGAGAACCGCCGCTCCAACATATAGATGCCGCCGTCGGGTGCGTTCGCGGCGCTGGTGATGGCGAAGGGATCATGCGGAACCACCGAAAGCATCCGCGTGACAGGCATCTTGCCATCGCCCGGATAGGACTCCATCGCGCCAAGAAGATCGTCGCCATCATTCACTTTGGTCTCGGCGAAGGCGAGGAGCGTGTCGGGCTTCCACAACGTGATGGCCTCGAGCTGCCGATTGTCGTGAAGTGCATCGACCCAATGGCCGATCGGTACATTGGTCGGCTGCGCATCCAGCCCGTGGCTGAGATCATAGCGCCAGACGCGCACATCGCGTTCGAAACTCACCGCGACCGTCCCGTAGAGGTCGCCTGGATGTTCAAGGGTGAGTCCTTCGGCATCGCCCTCCTTGCCCCGCATGGCGCGGCCCCCCATGTTGAGCATCGGCGCGATCTCGCCGGAATTGGCGCCCGCAAGATCGCCATTGGCGTCATAGGTGAGATGTGCCCTGAGCCAATGGGCTTCGTCGGAGATCGAGAGAATCTCGCTGCCGTCCGCATTCACCGCGAGGTCCGACCAACCGCCGAATGCGCGGTTCCCCGAGCGCAGCTCCAGACCGCCGCGATAGATCAGCATTCCGGCGCGCTTTTCACTCGCGTGGGTCGGGTAGAGCGGAATGCGCGTGCTCTGGATGTCGGCAGGCTCGCCGCTGCTTTCGGCAATGAAGGCAAACGCGCCGACTGCCAGAGCAAGCCCGGCAGCGAGAAAGTGAAGAGCGCGCCGCTTCATGCCGCCCTTGATGCGCGCGAGGTGCGGCGTGCCGAGCCGCGCAGATTTGTGTCTCGCGCGAAAAGCTCGGTTAGCTGATTGGTCATGGCGCCGCCCAATTGCTCGGCATCCAGGATCGTCACGGCGCGGCGGTAATAACGCGTCACATCGTGACCGATGCCGATGGCGACAAGCTCCACCGACGATTTCTCTTCGATCTCGGCGATGACCTGCCGCAAATGCTTGTCGAGATAATTACCGGCATTCACCGAGAGCGTGGAATCGTCCACCGGCGCGCCATCGGAGATCACCATCAGGATGCGGCGCGATTCGGGGCGCGCGATCAGCCGGCTATGGGCCCAGATCAGCCCCTCGCCGTCGATGTTCTCCTTGAGCAGCCCCTCGCGCATCATCAGGCCGAGATTGCGCCGTGTGCGCCGGCCGGGCACGTCGGCGGATTTGTAGATGATGTGGCGCAAATCATTGAGCCGGCCGGGATGGGCGGGTTTGCCTTCGTTCAGCCAGCGTTCGCGCGACTGGCCGCCTTTCCAGGCGCGCGTGGTGAAACCCAGCACTTCCACCTTGACGGCGCAGCGCTCCAGCGTGCGCGCGAGGATGTCCGCGCACATCGCAGCCACCATGATCGGACGGCCGCGCATCGATCCCGAATTGTCCAAGAGCAGCGTCACCACCGTGTCGCGGAAGTCCATCTCGCGCTCCATCTTGAAGGAGAGCGGATGCATCGGATCGATGACGACCCGTGACAGACGCGCCGAATCGAGAATGCCTTCCTCGAGATCGAAATCCCAAGACCGGTTCTGCTGCGCCATCAACAGGCGCTGCAATTTGTTGGCGAGCCGCGCCACGAGTCCTTGCACCGGCGCAAGCTGCTGATCGAGGAAATTGCGCAGCCGCGAAAGCTCTTCGGCGTCGCACAGATCCTCGGCGTTCACCACCTCGTCGAACTGGCTTGTGAAGACTTTGTAATCCCAGCGTTCGACATCGGCGAATGGCAGATCGGGCCGGAAAGGGCGCTTGCCCTCGCGGGTCTCCTGCGAATCCTGGCGGTCGGAATCATCGGCCTTCATTTCGCCGACGACATCTTCGCCTGCCTCGCTCGAATCCTTCTTTTCGCTCTCCAGCGTCGAGGGCTCGCTATCCTGGCCTTCCGAGCTTTCCTCGCTTTCGGATTGATCCTGGTTGGAATCTTCCGGCGTCTCGTCCTCGCCCTCGGGCTCTTCGACATATTCATCGGCCAGCTCCAATCCGGTGAGGATGGAGCGCGTCAGCTTGCCGAAGGCGCGCTGGTCGCGGACGGTGCCTTTGAGCTTGTCGAGCTCGACGCCGACCTTGGCTTCCACGAAAGGACGCCACAGATCGACCGCGCGCTTGGCGATCGCAGGCGGCGGATCGCCGGTCAGGCGCTCGCGCACGATCATTCCAAGGACATCGAGCAGCGGCGCCTGGATCTGTTCTTTCACGTCGCCCAGGCCGTGCGCCTTGCAGCGCATGTCGAGGATCGCGCCAAGATTTGCGCGCACTCCTGGCATCGCGAGTGAACCGATCGCCTCGACACGGGCCTGCTCCGCCGCTTCGAAGATCGCAGAGGCGTCGCCGCCAACGGGGCGCAGCTCCTTGTCGATGGAATCTTCGTGATAGGCGAGCTTCAGCGCATAGGCATCGCCGGCGCCGCGTACCGCGGCGACTTCATCGGGCGGAAGGCTGCGCGAGGGCAGGGGAAGGCGCACCTTCTTGCCGCGCAGCATCGGCGCCTCGGGCGAGAACGTCACTTCGAGCTCGGCTTCGCCGGCCATGGAACGGACCGCGCTTGCCACCGCGCGCTTGAACGGGTCGGTAGGATTCTCAGGGTTCATGGACAAAACCCGCCCTGATTACGCCACCATGACCTTCGCCGCGGATTCGGGAAGCTCTTCGCCAAAGCAACGCTGATAGAACTCGGCCACCGCCGGGCGTTCCAGCTCGTCGCATTTGTTCAGGAAGGTGACGCGGAAGGCAAAACCGACATCGCCGAAGATCGTCGCGTTCTCCGACCAGGTGATCACCGTGCGCGGGCTCATCACCGTGGAGATGTCGCCATTGATGAAGGCGTTGCGCGTCATATCGGCGACCCGCACCATGGAGCCGATGGTCTTCTTGCCTTCGGCCGTCTGGTAGGCCGGCGACTTCGCCAGCACGATGTCCACCTCGGTGTCGTGCGCGAGATAATTCAGCGTCACCACGATGTTCCAGCGGTCCATCTGGCCCTGATTGATCTGCTGCGTGCCGTGATACAGGCCCGACGTGTCGCCGAGCCCGACCGTGTTCGCGGTGGCAAATAGACGAAAAGCCGGATGCGGCCGGATCACGCGGTTCTGATCCAGCAGGGTGAGCTTCCCTTGCACTTCCAGCACGCGCTGGATGACGAACATCACATCGGGGCGCCCGGCGTCATATTCGTCAAAGGCTAGGCACACCGGATGCTGGATCGCCCAGGGCAGAATCCCTTCGCGGAACTCTGTGACCTGCTTGCCTTCCTTCAGCACGATGGCATCCTTGCCGACCAGGTCGATGCGGCTGATATGGCTGTCCAAGTTCACGCGCACGCAGGGCCAGTTCAGCCTCGCTGCCACCTGCTCGATATGGGTGGATTTTCCGGTGCCGTGATAGCCCTGGACCAGCACGCGGCGGTTGTGGGCAAAGCCGGCCAGGATCGCCAGCGTCGTCTCGCGGTCGAACACATAGGCCGTATCCAGATCGGGCACATATTCGTTCGGCTTGGAAAAAGCCGGAACGCTCATGGCCACGTCCAAGCCGAACGTGTTGCGCACGTCGACCATCATGTCCGGCGCAGCGGCGGCATCAAGACCATTCATCGGCATGCTTCATTCCATCGGTTTGGTGGCGCAGACGGTGGGGCCGGGCGGAGCCGCTTCAGCGTTTCCCCGGGTGGGCCGCGCTTTACCTTTACGCGAGACCTGTCGCCCTGAGATGACCGTAGGCCTTGATGACCTGCCTCAGCCGCTCTTCTGTGCCCCGGTTTCCGCCGTTGGCGTCGGGGTGAAAGCGTTTCACGAGTTCCTTATACCGCGCTTTTATCTCGTGCAAGGTGGCGTTTTCTTCAAGATTGAGAACCGCAAGCGAGTCGAGCTGCTGTTTGGTTAAGCGCGAGCGCCGGCGCGCCTGGGCGGCCTCCGCCGCCTCCTCGAAAACCGCAAATCCATCGTCGAAATGATAGCTGGAATAGGCGGTTCGCTTCGGCGCATCCTGTTCTTCGCGGGTTCCGGCGGCGCGCTTGCCCAGCGGCCAGGTCGGCCGGTGACCGGTGATCGCGTCCAGGCAAAATCGCTCGATGGCCTCATGGCTCATGCCGGCGAAGAAATCCCAATGCGCATTGTGCTCGCGCAGATGTACGCGGCAGAGCCAATGGCGGTCGTCCATGTTCTGGCGCGATTTCGGCACGCTGATTTCCGCCGGCTCGCGGCAGCCCGGCGAGGCGCAGCGTTTCGACGCGGTTGGAATAGGGCGAGGCCGCTCCGCATTGATGCGGATGTCGTAGCCGAAACGCGGGCGGTAGGTTGCCGAACTCATAGGCTCATTATGGGGTGCAAGTTCTAAAAGACAAGGAAACGAAAGGCTTGACAGCGGCCCAGCGCTTGCCCCTAGAGCTTGTTCATGGATCATTCAGGACCCGTCGCAAACAGCTTGCGCGAGAAGCTCGCATCCGCATTCGCCCCGGAATCGCTCGCTGTCGAGGACGAAAGTTCCCGCCATTCCGGCCACTCTGGCGCGCGCGAGGGTGGCGAATCCCATTTCCGCGTCCGTATCGTTTCGGCGGCGTTTCGGGGCCTGACAAGGGTCGAACGCCAGCGGCGGGTCTATGCCGTCGTCGCCGACGAAATCGACGCTGGCTTGCACGCCCTCGCGCTGACCACGCTCACTCCCGAAGAAGCGAAGCGAGATTAATTCTAGCCGCTGTCGTCCGGCGGTTCGGGTTTGGGCGGCGTGATGCGCAGCGCCACGATCTGATTGCGCTGCCGCCGCAGGATCTCGAATTTGAAGCCGAAGAACGAGAACACCTGCCCGACCTCGGGAATCACGCGCGCTTCGTGGATGACCAGGCCCGCGATCGTTGTCGCCGACTCGTCCGGCAAATTCCATTCGAATTCGCGGTTGAGGTCGCGGACCGGCGTCCAGCCATCGACATTGTAGGAGCCGTCTGCCTGCGGGCGAACGCCTTCGGGAATGTGCTGGTCGGTTTCTTCGGCGATGTCGCCGAAGATCTCCTCCAGAATATCCTCGAGCGTGACGAGTCCTTGCAGCACGCCATATTCGTCGACCACCAGCGCGAAATGCTCGCGGCGGTCGCGGAAGGCGCGCAATTGCTCTTCCAGATCCGTCGTGTCCGGCACGAACCATGGCTCCGAGGCCAGCGACATGATGTCGATGTCCTGCAGATTGCCCTGACGCTTCATCAATTCGCGCAGCAGGTCTTTGGCGTGCAGGACCCCCACGATGTTTTCGGGATCGTCGCGCCAGATCGGGAAGCGCGTGTGAGAGGACGTGAGCACGCGCGCAACGATGTCTTCCGCCGGGGCGCCGCCGTCCAGGACTTCCATGTTCTTGCGGTGAACCATGATGTCGGCGACATGGAGATCGGCAAGGTCGAGAATGCCGCCGAGCATGTCGCGGTGTTCGCGTTCGACGCCGCCCTCCCGATGATGCAGATCGATGGCGCCGCGGATTTCCTCTTGCGCCGTCAGCACCGGCTCACCGGGGGTCTGCCGCAACCCGAAGAGCCTCAACACCCGCCAGACGATGAATTGCACCGTCGACAGAACCGGGGACAGCAATGTCACGAACAGGCGCACCGGATAGGCCATAGCCAACGCCATGCGATCCGTCCGCGCTATGGCCACGGTTTTCGGCAGCACTTCGCCGAAGATCAGGATGATCGCGGTCATGACAAGCGCGGCAATCACCACCCCGCCTTCGTCGAACAAACTGAGTGCAACCGATGTCGCGAGCGAGGAGGCGAGAATATTGACGAAGGTGTTGCCCAGCAGCAGCGCGCCGATCAGTCGCTCGCGATCGGCGATCAGATAAAGCACCTGTTTGGCGCGCGAGGAACCCTCATTGGCGAGGTGGTACATGCGCGCTTTGGAAACCGCGGTGAGCGCGGTCTCGGCGCCGGCAAAAAACGCGGCGAAGATCAGCAGCGCGAAAATCGCGATCAGCGACAGGGTGATATCGATAGTCATGGCCGGGAATCCGGTAGGAAGTTGAACGGGAATATACCGTGAAGCCGCCCGGCCCTAATGTTTTCGCGTGACGGGAGGGCAGGGCGAAAGAAGTTCAGCCTTCCGTCAGCACCGCGCGAACGGTGTCTTCGGGCACGTCGCGGCTGATGAAGGCCTGTCCGATGGCGCGGGCAAGGATGAAGCTCATGCGGCCGCCTTGCGCCTTCTTGTCGTGGCGCATGTGGCCCAGCACTTCGTCGGGCCCCGGCCGCGGACCCCGAATCTGCCCGATCCGCGTCGGCAGGCCGATATCTGTGAAATGGCGCTCGACGCGGGCCACGACGTCATCGGCGACGAGTCCGAGCTTGGCCGACAGGCGGAACGCCAGCACGCAGCCCAGCGCCACCCCCTCCCCATGGATCAGGCGATCCGAATACAGCGTCGCGGCTTCCAGCCCGTGGCCGAATGTGTGGCCGAGATTCAGCAAAGCGCGGTCGCCGGTCTCGCGCTCATCGCGCGCCACGATGGAAGCCTTCATGGCGCAGGAATGCGCCACGGCATGGGTCATGGCAGCCCCGTCGCCGCTAAGGGCTTTGGCCGCCTTCTTCTCGAGCCAGGCGAAAAAATCCGCGTCGCCCAGCAGGCCATATTTGGCGATTTCCGCATAGCCGCCCAGAAGCTCGCGTTTGGGAAGCGTGGCGAGGACCGCGGTGTCGATGATGACAATGCGCGGCTGATGAAACAGCCCTACCAGATTCTTCCCTTGCGCGGTGTTGATCGCGGTCTTTCCTCCCACCGAGGAATCGACTTGCGCCAGCAGCGTTGTCGGCACTTGCGCGAAATCGATGCCGCGCTTCAGGATGCCGGCGGCAAAACCGGTAAGGTCGCCGATCACGCCCCCGCCCAGAGCAACGATCAGGGAGCCCCGCTCGACATTTTCGCGAAGAAGATCGTCGATCAGCCGGCTGAGATGGGTGAAGCTTTTGGTCTGTTCGCCGGCAGGCAGCACGATCGGCACCGGTTCAAACCCGCCCGCCGCCAGCCCCGCCGCAAAGCGGTCGTAATGCAGCCGCGCCACGGTTTCGTCGGTGACGATGGGCACGCGCCGCGACGCAGATTTGGTCAATGCCGCCGACAGCAACGCGCCGGACTCATCGAAGAGGCCGTGCCCGATATGGATCTGATAGGAACGGTTCCCGAGGTCGACCGGCACCATCACACTCATGGCCGCATCTCCGAGCGCTCATTCACACGGCGCGCGTCCAGGGCCGCCAATATCCGCTTGATCACCGCCTCGTGCGGTCCATCATCGGATTCGATCATGATGTCCGCTTGGGCATAAACCGGTTCGCGCTCCTTGAGCAGGCGCTCCAAAGCGGCGCGGTTGTCGGTGTTGCGCAACAGCGGGCGCGTGTCCTTGCGGGTGACGCGCTCGAGCAGGAGCTCGATATTGGCCTTCAGCCAGATCGAGATGGCCCCCTCTTTGATCCGCTCCCGCGTCTCGCAATCCATGAAAGCTCCGCCGCCGGTGGCCAGGATATGGGGCGCCTCGCCCAGAAGCCGCGCGATCACTTTGCGCTCGCCGGCGCGGAAGGCCGGTTCGCCGAAGCGTTCGAAGATCTCGTTGATGCTGCAGCCCGCCGCGACCTCGATCTCCGCGTCGGCATCGCGGAACGGAACGGACAGCACATTGGCGAGCCGACGGCCGACCGAGGTCTTCCCGGCGCCCATCATCCCCACAAGGACAACCGTTTTGTCCAGCTTACGCATGGGCTTCGCTTACACCCGTTCGGGTTTCTTCGGCTAGTAGAGTGTGCACCGGGTCTTGCGTGATTGACTGCAATTCAGCCACAAAGATAGCTGATCCTTAAGCGAATCGGCGCTACGGATCGCGCCGAAAGGGGATAACCAACGATGGGTTGGAAGCTGCTGGTCGCCTTCGTGGTGGTTTTGGTGGTGGGGGCGGGCGCGCTGGCGTTTTATGGCGCCAATGTCGGCCCGGCAAAGCACAATGTTGAACAGGTTTTGCCCGACAACAAATTTCCGAAGTGACATGCCGTCAGAATCGATCGCGAAGTTAAGGAAACTGGCGCGCGGCGCGGCCGTGGCGCTGGTCTTGCCTTGCGCCGCCGGCTTCGCGCAAGACGCGGATCAACCGATGCCCGAGGCGGGCGGGGCGCCGCGCAACATCGTTCCCATCGAGCAGTTTCCGCAAGACCCGTCTCCACCGCCGCCGCCCGAAACGCGCATGCCGGTCATTCCCGGCCGCGCGGCTTTGACGGTGCAGGTCGGCGACCTCGGCACGCTCGAGGGTCCTGTCGCAGGCACGCTCGACAACGCCAATGGCGGGCTCGGTCCTGCCGCCTGGCAGGGAAGCGACCGCGCCACCATCGTGACCATGCTGCAGAGCGTTCCTGCCGTCACGCCTTCGGCGGCGCAGCGACTCTTGATGCGCAAAGCGCTGCTGACCGCCGCGCCTGCGCCGCCTGGCCGCAGCAATGTGTCCTTCAATCAATTGCGCCTGACCAGGCTGATGGATGGCGGCTATGTCGGCGACGCTGCCGATCTCGCGCTTCGCATTCAGGCGCCGATGAATTTCGATATTTTGCGCGTTCAGACCGACGCGCTGCTCTATGCCGGCCGGGACACGGACGCCTGCAGCGATGTCACCGCCCACCGTCTGGACAGCGCCGAGCCGTTCTGGGTCGAGCTGCGTGCGTTCTGCTATGCCGTCACGGGCGATACCTCCACCCTCGACCTCACGCGCGCCGTGATTGTCGCGCAGGGGATCGCCGATCCCGCGTTCGTGACGCTGCTTGACGGCATGGCGAGCGGCAAAGCCATGGCGCCCGACACCTTGCGTTTCCCCGATTCGCTTCACATCGTCATGATGGCGCGGCTCAAATTGCCGATGACCGCCGAAATCGGAACCGGCCTGGGGCTCCCTTCCGGTTTGATCGCGGCGAGCTCGGCCGCAACCTCCAGAGTCATACGGACGGCCGCGGCCGAGAAAGCCCTGCGCGCGGGCGCTCTGCCCACGCCCTTGCTTGGCGAGATTCTGGATCTGGCGATGTTCACGCCGCAGGACCTGGATGGGACTCCGGCTTTGGCGCGCGCGGAGCCGTTGATGAATGCCTTGGCCCGGATCAGAGTAGCGCTGAAGATCGCGAGCACCGATGAAGCCCGCGCCGAGCTTGTGCAGACGGCGTTCGAGATCGGCGAGCGCGAAGGGCTTCTGGCCCAGGTGGCGGCGCTCTTCGCCGATTCCGCGGCAGAGATCGTGCCGGCTCAGGATTGGGCGCTTCGCTCCGACATCATGATGCGCGGGCTGCTTCTGGCCAACCGCGCGGAGGCAGCGCAGCGCTGGTTCGACATTCTCGACCGCAACATGCCGGGCATGGCCGACACGGTCGATCAGCTCGAACTGGCGCTTGCGCTTAGCGCGCCCAATGCGCGGCGGAATACCGGTGCGCGGCGATTGCTCACCGACATGGCGCTGACGGTCCATCCGCCGTCGCCACCGCCGGAACCCGTCGTCATGCCCGATCCCGTTCCCGACCCGAACGCGCCCGGACAATTTCTTCCGCCCGAGCCTCTACCCCCACCGCCGCCCCCTCCACCCCCGCCAAAACTGCCGCCGCCATTGCGCAGCCGCGCCACGCTGGACCTCGGCCTCTTCGACGCGCTAGGCGAGCTGATGTCGGCCGATGCGCAGACAGCCATTGCACCCTTGATGTCCGAGCCGTCGCCGGGACGCCGCCCGGCGCCTGTCCTGATGCAGCGGATCGACAAAGCGGCACTGACGGATTCGCGCGGCGAGGTGGCGCTGTCGGTCGTCGCAGCTTTGGGTCCGCAAGGTGCCCGCGATCTTGCCCCGGACGTCGTGGTCCATCTGGTGCGCGCGTTGCAGACCGCGGGCATCCGTGACGCCGCGCACGCACTTGCCGCCGAAGCGTTGTTGCTTCGCCCGCGCGCCGGCGCGACTTCCGGCCCATGACCCAAGCGAAAAAAGCGCGTGGGTCGGAACAGGATCGCGCGCTGATCGAATCTTTTCTCGACATGATGAGTGCCGAGCGCGGCGCATCGCTCAACACCATCGCCGCCTATCGCCGCGACATCCTGGATTTTGCCGCAAGCGCTGCGCTCTCGGGCCGTGACCTCAAACACGCCGGCCGCGAACACGTGCGCGCTCATTTGGCGGCACTGTCCTCGGCGGCCATGAAAGCTTCGTCTCAAGCGCGCAAATTGTCGGCCCTGCGTGGCTTTTACGGCTTTCTCTACAGCGAGGCCGTGCGGCGCGACGACCCTTGCGGAGCGGTGGAAGCGCCGCGGCTTTCGCGCCCTCTGCCGAAAATCCTCTCCACCGAGGATGCGCTGAAGCTGGTGAATGCCGCACGCGAAGGCGTCGAAGAAAGTCCCGAAGCCGCGCGCCTCCTCTGCATCGTGGAGATGCTCTACGCCTCGGGCTTGCGTATCAGCGAGTTGGTGGCGCTCCCGCTCGCCACGGTACGAAACAAGGAGCGCTTCATCCATGTGCGCGGCAAGGGCGGCCGCGAGCGCTTGGCGCCAATGGGAGGGCCGGCGCGCGAGGCGCTCGAATCCTACCTTGCGGTGCGCGACAATTTTCTGCCGCGCGGGAAGCTCGCCATCGCGGCTTCGCGTTTTCTATTTCCCTCACGAGGTGTCGAAGCGCATCTCACCCGGCGGCGCTGTCATCAATTGCTGAAGAGCCTGGCGGTCAAAGCGGGGATCGATCCGGATCGCCTTTCGCCGCACGTCTTGCGCCATGCTTTTGCGACGCATCTGGTCGAGGGCGGCGCCGATCTTCGAAGCGTCCAGACCTTGCTCGGCCATGCCGATATCGCGACGACCCAGATCTATACCCATGTCGCGAGCGACCGCCTGAAGCGCACGGTTGAGACCGCTCATCCGCTCGCCCGTGCCAAAACCCGCGCCCGCTGAGGTGAAATTGACAGGCCAAGCCCCCATTGCCACTCTGCCGCACCCCCGTTCGCAACGAGTCGCATGAACGTTTTCCTGGATTTTGAAAAGCCCATCGCCGACCTCGAAGGCAAGATCGAGGAGCTGCGCCAATTGGGCTCCAAGGAAGCGCCCAAGGATTCACCGCGTCCGGCCGCGGTCAATCTGGATGATGAGATCGCGCGGCTTCAAGTCAAGACCGTGCAGTTGATGGCGGAGACCTATAGCCGCCTCACGCCATGGCAAAAGACGCAAGTCGCGCGTCACCCGGCGCGGCCGCATTTTTCGGATTACGTCGCGAAGCTGATGGCGGACTTTACACCGCTCGCCGGTGATCGCCTCTTCGGCGAGGACAAAGCGATCGTCGCCGGCCTCGCGCGCTTTCGCGGCATGGCTGTCGCCATTGTGGGCCATGAGAAGGGCAACGACACCAAATCGCGGGTGGAGCACAATTTCGGCATGGCGATGCCCGAAGGCTACCGCAAGGTGCAGCGCCTGTTCGACATGGCGGAGCGCTTCGGGCTGCCGGTGATTTCGTTGGTGGATACCGCCGGCGCCTATCCCGGCATCGGCGCGGAGGAACGCGGCCAAGCCGAAGCGATCGCGCGTTCGACGCAGGCGTGTCTTTCGCTGCGCACGCCCTTCGTCGCTACCATCATCGGCGAGGGCGGTTCAGGCGGCGCGGTCGCGATCGCCACCGCCAACAAGGTCTTCATGTTGGAGCACGCGATCTATTCGGTGATCTCGCCGGAAGGCTGCGCTTCGATTCTCTGGCACAAATCGGACAAGGCCGCCGATGCCGCGGCCGCGATGAAGATCACCGCGCAGGACCTGCTCGAGCTCAAAGTGATCGACGGCATTATTCCTGAACCTATCGGCGGCGCCCATCGCGGCGCGGAGAAGGCAATGCAAGCCGCCGGCGACACGATCGAACAAGCGCTGCGCGAGCTTTCGCAATTCGCGCCCGACGAGCTCAGGCGCCTGCGCC
>WNFL01208780.1_pt1 | contig 14475 bp, 18 predicted proteins | sample 5400361 | NCBI WGS metagenome assembly WNFL01 (sample SAMN13153351, study PRJNA577476) | soil metagenome | isolation source: 40 cm soil on Douglas fir-dominated hillslope | place: USA:California | collected 2013-09-17
AGCCCGCCGCCCGCGCCGTCGCGGCAGCCGGTCGTGGTCGAGACGAGCGTCTCGACCCGCTACTACCCGGTGCGCGGGACGGCGACGCTGGCAATCTTCGCAGCAATCGACGCCAACGGCCTCGTCGAGACGAGCGGCCAGCGCGCGGTGGGTCTGACGTCCGTGGAATGGAAGCTCAATTCGGGCGACGTGGACGTCCGCGCCGTGCCCTGCGTCTTTCCGTCGCTGACGGTCACGCTCCACCTCATAGTCATGCTGCCGCGACACGAGGCGCCGGAGGTGCTGCCGGGTGACCTCCGGGCCCGCTGGGAGCGCTTCGCCGCCCGAGTCGCCGCCCACGAGCAGCGTCACGTCGACATCTACCTGGAGGGCGCGAAGGCGATCAAGGAACGTCTGGAGACGACCCGGACGGCCGTATCTTGTGCCGACGTCGAGAAGGCGATCGACGCCGCGTGGCGGGCCCAGCAGGCGGAGATCGAGCGCGCACAGACGGAGTTCCACACCGCGGACGAGACCACGGCCCGGAGCGAGCGCGAGGCGCTGCAGGCCCGGCTGGACGGCACCCGCGCGCAGCTCGAGCCTGTGGACGCGGAGATCCGCCGCCTCGACACCGAGCTCGCAGATCTTCGGCGTCAGGTCGACGCCGGGCGCACGGATCTCGTCGCGCAGCACAACGCCCTCGTGGAGCGGCGCCGCGCGCTCGCGGAGGAGTACGGCCGGCTCGCCGCCGACGCCAATGGCCTGATCGACGCCCTCAACTGGGCGCGCTGGTGAACGTGAGCGGTCCGGGGGGCACCCGCGGGGCGACCAAATAAGTGGTAGCCTTCGAGCGTGCCAGGCCCCATCCACTTCGACGGCGGCTCCGACGCCGACCACAAGGCCATCCTCGCCGCCCACGACACCTACCTTCGCGCCAACGCCGCCTTCGACTGGCCGGCCCTGAAGCCGATCTGGAGCGACGACCCCACCAACATCTTCTTCAACATGAATGGCCACACTTACGTGGGGCTCGAGCACTGGAGCCGGCTCTGGCAGTACTACGCCCAGCACAAGGAGAGCGGCTGGTGGGAGCCGTTCGACGTGAACGTGATCGTGCGGGGCGACATGGCGATGATGGCGTGCCATCGCAAGACGACGTCGCGCTGGAGGCCGGAGACGGGCGAGCCTGACGCTGGACACGTGGACAAGTCGTTCATCTCGCGATCGACGATGGTGCTAGTGAAACAGCACGGCGAGTGGAAGACAGTGCACGTGCACTTCTCCGAAGGCCGCGATACGCCCCGTCCGGGGAATGTCTAGCCCGACCCGGCCGGCCCTCGCGCTGCGCTGCCATGGCGGCCTGACGTCGCAGCAGTGCGTCGAACAGGCTGTGGCCGCCGAGCACGCCGGCTTCTCTACGGTCTGGTTTGCGGAGAATCCGTTCGGAAGAGGAGCGTGGCCGGGGGCGGCGGCCTGCGCCGTGGCGACCCGGCATATAAGAATAGGTCTCGGCGTCCTCAATCCCCACCAACGCCACCCTACGCTGATGGCGATGGAGATCGCGGCGTTCGACGAACTGTCCGAGGGACGGGCGGTGCTGGGCATCGGCGCGGGCATCCCATCGCGCATCAAGAAGATGCACGCGCCGGTCGACCGGCCGATCGCCGCCGTGCGCGACGCGGTGACGATCACGCGCGCGCTGCTGCGCGGCGAGACCATCAACTACACCGGCAAGGCGTTTTCTGCCGACGGCGTGCGGCTGGATTTCACACCACGGCGCGGCAACGTGCCGATCCTGACCGCAGCGATGGGCGCACAGGCGCTGCGCCTGTGCGGTGAGATCGCCGACGGCGTGATCATCTCCAATCTCGCGCCGACGGCATTCACGCGGCGTGCCGTTGCGATCATCCGCGAGGCCGCGACGCGCATGAACCGCCACGCGCCGCGCGAGATCGTCCAGTACGTGCCCGGCGCCGTGCGCGACGACGGCGCCGAGGCACGGCGAATCGCGAAGCGTAGCGTCGCCGCAATGCTTACCGCCTACGCGCAGACCGCATCGGCCGCGACGCGAGCCGCGATGGGCGAGCACGGCCGGCCGGACGACTTTGCGCGGGCGATGAGCCGCCTCACCCACGGCGAGGCGCCGGAAGACGTTATCGACGATCGGCTGCTCGCGGAGTATGCGATCGCCGGCACGCCGGAAGACTGCCTGGCGCAGGCGGAGGTCTACGCCGAGGCCGGCGTAACCGAGCTCGCGATCGCGCCGATCGGCGAGCACCCCGCCGACGACATTGCGCGACTCGGCAGCGCGATCAAGTAGCGAACCGGTTCGCATGGAGGAACGTCCCGATGGCGATCATCGATTCTCAAGTCCACGTCTACGAGGCGAACACCCCGAAACGGCCCTGGCACACTGTCCCGAATTGGCCCGATCACGTCACCGGTGACGAGATGGTGGCGGCGATGGACAGGGTCGGCGTCGACGGCGCGATCTTCAGCTACGACGCGAGCTATGCGGTCGAAGTGCAACGGGCTCATCCCGGGCGCTTCGGCCTCGTCAAGCCGGTCGATCCGGATGATCCGGCGGTGGCCGACGTCATCGCCGACTGGAAGAAGACGCCCGGCACCGTCGGCATCCGGATCATGATGACGAAAGAAGCCGGGCGCGATCCGAACGACCCGGGCCTCGACCGCATCCTGCGCGCCGCGGTTCGGCACGACTTTCCAGTCAATATGCTGTGCTGGGGCAACGTGGACGCGGGCGCGGCGCTCATCGACCGCCACCCCGACACGCGATTCATCATCGACCATCTGGCCATCATGCAGCCGCGAACGCCGCCCGCCCCGGCGCAGCCCTGGGCCGATCTGCCGAAGGTGCTGGACCTCGCCAAGCGCCGGAACGCGGTGATCAAGGTCAGCGGTGCCTGCACGCTATCCCGCGAACCCTATCCGTTCCCGGACATCTGGGACCCCCTCGCCCGCGTGTTCGACGCGTGGGGTTTCGAACGGTGCCTGTGGGGTACCGACTGGACTCGCGCCTTCGCAGTCGTCAACTACGAGCAGGCCGTCGAGCCGTTCCGCCAAACCGGCCGCCTGAGCGACAGTGAACGCGCAATGCTGATGGGTGGCGCCTGCGCCAAGGCGTATCGCTGGTTTCCGAAAAAGGCGTGATCTACGCGTGCGCGTTCTGCGGCGAGGAGAACGACACCTTCGTGGATCCCGGTGGCGGCGCGCGGCAGGTCTACACCGAGGACTGTGCAGTATGCTGCCGGCCGAATCTCATCACTGTCACCCTCGACGCCGACGGCGACGCACAGCTCGAGGTAACGCAGGAGTACGAGGCGTGAGACGCGGCGGGTAAAGCACCCGAGAGGAAGGACGCCGTGAAGGCCCTCTTGCCCTGGCTGGTGGCCGTGGCATTCTTCATGGAGTCGCTCGACACGACCATCCTGAACCCCGCGGTGCCGTCGATCGCGGCCGCCCTGCACGTCGCGCCGCTCAGCATGAAGGTGGCGCTGACGAGCTACACGTTGAGCCTGGCCGTCTTCATCCCCGTGAGTGGGTGGATGGCGGACCGCTACGGGACACGCCGCGTCTTCGCCACGGCGATCGGCATCTTCAGCCTCGGCTCGTTCCTGTGCGGCGTGGCGAGCAGCATTCACATGCTGGTAGCGGCTCGCATCCTGCAGGGCTGTGGCGGCTCCATGATGGTGCCGGTCGGGCGCCTGACCCTGGTTCGCACATTCGAGCGCCACGAGCTAGTGCGGGTCCTCAGCTTCGTGTCGATCCCCGCCCTCATCGGTCCGCTGGTGGGTCCGCTCGCGGGGGGACTCATCGTCGGCTATCTGCACTGGAGTCTCATCTTCTTCGTGAACGTGCCGATCGGAGCCATCGGGCTATATCTGGTGCTGCGATATCTGCCCGACTATCGGGCCGACAAGGTCGATCCGCTCGACGTCACCGGCATGGCCCTGTTCGGGGCCGGTGTCGCGCTGCTGTCCTACGTCCTGGAGGTCTTCGGCGAGCACACGCTCAGCGTGCTCGAGATGATGGGGTTGCTGGCGTTGGCGGCGGCCCTGCTGCTGGTGTACCGGCACCATGCGTCACAGGCCTCCCATCCTGTGCTGCGATTGGGCCTGTTTCGCACGCGGACCTTTCGGGTCCAGGTCGGCCTCGGGTATACGGCGGTGCAGTCCGGGCTGCTGATCATGCCGCAGTTCTTGGCCGCTATCAGCCTCAAGTTCACCATACCGGCAGTTCTCACCAGGCTCGGCTACCGGCGCGTGCTGGGCATCAACACTCTTTTCATGGGACTGGTCATCGGGCTCTTCGCCGCAATCGGCAACGCGACACCGATCTGGGTAATCGCGCTGCAGGCCGTGGCGTTCGGCTACGTCTCCTCGCTGCAGTACACGAGCATGAACACTCTGGTTTACGCCGACCTCGACGAGCGCGATACGAGCATGGGCAGCAGCATCGCCAGCACCATCCAACAGATGTCGATGAGCTTCGGCGTCGCGGTAGCCTCGTTGGCCACCGCGGTGTTCGTGCCCGATCGTTTCCGAGCCACCCCCCTGGAGATGATGTCGGGCATCCACAAGGCGTTCGTGGTGCTAGGCCTGCTCACGGTCCTCTCGGCGCTCATCTTCCGTGAGCTGCGCGCCGAGGACGGCGCCAACGTGAGCCGGCACCTTCCGGTCACGAACGACAGCCTGGCCGTCGCGGGTGCGTCGAGCCACGAGGGGGTCTCGTCTCCGAAAAAGGCGTGATGCGCGGAGGCTATTCGCGAACGCCGGCGAAGCGGCCGGGCGCGAACGCGTCGAGCGCGACGCGCGGATCCCGACCGAGGACGAGATCGGCGATCGCATGGCCCATGGCGGGGCCGTAGAGGATGCCCTTGCGAGCGCCGCCCGTGGCCACGTAGACCTGATCGAGCCCGGGCACGCGGCCGAGCACGAGGAGCCCGTCAGATGCCACCGGACGCAGGCAAGCGGTCTGCTGCGCGACCTGCGCGTCCGCCATCGCGGGCAACATCCTCAGGAGCGCAGCGCCGATCTCATCGCGGGCCGCATGCGTCGACTCCTCGTCGAAGCCGGCTTCTTCCTCGGTGGTCCCCGCCCACAAAAGGCCGTCCGTCTTGGTCGTGGCGTAGTTGTGGCCCCAGCCGACCGAACATTCGACCGGCGGACCGGGAGCCTGCAGGCGAAGGATCTGGCCTTTGAGCGGACGGACGTCGATTGGCACGCCGATCCAGTCCGATGCCTCGGCACTCCAGGGGCCAAGCGCGAGCACCGCGGTCGCGCAGCTCAGCACCTCCCGCTCCAGGACCACGCCGGTGACGCGCCCGCCGTCGCGCCGCAGGCCGATCGCGCGCCCGTGCCGGACCATGACGCCGAGGCGCTCGGCAGCCCGGGTGAGTGCCAGTACCAGACGATAGGGCTCGACGGCGCCTCCGCCCTCGGTCAGCGCTGCCCCGAGCGTCTCGTCCGAGATCCGCGGCTCGACCCGCCGAGCCTCCGCGATGTCGAGCCAGCGCACCGCGTAGCCTGGCTGCCGCTGCTGCCACGGCAGCGCAACCTGGAGCCGCCGCACGTCCGCCTCGGTGAAGGCCAGCGCGAGAGAAGAGCGCACTCGGAAATCGATGTCGATTCCGGTCTCCTCGAGGAGGCACTTCGACAACTCACGGTGCAACCGCATCCCGTCCTGGGTGATCTCGGCCAGAGGCCCGGGGATGCCGAAGCCGCTCAACGGGCTCAGCCCTCCGTACGCAAACCCCGAAGCGTGGCTGCCGATCGCATCGCGCTCGACCACAAGGCTCCTCACGCCAGACTTCGCCAGGTAGTAGGCCGTGGTCATGCCGGCGATGCCCCCGCCCACGATCACGACGTCAGCAGAGCGCTCAGCCATCGCTCACTTCGCCTTGAGCTTCAGATCCTCGTACGGTGCGGAGAACGGGTAATTGGCGATCAGGCCCAAGCCTGACTCCACCACTCGGGGTCCGTACGCGCAGATCGACGGGAATTCCCAGGATCTGGCGTGCTGGACGGATGAGGCAAGATGGGGCTGAGCGCCTCGTGGCGCCATGGGAGCGAGCGATACCGTGTCGACTCTTGAATCCAAGCCGCTCGAGAGCGGCCATGCCCTGGTCAACGGCATCAACATGTACTACGAAGTGCACGGTCGCAAGGAGGGCGTTCCGCTGGTCCTGCTTCACGGCGGTGGGTCCACCATCGAGGTCACGTTCAGCCGAGTGCTCCCGATCTTCGCGGGCGCCCGCAGGGTCATAGCGCTGGAGGAGCAAGGGCACGGCCGCACAACCGATCGTGACGCTCCCGTCGCGTTCGAGTCCTCCGCGGACGACGTCGCGGCCCTTCTTCGGTACCTGAAGGTCGACAAGGCGGACCTCTTCGGATTCAGCAACGGCGCGAGCGTCGCCCTGCAGGTCGCCATACGGCACCCGCTGCTCGTGCGAAAGATGGTCTTCGCTTCATCGATAACCAAGAGAGCCGGTGCTCAACCGCAGCTGTGGGAGTTCATGCAGCAGGCGAGCTTCTCGAATATGCCGCAGCCGCTCAAAGACGCATTCCTTCGGGTGAACCCTGACGTTCAGCAGCTCAAGACCATGCACGACAAGGACGCCGCAAGGATGCGGAGCTTCAAGGACGTACCGGATGACTCCGTCCGGTCCGTCCGCGCGCCGACGTTGATCGTGCTTGGTGATCAAGACATCGTGAAACCCGAGCACGCCGTCGAGCTGAGTCGCCTGATCTCGGGCGCACGCCTGCTGATCCTGCCCGGTGGGCACGGGGACTATCTTGGCGAAGCCGTCATGACCCAGAAGCCGACCCGCTACCCCGAGCTGACCGCGCGCCTGATCGAGGAGTTCCTCGAGAGCTAGTCCCATGCCGTCAACGACGGGCTGAGAGAGGAGAAGCCATATGTCGACAAACACCGTCCGGCTCCACCGTGTGCTCCGTACGACGCCCGAGAAAGTCTACCGGGCGTTCCTCGATCCAGACGCAATGGCCAAATGGCTTCCGCCGAACGGCTTCACGGGCAAGGTGCATCATATGGATGCCAAAGTCGGCGGTACTTACAGGATGTCCTTCACGAACTTCACCACCGGCCACAGCCACTCCTTCGGCGGAACATATCTCGAGCTGGTGCCACATGAACGCATTCGCCACATGGACAAGTTCGACGACCCGAACCTCCCCGGAGAAATGCAAACGACGGTATCCCTGAAGAAGGTGTCGGTCGGTACCGAGGTGAACATCGTGCAAGAAGGAATCCCCGAGGCCATCCCACCAGAGGCTTGCTATCTCGGCTGGCAAGAATCGCTCACCCTTCTTGCGCAACTCATCGAAGCTGAGATCCCCGGGTAACCGGGCCGCAACCAAACGACAGGATGCCGCGCCGGCACAGCGGCCGCTGGCTGGCCGGCGCGGCGCTCTACACCTACGACGTGCGCTGCATGAACGAGCGGTCCTCGACCAGAATGACGCCGGACTGGGCGGCGCGCCTCGCCACTTGTCCGTGCTCGGCATCGGCGGCCAGAGCCTCGCGGTACCGCTCGTAGGCGGCGAGACTCGGGAAATCGATGAGCGAGAGTCCGACGTTGGTGGGGCCGGCGAACTTCGTTGGAGCGAAGTAGCCGACGACCTTGCCGCCGCAGCGCTCGATGGGACCGGCCACGCCGCGCGCGTAGGCCTCGAAGTCAGCGAGCTTGGTGGCGTCCAGCGTGTAGCGAATACACAGTGTGAGCATGATGGCCTCCTCTTCCGAAGTATGGCCATGCGACGCGCGACCGTCCACGCGGAACGCTTCGATCCAGCCCGAAGCGTCAGGGCTTGCGGCGAATGGCTCCGCCTTCTAGTCTTCAATCATGGGTGACACAGACATGCTCTCCACGGTGGCGACGCTCCTGGGCGAGCCCGCCCGGACCCGCATCCTGACCGCGTTGCTCACCGGACGCGCGATGACCGGGAAGGAATTGGCCTACTTCGCCAAGGTGACGGCCGCGACGGCGAGCAGCCATCTCTCTCGCCTCCTCGCCGGCCACCTGCTGGTGATGGAGAAGCAGGGCCGCTGCCACTATTACCGGCTGCGCTCCGCGGAGGTCGCCCGGGCCATCGAGGGGCTGATGACTGTGGCGACTATCCCTTCAAACGGCTGGCCGCCTCACCATCGCGTCGAGCCGGTGCTCCGGGAAGCCCGGATGTGCTACGACCACATGGCCGGGCACCTGGGCGTCGCCGTGTGCGATATGCTCCTGCGCCGCCATCATGTCGTGCTCGTCGACGGCGGTGGGGAAGTCACCCAGTCCGGGGAGCGATTCCTCGCGGGACTCGGCGTCGATCTTCCGAAGGCGCGCGGCGCGAAGCGTCACTACTGCCGCGGCTGCCTCGACTGGACCGAGCGGCGCCACCACATCTCCGGCGCCGTGGGCGCCGCCCTGGCGGAGGCTTTCCTCGCGCGACGCCTGGTCGCGCGCATTCCTGACAGCCGGGCCCTCTCGGTCACGCCGCTCGGCCGAAAGACGCTCGCCACCATGGGCGTGACCGAGTACCGAGCGGCCTCACCCGCTGCGCCAGCGCCGACGAGCGCTCGACGCGTTGCACACGCAGACGCATCGTAGAGGCGTCGCTGCGAGTGGACGGAACAGGTCAGTTAGGTCGCCACGGGCTGCGCTAGCTGACCGAGCGCTCCTGGACCGGCACGATCACCTGCGTGCGCGAGCGGACATGCGGCGCGAACTGATACCAGCCACGCATGGCGCGGAACTCCGGGGTAGCGATGGCATCGGTGCTGTCGAGCTCGTAGATCGTCGTGTAGATCCGCCCCGCCGTCCGTTCCGTTTTACCGGCCGCGGTCTCCGATATCTCACCCGAGGAGACATAGCGCCGGCCGCGCCGCACTCCCGGGCATCTCAGTGCGTCCGGCAGGTGAACCGTGTCGTACCACCGATTCCATTCGCCCTCGATCGCGGCGTCGACCTCGGCCGTCACAATCAGCAGGCATTCGGGAAACTCCGACATTGGGCTCTCCTAGCGGAGTGGTTGCTCGGGCATCACGACCCCCCAACGATGGATCCCCGGAGACTGGTGCTCAGAGGCGGTCCCGCTGCTCCACCAGCTTCCAGCAGGTATCCTTGTTGAGTACCTTGTCGCCCCGAAACTCGTAGAGGTCGCAGCCGCGATAGTTCAGCTTCTCGCCGTCGACGCCGGTGCCGGTCACCATCCACACCGTGACCGCGCGGTTGCCGGTGATGAACGAATCGACGTGGTCCCAGCGCATGTCGGTGATGACGCGGAAGCGATCGCCGAGCACCTTCCTGACCGCCGGCTTGCCGTGCACGCGCCGGCCCTCCGGCTCCGGTCCGCGTGCCATCAGGAACGTGCAGTCCTCTGCGAAGAACGACATGATCCGGTCAACGTCGCGGCTGTTGAAGGCCTCGTTGATCTGTTTCATGAGCGCGGGCGTTGGACCAGTCGTCATCGTCATCTCCCCAGGGCGCATTATCGCCGCGTAAGGGTGAGTACTGCGAGGTGACTCTTCATTGCGCGTGAGCCGGCACATTCGACAAGAGCGGGCCGAGCCCTTCGGCCATCGTGGGGTGTGCGAGAACGGCATCGCGCAGCCTCGAATACGGCAATTCGGCCAGCATCGCCGCTTGCACCGCGGCCACGACTTCGCCGGCCTCGGCGCCGATCATCGTAAAGCCGAGAATGCGATCGTGACGAGCGTCGATCAGCGCCTTCATGAAGCCTTGCGTCTCGCCGGTCGTCTGCGCCCTGAGCACGCTGCTCATCGGTAGCCTCGCGACGCGCACATCGATGCCCTGGCGCTGGGCGTCGGCTTCGCTCAGTCCTACGCGAGCGAGCTGAGGATCGGTGAACATGCAGTCCCGGCCAGGTTGTCCCGGATGATGCGGAAGTCGTCTTCCGACACGTGCGTGAACTGCGGGCTGCCCGCGCATTCGCCGATGGCCCACACCTCCGGTGCGCTCGCCTGCAGCCGCTCGTTGACGCGCACGAAGCCATGAGCGTCCACCTCGACGCCGGCCTTGTCGAGACCGATGTCGGCGGTGTTCGGGATACGGCCCGCCGCCACCAGGATGTCGCTGGCTTCGATCTTTTGCTCGCCGGAGCTCGTGCGCGCGATGAGGACGACCTCCCCTCCGGAGCGGCCCTCCACACGCAGGATCTCGGCGCCGACCAGGAATTGAATACCTTCGTCGCTGAGAATGTGCTGCAGCGCCTGCGAGACGTCTGGATCCTCGCGGCTTATCAACTGCGGCCCGTGCTCGATCACGGTCACGCGGCTGCCGAAGCGCCGATAGGCCTGGGCCAGCTCCAGCCCCACGTACCCGCCCCCGAGCACAATGAGATGCGGTGGCAGATAGTCGAGCTCGAGCGCCTCGATGTTCGTGAGCGGACGAGCGGCCTCGAGCCCCGGCACGGCAGGAATGGCCGCGTGCGTGCCGACGTTGATGAACACGCGGTCGCCGACCAGGAGCCGCGTGCCGCCGTCGTTCAGCTGGACCTCGAGCGTCTTCGGGGCCACGAACCGGCCGGAGCCCATGATCAGCTCGGCGCCTGTCGCCTTGTAGTTGTCCAGATGCGCGGCGATCTGGCGGTCGACCATGCGGCGCTTGCGGTCGCGAACCGTCGCCATGTCGATCTCGACTCGGCCCGTCTTCGCGCCGTACTCGGCGCCGTGGCGAATCAGATGCAACCTTGGCGCTCTGGATCTCGTTCTTGCTGGGCATGCAGTTGACGTTGGGACAGGAGCCACCAATCCAGCGTCGTTCCACGACGGCCGTCCGTCGCCCCGATCGCGCCATGTGCCACGCCAGGAGCTTGCCCCCTGCGCCACTGCCAAGAACCAGGATTTCAATTCGTTCAGACTGCGACATGGCTTCCTCCGGGTGATACGGTTAGCTTTGGGATCTACGTTGCGTCCCTTTCAGGTTCCGACTCCAAGGGCAGCGCAAAATCAGCATACGACACCACGCCAGCCGTCCCGCGCAGTAGGCGAACGGCGCTGGCTCTTCTCGGCCGCAACGATCCTGATCCACAATAGACCGGCTGGATCGCCGGGCCGATCCAGCGCAGCGTAAGGAGCCGGATAGGAGTCAAGCACATGAGTAAGAAGCTCGTAGGAAAAGTCGCCGTCGTGACCGGGGCATCCAAGGGTATCGGCGCGAGCATCGCGGGGGCGCTGGCGGAAGAAGGCGCATCGGTCGTCGTGAACTACGCGTCGAGCAAACAAGACGCCGAGCGTGTCGTCGCGGAGATTGCCGCGCGCGGGGGCAAGGCGATCGCCATACAGGCCGACGTATCGAAGCCCGCGCACATCGAGCGCCTCTTCTCGGAAGCGAAGCGGTCATTCGGCCGCCTCGATATCCTCGTCAACAATGCGGGAATGTACGAGTTCTCGCCGCTCGAAGGGGTGACCGAAGAACATTTCCACAAGCATTTCAACGTCAACGTCCTCGGCCTCCTCTTCACGACCAAGGAGGCCGTGAAGCAGATGGGGCCCGAGGGCGGCAGCATCATCAACATCGGCTCGGTCGCGAGCTCGATGCTGGTGCCGAACTCCGCCGTCTACTCGGCGTCGAAGGCCGCGGTGGATGCCATCACGGGGGTGCTTGCGAAGGAGCTCGGCCCGCGGAAGATCCGTGTGAACTCGATCAGCCCCGGAGTGATCGAGACGGAAGGTTCGCGCGCCGGAGGGTTCGTCGGAACCGACTTTCAGAAAACGGTCGAGGCGCAGGCGCCACTTGGACGCGTGGGGCAGCCCGACGACATCGCGCCGACGGCAGTGTATCTGGCGTCGTCAGATTCGAAGTACATGACCGGGGAGACGCTGCTGGTATCAGGTGGCCTGAGGTAGAAAACAGGGCGATCGGTGTCGTCAGCTCTGACGTCCTAGAGGAGGTACGACACCGAGCTGCTGCATCAGGTCGAGCAAGGTCGCGACGCCCCAGTGCTCGGTGATCTTGCCGTCGACGACCCGCATGGCGTCGACGGTGTAGAAACTGACCTTCTTCCCGGTGGCCGGAATACCGAGGAACTCTCCCTGGTGGGTGCCGTGATAGGTCTTGTAGGTGGTCACGAGATTGCCGGCGGCCGCCTGCCAGTGGATCTCGGGACGGAAATCCGGGAACGCGATACGCAGGCGCTTGTACAGCACCCGTACCCCGTCCTTGTCGGGTGTCGTGCCCGGCTGCGGCGTGTGGTCGACAAAATCATCGGCGAAAAGTTCCTCGTACAGGTCCCAGTTGCCTTTGCCTTGTACTTCCTCGGTGTTCCGCCGAACTACGGCGATCGCCGCGTCGCCCACCGTTGAGTTGCTCATTGTGCTGTCTCCTTCGAGCTGAACGAACCAGCCAATTCCCGGTACTCGGGACGCTCTCCTAGCGGAGCGGTTGCTCGTCCATCACGACCCGGGGGCTTTCCCATTCAATTATCGCTCAGGACGGTGTACCAGCTGTTCTGCCCCTCACGGATTGGCTCGACGTTGAGCTCGCGCCGCCAGATATGCAGGGGCTTGTCGAGGCCGTCTTCCCAGCGGACGCCCATCAGAGGCGTGATGCGCTCCGCCATGTCCCAGCCGCTGCGCACGTAGCGTACCTGATTGCTCCAGCCGTCGACGCGCAACATGCTCAGCGCGATCGCGCCGAGGTCGATGGTCATGAAGGCCGGGTAGCCATACTGGAGCGCGGTGATCGCGATGACGCCAAGCTCGCCGGGGCCACTCATCGAGAACCCCGTCACGATGTGGTGGAGGTCGTGCGTCTTGCGCACACGCATCGTGACATAGTCGGTCTCTTCCGCGATGCTCGGTCGATCACCATAGAAGTGCGCGGCGTAACCCAGGTACTTCATGACCTTCGCGTAGGTGTAGCCGAGTGAGCCGTGCGGGTACGTGATCAGCTTGTCCAGATCCAGCTCGGGACCCAGGTACCGGTCCTCGATGCACTTGCGACTCGCGGGATCCGCCTTCATCCGCTCGATGCAGGCCTTCATCGACGGCCGATCCCGAAAGTGATCCTCCAGGCGGCCGACGGTGGCGGTGTCCTTGCCCTCGCCGAGGACGAACTCGACAGTCATCTCAAGGGCCCGGGCGGCCGGCATCGTAAGGGCAATCGCCTTGAGGGTGTTCTGAAGGTGCTGATACCCCATCTTTGTCCTCCGAGGGATCGAGCTCTAGCGGTCTCGCGGTGCCGCTGTTCGGACCTTCGCCGCCTGGATCTTGGCTTCCTGGGTGAGCTGTACGTTGACGCCGGAATGGGCAAGGGTGAAGTTCAGCCCCTGATTGGTGCCGGTCCACACCATGGTCACGCTGTTGTTGTTGTACATGGCTCCGGACGCGGCGCCTGCGCCGAACGTGGCGCCCGCGACCGCGGCCGCGAACATTCCGGAGAAGTCTTCGACGTTCTTCAGATTGAAGACCATCCCATTGGCGATCACCTTCGCGACTCCGACGTCGCCGATGTCGAAGCCTCTCACCGTGAACGGATATTTCTCTCCGCGATATTCGAGGACACCGTCACCCCACGTGACACCCAAACCGGCGCCAGCCGACATCGTCTCGATGGTGACCTTGCCCGTCGTATCCTCGGCCCGCGCGGGGCCGACCGTCAGTACCAGCGCGGCCGCCGCGATCAGCCCCTGCACGACTCGTCTCTTTCTGTCCACTGTGCGGTCTCCTTTTTCGCTGCCCTTGTCGAGTCCCTAGCGGTCCCAGAACAGCTTGTCGGCCTGCTTCTGCGTGATCCAACCCTGCTCGACGAAGAGCTTCGCGAGCTCCTTCGCGATCTGCTTGGCGCCGTGCTTAGTGTCGGCCTCGACGGTCTGCGACAGCGCGGTCGCCACCCCGGCCGCCGCGTGCGACGCGGCCAGCCCGGCCGCCGCGCCGAACCCGGCCATGGGTCCGAATCCGGGCTTCCGCGAGCTCTTGGTCGTCGTATAGAAGTCTTCGACCAGGTGATCTCCGTCTGCGCTCGTCACCTCATGTACCTGGGTCAGCGTCCGCACCTCGCTGGCTCCGGAGCCGAACCCGATCACCAATCGTTTCGCCTTGTTGCCCTCGTCGATGGACACGATCTGGCCTTCGATCGACAGGATCGGCCCCGCCACCGGGGACGCCATCGTCGCCGGCTCGGCCGGGATCCCGAGCTTGCGGATCTCGTCCACCAGGGTCGTGGTCAGGACACGGCTCACCTCTTGCTCGACCTTGAGCTGATCCTCGGTCTTTGGCGTGCCCTTCACGGCGCGCTTGACTCGCGAGCTGAGGGCGCTGTCGAGCTGGACCTCGTCCGGCGACACTTCATAGTCATGGACGAGGACCAGCGCGGGCCTGGCCAGCCGGTCGGTGGTCTTCTGGAGATGCTCCGTGCTGACTCGCGCGCACCCTACCATCGTCGTCAGGGCCATCGCCGCCATCGCGAGCCCTGCCGCACCTGAGGTCACAACCGAGCCCGTTTTC
>WNFL01275239.1_pt1 | contig 14471 bp, 14 predicted proteins | sample 5400361 | NCBI WGS metagenome assembly WNFL01 (sample SAMN13153351, study PRJNA577476) | soil metagenome | isolation source: 40 cm soil on Douglas fir-dominated hillslope | place: USA:California | collected 2013-09-17
CGGGAGACGAGAGACCTGACGCCCTTTGAGAATGTACAGGTGCAGATCATCGACCGCGACAAGCACTTTCCTAACGAACTCTTGATCGGCATGAACAAAGAAAACCCACAGGTTCACGATGTCTATCACCTCGACCTGACTACAGGCGAACTCACGCTTGTCGCCAAGAACCCAGGTAACATCATGAATTGGGTCACGGACGCACATTTCAAGGTACGCGGTGCAGTCACGGCATTGCCTGACGGTGGCACAGAACTTCTGGTTCGCGACGGCGAGCACTCTGAATGGAGAAAGCTTGTCACCTGGGATGCAGACGATAGCCTCACCAGTGGGCCTATTGACTTCACATTGGATGGTCAAGCGATCTATCTCCAGGACTCGCGTAACTTCAATGCAGGGCGTCTCGTCAAGCTAAACATCGCTATGGGCGACATTACTGTCATCGCCGAAGACCCACAATATGACGTAGGCAATGTGATTGTCCACCCCGATACCCACGAGGTTCAGGCAGTCGCATTCAACAAGGACCGTAACGAATGGGTCGTATTAGATGAATCCATCTTGAAGGATTTTGCCAACATTGGCGGCATCCAGCGAGGAGACTTCTTCATCATTAGTCGTGACAACGCTGATACGACCTGGGTAGTAGCATTCACGGTTGACAATGGGCCTGTGAAGTTTTACGCCTACGATAGGAAAAGCCAGAAAGCAACGTTTCTCTTCGACAACCAGCCAGAATTGAACAAGTATACGCTCGCAACCATGAAGCCGATCACCTTCACCAGCAGGGATGGGCTGACTATTCACGGCTACTTGACCTTGCCGCAAGGCGAGCAGAAGACCGACCTGCCGATGGTGCTCAATGTGCATGGCGGTCCCTGGGGACGCGATGCGTGGGGGTATCGTCCTGATGCGCAATGGTTTGCGAACCGTGGATACGCCTGCTTGCAGGTAAATTTTCGGGGTTCTACAGGCTATGGCAAGAATTTTGTCAACGCTGGTGATAGGGAGTGGGGACGAAACATGCACAACGACCTGGTAGACGCCGTGCAGTGGACAATAGATAAAGGCATCGCGGACCCGAAAAAGGTGGCAATCTTCGGTGGATCCTATGGTGGCTACGCTGCACTGGTGGGGGCAACGTTCACGCCCGACCTTTTCTGCTGTGCCGTAGACATTGTAGGCCCTTCCAACCTAAACACATTAATAAGGACAATTCCCCCATATTGGTCGACTTTCCTGGCGACCTTCCACAAGCGGGTCGGTAATCCCGATACCGAGGAAGAGTTTCTGAATTCGCGTTCGCCATTGTTCAGGGTCGATCAGATCAAGATCCCTATCCTGATTGGTCAGGGGGCAAATGACCCGCGTGTAAAAGAGGCGGAGTCGGAACAGATTGTCGAGGCCATGAAGAGCAAGGGCATCGAGTACGAGTACATGCTCTTCCCCGACGAGGGCCACGGCTTCGCCAAGCCGGAAAATCGCCTCAAGTTTTTCGCAGCCGCCGAAAAATTTCTCGCTAAGCATCTTGGTGGGCGTTATGAAGCTTAATGGAGGGTAACGTTGCACAAACAGGAGCTAAGATTTTAGCAAATATCTTCTCAAGATAAACTGGTTCATCAAACCCTGTGGTTATTTAGCCCTGTTTAATTTTACCCAATATTGTTAATGAGCAGCACAGGGTAGTTTCACCGCTACCCTGTTTTTTATTGAAAAAGGATAGTGTAGAATAGAATACCTGTCAATGGTTCTATGCTACCCGAACACCAGAGACAAGAACGCTTTACGGCATACGCTCACCTACTCAGAGAGCGGTTTCAAAGTGGTATCCTTGCAGAGTTACAACCGCTCAGTCACGAGATGGCGATAGAAGTGATCTGCTGGCACTAACTCTTCTAAGGAAACATTGATGAGTGGGGCAAAACGCCGCTCTTTCTTTCCCATCATTGTGGTAGCCTTTCCAACTCACGACAAGCGTTGAGATACTCCTTATCACCATCCAAGACTCTACTAGAGTTTGGGCAACTTGTCACACCTGAAGAAGAGATGCAGCCGTCCCAATTGAGATGGGCAAGAGGAGTTTTGCCCAAAACCCTCCCTAGACCAACAGCACGACTTCTCCCGTCGTTCTGCGTTGGGCAATAGCCCGGTGTGCTTCTGCTGCCTCAGCTAAAGGGAAAGTGTGTTCAGCAATAATCTCCAACTGAGCAGTGGCCAAGTACTGCATGAGTTCCCTGGCTGCTACCGCAGTGCGGTCTGGGCGACTACTCATCCATCCAGCGAACCAGTAGCCCATGATTGCCTGATTTTCGTATATTAACTGCAAATCGGAAAAGTGTGCGATGTCTCCGCTGACTCTTCCATAGATGACCATGCGACCAAAGGGCGCCAGGCATTGGAGGCACTGTTCAGCCTGCTTGCCCCCGACCATCTCCAGGATGATGTCAGTTCCCCGACCACCATTTGCCTCCTTCACCTGCTCAATCCAGTCCTTCTCACTGTGATTGATGGCGACATCGGCTCCCAGGCGGCGGACCAGATCGAGTTTGTCTTTGGTACCGGCCGTACAAATCACGGTGCCTGCCCCCATAAGCTTGGCAAGCTGTACGGCCAGTGTCCCTACACCTCCTGCTGCTGCATACACCAACACGCTCTCTCTAGCTTGAAGACGAGCCAATTCCCGGAGCAATTGGTAAGCCATAATCCCCTGGACAGGAAACGTGGCCGCATGCACAAAATCCAGATTGGGTGGAATGGGAATAACCATAGTTGCCTTGGCGATGGCATATTCAGCATAGCCCCCCTCTACGCAGGAAACCACACGAGTCCCCTCCTCTGGGGTGCTTACTCCTGGACCAAGTGCCACTACCGTCCCGGCGACCTCCATGCCTAAGGTCATCGGCGTGCGAGTGGGCATAAGATAGGTCCCCTGGCGTTGCGAAAGGTCTGCCTGCGTGACCCCTGCTGCTGCTACCTTGATGAGCACCTCGCCCTCTTGCGGTGTTGGCGTCTCGACCTCCTCTAGCTGCATGACCTCTGGGCCACCGATCTCATTGATGCTGTAGGTAAGGAGATTTCCTTCCAATTTTGCAACTAAAGTCTATTGAGATAGCGTGGATGTAGATAGTCGGTTTCGGCAACTGAGTAGTCCCAGGTTGGCATGACATTACTGCTTTGCGAATTGCATGTATGCTGGTTCTTTCCTCATGAACCTTCAAACCGCGCCCTGAATAATTATACTCCTTTTTGGTATCGACTTGAAAAGAGATGAGCCGCACAATATTTGTTAGCGACGTTTTTCAACACTCTGGAGATATTATGGGAACTGAGGTAGAGAAGAAATATTGTGCGATGTGAGAGAAACTTTGGGCATTATTAGAGAAATTTGAAAGTAGAAAGCATAGCCCTGGCAGTTTGGAGTATCTCCTGCTGTGATCCTGGAATGTATATGGCTCTTACTGTTACTACGAACTTTTCATCCTTAATAATATTGAACTCTGTAATGTCATAATCACGCAATTTGCGTTCAAATGCATCTATATTATTATTATTATTATTATTATTTTTATTACATTCTTCTATATCTGTTTGTGCAGAGCAGTAGGTATCAACAGGATTATTAAGATTTGCTACATTTGCGTCAATCTGTATAAGACCGCCATTGATTATACCGCCTCCCATACTTTCTGCAAAATTTGGAGTAAGGAGACATATGTAATTGGGTGAAGAGACTATTCCCTCGCAATGCGCTTCTGCTCTACATGTTGGTGGGTACTTAACAGAGTATCTATAGTCGGATTTTGTATCAATATACGTTTTCCAATTAGCGGTAAAGTCTTGTACTCCTGAGTTTGTGGGAATGGATGTCGAAGAAGATTGTATCGCTGTGGATGAGGGGGAGGTAATCACTGGAACTTGAGGTAATGGTGCTGGTTGAGAAAGATAGAGAGATGAGCTTTTCCATATTCCTAACAAATACTCACTGATGCCAGTGAAAGTTAGGGATAAAATAATACTAACGACAACCAAAGGCGATTTTAGCAGAGAAGATGCTTGTTGTGAGAAGCGCATCATTCGCTAAAGTGTTGCACAAAACAGGAACCTAGTCAACATCCATTATATTATTTGAGAGTTGAAAATTGATGTTGAGATTGCTTGACAACTTAATAAGCATAAATTATACTGTAAGAGGTGAACAATATCGGGCGATTGTTTCTAAACGTGTTCTTCTTCAACATTTCAGCGCAGCCTAATTTAGCTTTTATATTTATTAGTATTTGACTTATTCTGATAGCTACTTTATTCTTGCTTCCATCATCTTGTTTTGAGCACTATTGGCATGCTCATTCGCAAATTAAGTGCAACATTCACTCAAAACTTGTCTAGGCTGTTGGCAGAAAGGAATTTCAGATGCGTTCCCGATCCCTCCACGCCTTCTTTCCTATATTGATTTTCGTCATTATCATTATGCTCTCAAGTACGCTATCCGCTTGTAGTATCTCACCCAATCCGCCCATTGTAATCACTCCTCCTCCAACAAGACCACCTATCCAGTCGTTGATAACATGGCCCTTTAATCCAACAAATGGTCAGTGGGATCTCATTAATGGATACCGAGAAGGGGATCATAATGGCTATGCAACATGGGCAGTGGATTTTGCTAAATGCCTTCCCAACTCTGTAAACACATCAAATAGAACTTGCAACAATCCCAACGGGAGCGGGTGGGATAAAACACATACGCTCGGTGCAGATGTATATGCCCCAGTGAGTGGAACTATAGTCTGGGGAGACAATGATTGCTTAGGACCCTCAATAGAAATCGACGGGCATCCTGGCTACAGAATAGTCCTCTTCCATATAGACCTCGACCCACAGCTAGGGAAAAAATGGACTGACTTAGCGGACAATCATGTACATGTCCAACAGCACAAAACCCATCTAGGAAAAGTATCTGCTGGGTTCTGTATGCCCAAAACTACGGGATATCACATCCATATGGCTCTTTATCACTGTACTACCAATTGTATCAACGATCTATATGAACAGCGAGTGGGCGATCCTTTCACTAACCCGTGGAGTATTGATAATTGCCAGTATCCCGATGATGGTACAAAACTTAATGAATACCAGGGTGATTTGGTTCCGTGTCAACCTAATACAACTGCCAGTCCTACTCCTACTTCACCTGCGACAACCTCCAACACCCACTGCAACACCTACGGCTACTCCTTCTCCAACGCCCACTCCGACTCCAACGCAGCCGCCGACGCCGACCCCAACTGATACCCCGACTCCTGTGCCTGTTACACTGTCGAGCGGCACATGGAATGACCCTTATGGGGGAGCCTCGTACGGAACGGGTGAACCCGTTACGATCGTGTTAAGCGTAAACGGCAGCCAGGTAACAGGAACTATGAAGGGAGACTTTTCCGGCGATACAACCCCTATTACGGGTCAAACTGGTCCGCTTTCCTCGTTCAGCCAACAAGACCAGGGGTTCCTGGATTACGTCGTACAGAATTATGGGTCTGGAACCGGGGTCTTCCTGGTTTACCAGAATACCCAGGATTTTATCGGAGCCTTTGCAGGATCCACGTACTATATGGTGCTCCAGTCGGACGGAACCCTCCAGGGGTTCTGGTACTTTCCCAATCAGCAGATTGAGACCGGAGCCTTGACCTTTAACCGGATCTCGTAGCATCGGTTGCAAGTCGATTTATCATTCGCGGTAACGGTCTTGCACCCATAAACAAGGTTTTCCTTCCTGCCGCGGGCTTAGGGTATCACCGAGTTTCGTCCGTAGAGTACTCATAAGCGGTGTGGTACTAAACCTTTCAAAAATCGTTTGTTGATTAGACTATCATAGCAACATAAAAAATTTGCCGTATCGCGTAGTAGAATACTGAAAGTTTTGTACTACATCAGAATAAAAGACCTGTATTTTTAGCCTCTTATGAGTACTGAACGCACAATTCTTGTTAGCACCCTAATCCCGAACGGGAAGCATCGGTCATTTCGACTGCTGCTCTCATAATGCAACTTGTTCTGGTTAATGCGTCATCGAGAAACCTTTTGGGGAAAAGGGAGAGAATGAGAGCACTCCCATTGCTTACGACCTCTCTTCATTTTTGCATTCAGCAGGAAAGGGAAAAAACAATGAAAAGTCCGGTCCTCGTTAGGAAGTTGTTCCTGGTCGTTTTGTCTTCACTTGCTCTTGTGTTGTTAGCGGGTACTTCAGTAGCATTTGCAGCGCTACGAGGGACACATCCAGCATTGCCTGCATCACTCGGAGCATATGCAGCATTGCCAGCGCCACCTCTCGTCCACTCAACCCCAGGAGTCCGTGGCCAGATTACCGAGTATTCCCTGCCCAACAGCAGTAGCGCGCCATGGCATATCGTCACTGGGCCTGACCACAATCTCTGGTTTACCGAGTACGGTGGGAATAGAATCGGCGTCATCACTACCGGTGGTCAGATCACAGAATACACAATACCCACTTCTACTGCCGAACCTACTGGCATTACAGTTGGTCCTGATGGAAATATCTGGTTTACCGAGTTCAATGGGAACAAGATTGGTAAGATCACCACCGGCGGCCAATTCACAGAGTATCCTGTTCCCACTAATAACAGCGGGCCAGACTATCTCACGACTGGACCTGATAACAACATCTGGTTTGGCGAAGTCTTTGGAAACAAGATTGGCAAGGTCACGACCAGCGGTCAGTTCACAGAGTATCCCATTCCCACTGGTAATAGCGGGCCTGAGGGTATTATTGCTGGGCCTGGTGGTCTCTGGTTCGCTGAATACAGTGCGCACAAGATCGGCAAGATCAACCCTAAGACGGGAAAGATCAAGGAGTATGCAGTCAACGGTGATCCCTTCCAGCTTACCAAGGGACCCAAGGGAGATAAGAACCTGTGGTTCACCGAGTTCGTTGGAGACAAAATCGGCAAGATCAACCCCAAGACGGGAAATATCACGGAGTATCCTGTTCCCAGCAGTAGCAGCTTCCCAAACGATATTACTGCGGGTCCCAATGGCACTCTCTGGTTCGATGAAGAGAATGCGAACAAAATTGGCGTCATCACGGTGAAAGGCAAGTTCACCGAATACAACGTTCCCACGAGTAACTCTGCTCCCACGGGTATCACGCTTGGCCCGGATGGGAACATCTGGTTTACGGAACAGAGTGGAAATAAGATTGGTACAATAACAACCAGGTGATAGTCTAATGCTGATGCCATCCCGAATGTTGGCTCTTCCGCAAATTGATACTGTTGGCGAACTGAGCATAAAGGAAGTTGGAAATAGGGTTCGCCAACAGTGAGTCATGCATCTACGATGTGCCACCGCAGATGAAACTCGATCTTTTGCACCTTTTTCATGTATATTGAGCGAGTTTCAGGGGAGTAACATACCCTCTTGCTGTTCCACCTACGCCTCCTAACCTGATTTCTTCGAGCGTGTTCAGGTTTATGTCAGGGGCAAGCAGACTTAGCAGTTGCCCATCAAACATACAAAAATCAGCACCAGAGTCAACCAGTGCTTTGATTTTGAGAGATTGGTTATGATAGCGTAACGTGAGCGGGATAAACGGGCGGGGCAATTTGCTGCTGCCGATGGTCTGATATTTGAACGTGTGCGTCATAACACGTTAGCCAACGTGAGGGAGATCGCGCTGTGGTACTTTGAAAAGGACAGGTTCTTTGTCGCCTTTTTTCACCGCTTCCTCGTGTGCTTTTTTTGCGCTTGTATTGGCACTGATCACCTTATCAGTGTCGGTTAAGGCGACCCACATTCCTTTGAATGGTTCGAGTATTTTTGAGAGATCAGCAACTTGCATAGTAGAGGTTATTATATCATTTCACCGGCTGCTTGCAACTGCCTATTTTTCTGAAATTGTTTATAGATCACTTTTCACCTGGCTCTGACTTCATTAAGCAGTTTCCTGCGTGACGCTTTTTTCTCCTGCGCCGCAAGAGACGGGAGGTTGGTTGGTTTAAGATGGTAGTCTCGCATTGTATCAAAATCGACTTTGATGGATTGGTCTAGAACTGTCCATTCCACGCGGTCTTTGTTAAATGCAACTGCCTGAATTTCATAAGTATCGGGGTGGACCATGACACTATCCACATCAAAGTGGGGGTCTTCCGCGATGACTGTTATTGCGCCGGAAGCAATATCCATTTTTACCAAGCGGCTCGCGTTGGCATTCCTTGAATCCACCAGGTACAGCGATTGCCCATCTAACGAAAAATTGAGAGGGTAGCTATTCAAGCCATCGTCTCCCTCCCACACGAGCAATTCTTTCCATTCCGCCTGCTCGTCTTCGCGGTACAGCAAACCGCGCCCGCCATCGGGCAGTGCCGTTACCGCGCAGCGCACCTTAAAGTTGGCATCAGTTTCCCAACCGATGATATTGCCTGGATTTTTAGCCACCAGCGTCAGTTCATCGGACGGCAGATCGAGATGGTAGACATCATGCACCTGCGGATTGTCCTTATTCATGCCGATCAGCAGTTCATTGGGAAAGTGCTTGTTCCGGTCGACAACCTGCGCCTGCACATCCTCAAACGGGGTCAAATCCCGTGTTTCTCCGCTTGCAAGATTCGTGGCGTACAGCCGCCAGTTCTCATTGCCCGCGGCGTCTTGCAGGTACAAAATATGCTCATTGCCGGCAGCCCAGGCATAAATTCGTATACCTCGCTCCTCATCTCTGGTAACAGGAGTGTAATCGTCCTGGCCAATCGTACCCACCCAGACATTCAACACGTCGTTAACGGGAGCGAGAATAGGCCATCCTGGTGCCGTCCGGCGAAATTTGCGGGCTGGCCTTCTCCGGGTTGCCGAATAGAATCTTCCTGGGAATGAGTTCAACGGGTGATGAGTTTGTCATAGACATAGAATTTGTCGACTATCCTTCCTCTGGTTCCAATCTAACAACGCCATCGATCTTATCAAAGTCTCTATCCCAACTATAGATATTGAAGACCTCTTCGGATATCATGTAGGCAGCGTTGTAAGCGTCGGCAAAAGAAATATTTTTGGTGACGTAAAGGTCAAATGCTTTATAGTACACGCTCTTATCTGGAAGATGAACACCTCGCAAAGAGATAATTGGCAAGAGCTTATCCTTGATCTCCTTTCGTGGTAATTTATACGTTCTCTGTAAAGTATAGACCGTCTCAAAAATAACCGAGGAGGAGGTAATCACCTTCTCCTCGCCTCGTTCAATCTTTATGAAGAGGTTCAACGCTCGTTGAGCTTTCTGCTGATCGTCTCCTGTGAGGAAACGCAGCAGTATATTCGTATCCAAAAAGCATACTGACATAAAATTTTCTCAGCCTTCGGAAATCACTTCCTCGGCAACCCCTTTCTCAAATTCCTCTCGAATCTTCTGAAAATCCTCCGGCCTATTTATGGGTGTCACCGATCCAAACAACTCCAGGAGCTTTGATGATGCGCGGCTGATTTTAACTACGTCGCCGTCAACTTCAAAGCGTACCTTGTCACGTGGCTGCAAGCCCATAATGCGACGAATCTCCTGCGGAATGGTCACCTGCCCTTTTTCTGTGACCGAAGTTTCATAGTCCTGCACAGTAATACCTCCATTGTTAGAATTACCAAGTCCATCAGTAATGGTAATTTACCATGGTATTACTGAGATGTCAAGTGACCAGCGATTGGGCGATCCCCTGTGGCCTGCCCATTGGGAGTAGTGACTGAGTCCAACATTTCCTTATACACCTCATACGTCTGCTGCGCAATGCGTTCCTGCGTATAGTTATCCAGCACGCGCTGTCTGCCTTTTGCCGCCAGGGTTGCATAAAGCTGCGGATCATCCAGCAGACGACGCACACGTGCAGTCAATTCCTGCACATTGCCCTCCTGAAAAACTAATCCCGCGTCGCCAATAACATAGGGAATCTCGCCGGAGTCGGAGCCGACGACAGGCGTTTCGCAAGCCATGGCCTCGGCAAGTACGCGGCCAAACTGCTCTTTCCAGTTGGAACGCGTCAGTGATGGCAATACAAGTACATCTATCTTCTGTAATACGTCGGGGATTTCAAAAGTAGGAATACCATCTTTGAATGTGACACGTTCGCTGACTCCCAGGCGTGCTGCCAGCGTTTCGAGGTCACTTTTCATAGGGCCGTTGCCAACGAAGATCACCCGGCAATACTCTGGCAGAGCAGCCAACGCCTCCACCAGCAGCGGCAAACCCTTGTTCTCGACTAGACGGCCAAGATAGCCGAGGGTGAACGGTGCTCCGGCTACGCGGGGCGAGCGAGGTTCGCTACGTTTGTAGATTTCCGTATCGAAGCCGAATTGCGGGATAATATGAATGGAGCCGGAGAAGCCCTTGCGCCTCAATATCTCTGCGGCATCGCGATTGCCTGCCAGTGCAGCGGCGGCGTGACGATAATTGTAAAGCTCCACCTGGCGAAAAGGGGGTGGATAGTTGCGCAAGAGATTCTGCCAGGTGAAAAACAAGGCACGCGCTTTTTGTCGTTGCGATAGGTACATGGCGTGGAAGGTGGCAAAGTTATATGGCTCCTCGTCAATATGCACAATGTCTGGTCGTACCTCCCGCATAATTTGCCCAAGGCGCGGATAGTAGTGCAGGTGAAAATTGCCGTTCATTGTCATTGGCGTGACGATCATGCGGTAGCCGTTCGTGTAGAGGCGTTCGAGTACCCGTTTACTGCCATCGTCACTTCGCCAGTACTCTGGTGTCACCAGGGTCAGTTCAACGTCAGGGCATTTCGCCAATTCTTCGAGTTTGCGCTGAGACGTGCCCGCAACCAGTGCCTTCGAGATCATGAGTACACGCATCTTATTCCTTCTTACTCCGTCTATATGCTTCTTCATAAGCGGCGACAGTTTCAGCCGCCGTCTTGCGCCAGTTAAACCGTGTGGCGCGTTGCAGTGAACGCTCTTGTAAATCCGCCCGGAGGTCGCTCTTCGTCAATACATCACACATTGCTTCTACCATAGCATGGGTGTCATCAGGATTCAAGCTAATCGCTGCATCTCCAACAACCTCCGGCAAGGATGTGCGATTGGAGCAAATCACGGGGGCGCCGCAGCTCATCGCTTCCAATGGTGTCAATCCGAAACCCTCGTAAAGTGATGGGAAAACGAAGACACTGGCACCGCTATAGATAGCCGGTTTATCCTCCTCCTCGATGAAGCGATAAACGATCTGACCGGTCATGCCCAGGTCTGACGCGACCGGGCGTGGATCAGGAAATAGTGGCCCGCTTTGCTTTTCGGGATTGCCAGCGATCAACAGTTGTAGGCTGGGATCCCCCAATTGTCGATACACGTGAGCGAAGGCTTTCACTAACTGCGGCACATTCTTGCGTGCATCAAGTCCACCGAGATAAAGGATGTAGCGTGAACCAACTCCATAGCGCTCGCGTACTTCTGCCAGTTTTGCCGCATCAGTAATAGGATGGTACTCATCTCCCGCTGCCTCGTAGATCACGCGAATGCGCTCGGCAGGCAGTTGTAACGCGTCGATCATATCCTGTTTAGCGTGCTGCGAGATAGCAATCACCAGCGTGGCTTTATGCGCGGCGCGAGCAACGAGTTTCATATAGGCATTGACGCTTACGCCTGCACGATAGAGCGGCAGGCGCAGGGGAATCACATCATGAATCGTGACAACAGTTGGCGTGCGTGGAAAGTAGGGTGGAGCAAAATAAGGGACATGAAAGATATCCACTCCGGCCTTGCGCGCGGCGGCAGGGCCTGTATATTGTTCCCAGATCAGCTTTTCTACATTTTCATTGCTGGCTGCAAAGGCGGGCACGGGCTTTGTCAGGTAAGGAAAGCTGGTCAAACTATCACTGCCTTGAGATAGAGGCTGTGGTCCCAGCAGGATATATTCGTTCTGTTGGTCAACCTCGCCCAGCGCACGTACCAGGTGAGAAAGATATTGAGCACTACCGTTCGTGGGAAACTTAAAGAAAAGGCTGTTGATCCCTATTTTCATTCGGCTGAAACCTCTTTGTAAAGCGCCTCATAGACGGAAAGCATCTTGCGTGCCGAGTTGGGCCAGGTATATTGTTTGACTTGCTGGTAACCTTTCTGGCGCAGTTCCTCTCGCAGTTGTTCATCCTCAATCAGACGCGTGACGGCGTGTGCGAGTTCATTCGTGTTATGCGGGTCGACCAGCAGGGCGGCATCACCTACGACCTCCGGTAAGGAAGACGTATTCGAGGTGATTACGGGTGCGCCGCAGGCCATCGCCTCTAAAGGAGGTACACCAAAGCCCTCGAAGAAAGAGGGGAAGGCGAACACATCGGCCAGGCTATACAGTGTAATCAGTTCAAGCTCACTCACACGTCCCAGGAAACGCACTTTCTTCTCAAGTTTTAATTCGGCCACGAGTTGCCGTGTTTCGTCATAGAGCCAGCCAGGGCCACCCGCGAGGGCCAACATTGCGGGTCGCTGCTGCTTTTTGCCTTTTCCACCGCTTGCCTGAGCCTGGTAAAAAGCCTTGATGAGGCCAAGATGATTTTTGCGTGGCTCCAGGGTGCCAACGCCTAGTACTAACGGATGCTTCAGACCATATTTGTGGCGTGTTGCTCCCAGCAGTATTGGATCAGTAATGCGCCGGAAAGATGGTCGTATCCCGTTTGGGATGACGGTGATTTTCTCTGCCGGGGTCTTGAAATGTTTGATGAGAGTCTGCCCGGTTGCCTGTGAGACCGCGGCTACAATATCGGCGGAAGCGACTGCTTCTGGGACAACTTTCGTAAGATAGGCCCTAAGTTCAGGGACGGCATACTCGGGATGCTCTAAAAAAGCCAGGTCGTGTACGGTCACTACCTTGCGTAATTTGCCATTGAGCGGCGGCAATACGAAGTCAGGCCCATGGTAGATATCTACCTGGCCCGTGAAATAGGTGGCATAGAGGGGCAGCCGCCAGCGGTACCAGAGGATATTAAGATAGCGATCGGGAATAAAGATGCTGCGTCCCCGCACATTCTGCCCATTTGGAAAAGGACGCTCCCGGGTGGGACGTCCACTGGTAAGCAGGGTATACTGGTTAGTCGTATCTTGTGCGAGCATGGCATCGACCAGACTTCGCACATAATTTCCGACACCAGCCCCCTGCCGAATTGCCGCTGTATAGTCAATTGCGATACGCATAGAACTATTAAAACCAGGCATGTGACCGCAAGCCATGACCATATATGATCATGGCTTGCGGTCACATGCTTCAATTATCCTGGTGGCCAGCTAAATTTGCGGCCCCCGAGCAGGTGAAAGTGCAAATGAAAGACACTTTGCCCGGCATCAGGACCCACGTTCGTCACAATACGGTAGCCACCTTCATCAAATCCCATATCGTGAGCCAGTTTCGCCGCGGTAGTGAAGATGTGAGCGAGTACAGGCCCATCATCGAGCGTCAGATCGGCTACGGACGGAATATGACGTCGAGTAATGAGCAGCATATGGTACGGAGGCTGCGGGTTAATATCCTCAAATGCTACAACATCTTCGTCCTGGTACACGATTTTGCTCGGTATCCGACCGGCTGCAATCTTGCAGAACAGGCAGTTTTCCTCCATACGTTTCCTCTGATTATGCTTCTCTATCAGTGTTCCCATCGCTCAGTGCAGAGACAACTCCTTCTGAAGTCTCAGACTCGCCGGGTGCTTTCTCGGCGGCAGGTGTAGTTGCTGCGGTGGTACCGGCAGTGGCCGTTCCATTAGATGAATCAGGCGTGCTGGTATTGACTGCTGCCATTTCATTTGTGGCCTCAGGCGTTTCAGTATTAGCTTGCGCGCTCTCACTTGCCACTTCATTTGTTGTGACAGCAGGCGTTTCGGTATTGGCTTGCGCGCTCTCACTTTGTGAAGCTGTATCTGCCGCAATGACAGCCGGTTCTGTTTTCTCCTCGTCTGCTGTAGAAGCCTCGCCGGTAGTAGCCGCCGACCTCTTCTTAGGATGAAGTTCGAGGCCATGTAGAGACGGGTCGTTATACTGCGGCAAATTCATTTCCTGGCGTATGGCTTTGATTGCCTGGTAGACGGCACTCGGTTTGAGAGAAAGTTCGTCGGCGATAGTCTTATGGACACCGACAGGCGGAAGAGGCAGGTAGGGTTCGTACGCAGCCTTAATTTTCGCCAGTTCTTCGCTGTCGCCCTTATAGGTCTGCATTTCCCACCAGCTTGGGATATCCTGCCGATCACGCAGCTCTTTGACGATTTTTTTAACGGCTTTCTTAGGTATTTCCAGTTCTTTCGATATCTGTGAGCGAATGCCGTCAAACTCGGTTGGTGTTGCCAGTTCCAGGTAACGTTCCTCGACCTGTTTAATCTGCTCATCTGTGGGTAAAAAAGGCTTTGGAGGTGGAATCTTCTCACGTTTTGGCCTGGGGGGAGCAGCGGGTTTCGGCCTTTTGACCTTTTGTTCCGGCCTGCCGCCTCTGTTGCCGCCCGGAT
>WNFL01017836.1_pt2 | contig 14469 bp, 13 predicted proteins | sample 5400361 | NCBI WGS metagenome assembly WNFL01 (sample SAMN13153351, study PRJNA577476) | soil metagenome | isolation source: 40 cm soil on Douglas fir-dominated hillslope | place: USA:California | collected 2013-09-17
CGATCCCCGCGGGCGCCACGCGCCCGGCCACCGTGGCGACGACCGCGATCGCCATGCCGATCATCCCGTACAGGTTTCCGCGCCGCGAGGATTCCGGATTCGACAGCCCGCCCAGGCTCAGGATGAAGAGGATCGTGGCGGCGATGTAGGAAACGGCGACCAGGTTGCTGGACATGGTCGTTCGCCTATTTCCGGAACATCGACAGCATGCGCTGCGTCACCGCGAAGCCGCCGATCATGTTGATGGCGGTGAGCGCGATGCCCGCGACCGCGAGCCAGCGGATGATCTCGGGGCGCGTGTCGGGGCCTGCGCCGGAGGCGAGCGCCAACGGTGCGATCTGCACCAGCGCCCCGATGATGATGATGCTGCTGATGGCGTTGGTCACGCTCATGAGCGGCGTGTGCAGGGCGGGCGTCACGTTCCATACCACCATGTAGCCCACGAAGCACGCGAGCACGAAGACCGTGAAGTGCCCGAGGAACGCGGTCGGCGCGTAGGCGCCGATCACCCAGAAGAACACCGCTGCGACACCGAAGAGGATCGCGAGCGTGCGCGCCTTCATGGGCTCACCCGCGCCGTGGCCATGCGCTTTCTTCGCGGCGGCCACGTGACGGCGCCATCCTTGATCACCGTGGTGCCGCGAATGACCTCGTCTTCCATGTTCACGTTGGCCACGCCATCCTTCGCCTTGCAAAGTTCCTCGGCCAGGCGGAAGAGGTTGTTGGCGTAAAGCGTGCTCGACTGTGTGGCGAGCCGGCTGGGCAGGTCCGTGTATCCGATGAGGGTGACGCCGTGCTTCACCACGACTTTGCCCGGCTCGGTGAGCTCGCAATTGCCGCCCTGCTCGGCCGCCATGTCGACGATCACACTGCCTGCTCTCATCGAACGCACCATTTCGGCGGTGATGAGGCGCGGCGCGGGCTTGCCGGGGATGAGGGCCGTCGTGATGATGATGTCCACTTCCTTCGCCTGCTTGGCGAAGGGCCTTCTGGAAGCCTTCGCTCATCACCTTCGCGTAGCCGCCGACGCCGGTGCCTTCCTCGACGTAGTCGACCGGAACGTACTCCCCGCCGAGCGACTTGATCTGGTCGGCGACTTCGGGGCGCGTGTCGTTCGCGCGCACGATCGCGCCGAGTCCGGCGGCGGCGCCGATGGCGGCAAGGCCCGCCACGCCTGCGCCGATCACGAAAACCTTGGCCGGGGGGACCTTGCCCGCCGCGGTGATCTGTCCCGTGAAGAAACGGCCGAACTCGTGCGCCGCCTCGATCACGGCGCGGTAGCCGCCGATGTTGGCCATCGAGGAGAGCGCGTCCAGCTTCTGCGCGCGCGAGATGCGCGGCACGCTGTCCATCGCGAGCACCGTCACCTTCTTCGCGGCGAGCGCCTGCAGGAGCTCGGGATTCTGCGCGGGCCAGATGAACGAGACGAGGACCTGCCCGTCGCGCATCGAGCGCACTTCGTCGAGCGTGGGCGCGCGGACCTTGAAGATGATGTCGGCGCCGGACCAGGTGGAGGCGGCGTCGGCGACGATGCGCGCACCGGCTGCCTCGTAGGCCGGGTCGGAGATGCTCGCCGCCTCGCCCGCGCCCGACTGGACGATCACGCCGAAGCCCAGCTTCGCGAGCCTGGGCACGACGTCGGGAACCGTCGCGACGCGCTTCTCGCCCGGGAATACCTCCCGGGGAACTCCGATCACTTGTGGCATCCGCCGATTCTACTTCGAGGCGGCCCGATCACTTAGAATCCCCGGAAATCCCGGAGGAGAGAAAACCATGAAGCGTTTGATCACGGTGCTCGTGGCCGTCGTCGCGGCATTCGGCGTCGCAATGGCCGGAGCCGAGGACAAGAAGACCCGCATTTCCATCGGCACGGGCGGCACCGGCGGCGTTTACTACCCCCTGGGCGGCGGCCTCGCGGCGATGATCTCGAAGTACGTGCCCGGCGTCGAGGCGACCGCGGAAGTGACCGCGGGCTCGATCGCGAACCTGCAGCTCATCGACAGCGGCAAGTCCGAGATCGGGTTCACGATGGCCGATGCCGCGTGGGATGCGGCCAACGGCCTGGACAAGTTCAACGGCAAGCGCGTGGCGCTGCGCGCGATCGCCGTGTTCTATCCGAATCGCATGCATGTCGTGACCATCGAAGGCACCGGCATCAACTCGATGAAGGACCTGAAGGGCAAGCGCGTGTCTACGGGCGCGCCGGTGAGCGGCACGGAAGTGACGGCGCTGCGCCTCATAGAGGCGGCGGGCCTCGATCCGAAGGACATGACGCGTGAGCGCCTGTCCGTGGCGGAGAGCGTGGCGGCGCTGAAGGACCGCAAGATCGACGCGTTCTTCTGGGTGGGCGGAGTTCCCACGCCGTCGATCACGGACCTCGCCGCGACGCCGGGAATCACGATCAAGCTCGTCAATCACGGCGAGGCGGCCGATAACCTGCGCAAGAAGTACGGGCCGATCTACATCCAGAACCAGATCCTCGCCAACGCCTATCCGGGCGAAACGCAGGCCACGACCAACATCGACGTGTGGAACCTGCTGGTGGTGCCGGAGAAGTCGGACGAGAAGATGGTGTACGACATCGTGAAGACGCTCTTCGAGAAGAAGGACGAGCTCGTGAGGGTGCACAAGGACGCGGCGTTCCTGGACCTTGCCAACCAGGCCTCGGGCGCTTCGCCGATCGCCTTCCATCCGGGCGCGGTGCGGTATTTCAAGGAGAAGGGCATTACCGTTCGCTAGCCCGATCCGTGCCAATGTGAGGGCCCGCTTCGGCGGGCCTTCGCGCTTGTAAGTCATTGAATCTGATGGATATGGCTCCTGTAATGGTGCAGCGCAACAAAAAGTGCTTGACTTCAGGGGGGCCAAGCCTAAAATGGTCGTTGTGCAGTGCAGCAAAACGAACCCAACCCCCACCACCCCAAGGATCCAGCCCATGTTCAAAATCGATCAGTTCACCGCGGCCAACGAGGCTGCGATCAACCAGTTCGCGTACTTCTCGCAACTCACGCTCGCCAACGTCGAGCGCTTCGCCGAGCTTTCGCTGGGCGTCGCCCGCGAATCCGTCGAGCAGGCCACTGCCCACGCGCAAGCCCTGGCCGGCGCGAAGGACGTGCATGAAGTCATCGCGATCAACTCCACCGCCGTCGAGCCGGTCCTCAAGCGCGCCTACGCCTACTCGCGTACCGCCTACGACACCGCCACGGAGACGAACAACGAAGTGAAGAAAGTGTTCGAGAAGCAGGCCGCCGAATACAACCGCGCCGCCGTCGCCGCCCTCGAAGAGGCTTTCAAGTACGCGCCCGCCGGCTCCGAGACCCTGGTCGAGAACGTGAAGACCGCGATGGCCGCCGCCCAGAGCGCCTACAACAACGTGGCCTCCATCAACAAGCAGATCTACGACAGCGTCGAGAAGACTGTCGAGCAGAACGTCAACACGGTGAAGTCGGCCGCGTCGAAGACGAAGGCGAAGAAAGCGACCAAGCGTTAAGCACTGGAGCTTGGTCGTCCCTGCGAAGGCAGGGACCCAGTGATCAAAAGCCCCGCGCAGGCGGGGCTTTTTCTTTTCAGAATCCGGTGCCGGGCTGCAACGATGCGATGGCCACCAGCCTCGCACGCCGAATGGCGCCGGCTACGTCTGCCGGATTCTCCTTCGCGATCCTTCCTGCATCCACGGCGCGCGCCGCTTCGAGCGCGCGGCGAAGCTGCTTGCGCGGGCCATAGTCCGCGGGCGCGGCCACGTGCGTGTCGCACTCGGCCACTTCGAGCAGGCGCTCAATGCGCTCGGGACGGCGCAACGCGTCGGCGCGCTCGAGCAGCGACAGGGTCGATTCGGCATCGACGTCGCACGTCTTCACCTGCTCGCGCGCATCGATGGCCAACAGCGCCACGTCCCGGCATTCGTTGGGCGCGTTCACGCGTTCGCCGAGCTTCAGCGCGGCGGGGCTTTCCAGGTCGAGGACGAGGAGGGCAAAGCGAACGGCCAATCCGTAGCCGCGTGAGGCCGCGCGATCGAGCCGCTCGGCGAGCCTGTCGGGCACGTCGGGACGATCGAACGATTCGTCGACCTCCGGCAGCACGCGCGCGAGCGCCCCACATTCGCGAAGCACCGCAATCATGCGCGATGGCGACTTCTCCATGAGGCCGCGCGAGAGCTCCTGCCAGACGCGCTCGGGCACCAGCGCATCGGCTTCGCCCGACTGCACCATGCGCGCCATGAGCTTCATCGTCTCGGGCGCGACCGCGAAGTCGAAGCGCGCGGCAAAGCGCGCGACGCGCAGGATCCGCACCGGGTCCTCGGCGAAGGCCTCGCCCACGTGGCGCAGCAATCGCGCACGCAAGTCTTTCTCGCCGCCGTGGGGATCGATGAGCTTGCCGTCCTCGGCGCGCGCCATCGCGTTGATCGTGAGGTCGCGCCGGCGCAGGTCGTCCTCGAGCGTGACCGTTCGATCGGCGTGGAAGACGAATCCCTTGTAGCCGGGTGCCGTCTTCCTCTCGGTGCGCGCGAGGGCGTATTCCTCGTGCGTCTCGGGATGCAGGAACACCGGGAAGTCCGCGCCCACGGGGCGGAAGCCGTTCTTCACCATTTCCTCGGGGTCCGCGCCCACGACCACGTGGTCGCGGTCCTGCACCGGCAGGCCCAGGAGCTCGTCGCGCACCGAGCCGCCGACGAGGTATGACTTCATCTACGGCGTCGGGGCCGCGGCGTACGGCTCGTCGTCCTGCACGAATTCCTTTTCCTTCACCGCACCGTCGACCCACGCGCGCACGCCCGGGGCGGCGAGCACCGCGTCGCAGTAGCGCTGCGATTCGGGCGAAAGCTTCACCGCGTAGGTGCGGAAGCGGCTCGTAACCGGCGCGAACATCGCATCGGCCGCGCTGAACGCTCCGAAGAGGAATGGCCCGCCCGAGGCGAATCTCGTGCGCGCTTCCTTCCAGAGCTTTTCGATGCGGTCGATGTTCATCTGCACCGCGGGACTCATGCCCTTGCCCGGATGCGACGAGCGGATGTTCATCGGCATTGCGCCGCGCAGGTCGCGGTATCCGGAGTGCATTTCCGCGGATGCGCAGCGCGCGAAGGCGCGCGCCGTCGCATCTGCGGGCCACACGCCTTTTTCGGGGAACCACTCGTGCAGCGCTTCGGCGATGGCGAGCGTGTCCCACACCGTTTGATCGCCATTCCACAGGACGGGCACCAGGCGCGAGGGCGACCAGCGCTCGATCTCGGCATCCCATTCCGTGGAATGGAAGCGAAGCTTCTTCTCCTCGAAGGGGATGCCCAGCTGCTTCATCAGCACCCAGGGCCGCATCGACCACGACGAGTAGTTCTTGTTGCCGATCACGAGCGTGAGCGCGGCCATGGCCCTACCTCCCTGCGTTGTGGCGGTATTGATCGTAGCGAGCGCGCAGGTGGCTCGCGAGGTATTCGGGCGCCACCGCTTCCATCGCCGACGGCCGGAAGCCGAACACGGCAGGGAAGGGGCCCTGGCAGACGTTGTCCACCGTCATCGAGCGAAGGTTATCCCGCGTGAGGATCTTGCCGGGCAGGTGCTCGAACGTGAATGCCTGCGCCTGGGCGGCCGCTTGCGGCAGGCGCAGGATGCGGCGCGGATGCCCCGAGGTCGTGGCCGCGAACCGCACGAGCTGCTCGAGGGTGTAGACGCGCGGTCCGCACAGGTCGTAGGCCTGGCGGAAAGTGCGCGGGTCGCGCAGCGCGTCCACGAAGCAGCGCGCGACGTCGTCGACCCAGATGGGCTGGAAGCGCGCCTGCGCGCAGGCGAGCGGGATGAAGGGCGAGATGCGCGCGAGGCTCGCGAACATGTTGAGGAAGCTGTCGTGCTCGCCGAAGATGACCGACGGACGCAAGATCGTCCATGCGATCTCGCTGGGTCCCGTCTTCACGGCCTGCTCGCCATCGCCTTTCGAGCGCTGGTACTCGCTGGGTCCCGTGGTCGATGCGCCCAGCGCGCTCATGTGGAGGAAACGCTGCACGCCCCGCTTGAGGCCGGTGGCGCCGATGCGCCGCGGAAGATCGACGTGCGCGGACTTGAAGGTCGTGCGCCCGCGCGGGGCGAGGATGCCCACCAGGTTGATCACGGCATCCATTCCGTCGAGCGAGCGCGCGAGGCCGGCCTCGTCGTTCACGTCGGCGACCATCACTTCGAGCGTGGGAAGGACGGTGAGGTGGCGCGCGCGCAGGCGGCTGCGCGTGACGACGCGAACGCGATAGCCGGCGGCGCAGGCCTGCTCGGCGACGGAGCGGCCCACGAAGCCGGAACCGCCGACGATGCAAAGGGTCTCGATGTCCATGGTAGTCAGGGTATCGCTGCGGCGACCGATGCGTCGCCGGCGCGTCCACGTACCTGCCCCAGCATCTCATGGAGGTTCGCGGTCTTGCCGGTGAGGCGGTGGTGGTAATACCAGGCGTTGGTGAACACCTTCTTCACGTAGTCGCGCGTCTCGTTGAAGGGAATCGTCTCGGTATAGATGGCGCCTTCGAGCGCATTCTCGTCGCGCCAGCGCCGCGCGCGGCCGGGACCGGCGTTGTACGCGGCCGTGGCGAGCAGCGGATGCCCCAGGTCGCCCAGCACGCGGCTGAAGTAATACGAGCCCATCTGCGCATTCGTGTCGGCGCGCAGCAGCATGTCCGGCTTGAAGGGACGGATCGACATCTGTCGTGCGATCCATCGCCCGGTGGCGGGCATGATCTGCATGAGGCCGGCGGCCCCCACGGGCGAGCGGGCGTCGCTCATGAAGCGGCTTTCCTGGCGCACCAGCCCGAAGACGATGGCTTCATCGAGCGACCACTGGCGCGCCGCCGCCGACAGCTCGTCGCGATAGGGCGTGGGAAAGCGCTGGGCGAAGTCGTGCACCTGCACCGTGCGATCGGCGGTGTTGATGGCGCGCTCGGTCTCGTTCGCCTGGCGCGCGAGCTCCGCGGCGGCGAGCAGATCGCGATCGTCGAGCCCGCGGATCGACCAGAGCCACTCCCGCAGCGCCTCGTTGTCGAGGTTCAGGCGATAGAGTGCCAGCGCGCGCTGGATGCCCCCGATTGCGCCCACACGATCGAGATCCGCTTGCGCCGGCCGGTAGCCGTTCCACTCGGGAGCGGCGACGACGCCCAGCTCCTCGGCCGCGAGGATCCCGTAGAAGGTCTGCTGACCCGCGATTGAGCGCATCAGCAGGTCGGCCGCCTCGCGCTCGCCGAGCGAGCGCAGCGCGCGCGCGCGCCAGTAGCGCCATGCCGGCTCGCGTTGCTGCTCGGGAGACAGCGCCTGGATCGAGGCCAGCACTTCCTTCCAGTCGCCGGCCCGCATCGCGGCGCGTGCGCGCCATGCGATCTGCGAGTCGGTGAGCGCCGTCGTGCCGACCTGCGAATACCACTCGAGCGCCTTGGGGCTGAGGTTCAGCGCGCCCCACCACGCGACCTGGCCCCACGCGTGGCGAACGGCTTTCGGCTCCAGGCGCGGCGTGAGGGCGTTGAGGCGATCGGCGGCCTCCTCGGGCTTGTTGCGCGCGAGCCGCTCCACGGCGAATACGAGAAGCTCCTGCTGCGCGCGCGGCACGGTGTGGCCCAGCTTTTCCTTCGCGAGGAACGACGCGGGATCCTTCGCGGCGCGCTCGAGCTGCTTCTCGCTCACGGCCGCCGACGCGGGCAGGAGCGCGTTGACGCGGCGCGCCTCCCGCACGTTTCCCTCGGCCAGCAGCGCGCGCATGCGGTCCCACGCGTCGGCTTCGCCGATGCGCTTCGCTGCCGCGAGCGCGGCGAAGACCGGCTCGCACGGCGCCGCGCTCTCGCGCCCGGACACGAAGAGGGCGCGCGCCTCGTCCATCACCTCCGGGTCGGAGCGCGCGAGGCGTTCCTGGAACGAGTAGCAGGCGATCTCCACGTCGTCGCCGACGACCTTCGGGTACTCCGAACGGAACACGTCCCAGGTCGCCGAGGCGCCGAGCGCGCGCAGCCACTCGCGGCGCAGGCTCTCCGAAAGGGGCGATGACGAATAACGGTCGAGGAAGGCGCGCACCTCACGCGGGTCCGCGCGATCGACGCTGCCGGCGAGGAGCCAGTACGACGGATATGCCTCGAGCGGATGTCCCGCGAGGCGGGCGCGATACGCTTCGACCGCCTTCCACTGTCCGCGCTGCGCCGCGTCCTTCGCGGCGAGCACGTCTGCGTCCGAACCTTGCGCGAAAGACGCGAGCGGCACGGCCGTGCCGATTGCCGCGCACAATGTAAACGCTGCCATCTTGATGCAGGTCAAGGTCATCCGCGTCGCCGCTGCAATACCGTTCGCAGGATAAAATTATAGACTTTCACCCTCGCTTCACAGCGCGCTCCCATGTCGATCGACGATCCCCTGTTGTGGACGGCCCTGCTCAAGATCATCGGGGTGAACATCGTCCTGTCCGGGGACAACGCCGTCGTCATCGCGCTGGCGGCCCGGTCGCTCCCGCCCAAGCAGCAGAAGCAGGCGATCTTCTGGGGCTCGGCCGCCGCGATCATCCTGAGGATCATCCTCACGCTCTTCGCGGTCGCGCTGCTCGCCTTGCCGTGGCTCAAGCTCATCGGTTCCGCCCTGCTTCTGTGGATCGGCATCAAGCTGCTGGTTCCGGAAGACGGCGACGACAGCGTGGAGGCGAGCGACAACCTCCTGGTCGCGATCCGCACCATCCTCATCGCCGACCTCGTGATGAGCCTGGACAACGTGATCGCGGTGGCTGCGGCCGCTGGCGGGCACTGGGGGCTCATGATCGTCGGTCTCGCGATCTCAATTCCGATCGTCATCTTCGGCGCGACCCTGCTCGTTAAGCTCATGGAGCGATTCCCGATCATCATCACCATCGGCGCGGCGCTGATCGGCTTCGTGGCGGGGGAGATGGCGTGGGAAGACCATGCTGTCGCCGCGTTCACGAGCCCGTATCCGCCGAGCATGAAGTATGCGGCGGCCGCGGTGGGCGCGGTCCTCGTGGTGGTCTGGGGGCAATGGCTCGCCAGGCGCGTGCAAGGGCGCGCAGGAGAGTCGCCAAAGGTTTCCGAAAGCAACCCTGCCCGATAGGAACACCGGGCACCCGTGCGACGTTCACGGCGCATGAGGCATACGTTCCAGCGGAGCATTCGTCAAATAACCGAGGAGACATTCATGATTCGATCCCTTTTCAGCCGTGCCCGCGCTGCGGCTCTCGCCGGCGCCGTGCTGACGGCTCTCGCCCCCGCGTTCGCCTGGGAGCCCAGCAAGACGGTGGAGTTCATCGTGCCGGCCGGAACCGGCGGCGGCGCGGACCAGATGGCGCGGCTGATCCAGTCGATCGTCGCCAAGCACAACCTGATGAAGCAGCCGATGGTCGTCGTCAACAAGGGCGGCGGCGCCGGCGCCGAGGGCTTCCTCGACGTGAAGGGCGCCAAGGGCGACCCGCACAAGATCGTCATCACGCTCTCCAACCTGTTCACCACGCCGCTCGCCACGGGCGTGCCGTTCAGCTGGAAGGACTTCACGCCGGTCGAGATGATGGCGCTCGACCAGTTCGTGCTGTGGGTGAACTCCGAGACGCCGTACAAGACGCCCAAGGAGTACATCGACGCGGTGAAGTCGGCGGGCCCCAACAAGTTCAAGATGGGCGGCACGGGCTCGAAGCAGGAAGACCAGATCATCACCGTGAACATCGAGAAGCAGACGGGGGCGAAATTCACCTACGTGCCGTTCAAGGGCGGCGGCGAGGTCGCGGTGCAGCTCGTCGGCAAGCACATCGACTCCACCGTGAACAACCCGATCGAAGCCGTGGCCCAGTGGCGCGGCGGCACGTTGCGCCCGCTGTGCGTGTTCGACGCGAAGCGCATGCCCTACCACGAGAAGGTCACGAAGGACATGTCGTGGGGCGACATCCCGACCTGCAAGGACTCGGGCCTCAACGTGGAATACCTCATGCTGCGCGGCATCTTCATGCCCGGGGCCGTGAAGCCCGAAGAAGTGAAGTACTACGTGGACGTGCTCGACAAGGTGCGCCAGACGCCGGAGTGGAAGAAATTCCTCGAGGAAGGCGCGTACAACACCACCACGATGACCGGCAAGCAGTACGCCGACTGGGTGGCGAAGGCCGAGGAGATGCACATGGGCCTCATGAAGGACGCGGGGTTCCTGGCAACGAAATAGGCTAGGCTGAGAAGAACAGAGGGCCCCCGCGAGGGGCCCTCGTCGCATTCGCACACTTGGGGAATTAAGAATGCAGCAAGAAAAGGCCGTCGGCAGCGTGCGCCTGTGGGAGATCATCGTCGCCGCGATCTTCCTCGTCTTCGGCGCCATCGTGGTCTGGGATAGCCGGCGCCTGGGCGCGCAGTGGGGCAGCGACGGGCCGCAGGCCGGCTACTTCCCGTTCTACATCGGCGCCATCATCTGCGTCGCGTCGCTCGTCAACCTGTTCAGCGCCGTCGCGAAGGGCTCGCGCGACGCGTTCGTCGAGTGGGGACAGCTTCGCCTCATCCTCATCGTGATGGTGCCCACCCTCGTGTACGTGGCTCTCATGGACAACCCGTGGTACAGCCTCGGCATGTACGTTCCCTCGATTGTCTTCATCGCCTTCTTCATGCGCTTTCTTGGCAAGTACGGCTGGCCAAAGATCGTCGCGGTGAGCGTCGGCACCGTGGTCGCCTTCTTCGTCATGTTCGAGATCTGGTTCAAGGTGCCGCTACCCAAGGGCCCGATCGAAGCCGCGTTCGGCTTCGCATAAGGGCGCGCCGCGATGCAAGAGATCCAATCTCTCCTCGGCGGCTTCGCCGTCGCGCTGTCGTGGTTCAACCTGATGCTGATGCTCGCCGGCATCGTGCTGGGCGTCATCATCGGCGTGCTGCCGGGCCTGGGCGGCGCCAACGGCGTGGCGATCCTCCTGCCGCTCACGTTCACCATGGCCCAGCAGCCCGGCGGCGCCACCTCGGCCATCATCCTGCTGTCGTGCATCTACTGGGGCGCGCTCTTCGGCGGCGCCATCACGTCGATCCTCTTCAACATCCCGGGCGAGCCGTGGTCGGTCGCGACCACCTTCGACGGCTATCCCCTCGGCCAGAAAGGCCGCGCGGGCGCGGCGCTCACCGCCGCGTTCACGTCGTCGTTCGTGGGCGCGCTGGTCGCAGTGCTGCTGATCACGTTCCTGTCACCCATCGTCGCCAAGTTCGCGCTGCGCTTCGGGCCGCCAGAATTCTTCTCGGTGTACCTGCTCACGTTCTGCGCCTTCGTCGGCATGAGCAAGGGATCGCCTTTCAAGACGATCTCGTCGATGATGCTCGGCTTCGCGCTCGCGGCGATCGGCATGGACACAGTGACCGGCCAGCTTCGCATGACCTTCGGATTCGAAGTGCTCATCAAGGGCTTCGATTTCCTCATCGCGGTGATCGGCCTCTTCGGCATCGGCGAGATCCTGCTCACGCTCGAGGAAGGGCTGGAATTCAAGGGCACGCAGGCGAAGCTCAACATGCGCGTCGTGATCGACACGTGGAAGGAGCTGCCCAGGTACTGGAAGACGTCGATTCGCAGCTCCGCGGTGGGCTGCATGATGGGCATCGTGCCGGGAGGTGCCACGCCCGCGTCCTTCATGAGCTACGGCCTGGCCAAGAAGATGTCGCGCGACGGCGCCAAGTTCGGCACCGGCATGGTCGAAGGCGTGGTGGCGCCGGAAACGGCCGCGCATGCGGCGGGAACCTCGGCGTTGCTGCCGATGCTCACGCTTGGCGTGCCGGGCTCGCCCACGGCCGCCGTGCTGCTGGGCGGCCTCATGATCTGGGGACTGCAGCCGGGACCGCTCCTCTTCATCGAGAAGCCGGACTTCGTCTGGGGCCTCATCGCGTCGATGTACCTGGGCAACATCGTGGGCCTCATCGTCGTCCTCACGTGCGTGCCGTTCTTCGCGGCGATCCTGCGGGTGCCCTTTTCGATCATCGCGCCGGTGATCCTCGTGATCTGCGCGATCGGCGCCTACACCGTCCACAGCTCGATGTTCGACGTGTGGCTCATGGTGGTGTTCGGCGTGATGGGCTACATCTTCAAGAAGCTCGATTACCCCCTGGCGCCCCTGGTGCTGGCGCTCGTGCTGGGCGATCGCGCGGAGGACTCCTTCCGCCAGTCGATGCTGATGTCGCAGGGCGACATGCGGATCTTCTACGCGAACTCGCTGGTGGGCACCATCACGACGCTGTCGCTGCTGCTGCTCTTCTGGCCGATCATCTCCATGGGAATCGACCTGCTGCGCGGCCGGCGCGCGCCGACGATCGACAACGAGTAGGACCATGCCCGTCATCGCGATGACGCAGGAGATGGCCACGCTCGGCAAGGACGTGGCGCTGGGCGTCGCCGAGAAGCTGGGCCTGCAGCTCGTGCGCCACGAGGTCGGCGACATGGTGGCCGGGCGCATGCAGGTGAAGAAGAGCCTCATCCGGCGCATCCGCGAGGGCAAGGCCTCCAGGATCGAGAAGTGGGCCGCCGACGAGAAGACGATCTCGATCTTCACCGCTCCTCATCCGCGGCTGGGGCGCGACACTCATCCTGCGAACGGTGCCGCACATCCCGTGCATCCGCGTGTGCGCACCGATGGAGCTTCGCGTGAAGCGCCTCATGGAGCGCCTGGAGACCGACGACGAGGGTCTCGCCCGCCACGAGATCGAGGTGGACGACCAGGCGCGCTCCACGCGCATGGGCGAGCACTTCAACGTGACGTGGGGAGACCCGACGCTCTACGACCTCACGCTCAACACGGAGCGCATCTCCATCGCCTCGTGCGTGGACGAGGTGGTGAAGCTGGTGCAGAGCCACGATTTCCGCGAGACGCAGGAGTCGAGGCAATACCTCGCCGATCTCGCGCTCCAGGCGCGCGCCCGCGGCGCGCTGCGCGCCGATGCGCGGACCAACGGCATCGACATCACAGTTGACGTGAAGCAGGGCAGCGCCACGCTTCGCGGCATCGTCGTGGACGACAAGGAGAAGTCGCTGGTAAGAGAAGTAGTCGAGAAAGTCAGCGGCTCCGGCAAGGTGACCGACGAGCTTCGCACCATGGCCGGCGGTCTCTTCCGCTTCCCCTCGCAACTGAAAGACAAAGGCTAGCCGCTGCTCGATCTGGAGACGCCGGGGCGCGGTCCTTTCACGAGAGGCCCCGCGAACAATCCTCGCGACCTCGACGGCCAAATTACTCCCCGTCGCTGTAGGGTGCTGGTCCTGCTCACATCCGGATTGGCGACATCGGGCCGGGTCGTGAAAGGACCGCGCCCCTGGTCCCTAGATCTTCCCGCTCTGTTTCAGTCGCGAGAGCGTTTCAGCGGAAAGGTTGAGGTAGGAAGCGAGTTCCTTCTTGGGAACGCGCTCGGCGAGGTCCGAGTGCTTGCGCACGAAGCGATGCACGCGACCGGGCGCGTCGAGCAGGTGCAGCGTGATCGTGTGCGCCATGACCTCGCTCATGAGGAACATCACCTCGTACTCGAAGTCTTCCTTGAGGTCCGGGCGCCGGTCGAGGAACTGCGCCCATAGCGGAAGGGGCAGCTTCGCCACCTGCGCCTTGGTGACCGCGCGGATCGAGTAGGGCGCGGGCGTGCGCAGCTTCCACGCCGCGTAGCTCGTGTCCATGTCGTCTTCCTTGGCGAAGCGCAGGATCATTTCCTTGCCCTCGGGGCTCGCCACGACGCGCTTGAGGATCCCGTCGATCACGAAGTACTGCTCCATCTCGTGCGCGCCCTGGGAGAGGAGCACGTCGCCCTTCTTGTAGTCGACGATGGCCAGTTGCCCCTCGAGGTCCTCGAAAGCTTCGGGGGCGAGGCGGCGCAGGACGATGTTCTGTCGCAGCCGCTCCCGGATCTCGGAGCGCTGCGGATGGTTCGCTAGGAGGGTCATTGATGCTCTTGCGGGCCGAAAATTGACCCGTATCAAGGTGGGGATTCGGGCCCTTTTTCTAACATTGTAGTCTCATCACCGAAGGCCCATTGACCCCCGCGCAGCCTGCTGCCGATTTCGCGCCGGCGCGCGGGGCATTTCCGAGAGGACACGCCATGGCAACCATCACCCCACCCGCTTCCGCCGCACAGGCACCGGCCCCCGCGGCGCAGTCCCAGGAAACCGTCGACGGCTTCAAGCTCGTCATCGAGGCGCTGAAGCTGAACGGCCTGGACACCATCTACGGCCTGCCCGGCATCCCGATCACGGACCTCACGCGCAGGGCCCAGGCCGATGGCATACGCGTGCTGTCGTTCCGGCACGAACAGAACGCGGGTTATGCCGCCTCGATCGCCGGGTTCCTCACGCAGAAACCGGGAATCTGCCTCACGGTTTCCGCGCCGGGCTTCCTGAACGGCCTGAACGCGCTCGCGCATGCGACGACGAACTGCTTCCCCATGATCCTCATCAGCGGATCCTCCGAACGGGAAGTCGTCGACCTGCAGCAGGGCGACTATGAAGAGATGGACCAGCTCGCCGTTGCCAAGCCCGTCTGCAAGGCGGCCTTCCG
>WNFL01044359.1_pt5 | contig 14465 bp, 15 predicted proteins | sample 5400361 | NCBI WGS metagenome assembly WNFL01 (sample SAMN13153351, study PRJNA577476) | soil metagenome | isolation source: 40 cm soil on Douglas fir-dominated hillslope | place: USA:California | collected 2013-09-17
GGCATTTGGCGCAATAGTTCGTTTCGTTCTCTGCGTAGACGATGCGCTGCACCGGCGCGCCGCAGACCGGACAGGGCTGGCGGTATTTGCCGTGCACCGCCATGTCTTTCCGAAACGCCGTCACCTTCTCGGGAAACTTCTCTCCCGCTTCGCGCCGGAGCCGCTCGAGCCAATCGCCGAGCGTCTTTTGCGTCGCGTCGTAAAGCCTTTCGATCTCGTCGGCGCTCAACTGCCGCGTCTGCTTGATCGGAGAGAGCCGCGCCGCGTGGAGGATCTCGTCCGAGTAGGCGTTGCCGATGCCGCTGAAGAGCCGCGGGTCGGTGAGCGCGCGCTTGAGCGTATGGTTTTCCGACGCAAGCGCGGCGCGAAAGCTTGCGCGGTCCGCGTCCAATACTTCCAGCCCGCCCCGCTCATGCTCGGCGACCTTCTCTTTTCCCCGAACGAGATGGAGCGACGCGCGCTTCTTCGTCCCCGCTTCCGTGAGAACAAGCGTCCCGGAGGGAAAATCGAACGCCGCCAGGCCGAGCCGGCCGGGAATTTTCGCGCCGGTCGGCTTCCAATGGAACCTGCCGGCGATCATCAGATGAAAAACCAGATGGAGATCGTCTTCCAGGTCGAAGACGATGCGCTTGCCGAGCCGCCGGAGGCCGAGGACTCTCTTGCCGCGCGCTTCGGTCAGGGGCGGGTCGACGGAGCGGAGGAGAAACGGGCTCGCGAGGCGAATGCGCTGGATCAGCCGGCCGAGGATGCGCCGCTCGAGCGCTTCGATATAGACGACGACGTCGGGCAGCTCGGGCATGATTTCATCCCGCCATCCACGAGAGCGACAGCGCGACGACGGCGCCGACGAGCATCCCGGCAAGGGCGCTCCGCGTCCACGACGCGACCAGGACGGCGACGATCAGAGCCAAAGACCGGCGCGGCGCCGCCGCCGCGTCGAAGCGCGCGCTGGAGAGATAGAGCGTGGTCGACACGATGCTCGCGACCATGGCGTAGGCGAGATAGCGGAGATAGCGGTCCCACGCGGCGGGAAAGCTCCGCCCCGTGAGCAAAAGCTGCGGCACCACCCGGAGCGCGTAGCTCACGAGCGCCATGCCGACGACGATCGTCAGGCGGGACGGAGCCATTCCCCGGCCCTCCACCCGGCCGTCGCGATCGCGATTGCCGTGATCATCCAGCCCCAATCCGGATTCCAGAGCGACGCCGGCACCGCCGCGACAAAGCTCAGAATGCAAACCGCCGCCGCCGTCCGCTCCCGTATATCCGTCACCAGGATGCAGGCGAAATAAGCGGGCAGGATGAACTTGAACGCCTCTTCGAATCCCGGCGGCATGCGGAGCGCCGCCCAATAGCCCGCCGCCGTGCCCGCCACCCAGACGCAAAACGCGGTCATGCCGATGCCGAGAAAAAAACTCAGGTTGTCGTCGCTCTTCTCCGGGGCGGCGGCCGCGCCGGAATCCTGATCTTCCTTTTGGAAGCGCACGTAGGGAACGACGAAGCTGCTCGCGCTGATGAAATGCGCCGCCCAGAGAAGCCGCGTCCGCTTCACGCGCCGGAAATAGGGCGCGATCGCGGCGCTCATGGGGAGAAAGCGCAGGTTCATCAGCACCGTGGCGATGAGGATCTGCACCATCGAGCGGCCGGCGGCGAGCGGCTCGACGACCGCGTACTGGGCCGGGCCGGCGTAGACGAGCGCCGACATCAGCACGATCTCCTCCCACCGGAGTCCGTATCCCTTGGCCGCCATGCCGAGCGCGAACGACGACGGGATGAAGGCGATCCAGACCGGCACCGCCGCCTTCACGCCCTGGCGGAAAGACTTGGAGAAGATCATCATGTTTCGGTATCCGACTGCGAACGAAATATCAACTTGCTTTTCTCCGGCGATTTCTCTACAAGGCGGAAGCATGAAGGTCACGCGTCTTTACACCGGCCCGAACGACGAATCGCGTTTCGAGGAAATCGAAGCAGAGATCGGTAAGCTCGTCCCCGGCGAGGGCATCGTCTTCCGCCAGGCGCCGCCGGGCGACGTGCAGGACTGGCACCCGGCGCCGCGGCGCCAGTACGTGATCACCCTTGCCGGCCAGGGCGAGATCGAGACCGGCGACGGGACCAAGCGGCGCTTCGGCCCCGGCGACGTCATGCTCGCCGACGACTTGACCGGGCGCGGCCACATCACGCGCGTGGTCAGCCGCGAGCCCCGCCTCTACGTCATGATCCCGCTGAAATAATTTCTCCGCCGCCCCCGGCTGTGCGGCAAACCCGATCATGCCTTTCCGCCCCGACACGCTGGCGACGGTTTATTCGCGGCTGAGCTCCGCGCTGAAGGAAGCCGCGCGGACGGCCTCGCTCGCTGCGAGCCTGGGCGATTTTCTCCGCGAGCCCGTCACCCTCGCGCGGGCGGAAGACAAAATCAAAAGGGACCTGGAGCGGCGCGAGGAAGATTTTCTCCGGGTGGCGCGGGGCGAAATATATGCGCGCCCGGACAGTCCCTATCTGAAGCTGCTCGGTCTGGCCGGCTGCGCGTTCGCCGATCTCGAGGCCGAGGTGCGCCGTCACGGGCTGGAAAAGACGCTGGAGAAGCTCGCGCGGGAAGGCGTCTATCTCACCTCGGACGAGTTTCGGGGAAAAAAGCCGACGGTGCGCGGGAGGGCGCGCTTCCAATTTCTTCCCGCCGACTTTTTGCGGAGCGACTCCGCGCCCGGCATCGCCATCCAAACCGGCGGCACGCGGAGCGCGCCGGTCCGCTCGGTCTTGTCGCCCGCCCGACTGGCGGAGCAGACGCACGAGCTGGCGGTGCTCTTCGCCGCGCATGGCCTCCGGGACCGCGCCCACGCCATCTACGACGCCGCGCTCCCCTCGAGCGGTGGGATCAAGTTCCTGCTGATCTACGCCAAGATGGGCGTCCGGGTCGAGCGCTGGTTCGCGCGCAAGATGCCGGCCAATTCCTACGCCGGAGCGTGGCACCGCTACACGATGACCCGGCTGATCGTGCTCCTCGGCAATTTGCGCGGGCACGGGTTCCCGCGCCCCGACTTTACCGACGTGACGGAGATCGCGCGCATCGTCGACTGGGCGGCGGAGAAAAATCGCCGGGGAGCCGCCTGCTGCATCAAGACCGGCGCGGGCAACGCTTGCCGCATCGCCAACGCCGCGCGGGATCAAGGCGTCTCGCTCGCAGGCGTGAAATTCCTCGTCGGCGGCGAGCCGTTCACGGAAGCCAAGCGCGACGCGATCGAGCGCGCGGGCGCGCGGGCGATCCCGCGCTACTCCTTCGGCGAGGGCGGGAGCGTCGGCCTCGGCTGCGCCGCCCCCGCCCATACCGACGAGGTCCACGTGAGCGAGCACCGGCTGGCCTTGATCCAACACCCGCGGCCGGCTTCTCCCGGCAGCGCGCCGATTCACCCGCTGCTCTTCACCACGTTCGCGCCGCACGAAGTCCGGCTGCTTCTCAACGTGGAAAATGGCGATTACGCCGCGGCGGAAAGCCGGGCCTGCGGCTGCCCGATGGAGCGGCTCGGGCTTACGCTCCACCTGCATCACATCCGGAGCTTCGAGAAATTCACCAGCGAGGGGATGAACTATTTTTACGGCGACCTGTTCGAGCTTTTTGAGAATATCCTGCCCGCGGAGTTCGGCGGCGGACCCGGCGACTACCAGCTGGTCGAGGAAGAAGACGACCGGGGGCAAACCCGTCTCAGTCTCTTCGTCCACCCCGTCGTCGGGAGTCTGGACGAAGCGAAACTTTTGGCCCGTCTTCGCTCCGCGCTCGCCGAAGGCCAAGGCTGGAACCGCGTCACCGCCCGCCTCTGGGAAGACCACCGGACGGTGCGCATAGTAAGGGAGGCGCCGCGCGCGAGCGCGCGGGGAAAAATCCTGCCGCTCCACATCGGCCGCTAGAATCGGCGGCTATTTAAATATCTCGCGCCACTCTTTCTGCAAGCCCTCGTAGTCCGCCGCCGCCCCCGGCGGCACCGGATGGACCTTGAGCTTTTCCTCCGCCGACAGCCGGAAAGGCGGCGCGACGTCCGGTCTCGGCGACACCCGCCCGGTCGAGCGGATGATCGATTGCCCCTCTTTGGAAAGCGCGAAGTCCACGAACAGGCGCGCCGCCTCGGGATGGGGCGCGTCGGCGGCGATGGCGATGGGATGGACCGAAGCGATGATCGGGTCGAAGGTCTTGATCCACTCGACCGGCGCGCCGCCCCGTTTTAGTTTCTCGACGCTCTCGCTGAAAGTCAGCGTCAGGTCGAACTCGCCGGCGGCCATGAGCTGGGCGATCAGCGTATGGCCGTCGCGCGCGCGGATTTCCTGCGCGGCGAGCCGTCGCAGAAATTGGACCACCCGCTCCTTGCCCCAATATTCGACGAGCCCGGCGAACCACTCCACCTCTTCGTTGTCCATGCCTATCCTGCCGCGATAGCGCGGCTGGACGACCTCTTCGTAGCCCTTCGGGGGATCTTTCATCCGGGCGGTGTTGTAGCTCCAGGCGTAGAGGCTGTCGTAGAGATCGGCCCAGAATCCCTTGGGGTCTTTGAAGCCCGCGGGCAGGATTTTGCTCTCGGGCGAAACATAAGGCTGGATCAGGCCGCGCTTCCAGAGCTGGTAATAGCCGATGCCCCGGAGCGAAGTGACGTCGACGACCGGGCGGCCCGACTGCTTTTCCGCGATGATGCGCGGCAGCAGCGCGGCCTCGCGGTTGCGGAAGAGCCTGACTTTGACGCCGGGGTATTTTTTCTCGAACGCCTGAATGATTTTTTGGCTGTCCTCGACGGCGATCAGGGTGTACCAGGCCAGCTCGCCTTCCCGGAGCGCTTTTGCCGGATCTTGCCCGCGCGCGGGGGAGCCCGGGAAAAACAGCAAAAATAAACCGCCGAAGAGATAAATCCGGCGCTTGAGCAGCGGGATTTTGGGCCTCAAAGTGGGTCCAGTTATAAGCCGGCGGGAATCGATTGGCAAACGGCGGAACGGTTGAATTTACCTACCCTTTGTGCGAGCTTCCAGCCATATGGCGCAGGCGAAAAATCTCCTCCGGGAGCTGCCGTCCGTCGATCGCCTCCTCAATCATCCGCAAACGGGCCCCTGGCTCGCCCGCTTGAGCCGCGACTACGTGACCCGGCGCTGCCGCGAGGTCCTCGACGAGCTGCGCGCGGCGATCCGCGCGGGGGAATCGCTCGACGGGGAGCTGGAGGAAGCGGCCATCCTGGCGCGGCTCAAAAAACGGCTCGGCGCCGGCGCCGACTCCAGCCTTGTTCGCGTCGTCAACGCGACCGGCACGATCCTCCATACCAACCTCGGGCGCGCGCCGCTTTCCCGGGCGGCGCTCGACGCGGTCGCGCGCGTCGGCGACGGCCCGGTCAATCTCGAGTACGATCTCGAGCGCGGCACGCGCGGCAAGCGGGAAGAGATGATCGAAAGCCTGCTCGTGGACTTGACGGGGGCCGAGGCGGCCACGGTCGTCAACAACAACGCGGCCGCCGTTCTTTTGGGGCTCAACACCGTGGCCGACGGCAGAGAGGTGATCGTCTCGCGCGGCGAGCTGATCGAGATCGGCGGCTCTTTCCGCATCCCCGAGGTCATGGCCAAGAGCGGCGCGGTCTTGAAAGAGGTCGGCAGCACCAACCGGACCCACCCCGAGGATTACGAGAAGGCGATCGGCAAAAAAACCGCGCTGCTGCTCAAGGTGCACACCAGCAATTATAAGATCGTCGGCTTCTCCGCCGAAGTCGGCCTCGCCGACCTCGTCGCGATCGGGAAAAAGCATAAAGTTCCGGTGATGGAAGACCTGGGCAGCGGCGCGCTCGTCGATCTCGGCCGCTACGGCCTGCCGAAGGAGCCGCTGGTGTCTGAGCGCATCGCGATGGGCGCCGACATCGTGACTTTCAGCGGCGACAAGATCTTGGGCGGCCCGCAGGCGGGACTCATCGCGGGCAAGAAAAACTGGCTTGGGCGGATGGCGAAGAACCCGCTCCACCGGGCGCTCCGCTGCGGGAAATTGACGCTCGCCGCGCTGGAAGCGACGCTGAGACTCTACCAGCAGTCGGCCGACGTCGCCGCGGAGATCCCGACGCTCCGGGCCTTCACCCGACCGGTGGAAGACATCGCGGCGATGGGGGCGCGCCTGCTGCCCACCCTGCAAAACGCGCTGGGAGATAATTTCAAGCTCTCGCTCGAGGACTCCACCTGTCAGATCGGCAGCGGCGCCCTGCCGACGGAAGAGATCCCCACGAAAGTCGTCGCGATCGAGCGCGCCGATATGGGCGCCGAGCGGATCGCGGAAAAGTTCCGCCGCGCCGCCCCGCCGATCATCGGCCGGATCAAGGACGGGCGCTTTCTCCTCGATCTCAGGGCGATTTTCGATCCGAGCGATTTGATTCCGAAATTCGACGTTTAGTAACATTCTTCCATGCCTTACATCATCGGCACCGCCGGCCACATCGATCACGGCAAGACGAGCCTCATCAAGGCGCTCACGGGCGAGGACACCGACCGCCTCAAGGAGGAAAAAGAGCGCGGCATCTCCATCGACCTGGGCTTCGCCCACTTCGACCTGCCCGACGGGACCCAGGCGGGCATCGTCGACGTGCCCGGCCACGAGCGCTTTATCCGCAACATGCTGGCGGGCGCGCACGGCATCGATCTCGTTCTCTTCGCCGTGGCGGCCGACGACGGCGTCATGCCGCAGACCGAAGAGCACCTCGACATCCTCCACCTCCTCGGCGTCCGGCAGGCGATCTTCGTCGTCACCAAGGTCGATCTCGCGCCGCCGGCGCGCATTCAGGAAGTCGAGGAAGAGATCAAGATTCTTACCTTCGGTACGGCGCTGGACAATTCCCCGGCCCTCCCCTTCTCCGCCGTCACCGGCCAGGGCCTCGCGGAGCTCAGGGCGGAGATCGTCCGCCGGCTGGCGCAGGCGGACCGGGCCGCCCCCGCCGGCTACTTTCGCCTGCCGGTGGACCGCGCGTTCATTCTGCAAGGGCACGGCGTCGTCGTCACCGGCACCGCCGAGAACGGCGAAGTGAAAACCGGCGACCACGTGCGCGCGCTTCCCGGCGGCCAGACCTTCCGCGTGCGCAGCCTCCAGGTGCATAACCGCGCCGTCGAAACGGCCGGATGGGGCCAGCGCGTCGCGCTGAATCTCGCCGGCCTGGAAAAAGCCCAGATCGAGCGCGGCCACGTCGTTTGCCACGAGAAGCTCACCCTGACGACCGACCGCTTCGACGCCCGGCTGGAGGTCCGGCCGGCGGCGGCGAAGGGAATTAAAAACCACCAGCGCGTGCGCGTGCATCTCGGCACCGCCGAGCGGCTGGCCAAGCTGATCGTGCTCGGCGCCAGGGACAAAATCGAGCCCAAGGACGCCGCCTTTTGCCAGCTCGCGCTGTCGGAGCCGCTGCTCGCGCTCCGCGGCGACCGCTTCATCGTGCGCGACGAGACCGCGCGCCGCACGCTCGGCGGCGGGGTCGTGGTGCATCCCTGGCCGCGCAAGCACAAACGGGGCGAGGCCGATCTGGAGCCGAGGCTGGAAGCCCTGATGAGCGACGACGCGCCGCGGCTGATCGAGCGTTTTATGGAAGAGAGCGACGATTTCGCCGCTTCCATCGGCCCGGTTTATCAATTTCTCAATGTCCGGGAAGAAGAGGCGCGCGCCTGGATCGGCCGCACGCCGGAGATCCTGTCCATCAGCGCCGAGGGGGAAAAACTCTATACCACGAAAAACAAATGGCAGGCGCTCAGGGCCAAAATCGTCCGCGCGCTGGAGGACTACCACGCGGCGCACGCGCTCGCGCCCGGCATGGACATGGAAGAGCTCCGGGAGAAGCTGCCGTACGCCATCCCGGCGCGCCTGTTCCGCGCCGTCGTGGAGATACTGGAAGGCGAAAAGAGCGTCAAGCGCGACGGCAACGTCCTCTCCCTGCCCGGCCACAAGGTCCGGCTCCGGGCCGACGAAAAGACCCTGACGGAAAAAATCCGGCGCCTTCTCGGCGGCAGCCCGCTCGCGCCGCCCGACTTGAGACAGATCGAGAAAGAGCTCGGCGCGGAGCGGAACAAGGTGGCGGAAATCGTGCGCGTGATGGAGCGCGAGAAAGCCGTCGTCCGGGTGGCCCCGGATCTCTACTACCTCGCCGATTCCGTTGACAACGTCCGGGGCGTTTTATATAAATATCTCTCTGAAAACGGCGAGATTACGGCGGCCACCTTTCGCGATCTTTTAGGTTCCAGCCGCAAATATACCATTGCCCTCCTTGAATATTTTGATCGGGAAGGGATCACGCTCAGGGTTGGAGATCTAAGGCGGCTCAAATCGACGGCGCCGGCCGGCAGACCGGGCGCGCCGCGCTAGGGCCGTCCGGCCGACGCCCGCCCGGGGAAAACTACCGGAGAAAGACGATGGGACTGATTAAGAAAAAGAAGGCAATACGCCTCACGCGCCACGTCGCTGCCGCGGGCTGAGCTGCGAAGCTCGGCCCCGCCGACCTGGTGCAAGTGTTGCACAGCCTGCCGAAGTTCGACTGCCCTGATGTGATTGTCGGAACGGAAACTTCCGACGACGCCGGGGTGTATCGTCTGCGCCCCGACCTGGCGATCGTCAACACGGTGGACTTTTTCACCCCGATCGTCGACGACCCCTACACGTTCGGCCAGATCGCGGCGGCCAACGCGCTCAGCGACGTTTACGCGATGGGCGCGGAGCCCAAGACCGCGCTCAACATCGCCTGCTTTCCCAAGGGGAAAATGGACATGAAAGTGCTGGGCGAAATCTTGAAAGGCGGCGGCGAGAAAGCGCGCGAGGCGGGCGTCGCCGTGCTCGGCGGCCACACCATCATCGACCCGGAGATCAAATACGGCATGGCGGTGACCGGCGTCATTCATCCGGACAAGATCCTCCGCAACGTCGGCGTCCAGGTGGGCGACGCGCTCGTGCTCACCAAGCCGCTCGGCACGGGCATCATCACGACCGCGCTCAAGAAGGGCAAGGCGCCGAAACCGGCCGTTCAGGAGGCCGTCAATTCCATGATGGCGCTCAACCACACGGCGTCGAAGATCATGCGCGGCTATCCGGTTCACGCCTGCTCCGACGTCACCGGCTTCGCTCTGCTCGGCCACTCGCTCGAAATGGCGAGCGGCAGCAGCGTCACGCTGATCATCGAGTCCGCCCAGTTGCCGCTTTTGCCGCGCGCCCGCCACCTCGCCGAAAAAGGCTACCTGACGGGCGGCTGCAAAAGAAACCGCGAATATCTCAAGGACAAAGTCACGGTCGACGGCTCCATACGCGAAGGCCTGGTGGAAATCGCTTTCGATCCGCAGACGTCGGGCGGCCTCTTGATCGCCCTGCCGCAGAAGTACGCCCCCAAGCTCGTGGCCGAGCTGCAGGCGAGCGGGCTCAAGAGCGCCGCCGCCGTCGGCTACGCCACGTCGCTGCAAAAGACCTGGGTGCGGCTGGTCTGAAAGAAAGATGGGCGGAGGGATGAGGGATGGGGACAACCGGATGAAATTTCCTCCCTCATTGGCTGGCTTTCCTTGGTCTTTCGCCCCCCGCGCCTCGTCCCTTCTCGTTCTCGCCCTTTTTTTGCCGCTGATTTTTTCCCCCGCGCGGGCCGTGTCCGGAGAAGCCGAACGATCCATCGGAGCCGCCACGCCGCCGGCCGCTGCAGCGCCGCCCGCCGCGGCGCCGGGATTCGTCGTTCAGAGCGTTCCCGTCAACTATCTGCCCGCCGCCGAAATAAAAAAACTTTTTCAAGCCCTCGTGACGCCGGGCGGAGCGGCGCTCGACCAGCCGGGCGAAAAATCGCTCATGCTCGTGGACGCGCCCGAAAATATCCGGCGTCTGGTCGAAATCAAGGAGCTGATCGACGTGCCGGAATTCGCGGGCGCGCGCCTGGACGTCTTTCAGCCGAAAAGGGCGAGCGCGGACGAATTGTCCGCGCAGATGACCGAGCTCCTGAAGAACCAGGTGCTGCCGGCGCCCGGACCTTTCTTCGTCGGCCTCGCCGCGCTTGCGGGGGTGAATCAAATCCTCGCCGTAAGCGACGGCGAGCGCGCCTGGAACTTTACACGGCCGTGGCTCGAGCGTCTCGACGCCTATGCCGGCCCGCGGCGCCGGCTCTTTATCTATCCGCTGGAGCGGGGCAAGCTGGCCGAGGTGGAAGAAAAATTGAAGCGGGCCTGGGAAGGCGACAAGGAGGCGGCGGGCCCCGCCGCGCCCGGCCCCTCCGCCGCGACCAAGCCGCGCGCCAAGGTCGACCCGATGACGGGAACTCTGATCGTTTATGGCACCCCGGAAGACCTTCAGCAGATCAAGAAAGCGCTCGACCCCGCCCGATTATTCGAGGAATTTAAGCAAAAACTGGCGGCGCTCAGACGGGATTTCGAAGCCGCCAGGAAAAAGCCTTCACCTACGGGCTAATCCCCTTTTAGTCGGGTGTTTCCTTCATCAAAATCAGGTAAATACCTGATACAAGATCGTTGCGTTTTCCGGTATTTACCGCAAAATCTATGTCCACCAGTCTTGACAAGAGTAAACTTAGGTGAAGAAACTGCTTGAGGAGGAATAAGCATGGCTGAGGCTAATCCCCACCCGGTGCCCATACAGAAAGTCGGCGGCGAATCGACCGCAGTCTTGCTCCGGGAGCTGGTCGCGCATTTGCGGCAGTCCCGCACCCAGCTCCGGGAGGAATGGGCGCGGCGCATCACCGAAGCGCAGCTCCTTACGGCGATGAGCAAGGAAGAGATCTTCGCCGAAGCCACCGCCGTCTACGACAATTACGTGGACGTGCTGGAAACGGGCGCCGTGGAGGCGTTGCAGGACTACGCGCGCAACCTCTCCGAGCGCATCATTCCGCGCGGGGTCGAAACTCACGAGGTCGTCGGCATCGTCCTGCTGCTGCGCGACGTGCTCGCCCGCTCGCTCTTCGCCAAGTACCGCCAGGACTTCGACAAGCTGAGCCGGGTGCTGGACGCCTACGAGCCCGCCGCCAACCGCATCGGCACCACGGTGGCGGTCAGCTTCGTCCAGGAGCGCGAGCGCATTATCCGCGAACAGCAGGAAGCCATCCGGGAGCTATCGACGCCGGTCCTGCCGGTGCGCGAGAGGCTGCTCATCCTGCCGATTATCGGCATGGTCGATCCGCTGCGCGCCCGCCAGTTGACCGAGCAGCTGCTGCGCGGCATCCGCACCAATCGCGCCCGCGTGGTGGTCATGGACATCACCGGCGTGCCCGCGATGGACGCCACCGTCGCCAACCACCTGGTCCAGACCGTCGAGGCGTCCCGCCTTCTGGGCGCCGTCGTGATCGTCACCGGGCTCTCGCCCGAGCTGGCGCAAACGCTGGTCAACATCGGGGTCGATTTGAGCAAAATGAACACCGTCGGAGATCTTCAAGGCGGCATCGAGGAAGCCGAAAGACAGCTGGGATACCGCGTGGTTCCGATCGAGGAACCGCCCGCGCAAACATAGGAGTCGGTGGTGCAAGTTCCCATCCTCAAGCAACGCGATTATCTGATCGCCAGCATTCAGGCCGCCCTCACGGACGCGGACCTGCTGCAGCTCCGGGACGCCCTGGTGAGCCAGGTGGGCACCTACCGCTCGCGCGGCGTCATCGTGGACGTGACGGCGCTCGACGTCATGGACTCCTTCGCCGTGCGCACGCTGCGCGACCTGGCGCACATGATCCGGCTCCGCGGCGCGGAGACCGTGATCGTCGGCATCCAGCCGGAGGTCTCGTTCGCCATGGTCCAGCTGGGCCTGACGCTGGAGGGGGTGTCCACCGCGTTGGATCTGGAGGAGGGCCTTGCCTATCTGGATAAAAAGCTGAGAGTCACTGCGCCGCCGGTGGTCAAAAAAAGAGGCTGAACCTTGAGGAGCCCGGAAATAAGCGTGCCAGTCAACGCTGACATCGACATTGTGACCGCCCGCCAGAAAGGACGAGAGTTGGCGCGGGACCTGGGCTTCACGTCGACCGACCTGGCGCTGATTGCGACGGCGATCTCGGAGCTGGCGCGCAATATCATCCTGTACGCCAACACCGGCCAAATCGTCCTGAGCGTCGTCGAAAACGGCACCCGGCGCGGCCTTAAAGTGGTCGCGCGCGACGACGGGCCGGGCATCCCGGACATCGAGCGCGCGCTCGAAGAGGGTTTCAGCACGTCGCGCAGCTTGGGCCTGGGGTTATCGGGCGTCCGGCGGCTGATGGACGAGTTCGACATCGTCTCGGAGATCGGCAGCGGCACCACCGTGACGGTCAAGAAGTGGAGGCTATGACGGGGCAAGTGGTCGACTGGGGCGTCGCGCAGGCCGCGCTGGGCGGGAATCCGAGGTCCGGCGACTGCCACCTGGTCATGCCTTTTTCCGGAGGCGTCTTGGTCGCGGCGATGGACGGCATCGGTCACGGCGGCGAGGCGTGCCGGGCCGCCGAGACCGCCGTGGGAATTCTGACCGCCAAGGCGGAGGACAATATTATTGCGCTGCTGAAACGTTGTCATGAAGCGCTGCGCGGAACACGGGGAGCCGTCATGAGCCTGGCGTCGTTCAACAGCGCCGAGGGAGTGATGACCTGGTCGGGCGTCGGCAACGTCGAAGGGCTCTTGCTCCGCGCCGATCACGCGAGCCCGCAGCGCGAGTCGCTGCTGTTGCGCGCCGGCGTGCTCGGCCATCAACTGCCCCCCCTCCAGGCCGCCATGGTGCCCGTGGCGGCGGGCGATACGCTCATTTTCACCACCGACGGCATTCGCGGCGGCTTTAACTCGGTCGCGCCATTCGTGAGGAACCCGCCCCAGCAGGTCGCCGATCAGATTCTCGCCCGGGACTCCAAGGGCACCGATGATTCGCTCGTGCTGGTCGCGCGCTACCTGGGGCAGAATGAATCATGAAGCCCTCTTTGCAAAATTTCTTGGAGGAGGAATACGCGGCGGCGCTCAAAAACTATCTGGCCGAGCCCGGAGAGGCCGGCCTGCACAGGGCGTACGCGGTCGGACGCCAAGCGCTCGCCGAAGAGCTGGGCCTTCTGGAGATGGCGATGCTGCACCACGAAGCCCTGGGGACGATTCTACCAGGCACCGCCGAGCCCGAAGAGAGAACGCGCGTGATCAGGGAAGCGAAGCATTTCTTCGTCGAGAGCCTGACTCCCTTCGAGATGGCCTACCGCGGATTCCACGACGCCACCAACGCGCTCAGGAGACTCAACGAAAAGCTCGAAGAAGAGGCGAAGCGGATCGCCCATTCCATCCACGACGAAGCCGGGCAGTTCCTCGCCTGCGTGCACATCGCGCTCGAGGAGGTCGCCCGCGAGCTGCCGCCCAATTCGCGCAAGCACCTCGACGATATCAAACAGCTTCTGAACAAAGTCGAAGGCCAGTTGAGGCGGCTCTCGCACGAGCTCCGGCCGACGATTCTCGACGACCTGGGGCTACTCCCGGCGCTGGAATTTCTCGCCGAGGGCGTTTCCACCCGCTCCGGCGTTCCGATAACCGTGGAGGGACAGCGCAACGGCCGCCTTCCCCCGGCCGTGGAAACGGCTTTTTACCGGGCGGTACAGGAGGCCTTGAACAACGCGACCAAACACGCCCAGGCGACCGCCGCGACGGTGCGCGTCACGCGCGAAGCGGGAGCGGTCCATTGCTCGGTGCACGACAACGGGGTCGGTTTCGACGCGGCGGCCATGATGGCCCGGAAGGGCGGCCGCGGCCTGGGGTTGCTCGGAATTCGCGAGCGGGTGGCGGTATTGGGAGGGACGGTAAAAATTCAATCGGGACCCGGACAGGGCACGGAAATTATCATAACGGTGCCACTGGAGGCTTAACATGAGAATGCGACTACTTTTAGCGGAAGATCACTTGATGTTTCGTCAGGGCCTCAAGGCCGTGCTCGAGCGGGAAAACCTCGAGGTCGTGGGCGAGGCCTCGGATGGACACGAAGCGATTCGTCTCGCCCGGACGCTCCACCCCGACGTGGCGGTGCTCGATCTCGCCATGCCGAACTTGAACGGGCTCGACGCGGCCCGGGAAATCATCCAGAGCTCGCCCAAAACAAAGACGATCCTGCTGACCATGCACACCGAAGATCAGTACGTGATCGAGGCGCTCCGAGCCGGCATTCGGGGCTACGTCTTGAAGTCGCAAGCGACGTCAGACCTGATTCAAGCCGTGCAGGAGGTCTACCGGGGCACCGTCTATTTGAGCCCGGGAGTCTCACGCGCGCTGGTGGAGGCCTATCTATCCAAGACGCATCTGCCTTCGGACCCGCTTACCCCGCGCGAGCGTCAGGTCCTCCAGCTGGTCGCCGAGGGGAAGACGACCAAGGAGATCGCCGTAGTGCTGGGGGTCAGCGTCAAGACCGCGGAATCCCATCGGACCAGGCTTATGGAAAAGCTCGACGTCCACGAAACCGCCAGCCTGGTCCGCTACGCCATACGCACCGGCCTGATCCAACCCTGACCGTTCTCCTTCTAAAAAGGTTCATAAAAGGCGGG
>WNFL01187774.1_pt1 | contig 14465 bp, 14 predicted proteins | sample 5400361 | NCBI WGS metagenome assembly WNFL01 (sample SAMN13153351, study PRJNA577476) | soil metagenome | isolation source: 40 cm soil on Douglas fir-dominated hillslope | place: USA:California | collected 2013-09-17
CTTGTCGACGACGTTGAGCGTATCTTCAAGACGCACGTCGTGAGCACTCCGTCGACGTGCTGCGCGCAAGAGGCGGGCAAACGTCAAGGACACCTTGGCTGGCACGCCCGCAGCCTGACACCAAGTCTTCAGAGCGCCTCGCGACACTCCTGCGCATATCGACCACGCTGCAAGGGGCCTTGGATCGGTCGATGAATATACTGCCTGCAGGACGATCTGACTCCAGCGCGCCGCCGCATGATTCTCGCAGGTGAAGCGCAGAGCAACTCTCCTCCCTCCAATATCCGCGGAGAGCGCACGTCTTGCCAACTCCGTCACTTCCTCTCCCATGAGAGGCTTCTCAACGTAATCGACCGCTCCTAGCCGCATGGCTTCGACCGCTGAAGCGGTCGATCCGAAACCCGTAACGATGACGAAACGCACTGCCAGCAGAGATTTTCTGGCATGACGCAGTAGATCCAGCCCAGACATATCCGGCAGGCATAAATCAGTAAACGCGACGTCAATAGAGCCTGCCTGAAAAAGCGACAACGCCTTAGTAACGGTTTCGACGAGCGCCACCTTGAATCCGTCACGACGGAGTAGCTCACCAAAACCTTCGCGTGTTCCTTGATCGTCATCTACAACGAGCACGGTCGCCATACAAGACACAAGCGATTTTAGCATCGGAGGCAGACGCAGGGCCGTCCACTTTTTGCACGCCAACTAATCCCTATTACGAGATTCAATGAAGATTGCTGCATGCGTAGCTGTCACGTGTTACGACAAGACAACGTAACGAACTAATCAGATGCTGGCGGCCTTGTTGATGAGCTGACAAGGGTTCTCAAATTACAGCCGTTCTTGCATCGAAAACGCGTTGACGCCGGCAGCAATGCGTCAATATGATCGCCGCCGGTTCAAGGTGAGGGCTTAATGTCCCGGATGCTTGACACAGCCGCGAATATTGTGACGTTGCTCGCAGGTCTCGCAATCGTCGCCGTCCTAGGGCAACGAGTGTGGACTACCACACATCAACAGACCCTACCTCAGTCGCACCAGTTTCGCGAGGGTGACCAGCTTCCCGTATTCGATGAGCTCGACCTAAGACGCAGCGAGCGCACGCTCCTGATGGTACTGCGACACGATTGCCAATACTGCGCTGAAAGCATGAGCTTTTATCAGCGATTGTCTTCGATCGCTAGTAACACCAAAGCAGTGATTCAACTCGTTGTCGTGACGAACGACGATCCGAATACAGCCAAACGTTATGTTGATGCAAATGAACTGACGAACGTCGGTGTTGTTTCAGTGCCTTCAACACGCTTGAATGATTTGCGAGTGATCGGCACCCCAACACTGATACTGGCGGATCGTCACGGGCGCGTTCAGAAGGTGTGCCTTGGCAAGCTTTCACCGCGCGGACAGGCTGACGTTGAGATGGCTATTCTTCACGACCCAACCATCCCAACCTTACACAAGACTGTTGGCAACTAATGGGAATAGGTGTGCTCATTTCAAAGGAAGGGAGAACACGATGACAAAACCACTGCGAAGGATGTTATTGATGTGCGCGGCATTGATAGTCGTGATTTCGAGCATCGGGGGGAGGAACGCTCTCTACGCTTTTGAGGGAGAGTGCTACGTTCGCTATGACAACGGTGGAGGGGTCTATATCTACCTGGATGATTGGACCCTGGTTGACTCGAGATCAAGTCATTCATTCATCGTTTACGACAACACAAGCGACGGCGCCTCCCTTTGCGCAAATTTTGGCCAGAACCAAATGTTCGCCATAAAATATTACCTCTGTAACCAGTATGGTGCTGGCCATAAGGTCACTTGGGCTAACAATGATTGGACGTATGACGATCCTGGATACTTGTACGGCGGCCCCGGTTACGGCACGCTCGACGGCGGGCCCTTTGAGTGCAGCTAGCAAGCGAGCCGCGCTGCGACAGCGCAGTGCGGATTCGCGTTGTTCGGCTCTCCTACGCCTCACCGAACCTGCTTCACTACTGCGCCGTGCGGGCGCGAGCGTTAATTCGAGCGTGATTCCCAGCATTTGCGTAAGTTAAGGAACTGCGGACTTGCGCTGCTAGTGGGTTGTACTGCCTGAAGCAGTACTGGTGTACTCTTTGGCGCCATATGGCGCTGACATTGACGACCGATGAACGAACGGAACTGGAACGTCGGGTACGCAGTCTCAAAATCCGATCGGAGGACGCGCGCCGCGCACGGGTGATCCTGATGCTGGCGACGGCGAGTCGTATTCGACGATCGAAGCGACGGTCCCTTGCTTTCGCGACTACATCAACCGGTGGCGTCGCCGATTCCTGGCCGATCGCGTCGACGGCTTGCGGCCGCGCTACAAAGGGCAGCCGCCGACGGTGCTCACGCCCACGATGGAGGCGCGGGTGCTCGAGAAGACACGCCAACCTTCGCCCGACGGCAGCACGCATTGGAGTACCCGGAAGCTGGGACGTGTGCTCCAGATCCATCACAACCTCGTGGCGAAGGGCTGGTCGTCGTCTCCGCGCACGCGTACGCTCCTTTGAAGAGTGTCGCGTGGATCGTAGTACGGGCGAATCGGCTTGTCGATCCAGTCATGACCGGTTTTTTAGCATCCTGCTAGCTAGTGGCTCGCCAGCGCTAACCAGCTGCGGGCTGCGGCGACGATGTAGCCTCGGCAACCAGGCCGCCTTCTACTTCAACGTGCACACAGCAGCCAATCCCGGTGGCGTGATGCGCGGACAGCTGGTCAAGCAGTAGGGGTGATGGAGGAAAAGAGGACGCGGAGATGACTTTCAAGAAAAGAGTGTCAGCCTCTGTGTTCCTCCTTTCCTCCGTGGTGGCGAGTCTCTGTGTCCTTCCTGCGAACGAGAAGAACCCCCTGTCCTCCTCCCCGGAGCTGCTCAAGAAAGGCGAATCGCTCTTCAAATCGAACTGCGTGGGTTGTCACGGGCCAAAGGGTCTCGGCGATGGTCCGGACGTCGACAAGAAGGATCGCGCGAACCGGCCCGCGAATCTGGCGATGTCGCGCAACCCCGAGGGCGTGGTCTTCTACAAGATCTGGAACGGACGCGGCGAACCCAAGATGACCGCGTTCAAAAGCCGCATGACCAAAGACGAGGCGTGGGCCGTCGTCGCCTACGTCACGTCGTCCCTTCGTTCGCAGCCGGCCGCGGCGCCCTGACGAGCTCCACTCGAGGTCGCGGCCAGAATCTTGGCCGCCTCGGTAGAAGACGCGTCGCAAATCCTCTCGGATTCCTGAGGCCGCCGTACTAGAATCTCCGTCATGACGCGAACGACACTCGTCGCGATTGCCGCGGTTGTTTGTTCAGCGTTGCCGGCACCGACATCCGCTTCGCTCGGCGGTAGCGTCCGCACGGTCGAAGTCGATCGCGTGCAGATGAAGGCCGCGCAGCTGCGAATCGTTCAGCAGAGCGCCTACACGCTCCACGAACTGCAGTCTCCGACGGGCATTACGGTTCGCGAGTACTACACGGCGAGCGGCACAGTGTTCGGCGTCGCGTGGGAAGGGCCGTGGCCTCCGGACATGCGGCAGCTGCTCGGTTCGTACTTCGGCCAGTTTCAACGCGCCAACGAAGAGGCGAGAAAGACACGCAGAACACGAGGTGTGCTCGTGGTCAACGACGGCAACCTCGTGGTTCGCGCCGCGGGACACGGCCGCTCCTTTTCCGGATTCGCCTACGCCACAGGCCTGCTGCCGCTCGACGTGCAGCCGGGCATCATTCGATAGAGATCCCGGGTGTACCGAGCGCTCCTTTTCGGCGTCATGGTGGCCGCGCAGGTTTCCTCTTCGCAGTGCGGCTCCCCGTCAACGTCTCCCTCGACAGGCGGGCCGCAGCCGACTCCTGACGCGCAGAACGTCCTGCCAATCGTCGTCAACGCCGGTCCGACGAACAACGCGCTGAACGAGTTGTTTGCGACCGTCACGATCTGCGTGCCGGGCACGTCGAACTGTCAGACAATCGGCGGCCTCGTTGTCGACACCGGCTCGGTCGGCTTACGCGTGCTGTCGAGCGCGCTGACACTGCCGTTGCCCCAGCAGACCGGCGCCGGTGGCGCGCCTGTCGTCGAGTGCCTGCCGTTCGTTGACGGCTTTACGTGGGGTCCGGTACAGGGCGCCGACGTGAAGATGGCGGGCGAGACGGCGAGCAACGTCGCCGTCCAGGTGATCGGTCTCGACAAATTCGCGGCGGTGCCGAGCGGCTGCTCGAGTCAGGGCACGCCGGAAGAGACGCTGAGCGATCTGAATGCGAACGGCATCCTGGGTGTCGGGCTGTTCCGTGAGGATTGCGGCCTCGGCTGCTCGCTCACGGGGTCGTCGAATCCAGGTCTCTACTACATCTGCCCGGCGTCGGGCTGCGTGGTGACGACCGAAGCCGTCGCCAACCAGGTGGCGAACCCCGTGTCGCACTTCGCCGCCGACAACAACGGCGTCGTCATCCAGCTTCCCGTCGTCCAGACGGGCGGCGCGCCTTCGGCATCCGGGACGCTGACATTCGGCATCGGGACGCAGAGCAACAACCAGCTCGGGTCCGCGAAAGTCTTCACGCTCGATTCGAAGGCCAACTTCACGACGATCTTCAACAATCAGACGTACACCTCGAGCTTCCTCGACTCGGGCTCGAATGGCATCTTCTTCCTCGACGCGGCCACGACAGGACTTCCCGCGTGCAAGAACAGCAAGGGCTTCTACTGCCCGACTACGCTGACCCCGCTCTCCGCGACGCAACGTGGACTCAACGGCGTGACGAATGTGGTGGCATTCAACGCGGGGAACGTCGACAAGGTCAACGCGACGTTTTCGGTGCTGACCGAAGCGACCGGAGCCGATCCCGGCGGCTTCGACTGGGGGCTGCCGTTCTTCCTGGGACGAACGGTCTTTGTCGCGATTGCGGGACAGAGCACGCCGGGCGGCACGGGACCTTATTGGGCGTACTGAAGTCTCACTTCACGTCCCGGGCCAGTTTGACCCGATCGTCCAGCTTGATGATGCCGAACACGCTCGCCGCCGATTCGTGCGCTTTGATGCGCTCGACGTCGGAGCGGACGATGCCGGTGAGCGTCACGTAGCCGTTGTTCACGATGACGTGAATCGGCGGTTGCGGTAGATCGCGTTGGCAATCGCGACGCGCAGCTGATCGTCGCTCTGACTCGCTGGCAGGACCGTCACCTTGTTGTCGATCGCCTGCACGCCCCGGACTTTCGCGATCCGCTCGACGAGTTCTTCCAGTTTCCGTTCCTCGGTCATGGCGCCCAGGAGATGTACGACGCCGTTCTTGACGCTGCCCTGGATGTCGTCGTAAACAGGAGACAGCCGGCTGTAGCTGGTGATCCGCTTGACGACTTCGGCGACGAGCTTCGCGTCGCTTTCAGCGGTCGCGATCGTCAGATCGGACTGGACCGACACGCGGCCCGGCGCCTTGAGCGCGCGGTTGATTGTCTCCTCTTTGAGCCACAGGCTGGACACCGTGCCGGACAGCATGATGACGCCGTCGGCGACAGCGACGACCGGCCGCCGCGCGCCGAAGTCAAGCCCGGAGATCTGCTTCATCACGGCGGCCTTGAGATCGGCGTCCGATGTCCCGCGCCCGGCCTGCGCCCGCCCCTCGAGAGCGCCGGCGAACAGCACGACCGTCACCGTCGCGAGCGCGGTGACGACATCGAAAACCGTACGTACACGGCGACGAATAATGCGGCGCATGAATCTTCCTCCTCCGTCCACACGTATCTCGCTGACGTCAGAATACAGCGAAGGGATGGCCCGGACATTGCTTGATTTGAGACCTGGACCTTGCGACTTCCTTGCGGGCAAATGCTATTCTTACGAGGCTGCGAATGAGAGACTCGGCGTCCACTGACATCGAAGACGGCGTGATTCACGTGCTCAAAACCGTGAGCCGCCGCCCAATCGAACCGGCCCTCTCGAGCGATCTCGTCACGGATCTCGGATTCGACTCGCTTCAGATTCTCGAAGTTATCGCCGAGCTCGAAGATCGGTTCGACGTGTCGATTCCGCTCAACGACGTGCCTGCTGCCAGGACCGTCGCGCAGGTCGTTGCTCAGGTGACCTCACTCGTCGAGGGCCGGGCGACCGTCTAATGCCTCACACACGCACGCTCCCCGAAATCCTCGCGAGGGCCGCGCGGGGCGAAAACGGCTACACGTTCGTCTCGCCTCGCGGCGAGCTGCGCCGATCGTACGCCGACATCCGCGACCGATCCCTCCGCGTCGCGGCGGCGCTCGCCGCCCTCGGCCTGCGCCGCGGCGATCTGGTGGCGCTCATCATCGGCGATCAGGAACAGTTCCTGACATCGCTCTTCGGCGCGTCGATAGCCGGCGTCGTACCCGCGTCGCTCTATCCGCCGGCGACGACGAGCGATCTGCCGCGATACCTTGACGCCACGACGCTGCTTCTACCTCGACACACTTCGCGCGGTCTGCCCCGACCTCGAGATCGTCGTGGCATCGGAGACACTGGATGCCCCGGACACGGGAAGTACGGCCGCGATTTCGCCCGACGACATCGCGTTCGTGCAGTTCACCTCAGGCTCCACGTCCGCGCCCAAAGGCGTGGTCATCACGCACCGCAACCTGTCGGCCAACATCGAAGCCTTCAGCGGCTCGACCGGCGTCGGCGCGTCGGCGTCAGACGTCGGCGTCAGCTGGCTGCCTCTGTACCACGACATGGGACTCGTGGGGATGGCGCTCGGAGCGGTCTATGCCAACGTCCCGGTCGTTCTGCTGACACCCCAGGCCTTCGTCAAACGTCCGGTGGCGTGGCTGCGCGCGATCTCACGCTTTCGGGGCACGGTCAGTTTCGCGCCGAACTTTGCGTACGACCTGGCGGTGCGCCGCGTGAAAGAGAGCGAGATGGAAGGCCTCGACCTGTCGTCCTGGCGGATCGCCGGGTGCGGAGCCGAACCCATTCATGCATCGACGCTTGCGGCGTTCGCCGAAAAATTCCGTGCAGCCGGCTTCCGCGACACGAGCTTTCTGCCAAGCTACGGCATGGCCGAGCACGTCCTGGCCGCGACGTTTTCCCCGCGGGAGCGCCGTCTGAAGGTCGAACGGCTGTCGGCGGACGACATGACCTCGCATCGAATCGCGACACGCAGCACCAACGGCAACCACGGTGAAACCGTCTCAGTGGTTGGCTGCGGCGCGGCGCTGCCGGGACACCAGATTCGCATCGTGGACGATCAGAACCGGCCCCTGCCCGAACGCCACATCGGCGAGATCACGCTGGCAGGCCCCTCGGTCAGTCCCGGTTACTACAACGACCCCGAGATGGCCGCGCGTACGATTCGCGACGGATGGCTTTTTACAGGCGACCTCGGCTACCTGTCTAAGGGTGAGTTATTTGTCTGCGGTAGAGTCAAAGATCTGATCATCGTCAACGGACGGAAGTATCATCCGCAGGATCTGGAGTGGGGTCTTGCCGACCTCGCGGGAATCCGCCGGGGCCGGGTCGTGGCCTTCGGGACCGCGGAGACCGGCCGGCCCGATCGCACCGTCGTGGTCGTGGAGCCGAGCGGCACGGTGCCGGCGCGGGAGCTGACCGACTCGATCCGCAGGCGCATCGTGGACGTCTGCGGGCTGCTCGTAGACGATGTGGTGCTGGTGCCCGGCGGCACCGTGACGCGCACGACGAGCGGCAAGGTCAGGCGCGCCGCGACGAAGATGAGCTACGAGCGCGGCGAACTGGACAGCACGGCGGCGGCGGGGTCGTCTGGAGCACAAGCGTGACCGACAAACGGATGGATCTGCTCGACAAGCTGAGGGTCGTTGAACGACGGCGCGCCATGTTCGCGTCCGGAGCGGCGAGTCCCGGCGCGACGGTAATCGAGCGCGTCCTCGGGCCCTGCGAGATCGTCGTGAACGGCAGGCCGACGCTGATGTTCGGGTCCAACAATTACCTCGGCCTCACCTTCGAGCCGTCCGTCATCGCCGAGGCGCGTGACGCGATTCTGCAGTACGGCACCGGCACGACCGGATCGCGGACGGCGAACGGGACGATGTCGCTGCACGAAGACCTCGAGCGCGAGTTCGCCGACTGGTTTCACAAGCGCCACGCGCTGATCTTCAGCACCGGCTATCAGGCGAACCTCTCTGTCATCGGCGCCCTGTGCGGTCCCGACGATGTGATTCTGATCGACAGCGACAGCCACGCCAGCATCTACGACGCCACGCGCCAGACGCCGTCACAGGTGGTTGCGTTCCGCCACAACTCGCCCGAAAGCCTGCGCAAGAAGCTCGAACGCCTTCCGGCGGGGCAGCGCAACCGCCTGGTCGTCGTCGAGGGGTTGTACTCGATCCGCGGCGACGTGGCTCCGCTGCGCGAGATCGCCGAGGTGTCGCGCGCCAACGGCGCGTACCTCCTCGTCGACGAGGCGCATTCACTGGGCACGTTCGGAGCCACGGGCCTGGGCTGCGCGGAAGATCAGGGCGTCCTCGATCAGGTCGACTTCGTCGTCGGCACGTTTTCGAAGTCCCTCGCGGGCATCGGCGGCGCCTGCGTCTCGGATCACGCCGAGCTGCGCGCGCTTCATTTCCTGGCGCGAGCCTACGTGTTCACCGCGTCCGGATCGCCGTCAAATGTGGCGAGCGTGCGGGCCGCGGTGCGCGTCATCCGCGAGCATCCCGAGCTTCGGGATCGGCTGTGGGCGAATATCCGGCAGCTTCGCGAGGGGTTGACCAGACAGGGCTACGTGATCGGCTCGACCGAGTCGCCCATCGTTCCGATTTTCACGGGCGAGGAAGATCGTACGATCGGGCTCTGGCAGGAGTTACTCGCGTCCGGCCTGTACGTGAACCTGATCGTGCCGCCCGGCTGCTCGCAGGACGACTGCCTGCTGCGGGCGAGCTGCTCCGCCGCGCACACACCCGAACAGATCTCGCGTGCGCTGGACCTGTTCGCGCAGGCACGCGTGGACGTCGGCGTCACGGCCTGAGACTTCACGCAGGTTCGCTTAAAGCCCCTTAGCGGCTGACATGGGTTCGCGCGAGTCCCTCCCGCGCGGCGTGGCGCACCTGTGGTGGCAGGTGCCCCTGACCATCGTCACCTGGCTCGTCCTGTTCGAATTCCCTTACCCGCCGGGCACGTCGCTCGATTCTTCGTGGCAACAAGTGCTCACCGACGCCTGGATTCACCGGCGCGCCTTTGGTTCCGATTTCGACTTTACTTACGGGCCCTGGGGATTCCTGCTCTCGCCTGAATCGACGCGAGAAAGCTTCTGGATCCATGTCGCCTTCGAGCTGGGCGCCAAACTGCTGTTTGCGATCGCGTTCGTCGAGATTGCCGGACGACTCCGGCTGGCGTTTCGCGTGATGTTTCTGGCTGCCGTCGTGGTACTGGGATGGCCTCACAACGACCCGACCGAGATGGCGTTCGTCGTCGTCGTGTCGTTAGCCTGGCTGTTACCCGACACATCGCGGCCGCCACGGATTGTGCTCGGCGGTTTCGTGCTCGCCTGGTTGGCGCTCATGAAGGTCTCGCTGCTGGTCTTCGCGAGCTTGAGCGTGGCGACGGTCGTCGCCCTCGCGGCGCTCCAAGGTCGCCGCCGGCGGGCCGCCGGCATCGCGGCTACCTATCTCTGTGCTCTGGGCATTCTCTGGCTGGGCGCCGGTCAACGGCTTGCTGATGCCAGGGAGTTCCTGTTCCTTGCGAGTCAGCTCTCGCTCGGCTACGCCAGCGCCATGTATCTCGACGAGGGCCAACGCCTCTTCGATATCGCCGTCGCGCTCGTCGTCGTGCACGCGGCGTGGCTCGTCTCGTTTGTTCGCAAGGGCTCGCCGCGGCTTATCACGATCCTGACGGCCGGTTATCTGGCGGTCACTCTGATGCTGGCGTGGCGGCAAGGCTTCGCTCGCGCCGACCTTCACGTGTTGTGCTTCTTCGTCTACTCCGTGTTGCTTGTCACGGCGCTGCCAGCCCTTGTGCCGCGCTCGGCCAACATCTCTTATGCCATCGTCGTGATCGTGCTTGCGGCCATGGGGAGCGACTCGGCGGCGCACGCATACCGGATGGTCTCATGGAATCCGTTTTCCAGAATGACCGCCACAGCAACGCAGCTTGTGTCGTTCAGGAATGCGCACAGACGCTTTGAAGAAGCCGCAGCGATCTCAGCCGCGGAGGAACAGCTGCCGGCCGTGCGCGCCGCAGTCGGGGATCATTCGATCGACTTTCTCGGAGACAGGCAAGCCCTGATCTTCTTCAACGGTTTGAACTATCATCCGCGGCCGCTGTTTCAGAGCTACGCCGTCTATACGCGCGCGCTCCTGCAGAAAAACTTCGACTTCATCCAGTCCGATCGGCGGCCGGAGTATCTGCTTGCTGAGCTCCAGCCGGTCGACCGCCGGTTCGGCGGCAGCACCGAGCCGTGGCTGATGGCGGAGTTGCCGGCGCGCTACGAGTCTGTGCTGTTCGAACGGGGGCTCGTGCTGCTCAAGCAGCGCGACCCGCAGCCGCGCCCGCGGCCGCCGTCGTTGACGCCGATTTACGAGAGCGACGTCGCGTTCGGCCAACGCGTGGAACTCCCGGCGGATAGAACACATGCGCTTTGGCTGGAGATCGATGCACGACCGACGATCATCGGCCGCATCCGGAGCCTGATCTACAGGCCTGCGTCGGTGGCCATCGCGACCTCGGACGACTTTGGCACCCGGTCGTACCGCCTCATCGCGCCCGTCGCCGAGGCCGGCGTCATCGTTCAGCCGCCGCTGTCAAACACGAGAGACCTCAACGCCTTCGTGACTGGAAACGTGGGCAACTGGACAAAGTCCTTCACGATCGACGCGCGGAGTCGTTTCTGGCGCTCCGCGCACGTACGGTTATCGCGGCTCGATGCAATCTCTCTCGCGCCACATGGAAAGTCGGTCTTCGAGGCCGCCGGCGTAGCCGACCTCCGGCCGGAGTCCATCCGGTCGGACGTTGACTGGCGAGTCGATGAGCTGCCGCAGCCGCGATTGCTGCTGCACCCACCGGGAGAAATGGTCTTCCGGCCGCCGGTCGGTCGCCGGCGGCTGTCTGGCGAATTCGGGATTTTCGATGGAGCCTTCACCGGAGGCCAAACGGACGGTGTCGAGTTCTCGATCTGGTTCGCTCGCGGCCGCGGTTCCGACCAACGAGCGTGGGGCGTCACGCTGCAGCCACTGACGCGCACCGAGGATCGAGGAACGCACCGGTTCAGCATCGATCTGCCAGCCGACTCCGATCTGCGCGTGATCATCCGGACTGGGCCCGGTCCGTCAGGGAAAATTGACTGGGACTGGTCGTATCTCAGCAAACTGCGTTTTACTTCGCGCGATCCCTGACAGCGGCCTCATAGCCATCCTTTCTCTCTGTACCATTCGGCGGTCTTCGCAATTCCCGTCGGCAAATCAATCGACGCCGCGACACCAAGGCGATCACGCATGCGATCGACGCGGCACACGAAGCCTTCGGCGGCCAGTTCGGCATAGCGCCATCGGTTCAGCAGCGCCGGCCGGTGCGTGGCGCGTCCGAACACATCGCACACCTGCGCCAGACACCATGTCACCGGCATCGGCACAGGAACGAACGTGCCGCGACGGCCGATCGACTGCCGGACGGTTTCGAGCAGCCGCCGCGGCGTCACGGGCTCGGGATGTCCCACAAAGAACGTCCCTCCTGATGATTCTGCTTCGAGCGCCGCGACAATCATCCGCACCACGTCGCTGACGTAGACGAACGTGTAGGCCGCGCCGGCGCGGCCGACGAGCGGCGCGACGCGAATGGCGGCCATCTTGAACAGGGGCAGGACCGCGCGATCGCCAGGGCCGTACACGACACCAGGCCGCAGAATCGTCCAGCGCAGCGCCGTTCGCGCACGAACGGCCTGCTCGCTCTCGAGTTTGCTCCGGCCGTACGGTGTGATCGGCCTCGGTTCGTCGTCTTCATCACGCGGAGCTGATGCAGGAGCTGGACCAGCGGCCGCGAGGCTCGACACGTGCACGAGGCGCGCGCCCGCGCGGTCGGCCGCCGCGGCGACGGCGCGCGTTCCTTCGACGTTGACCGATGCGAACGTCGCAGCGTCGACAGCGCTGACGACGCCGGCCAGATGGACGACCGCGTCGACGCCCTCAAACGCGCGTTCCAATGCGGCGGTTTCGAGCGGAGCGCGGACGACCGCGACATCCGGGGGAACAGCGCTCGGCGAACCCGGGCGGACGACGGCGCGAACCGTGATGCCGCGTCCGGCAAGATCCGCCGTCAGATGCCGGCCGATGAACCCCGTCGCGCCGGTGACCGCCACCGTTCGGATCACGCGAGCGCCACGACGCCACTCTTACTCGACGTTTTCATGAATCACACCTCGAAGGGGGACAGCGATCTCAGCGGCGGCCGGCCTTGCACGCGCCGTCCCGGCAGACTACCTTATCAATAGTGGCGTCACTCGATTACATCCACGTGACATACGGCGAGCCGCACGCGCAGCGCGGGCGGCGCATGCTCGCCGCGCACCCGGAGCTTCGCGCGCTCGCCGGGTCGTATCCGTTGAGCGCGCTCTGGACGCTGCTCCTGGTCGCCGCGCAGATCGGGCTGGGAATCGTGGTCGGACATCGAAGCTGGCTCATCTGGGCGCCGGCCGCCTACATCATCGGCGCGACGATCGATCACGCGCTGTGGGCGCTCATCCACGACACCTGCCACAACCTCGTGTTCCGATCGCGAACGGCGAATCGCTGGGTGGCGATCCTCGCGAACCTGCCACTGGTCGTGCCGGGCGCGATTTCGTTCGGCAAGTACCACCTGCTGCACCATCGCCACATGGGCGACCTCGAGTTCGATGCGGGCATTCCCGGTCCGACCGAAGCGCGCGTCGTCGGCCGCTCGGGCTGGGCAAAGGCGACGTGGGTGGCGGGAACGATTTTCGTTCAAGGGATCATCCGTCCGAGACGACTCGCCGTGAAACTGCTCGACGGCTGGACGATCACGAATATTGTGGTGCAGGTGGCGGCGATGGCTCTGCTCGTTTACGTCGCGGGCTTCGCACCGCTCAAATTCCTGCTGATGTCGACGGTGTTCGCGATCGGATTGCATCCGCTCGGGGCCCGCTGGATTCAGGAACACTTCGCGCTCGTGCCGGGGCAGGAGACGTACTCGTATTACGGTCCGCTGAATAAACTCTCCTTCAACGTCGGCTACCACAACGAGCATCACGACATCGTCACGATCCCGTGGGCGCGCCTGCCCAGGATCCGCGGCATCGCACCGGAGTTCTACCAGGGCCTGCATTCGTACTCGTCGTGGACGTCGCTTCTCGTGCAGTTCGTTCGGGACCGCAACATCACGTTGTTCAATGCGATCGTCCGACCGGGGCGCGCGGCCACGGCGGGCAGCGACACACACGCCCCAGGCGCGTGAGCCCCGTGTCACTGCCAGCAGCCGCCGAGGCGCCGCGTGCCAAACGTGCGATAGACGAGGCCATCCGCGCGATTCCGTGGGAATGGTTCAGGGCTTCACCCGCCGTTTACTGGGCCGACTTTCTCGGCTGCACCTTCATCGGCTGGACGGCGTTCGTGCTGGCCGTGTCGAGCGGCGGCTTGCTGAGCGTCGCGCTGTTTGCAGTGGCGACGCTCGCGCTGTATCGCGCGGTGCTGTTCATCCACGAGATCACGCACCGCGTGCAGCGCGACGTTCCCGCGTTCACCTTCGCCTGGAACGCGCTGGTCGGCGTACCGCTCCTGGTGCCGTCGTTTCTGTATGAAGGCGTGCACACCGATCACCATCGCCAGCGGACTTACGGCACGGAGGCCGACCCCGAATACCTTCCGTTCGGCCGCCGCTCTCCGACGCTGATGGCCGGCTACGTCATCGCGTCGTTGTTTGCGCCGCTCCTGTTTGCCGTCCGCTTTGCGGTGCTGGCGCCGGTCTCGTGGGTCGTTCCGCCGCTTCGCCGCTTCGTCAGCCAACACGCCTCCGCGCTCGTCATCAACCATCTGTACGTGCGGCAGACGCCGATTCCGTTTGCCGGACGCGTTCAGGAGGCCGCGGCCTGCGCGCTGTGCTGGGCCGCGGGCATCCTCCTCTGGACGGGCCAGCTGCCCATCACCGTGCTGATCGGCTGGGCGGGCGTGAGTGCGGTGGCGTCTGGCGTCAACGCCGCCCGGACGCTGGCCGCGCATCGCTACGACCACGACGAACACGCGTCGGCCGAGCTGTCGATGAACGAGCAATTGCTCGACTCGTGCACGATCGCGACGCTGCGCCGCCCGCCACTTTCAATGCAGATCGCGAACGTGGGCCGCGCGCTCATCGCCCCCGTCGGCCTCCGCTATCACGCGCTTCACCACTGGATTCCATCGCTGCCGTACCACAACCTCGGCCGCGCCCACCGGCTGCTCGCGTCGGTGCTCTCGGCGGACGCGCCCTACGGCGCCACCATCGAAGAGGGGTTCACGTCGGCGCTTCGCGACCTCGTACACCGCTCTGG
>WNFL01388895.1_pt1 | contig 14464 bp, 17 predicted proteins | sample 5400361 | NCBI WGS metagenome assembly WNFL01 (sample SAMN13153351, study PRJNA577476) | soil metagenome | isolation source: 40 cm soil on Douglas fir-dominated hillslope | place: USA:California | collected 2013-09-17
CGATAAACTCAGGACACAGGCCATTCGATGAAAGGGCGGGAGCTGACCGGCGATCGAATTATCGCCGCAATGAACACTATTATATACCGAATTATATACCGAACCGAAGCCTGGCCCAGGCGCAAAAAGACCGATGCCCATTTGCTATGCGCTCAGCGCCGCAGTTGTCGGGTAATTTGGTGGACCGACCGGGATCAAACTGGGCACTGGGTTGTGACGATACCCCTCGACCGGACGCGATCTGCAAGGCTGCATCAGCAACGTGTAAGTAGATGATGGTTACGATCGACTGCTCTTCGTGCGGACACAGCCGTGCCGCGTTCCACGCGGGGTTTGTGACCAGGGCTTTCTCTACCAATGACGCGGGTAATCTAACTTTGGTCTGCAGCAGCGCTGCCGTCACTCATCAAGCGTGAGGGCCAGCCGATCCGCACAAGAAGCCCATCCGGCCCGCAGACGCCAAACTCGTATAGCCCCCATTCACGATGACGTAGGATGCCGCCAGGGCGGATGATCAAATCATCGACGCGTGCGGCGATGGAATCCACATTCGGCGTGCGGATGAAGACACCGAACGGGTTCGTCTCGAGCACGCTCAGGGCCCTGTCCCGGCCTGCGTGAGGTGGACCTCGCAGTCCCAGCCGGTGAGGATGAAATAATTGCTGTCGCCGCCCGTGCGGGAGAAGCCTAACCGCTCCCAGAACGGAAGGGCCCCAGGCAGGTCGTTGCAGGGCACGATGGCAAACGCGCCGACGGTCGCGGGTATGGGCATGGGATTTGTCCAAGGATACGAGGCAAAGATCGCTGGTTCATCCGGCCGTGTCTATCATGGCCCCGTTAGCAGGAGAGCTTTTGCGATGTACATCCCAAAAGAGTGGACCAACCGGGGTCAAACTGGGCACTGGGTTTTGACCATTCCCATCGGAGATTCTAGGCCCTAAGCAGGCAATCTTCGGCCTAGCCAGCTCAGGTCGCCACGACGACGAGATTATCGGCGCGCACGGCCTTTGGTCCGCTTGCGGCGCGGCGTCATCAAAACGTCCAGTCGAAATCTACTTCGAGGTAGCCGACGTGAACGGCTACCACGATCAAGTGAAGAAAAAGGGGGTCAAGGTGACCGTTGGCCTTGCATGGGGCCTGCGCAAGGCTTCCGCGTGGCGTTCGGGACCGACCCGCGCGACAAAATCGTTTTTGTGAACGCCGCAGCACATGGCGTCGTTCACCATGAAACACAGCCCGCCGAACATGCGTTTCTCGACCGTTTTATGGCTGGCGAGCCCCTTGCGTATGCGCTCCGCGAGTTGTTTGTCGAATGCCATCAGTCCTCACGGGCTTGGCGGCATGAATGCCCTCGCGAATTCCCGGGGGTCATAAAACAGCCTTTGCTCCGCTACTCGGCCGTCCTCGATCCGGACCCAGTCCGCGAACGATAGAGTCATAGATTCACCAGCAGGCGTGCGTAGGGTCATCTCATAGATAGAGCAAACGTCTCCGCCATCTTCGAATTGCCGCAGCATGCGCATTCCTGCGTGAAACTTCAAAAATGGCCCTACTGTGGAAAGGTACTCGCGGGCTCCGTTGAGCTTCATAAGGGGCCCCTCGAACTTCACATCGCTTGCGACTAGGCTCTCAAGGCCTTCGCCCTGGCGGTTGTTGCAGACGTCGTAAAACCGATTCACAACCTCAGTTGCTCTTCCCATGAAAGTCCTCCAAATATTTGTCATTGCAAATCTTGTCCTCGCACTTTTCGTTTGGCGCGAGGACAGTGTTGCTTGGTTTCCGTCGGCGCAATGTCAACAAATTCATACGATCTTGGCTCCCGGGGGCGGCTTGATCTCTCCGACGGTCTGGTAAAACCATATTTGATATCCAGCGGGGTCCATCACCTTGAAGGTCCTGTCACCCCACCATTGATCAGTCAGGGGATCGGTCACCTTGACCCCCTTTTTCTTCACTTGATCGTGGTAGCCGTTCACGTCGGCTACCTCGAAGTAGATTTCGACTGGACGTTTTGATGACGCCGCGCTGGTGTCGGCCATCTTCTCTTGGGTCCGTGTCAGCATCACTTTCGCGCCACCGAGTGTAACGGTGCAAAAGTCGAGTTGGCCGTCTTTGCCTAGCATCCCCATCAGGTGGTCGAAGCCGAGTTTTTCGACGTAGAAGGCGCGCACCTGGTCCACGGATTCGACCGAAATCATCGGCATTAATTGAGCGTTCTGTTTCTGAGCGGCGTGTTTCATTCTGTTGTCTCCTTATTTGCTGCGATCTGTCGATTGAGGGTATGGAGAGGTCATTTTGCTTTCAACTACTTTTCGTAGTAGAAATTTGATATGCGCTGGCAAGATTTTGACATGCTTACGGAAATCGGTCTGAGCACCTACGAACGAAAAGCGCTGGCGGCGCTTATGGTTCAAGGAGTGGCGGACGCCGAAACGCTTTGCCGCGAGGGCGATGTACCGTCATCGAAAATCTACCAGGCAATGGAGAAACTCGGTCAAATGGGCTTGGTGGAAATCCAGCCGACGCGCCCGAAACTGTATGCCGCCCTGCCGGGCGACGATGTCGCTAGTCGTGTCATTGATATTTCCCGACAAAACGCGGAGCAGTTTGCAAACCGGGCGCAAGCATTGAAGGCGAAGTTCGCGGCGTTGCCGGAACGCGTCCGGGGCAGAAGACCCTTTGTGGACTTGACCCTCGGCGTAGAAAACCACGTGAAGCGGCACGTCATGCACCTTGCCACGGCGCACCGGCGAATCTGGTCTTACCTCGAACACGGAGATTTGGCGGCAATCGAGCATGTGACCGACGGCGGTTTTCCGATTCTCAGACGAATTGCCCGGAATTCAATGGAGCGGAAGATCGATCAGCGGGTCGTCTTCGGATTCGCTTACCAGACGGCTCCAACGCTGTTGAGTTTTCTTGGCAAGTATCGGGCCGACCTGGAACACGTAACCGGAGTCCGGTACTCGGGAGAATTAGGCCATCCGTTTCATGTCGTCGATGACGACACGGTTATACTCTGCCTCGACCATCCCTTCATTTCGGAGGGGCGATTTGCCTCCATTCTCGTTCGCGACAGCGAACTTGCGAAAAGACTGTCCGACGGCTTCGAAAAGCTCTGGACCAAGGCCATGCGGAGACTTCAGGAAATAGACTTCCATCCGTCACATTCGCGGGGGCATGACCGAGCCTGATCGTCCATTCAGAAACGGGAACCAGAACCATAGGGTCCCGCTGCGAGAGGGACCGTCGTTGTGGTGTACACCACAAATTAAGTGGGCCCGGTAGGACTCGAACCTACGACCAGACCGTTATGAGCGGCCGGCTCTAACCACCTGAGCTACAGGCCCCAGAGGCGGCGTCGATAGCACGAAAGCGCGCGGGCGCGTAAGCGTTCGTCCATAACCGAACTCTCTTTCCACGGCATCCCCACCTCCCGCCTGCGAAAGCATGCGAAAAGTGTTACCGATGTGTCCGGAACGAACTGTCACCTAAGTCCCAGGTCGGTCACAGATGCCTACCGGCTCTTGCGGATTTCGAAGATGACATGCGGACGAGGTTTGCCGTCGAGGGTGCGGGTGTGAAGCCCCGCTCGTCTTGCGCCGCCGATCTTCTCCATGGCGCGCTGCGAACGCCAATTGGTCTCGCCGACCCAGAACACGACGGTGTCCACGAAAGTGAACGCGTGTTCGAGCATCAGCTGTTTGATTTCCAAGTTGAAGCGGGCAAGAAAGGTCCAGCCGATCTCTATCTCACGGGCGGTGGGGTCATAGCCGTGATACCGGCTCGACCCGATGATCTCGCCGTTTTGGCGGTCGACAAAGGCGAATGCCGAGCCCGACGCCATCGCGCCGTCGAAGAAGGCGCGAAAAACGGGTTCTGTGTAGCGGTCGTGCACGGGATGCAGCGACCAGATCTCGGGATCCGCTGCGGCGGCAAACATCTCTGCCCAATCCGCAGGCGCAACCGGCCGGACAATGACACGAGGTCCAACGAGCGTCGGCTGAAGATCGGGAGCTGTCACGCGGGAGATTGTGGGACTCAGAAGTCCGGCACCTTCGCTTCCGCGATGGTCCGCTCGCCCATGCCGAGCGAAAACGGATTCTCGGCGCAGATCGCCTCGTTCAACGGTCCTTCCTCGGGGGTCGCCAACACCGCAAGGGCCGCCGGCGAAGCCTTCCTCAAGGACTCCTCGTAGGGACGGTAGCGCTGGATGGCGTTCCAAGGCGTCGTGAAGGCGCCCGGATCCTCGACGTGCACGTCGACTTGCAGCGTCTGGCCGCTATCGACCAGGTGGAAGCGCTCGACCACATGGAGCTGCTTGGTATGCGGCGTATGGAATCCGTCGATGAACGTCCTGTCATCGAGCCCGATGGTGTCGACGACGAGCGTATCGCCTTCGTAATGGCCGATGGAGTCGCCATACCAGGACGGCTTCACGTTGGGGGAGTGCTTGTCGCTCAGGTAGATCCTTCGGACATCGTTGAAGCTTTCCAGCACCATCACGACTTCCTTCGGCCCCTGGACGATGTGCATCGGCCGCGTCATCGGCTCGAGCAGGAACTCGAGAACGCCGATCGGGAAGCAGTTCGCGTGCAGGGAAAAGACGGGCGTTCCGGAAAGAACGGTCTCGTTGTACTTGCGGACCGCGTCCTTCGCCCAGGGCTGCAGGATGGGATTGTTGATATCGCCGACCGGGAAGGTCGGTTGCCTGCCGGTGGTGCGGAAATCGTCGTTGGAAATGTGCGGATGCGCGGGATCCTGCATCACCGGGCCGGGGCCGCTCGCCGGCGCGATGAATTCACGCTTATAGGCGAACCAGCCGGCGCTTGGGGTGGGCGCGAAAACGGGCGGCGACGCGCCCGCGGCGATTGCCGGCACACTCGAGCCGACGGCGAAACAAACGGCGCTCGCGAGAAGGCCTGTCATGACGTTCCGCGCATATGTGGACATCGGGTCCTCCTCTTTCGACGCGGTGAGCCAATATTGATGGGCGACTATAGCAACTTCGCCGCGAAAAATCCCTTGTGGCTTGGCAAGCTGCGCGTGCAGCCGCATCTTCCCCATCGAAGGGGAACGACCATGCCGCATCTGACGTCAGACGACGGGATCAAGCTCTATTACGAGGACGCAGGCGCGGGCCCCCCGGTCATCTTTGCGCACGAATTTGCCGGCGACTGTCGTTCGTACGAGATGCAGGTGCAGCATTTTCGCAACCGCTATCGCTGCATCACATTCAACGCGCGGGGTTATCCGCCGTCGGACGTACCGAAGGATCTTGCCCAGTATTCGCAGGAGCGTGCCCGCGACGACATTCGGGCCGTGCTCGATGCGCTGAAGGTCGACAAGGCTCACATTGTGGGTCTTTCGATGGGGGCGTTCGCGGCGCTTCACTTTGGTTTCGCGTATCCGGCGCGCGCTCTGTCGCTGGTGATCGCGGGCTGCGGTTATGGCGCGGCGCCTGAGGCTCGGGCCCAGTTCGTCGCCGAGGCCGAAGCGGCAGCCAGGAATTTCGAAGAGCAGGGGATGGCGAAAGCCGCTCAAGCTTACGCGCTCGGGCCGACGCGCGTGCAATTCCAAAACAAGGACCCGGATGGGTGGAAGGAGTTCGCCGCGCAACTCGCAGAACACTCCGCTGAAGGTGCAGCCCTGACGATGCGCGGGGTGCAGAAACGGCGGCGGTCCCTATACGAGCTCGTCAACAAGATGAAGGCTCTGACTGTTCCCACATTGATTCTCACCGGGGATGAGGATTGGCCGTGCCTTGAGCCGGCCCTGCTCATGAAGCGGACGATTCAAGCGGCGGGGCTCGCGGTGGTGCCCAATACGGGTCACACGATCAACCTCGAAGAGCCGGACGCGTTCAATGCGCACCTGGCTGACTTCTTCCAAAAGGTGGAGGCGAATGCCTGGCCGACGCGCGATACCCGCGCGATGGCGGGCAGTATTCTTGGGCGCTAAGAAATTCGCGTTGTTAGGAAAACGGTTCAGACCCGGTAGAGTCGCGCGCTGAGGCGGTCCCAATAACCCATCAAATTGGGAAGCGTCTTGATGAATGTCTTCATGGGCGACGAAGGCGTATGCCGTCGCGTCATACGAGCTCGGCTCGTTGCCTAAGAGGTATGGTCTTTCCCCCAGCAAGTCTGAAAGGGCAGCGACGTCGGCTCTGCCGATCAGGTGGGTTTCGTCGGCTGTGTGGCGGCCCATGCCCTGGCCGTGGAGCTCGCCCAGCATGTTGCCGACCACCGCTTGCACGAGTTCGGGCGGCAGACCCGCGAGCGGAGGATAGTTATCGACCGCGGCTCTGGTGTCGCGCCAGCGCTCCGCGACCATCGACCAGTAGCAATTTTCTTCGAGCATGCGCCTGATCGCATGGCCTGCTGCGCGTTCGGGCGGAGTGAGCTTTGTATCCAGCGGATCGCCGTACCTCCGTTTCAAATGCTCGATGATGAAATTCGAGTCGGCGATCAGCTCGTCCCCGTCGACGATACAAGGGTATTTCCCTTTCGGCGCGCGGGCGAATCCTTCGCGTGAGAACGGGACCATCTCGAAGGGAAGGCGCGCGAGCCGAAGATAGACCTCGACCTTGGTCACGAACGGGCTGAGATCCGACAGTCCCCACAGAGGTCCGAAACCGTAGAGCTGGATCATTTCGCTTTCCCCTCGAGCGCGCCGCGATGCGGGCTCGATAGGCTACACGCCGCACCGATGCGCTGCCAGCGCCGGCGCTTCGAGGCTTCGGGCCCAATTCACCTTCATTTGCCAATAGTTGTCTTCTCTCCTTATTGTTGCCCCGGCGGAGACGAGCCTCATGCGGATATCGCGCAGGGAGTTGGGTGGAATTCTTGCTGCGGCGCTCGCGGGATGGTCGCGCAACGCCGCCGCGCAGTCCTCGAATGCCGTCGAGGCGGTCGCGAATTATTCGGGAAGCGATCGCCAGTCGATGCTGGAAGCGGGTGCCAAGCGCGAGCGCGGTCTCCTTCTCTACACGACAGGCACGCAGATCGAACCGCTCATCCGCGGGTTCAAGCGGAAATATCCCTTTCTCAATGTCACCGTGCAGCGCGGCACGCAGGCCGATATCTCGCGCCGGGCAGTGGAGGAATACCGCGTCGGTTTGAGGAAGCTCGACATGTTCGAGCTCTCCTCCGAAGGGCTGATCCTCATCCGCGACGCGAATATCCTGCAGCCCTTTTACTCGCCCGAGGCGGCGGCGTTCGATGCCGGCGCAATCGAGCCCAAGCGTCATTGGGCCGTGGTACGCGAATCCTATACCGGCATCGGCTTCAACACGAAGGTGATCCCGCCGGCGCGCGCGCCGAAGAGCTATGACGATCTGCTGAGCCCCGAATGGCGCGGACGCATGGCGATGTCGGGCTCGGTTTCCACCGCCTCGAATTTCGTCGCGACGCTCGTCTTGACCCACGGCGAGGATTTCGTGCGAAGACTCGGCGAGCAGGATGTCCGGATTTACCCGGTGACGGCGCGCGCTCTCGCCAATCTGATCATCTCGGGCGAAGTGGCGCTCTCGCCCACGATCTACAACTCCCATGTCGAGGCGAGCGCGGCCACGGGCGCACCGCTTGCCTGGGTGGCGCCGGGCCCCGTGCCGGTGACCGACACCGCGGTGGCGCTCGCTCGCGGGTCGCCGTCGCCCCATGCCGCCATGCTCTTGATCGACTATTTGATGTCGCGGGAAGGCCAGCGGATCTATGGCGGGCTCGGCTATGGCTCGGCGCGGCGCGATGCGGACAGGCCGGCGGGAAGCAATCCGGCGCAGAAGCTTTATCTCGGGAACCGGCCCGATTATGTGCGGGAGATTGCGCAATGGTCGAAGCTCTACCGGGATGTGTTCCTGCGCAGATGATCGCGGCCAATCGGGGGACTTAGGTGTTCGAGGACGAGCTGCCCAAACGAAAGATCGGCGTGCTGACGCCGCTTCCCGTCATCGACAACGGCGCCTACGAATTCTATCGCCTCGTCAAGGACCGCGTGATGCTGGTGATGATCCCGGTGGGATTGGCCGAGTTCACGAACGAGGATGTCGCGCGGGTGTTTGCACCGATCGATTCCTATCTCGACAAGTTAATGGAGCGCCGCGTCGATATCGTGGTGCAGTCGGGCGTTCCCTTGCCGGCATTGATCGGAGTTCAGGCACACGATCGGCTGATCGCCCATATGGCGGACTATGCGAAGCGGCCGGCAACGTCTTCGATTCTGGGCGTCGTCGAGGCGGCGAAACATTTGGGGCTGGCTCGCATCGCGCTCGCCAACAAATGGTCCGATGCAATGAATCGGACGCTTGCTGAGTTCTTCGCGCGGGAGAACGTCACGGTTGCGGGCGTGGCGTCGAAGGTACTGGCGCCGTCGCAGTTCCAGAAAATGTCCGGCGAGGACAATATCGAGCTTGCCTATGCGCTCGGGCGCCAAGCACTGCGCGGGATGCCGGACGCGGAGGGGCTTTACATCGGAGGGGGCGCCTGGCTTTCGCAGCCGGTGGCGGAACGCCTCGAAGCGGAATTCGGCAAGCCGGTGATCACGAATGTTTCAGCGATGATCCGCAACGTTCTTACGCGGCTGGATTGCTGGTCTCCCATCCCGGGTCACGGGCGATTGCTGGGATCGCAGTAGATTTTAGACAAATTCCCGGCTCACGATCGCCCGGTTGGACACAAAATGGTCATGTCACGGCTTTAGCAACCGTTTTTGGTAGGTTGCTATTGTAAAAGGCGAGTCGAGGTTGGGATTGCACCCGTCCTAAAGGAGACCAGATGTCGAAGCTCGTATCGGCCGCGTTAGGTATGGCCGCGTTTTGCACCATGCTCGTTGCCTCCGAGGCGCGGGCGAACCCGGAAACCGAAGCCTTCATCCAGCAGAATTTCGACAAGGGGTATGTGATCCTGAACAACGCGTCGTTGTCGGAGGTTGAACGGCGCGATCAGTTCCGCGATCTCCTTCTTGGACTCGCTGCCAGCCGTCGCATTGCGCTGTTCACTCTTGGCACCTACGCCGCGGGCGCTACGCCCTCGGCGGTCGACGATTTCACCCAGGCGTTCACAAAGTACAGCATCGCGATCTACGAAAAGGGATTGAACCGATACGAGGGGCAAAAGCTCAAGGTGACCGGCTCGCAGGATCGTGCGGCCGACGATTCGGTGGTGCAGGCCGAGCTCGTCAATCCAGCGCAATCGAGTGGACGGCCCGCCAAATTGGCGTTCCGCGTCCGCAAGAGCGAGACCGGAGCGCCGATCATCACCGATCTTCTCTTTGACGGCGCATCGCTCGCGACAACCGAACGCGACGAATTTACCGCCTATCTCAAGCAGCACGACGGCAGCATTCCGGAGCTGACCAGGCGCCTCGGCGCGGTAGCGGATGGGAAGCAGCCCCTCAATTAGAGGGATCTTTTCCGCCAAATTCTCGGGTGCTGGCGACGGACCGACCGCGGCCCGATCGAACAGATCAGCTGTGCCGAGAGGTCGCCCCTATCCCGCAGGCCGACAAAGTCGACTTCTGATTGACCGCGACCAACACGGGCGGGTCATTTTCGCCTATGCTGAGTCCGATCTTGATCAGCAGCAACAGGAGCTCCGCGGCCGTCATGTACGATTGTTCAAAGTGTCCGGGTTATTGCTGCTCCTATCCGCTCATAGCGATCACGAAGCGCGACGTTGAGAGGCTGGCCAGGCATTTCGGCCTAAGCTTCGAAGAGGCGCGGACAAAATTCACGGTCAAGGATCCGGAAGCCAAATACGCGATGCGTCGCAAGGCCGACGAGCACTTTGGGCGGGTGTGCCGTTTCTTCGACACCGAGAAGCGCCGCTGCACGGTCTACGAGGCGAGGCCTTCGACCTGCCGCGACTTTCCAGGGGGCCGCTGCGGATATTACGATTTTCTATCGTTCGAGAGGCGCCATCAGGACGATCCGGACCACATTGCGGGCACGTGGAATAAGTAGCGGCCTTTTAGAAATAGGCCGCGCCGGCAAAAGGGTGCAGCCTTCCGGTATCAGGGCAAGGTCTTGCCCGGACCGGAGATCAGCGTGATGCCGGGAGCTGCAGGCGGGGGGCCGGCCAATTTGGGTGCTGCCGGGGTATCGATGAGCGGCTGCAGCTGCGGCATGAGCGCCTTTAAAAGCTGCACCGCGAGCGCGCTGGTGAAGTGATAATTGGCGGCTTCCGGACCGGCCACGTAAGCCGTCACCGTGCCGAAAAAGCGATCCCCCAGGTAGAAGACGAAAGTCCCGGTGCGATCGACCGCACGGGATTCGATGACGCGATGGCCGGCGCCGAAGCTCTTGAACCGGTTGTCCCCCGTGCCGGTTTTGCCTCCGATGACGAGCTGCTGGCCATCGGGCTTCACGTATCCGCCCCGGAGTCGCGTGCCGGTGCCATCACTGACGACATTGAGGAGCGCGCGGCGAACCGTTCTCGCGATCTCCGGCGCGAACACCTGCTTCGCTGCGGGCGGGTTCAAGGACATCGTGGTTTCGTAAGGCGTGCCGGCGGCGAATTCGAGCTGTTCGATCTCGACCGTCGGAAGCTCGAGACCGTCGTTCAGGATGATGCCCATCAGATGGGCGAGCGCATCGGGCCTGTCGCCGGAGCTCCCGAGCGCGGTCGCGAGCGAGGGGACGAGAGAGTCGAACGGGTAGCCCTGCTTGTGCCAATCTTGGAGAATCCTTTTGAACGCATCCTCTTCGCTGACGATGCGGATGCGGACATCCTGCTTGCGCGCGCTGCGGGTCTTGAACAACCAGCCATAGGCCTCTTGCCGTTCGTCATCGCTCGCTTTCATGACTTCGCCGCGCGGCGCGCCGGCGTGGTCTTTCAAGTAGGCGGCGAGCCAAAGCTGCAAGGGATGGACACGCGCGAGATATGCCCGATCGGTGAGCGAAAAGCGGCCCGGATCGGCGTAATCATAAAGGGTGTCGATGCCGCGCTCGGTGAGCGGGACATTCGGCAATTGCTTTGCCAGGAAGGTGCGGAATTCAGGCTTCGGGGCGCCGGGGCTGATCGAACGGAACACGATCGCCAAGCGGTTTGGTTTCTTACCCGCGCGAGCGGCGAGCAAGGAGAGCACCTCATCGGGCTTGCGGCCGCGGAAGTCGTCGTAAAAATGGTTCAGATAGGTGCGGCCTTCCTTGTCGGCGAAGCGCTTCAAGTAATCCTGCCGCGAATCGTTGGCAGAGATATCCGGCGGCGAATCGGTGCGCGCGCCTTCGGCCATGTAGTAGCTGCGGATGTCCCGCAAGACGCGGACGAAGGCGAGATTGATGGAGTTGGTGAGCGCCTCCTCCACCGTCGGCACCATTCGGTTCTCCGCCCTTTCGAAGTTTTCGAAGACGTGAACGCCTCCGCCGGTGAAGAAACGTTCGGCGGGGTTGGCGGAGTAGCGGCGCTGCATGGCCGCGTCCAGCATCGACTGCAGGTTCCGATCAGGGACGCTCGCGAGGTAGGAGGCCGCCCATTGGGTCAGCGGGTCGTGCGCCTCGGCGGCTTCCTTACCGAGCTCGCTTGCCGATGAAAATTCGAATCTGGCGTGCAATTTATCGATGATGCCGAGATAGGTGATGAGCGTGCGCAGCTTCGCGGTCGAGCCTAGGATGAGTTTCGCCCCCGAATTAAGATCAAAGGGCTGGTCGAGGCTGTCGGCTTGAACACGGACCAAGTTGCGGTCCGCGCCCCGCTCGTAGAGGACGACGCTATAGCTGAGGCGCGAAGGGTCTTCGGCGCCCAGCAGGTTCTGCCCCACCATCCCCAGAGAGGCGACCTTTTCGCGCTCACCCAGATGGGAAATGACCTCGCTCACGCGTTGCTGGGTGGCGGCGTCGAGCGAGGTGTTCGAGACGAGGTCGAGCCGATCGAGGTCATAGAGGTTCGGCGTTCCCAAGATTCGCAAGAGCTCCGTCCGGATCGTGGCGGCGGCTTTGCGCTCGACGAAAGACACGGGAGCGGGGGCGGGGGGCGCCGGGCGAAATTTGAGCTCGGCTTCGAGTGCCGCGTCCCGCAGAGCGGTATCGATCACCCCGGCGGCCGAAAGAGAGCGCAGATAATTGTCGGTCAAGATCACGAGCGCGGGTCTTGCTTCGGCCAAGTAGTAGGACGGACGCCGCTGGGCGAGCAGGAGACTCAGCACCTGCTTGTAGATTTCCGCTTTCCGGGCGAGCGGGGCGTCCGCTTTGTCGGTCAGCACTCGGTTGGCTTCGTTCAAGTCGGTGCCGTACCATGCCCAGAGTCCGTCGCCGACGCCGATGATCTCCCCATAGCCGGGGCGAGAACTGAGCGGGGTGGAGTCGAGATAGGTTGAAACGATGTGCTGTTGCACGTCCAGGGTATCAGGGCCATCGAGATAGCTGCGAGTCGAAGCGGCCACCATTTGCTGGAGCTTATCCCTGATGGTCCGGGTGCGGCCGTCGGGAGAGTGCCGGAACTTCTCGATCTGAGTGGCAAGCGTGCTTGCGCCGCCTTGACGAAGCTGCGGATCGATCCAGCCCGCCGCTTGCCCGGCCGTCGCCAGCGCGAAGCGCTTCCAGTTCACCGCCGGATTCTTGTTGGGATGGCTGGCATCGAGGAGCGAGCGGTCTTCGATGAACAGCAATGTGGCGACCACGAGCGGGGGAATCGAGCGGAAGTCCGCGTAAATCCGCTCCGGATAGCTGGCACGGTAGAAGGGCGCTCCGGTGCGATCGCGCAAGATGAGCCCGGCGTCTTCCTTGTCCCGGTATACGGCATAGCCGTGATCGTCGGCGAAGCTTTCCAGCTGAGGCGACCAGACGGCCTGTCCCGCAATCGAGAAATTCCGCTCGGAGAGGGAGCCGATGTAGGCGGGGAGCTGATTATAGCCGAGACGCTTGTCTCCCGGCCCTCCGCTAGGAAAGCGGATTGCGCTGCTCGCTCCCGACCCCACGGCAAACGTCAGTTCGCGGGCCGTGCGCGTGAAGAAGCGCGACTGCAGGTAGCCCGTCTCCGATTCGAACGCGGCGCCGACGGCAATCGGCAACGCCAAAAGGCAAAGACCCCATCCAAAAATCCGCAAAACCGGATGCCTGCGACGCTTTGAAGCTGTGTTCTCTTGCAGACTGGTGAAATCACCCGGTCTCCAGGTCTCACTCACGATCGATCCCCTGCCTCCGCCTCCCCGCACCCTGTGGGGAAGGCCGGCCGAACGCGCGTTCGCCACGCGCGCAGGGCCACGCACTCATAAGATTCCGCGGATTGATATTAGATTGCGCGATCGGATCGCGCTTACGTCCCCAGTTTCAGTCTCACCCAGTTGAGACACATCCTCTGCTCCCATAACTGAACTGGACCTGAACAGTTCCGGGCACATCTCATTACATTATTTGGGCGAAATGGTAGGCGCCAATCGTCGCGGCGGTGCCGACACGAGAGACGTCGCGAGGGGAGAATAGCGGGGGGCCGGGAGACGCGCATGCCCGCCGCCCGATTTGCCGAACACCGCCTCTCCCCTGTAAGCTTCAAACCCATGCGTCACGCCTCCATGCTCCTCGCGCTCACATTCCCGCTCACCCTCATGGCTTGCGCTCCCACCTTGACGGCGAATGAAGACGGCGGAACCGTCCGCAATGTCGGCGCGCTTCGCCAGGATGAGGCGTTCAAGCTCGCCAGCGAGCACTGCGCCATGGCGGGGAAGGCAATGCGCATTACCGCCGTTGCCGCTCTCTACGGTGAGCTGAGCTTCACTTGCGTGAAGTCATAGCCGTGGGGAGGGGCTGTTCGCCGGGTCATGCCGTTACCGCTTTTGATGCCGAATAACGGGAGGTCTTAAACATGGATCGTCAGTTCGGGAAGCTCGCCGCAGTCCATTAGCGCCTATGCGCAGGCGCCGGCCACCCCAAAGGGCTCGGTCGTGGTCGCCTCACCCACCTACACGTCCATCGCGATGGAAATCACGGTCAACCGTCCGGTGGACGAGGTGTGGAAGCGGATCGGCAAGTATTGCGATGTAGCCGAATGGCTGCAGGCTCCGGCCGGATGCAAGATCATTGCGGGCAAGGACGGCGAATTTGGTGCGGTCCGCTCGGTGGGCGGCGGGGAAGTGCTCGTCGGCCGAACCGAGCTCTCTTACACCTATGCGCAAACCCCAAAGGAAGGGATGCCGTTCAATCTCTACCACGGCACGCTCGAAGCGCGGCCGGTGAGCTCAACCACATCCAAGCTCGTGTACACCTTGTTCTTCGACAACTCGATGCTGCCGGACGAAGCCGCGCGCGCGGCGGACAAGGAGGCGCGGCGCGCCAGGTTCACGCAAGCGTTGCAGAACATGAAGACGCTCGCCGAGGGCGGAAAGCTGCCGCCACCCGCGCCTCCGGCCCGCTGACCGCTGTCGAGCGGATATCAAATGGGATCTATGACGTCCGGGTTGCCGTATTCCGCCCGAAAGCGGTTGCGCCATTCTTCCATAAGCGTGTCGCGCTGCACTTTCACTTCGATCAATTCGG
>WNFL01044803.1_pt3 | contig 14461 bp, 16 predicted proteins | sample 5400361 | NCBI WGS metagenome assembly WNFL01 (sample SAMN13153351, study PRJNA577476) | soil metagenome | isolation source: 40 cm soil on Douglas fir-dominated hillslope | place: USA:California | collected 2013-09-17
AATCAGGCTCTGACCCGCCAGGCTCTCTGGGGGAGCAAGGCGACCAGTACATGGACTAAGGACTTGGATGATCCACCATACAACCCGCCATACAAACCTTTATATCCTGTCTCATTTTGGGCCCCCTTCCCCCATTTTCCCTCCAACCTTTGCCACTTGGCATTGCTTCTTATTATTTCCTATACCTTCTCAAATAATGTCGCTCCAGGTACGTTCATGTGATTTAACGGTGATCTGGGTAGCATGGAGTGTCGCCGGCTGCTCCTTGGGGCTGATGCCCCCCGCCACAGCCTAGCCACAACGCCCTAAGATCCTTGCAAGATATACAGGATTACGTTGACCTATTTAAACGAGCACATCTAGTTCCCTCCCGCCCTCTGAGCCAACTCAGCTGGACCCACCCACTGGTTCTCCATGGGACGACTCAGTACACGACGATTCGGATGCTCCGGAGTCAATTTAGCATCAAGTTAGGTGACGCGGGAACTTTTATGGCAGAGACAATCTTGCTTGGCTTCACCACCCCAGCCACCCTCTTTCAAGTACCGGTCACCTGTGGCGTCCACATCCCATTATTCATGTGGCACAACGGCGTTACACAACGGCGTGGCCCGGAGTTTTACTCTGATCATCGAGAGCCTGGCTTTCAAATTGGTTCATCGGATGTCAGGAAGGCGATCCACTCCCATCTATTGGCGCGCTGGCGCAATCTCTACGAGCACGTGCCTCGACCACCCAGGAGCAGTCTATTTGGACAATATCTCGTCCGCTATTACGTGAGTGTGCGTTCATACTGCCACTGAGAAATGCCATACTGAGTCAATTGTTTAAATAGGCCACCTTCGTCTCAGAAAAGCTGAGATACCTCATCTTTGAGGTGCCAAAGGAACTGTGGGAACTCAACGGTGGCATTTTGTCACCCACCCCGACAGTTCGTTGGAGTGGTCCTATGGGTCGGCTTATCTGGTCCTGCAACAACGCCCACGTCTATTTGCACTTTATCCTGGAATTATCAAGGCCGGTACATCATTCAATATCCTGGAGGACTGTCGTCGCCCGCTGGAATGCGGAACAAGTCGACGACGTCCGAAACGAAGTGGTGGCAAGGATTTCCTTGGAAGCGGACCCTCCCTTTTTACTTTGATTGTCTTCGTTCAATCTCGCACTACTTTTTAAACCTCGTCGATCCAACACGCCTCCACTCGAGGTCCGCTTTCGGTCCACTCGAGTCGCCTCCCTCTTCTCTTAATTCATAAAATCTATACCCACCGAAACGAAGTGTAATTTTAGTTGGAATGCAGTTTGACGTGTAGCTAGCGGGCCTCGGGCACCGAGCTCACTCGCCTTTACGCGTATCTCCCCCAATGTAAGGGTTAAATGTGAGGGGTTCATGCATACTGAGAAGTTAGATCCGGGGTGTGGATACCGTTATTGCAACGCCATTGTTGACGTTGGCTATGACGCAACTCAACTTGAACTCACGCTCTCCTAATCCTGGAAATCCTCCAAGCAAAGTACAGAGGCTAATAAGGTTTTAGTAGGTAGAAAAATTATTCAAGAAGGAGCATATATTATATAGCGCAGTCAGGAACTTAATTTCGATGAACAAAGTGGCGGCGGTGTCCACCCAATGGGCATGCAAAGGTCCATGGCCTCAAAATGAACTAGCTGTGCCCTATTTTCGTACTTAGCACTGAGTCTGGGCCACCAACGTCGCACGACGACTGAGCACAGACTCGCGATCGATCGCCAGAGGCATTTAGATAAACACCTTCCGGAAACCAGAGACAGTGCAACTGATACAGTCGGACAGCTGTCATCAGAACGTGCCCCATGTTCTTCATATGCACTCGGCCGGGTTCATCTTCGTGGAGCATTAGTACCACCGACTTGCCAAAGGTATGGCTGGGGGAAATGAAGACTGCTTGCGGCAGATATGAGGCGAGCGTACTGAGGGGTACTGAAGAGTATTCCCTTCTATGTCATCGACGGTCTGGCAAGGGGACACCGATCGCAAATTTCTTCACAAGAGGGTTGGGATAGGGTGCTGGCAAACTGTCAGAGCGCCTCTCCTGCTTGTAGAGCAAGGGGAAATGCTGTTGGGTGGTCGCGCCCGGCGTCATCCAAGGAACCAGGACGTCGTTAACCAGAGTGACTGCTGTGAGAACAGACATCAGATGGGCCATTTGAATAGAGAAGGTTGCCTATCGGGGCCAAGGAACAGCTGACTGAAGATGACGGTTGCGCGTTGTCTGTTTGAATGGCTCGCCCCTTCATTCAGACGAGCCGGTCGGTCGCAGAACGCACCCATCGTCACCAATTACTCAGAAAACCACGCCTCAAGGATTTCGGTATGCTTCTGGGTGAATAGATGCCTACATGAATTTCACCGCCTAGACGGACGCGGGGGGCCTTAGCAAGTCCACGGAGGACGTCATTTCGCGATAAAACGAGTATACATAGGCCAAATATTGCGATTTCCGAAGGGGAGCTTGCTTTGCCAGGCAGACTGCAGGGCTCATTGGATCACACCGACAGGCGAAAGGTCACACGGCATCGGCTAGGGCCCGAACAAGTTCCGCCTGCGGAATGGCCAAAGATTCCATCCAAGTGATCTGGCTCCCGCGAGTCGAAAAATAGATTGGAAATTCGAGGAGGGGCACGTACGATGGCCCAAGAATGGGGACTCCCAAGTATCATGTATTCTGTTCTTGCAGGGAAGTAGGAGGCCTTCTGGTTGGGAACTCATGTTTGCCGAGCATTTTGATTGTCCGCGTCCACCTCTTTGTCCTGGTTTCCGACCTGCTTCACTGCAGATGGGGATTCTGCCAGACACGAAGCAGTGGAGACCCGGTGGTCGAATGCATAATCATGGGCACTCTCCTTCGTCACCTGCTGTTGGGTGTCCTTCGGACTTTGCACCAAACGACTTGCACGGCGCTTGCTCGAAGGAAGCGGAATATGGCTTTGGTTAAACCACGATGAACACGCTGTAGTGGTTCTGTGCGTGCTGTAGTCTTTTGCCGCACAAAGCTGCTGAACAGCTCACCCGTCAAACGTGGTTCGCGGCGCTGAGCCCGAGCGGCACACCTCCTGATGCAATCGCATGAAACACAGTTACAGGACTGTGACTGGGCTGTTGACCGGTATGTCAAGCCTCCCTTCCTTGACCGTTGCCCTAATTCCGAGGTGAGGCGTGCTCGAAACCCGTCCTCGAGGGCCTTGCATGCCGATTAGCCGCGTCATCAATGGCACAGCCATCGAGTGTGCCCCATAGTTGACAGTCTTCGAAGAGTTGCCCATTCACGTGCAACCACCCATGTTTAAGTTTGGACACAAATCCTCTTTCCTCTTCCTTCTAGCCCACACCACTGCGAGGATGAGCCCACAGTGCAATCGCCCTTCAGAACAGGTGCGTTTCTACGTCGTTCCCGGGTAGAGAGATGTCTCTCCTCGGTGTCCCCCCGTTTGGTACGAAGAGTGGCGAACGCTAACCTTCAGCCCCAACAGCCCTGCAGCATCTTCTTCCAGAGTAGACTGCAGAAGATGATCGAACAGATGCCTGTAGAGCGTTTCCAGGCATTCGGCCCATTGACCGTCGACCCAGCAATCCCCCTCGCCAATGCAAATGGAAATCGTGGAATCCACTTCCAGCAGCGAGTTGTCCCGTATCGGGTCGAATACGGGACGGCCCAGAGCACGTTCGATGTGGTCGAGAAGAGGTGGACGGGCCTCCCGCCGCTCTGTGCGTGTCGACAGTCGCTGGAGGTCACGGTCGTAGTCCCCCTTTGCATGTGGGGGAGAATTGATCGGTGGCGCGTCCGGGACGCGTTCAGGGGCGCATTGGTCACCTCTGCGACCCGGGAAGCTACACAAAGCTCCATGCGTGGCCAACCGTTTATTCGCGATATTGTGAGTCGCATCTCGCTTTGCGTCGGCGGGCGTACTGACGCGAAAGGGTTGCAGATCGAAGAGCAGCGCAAGAAGGTCCTGGATGAGATCGAGTCCTCTGTCTTTGACACGGATCTCTGGCGCGACCTCTGGCGTGACGCAGGTTGGACGCACATCAACTTGGAATTTGAAGTGAAGGAGCCTGTTCCATTCAAGTGGACGTACAAGGTGAATGCCGACGACATGGAGCTCGATACAGACGAGTTACAACAGAAAATTATCGACCATTTGGACATCCACTGACCTGGCCTATTTACTGCTCATCTACATCCGACGGTTATACTCTACTCCAAATTACACCAATTTGTTTCCTCCCGTATTCCCTCCCCCCCAAGCTTCTCTGAGTCCGGTTCAATGGGATCATCCGTTGGGTTGGGGAGAGCATTTTGTTGCGTGTAATACCAAATATAAATGAAATTTGTTTTACTTTTTGTCCTTTGGCAGGCGTATCCGTTACTACAGAAAATATGAATCATTTGTTATCATCCAGTGGAACACATCACGGGGATATGGCGTGTTCACACGAGATGTCGTTGGGCAACCACGTGCGCATGTTGCAGCGCCACGAAATTCCGTACCATACAATATTACTTCTTATTGCGCGTTGTAATTCGTCTCTTGTCCCTTATCCACTCGCTCACGCCATGGGGGACGAAACGGCGCCGCTACTCCCAGCATCGTACTCGGCTTTCAGACGCCCCAATGAAGTCTCACTCTCACGCGTCATCCTCCTGTTTTTCCTCGTCGTGCTCCCAATGTTTTTCCTGTCCGAGTTGGAACTGCCAAGCTTCGAGGTTCCCTGGAGCCATGAGGACTATGGAGAGTTGTGTCCTCAAGTTGGCGCACTTCATCCTCAAGTGCACCGCGAACTCGCACAGAACGTATCCGCACTGTGTGATTCGCAGAATTTCGTCGAGACTACTGCTGGGTGGTTAGGCGGTGCTGTGCGTATTGCGTGAGTGCTTGGTAGCAGAACCTAATTGTTCTGGTGACTTATATCCGTACCAGAACTGAGAGCTTTGACGCAATGGGGGAAATAGGTGTAGACCCACGCTGGGAAGTCTTTGCAGACTTACAAATCTATCTCAATGAGGTTTTCCCTGCAGTGTATGCTGTCTCTTTGTCCATTGTGAAATACGCGCTTACTGTCGCGCTTAGCCATGAGACGCTCTCATTGACCAAGATCAACACCTATGGTTTATATTACAAATGGCAAGGCACGGACCCATCTTTAAAGCCAATTCTCTTGATGGCTCATCAAGGTTAGGCCATACTCTGATGGATGTGGTGATGCTTGACTACCTCTTTCAGATACTGTCCCTGTAGACCCAAGAACGATTGACCGGTGGACTCACCCACCATGGTCTGGTCTGTATGATGGTATGTACTCTGTTGGTAGAGGTAGGGTACAGTTCTCATATGCACAGGCGAGTGGATTTGGGGCCGGGGCTCCACGGATGACAAAAGCGGACTGATCGGGATCCTGTAAGTAACCGGTGTGCTTACCTTATTTATAAAAGCACTGACATGCGCTTACAGTTCCTCCATTGAAAATTTGATCAATAGCGGTTTCGCACCTGCAAGGACGATTGTCCTCAGTTTCGGCTTCGACGAAGAAGTCAGCGGGACCAGAGGGGCGCAGGCACTTTCCGAGTATCTTCTTTCTCAATATGGAGAGGACGGATTTGCAATGCTCATCGATGAGGGAGGTATGTCGCCCTGATACGCCCAGACTTGAACCAAAGCTCAAGGCCTTGCCGGTAGGTAAAATGACTGATGCCTATGGTGCCACCTTCGCTCTTCCAGCGGTCGGGGAGAAGGGTTATCTTGATGTTCGGATCGAAGTCGCTACCAAGGGGGGTCACTCAAGTATCCCTCCCCCGCATACAGTGGGTATCTGACAGACTCATAGGTGTCAATTTGACTAAACCTGCTCTAGGGCATAGGCCTCCTCTCCTCCTTCCTCGTCAACATCGAAGCCGACCCTGTACCCCCCCACCTCAACCGGCAAACGCCAATCTACGAAACAATCAAATGCATTGGCCAACACGCACCAGATATCTCACCATCATTGCGCCGCGCAATCAAGCGCTCGACGACGAACAATCGCGCGCTGCGCGACGTCGAGAAGGGCCTGTTCGCCTCGAACCCGAACATCAAAGCGACCGTTTCCACCACGCAAGCAATCGACCTGATTAGTGGAGGGATGAAAACCAACGCACTCCCAGAGCTGAGCTGGGCGGTTGTGAACAATAGGATAGGGACTGAGTCGTCCGTCAGGACAGTGCAAGAGAGATTCACTAGGCTGATCGCACCCATTGCATCGGAGGCGAATTTGACACTCACGGCGTTCGGCAGGAAGGTGCTAAATCAGACCGTTGAGCCGTGGGCGGCTGCTGGGGATGTGGTACTGAGTGACGCTTGGGGGACGGCACTCGAGCCTGCACCGGTTACACCTACAGACGAGAAGGCGGTGCCATATAGGCTGTTGAGTGGAACTATTCTCGCTGTCGAGAAAGCAGGCGAGAAGGTGGGTGGGGAGACAAAGAAGGTGTTTGTCGCTCCTTCTGTGATGTCAGGTGGGTCGACCAGCACTCTCTAGGTGAGTGAAGTTTGTGAGTTGGACTAACAACTATCCAGGCAACACTGATACGCGGTACTACTGGAAGCTGACAAGGCACATCTTCCGCTACTCGCACGGCCATGTGGAGGATATGCGCGAAATACATACCATCGATGAGCGTATTCGTGCCACGGCTTTCGCGAAAATGATCAAGTTTTACTCGTTGCTGATTCTTAATGGTGAGCCTGACCGTGTACCAACCCCAATCACAGGGCTAAACCCTGCATACCTTTACAGCTGACGAATCGAGAGAGCTATAGATGGTTGGAAGGGCGCAGACGAGGGGCAGGCCGTGCCTGTCCTCGGACCTCAAACAACGATTTTTCATGGGCCGACGTCGATTTATCCTAGGTTCTGGTTTTCCCCATGGATCGTATAAATATTAAATTTCGGCACCAGTCTGTGGAATTCAAGTTGACCACAACAACAGGCCGAGGCCGGAGCCGAGGATCCAGCATCTGTTCCCCCAGCTGTCATAGAGGCGTGCCATTGGCAACTGTGCTGCCTCGAGCCCACTCGGGATTCGGTTGTGCGAACGAATCGGAAATTCAACGGGGCACCTTTAGCGCCGGCTTTCCTAAAACGTAAATTTTCGTCAACCAATCAACGCGCGAATGGCCCAAAAGTTGCCATTGTTGGTTTGGCGTTCAGCCCGTCCAGTCCCTTAAATACCCCTCTGATCTTTCGCCTCATTCCCCCGTTTCCTCCGTGCTTTCCCTATTTTATTTCTTTGCTCTCTTATATACGGTGTATCATGTCATCCCAGGTAAGTGCATGACTTTGCTCTATGATCCATCTGGAACACCGTTGACAAATGGAACTTGTTCTTCAATGTGGCTGACCCGGACTGCCACAGGACATCAGTGACCTTGACGATGCTCTCAAAGAGCAGCAAATCCGGAATTATGTCGGAACATTTACCCGTGGTTCACTAGTCCCTGTCCATCCTCTCCACCGGCTTTCTGCGGCGAATCCTGTTGGTCACAGCCAATATACGACCATACGTCGGTACCTTAGTCAAGTAGCCGTTCCGGTTGGAACCACAGGGTTTTTGGAGATACCCACGGTCCTTCTCCATTTCACCCTTCCACAATGGATTTTGAATTGTCACGCTCTCGGTAGTATTCACATTCCTCTGGTGATGTGGTATGATGGGAAACCCACTCGTACATCCCGCTCTCTGGGTGATAATCGAGTTGCCGATCTTCAAATTGGAGATTCCGAGGTGAGGTCGGCCGTACTATACTATCTCGTCGCGTGGTGGCGCGCTTTCCAGAGAGGAGTGGATCCATCAGCCAATAATCCCCTCTTTGGACAAATGCTACTTCGTCAGTTTGTGAGTGCACACCTCTTGCTCTCGTTGGGAATCGATTTGCTAAGATCAATTATAGGCTACTCTTATGACCGAAAGACTGCGATATTTCGTGGTCGAAGTACCCAGGGAGCTTTGGCAGCTCAATGTCGACATTCTGCCAAATATCCCAATTCTCATGTGGGATTCCGAAGAACACGACCCGCACCAATCGCGCCACAGAGGCCCTCTCGGCCAATTGTACTGCTCATCCGACGGCAGCCGGATCTCTTTGATGTTCGTGGTAAACTTCGAGCTGCCGAGTTCTCCGTCAATTTTTTGGAGGACAACTATGGACCCGTTAGACCCAGACGGAGATGTCGAGGACGTCCGCAGTGAAGCCATTGCGGAAATTTTCTTGGAGGCGGATCCTCCTGTTCAACTTCGGTGCCCCCCAGGACTCTCAATTGGATCCACCTGACCTTGCCAACGGCTTCATTCCCACTTCAGACATTTGATCGAGATCGTCCTCTCGTTCGCTTCTCTCTCCAACCTTGTGGTGGGCTGCTAGAATCTTGGTTCATGCTTGCAAATTTGGGTTCGTTCATCCAACACACAACATTATCTATATTTGCCTTCTTCCTTTGTTCATCCCCTTCTACTTCTACTCCTCCTTGATCGATCACGCCTCCGCTCGGGTTCGGGGACGTCCGCCTTCCTCTCTTACTGATTCGCAACCCAGTATTCGTAGAAATTACCTGTGATCCTAGTTATAATGTAGTTTGGCGAGTGGCCAGCTGGCCTCGGGTACAGAGTTGACTCGCCTTTTACGTATATTTCCTCTGATGTATTCCTTGGGTAAACATCAAGGTCCACTGCACACCGGCGAATTAGAATTCAGAAAGTGACCAGTCCCTTGTCCGCCTTCGCAAGTGACGACATTGTTGATCGTCGCGGTGCTACAATTTACCTCGAACTCACTCTCTTCCGACCGTAAAAGGGCTTGAGCTCAGTGTGTAAGGTGATATAATTGTAGAGGGTAGAGTAACCATCCAAGAAGGAGCAGAAGAACAGCGCGGTTAGAGTCTCCATGCTGTGGGTTTTAACCAGGGGTAAACTCGTAGTATTTCTCCGTGAACTACGTCAAAAAAGAAGCAATCATACAAGTTCGTCGTACTATAGAGCGCCGATCGTGCGTTTGGGTCCCGGCCAAGGTGGACGAGGTCCGGCGCGGTCGCCAGGTGCACGTAAATGAACATCTTCCCGAGGCTAGAACCAGCAGCGCTGATACCCTAGGGTGTCTGTCCTGAGTGGCCCTTAAGTCTACTCGACTGAATCGGTCCTGTAGAGCACTCCCTACTTGGAAAGGTTGGGAAACTGGAAGACTGCCTGTGGCAGATACAGGGAGAATGCGCTGAGAGTCCGGAAGAACATCCCCTTGTCTATCCTATACCATCAGCAGACCAGCTAGAAGACACCAAGTCTGGTCTATGGAGTATATCGTTCAATCCAGATAATGAATCCCAATACATCGAACAGAGTTCAATCAAGCTAGCCTGCAAAATGGTCGAGAGTTGCAGTCCAATGGCTCGCAGCTTTGGTAGAAAACATGGTGGTAGAAACTCAAGGATAGGTACGCACGATGTTCGATCAATGGGAACTCTTATTTGCTCCATATTCTCTTGCAGGGACAGTATGGGACCTTCAGGTGCCTGTGGAGCATTTTGATTATTCTGGTTCGTATGCTTGTTTTCGGCTTCCTCTGCTTCGTGTGGAACTTCTAAGCAACGACGAGCCAGGTCAAATTCACCGAATTGTGATGGAAGCCTTCAAAGGCGTCACGGTATCTCATGAGCCGCCGCGACCTTGCACGACACGACTTGGATGGCGCTTGTTCGTGGGTCGGGGTGAGGTCGGGGAAAGGGGAATGTGGCTTTGAATAACACGATGAACGCCCTAGAATGACAATGTGTGCACTGTGGTTGTTTCTCACCCAGCATTGCTGCGTCCACTATCGCTACTAGGCACATTCTGCCTGCCCACGGGTGGCGTACCTCCCGATGTAATCCAAATCCATTGGGGACTTGTGACCAGATTGTCACTGAATTGTCGACACGTACCTTGGGCTTCCCCTTGTTAATTGCTGACCTGGCGCTAATTTCGATGTGAGGCGTGCTCGAAGCAGGTCCTCGAGGTCTGCACAGCCTATTATTTATTATTTGTTGTCCAGCATAACACAGCCACTGGAGCGTGGAGATTGGCTGCCACAATCGCAAATAGGACAACCCTCGCTGTTTACCTGTTTGGCCGGCGTCTCTCCTCTTCCTCCTAACCTACAACCGCGAACATGAGCCCTCAATGCGGTTCTCCTTCTGATTGGGTATGTTTTCGCGTTCTTATCGGGGCACGCAGGTGTCTCTCCTCCCCGGAACAAAAGGTGGCAAAAACTAACATCCAAATAAGCGGCCATGCAGCATCCTTTTCCAGAGCAGACTCCAGAAGATGCTCAACCAGATGCCTATGGAGCGCTTTGAGGCCTCAGGGCCGTTGAATGTCTACCCACCGATTCCGCTCGCCGACGCCAATGGAAATCGTGACATCTTTTTCCGGCAGAGAGTCGTGACGTATCACATCGAGTGCGGGACAGCAAAGTGCACATTTGACGTCGTCGAGAAGAAGTGGACCGGGCTTCCTCTGCTCTGTGCTTGCCGACAGTCGCTGGAGGTCATGGTCGCTGTGCCGCTCTGCATGTGGGGCACGATCGATCGGCGGCGCGTCCGGGACGCGTTTAGGACTGCAATCATTACCTCTGCGACCCGTGAAGCTGTAAACAGCTGCACTCGCGGGCAGCCGTTGATTCGCGACCTGGTGAGTCGCATCTAGTGTTGTGTCGGTAATCGCACTGATGCAAAACGATTGCAGATCGAAGAGCAACGCATGGTGGTCTTGGGTGAGATCGATTCCTCGCAGGATGCTGTCTTTGACACGCAACTCTGGCGTTACGTTGGCTTGATGCCGGCGAGTTTGGTTTTCAACGTCGAGGAGCCCGTTCCATTCAATTGGACATATAGAGTGACCGCTGACGACGTGGAGCTCGATCCAGGAGAGCTCCGACAGAAAATTATCGATCATTTGGGGTCCATCGATCCGGCCACTTTATTACTCATCTAGACCCATCGTACTGACACTTCTATACTCTCGGTCTCTCTATTCTCTTCCTCTGTACCCGCTTCCCAGCCCATCTGATGGCTTCGACTGTCAGCCGGGGCCCTGTAGGTGTTTAGCCTGTTTTTAACGGTAGTGAAAATGCGAATGTAGCTGGTTGTTTGTTGTCCTGGCGTGTGTTTCTGTGACTAGACGGGGTATATATTGCTTGTTCTGAACCATCGCGCTTATAGTATAGTAGTGTCCCTTAGTTAGACACATAGCATCATCGCGTGCTCCCTCGGCGCCTGTCGTAATCCCGAATTGCTTCTACTGTCATGTCAACCTTGCCGTTGGGCAACCGTTGTTCCGCTTCAGGCGTTGTTCCATGATGCTTCGTCCCGCTCACTCTCACCATGGGTGGAGAAACTGCACCGCTGCTTCTGGCTTCTCAATCTGCTTCTAATCATCCCAATGGGGTCTCACTCTCAAGGGTCAAATTTTTTTCCTGTTAAGTCGGACCTGCGGAAGATTGAGGTTCTATGCACCCGTGAGGAGCATGGAGAGCTGCCCTCAAGTACACAGAGAGCTCACATATAGCTCATCCGTGTTGTGTGATTCGCAGAATTTCGCCAAGACTGTTACTGGATGGCTATGCGGTGCTGTACGTATTCAGTCAGTGCTTTAATTCCAGGCACCGTCGAATCGTTTGATGCCTTTGACACGCTAGAGCTGAGAGATTTGACACGATGGGTGAAATAATTGGAGACTCGCACCACGAAGTCTTTGCAAGCTACACCTCTATCTCCGAAAGGATTTCCCTGCGAGTTATGCCGCCTCTTTGACTACTGCCTGATGCACTCTTACGTCGTGCCCAAGCTCTCGCTCAAAACATTTGGTTTGGATGATAAATGGCAAAGTACGAACCCATCGTTAAGACCCATCGTCTTGATGGTTCATCAAGGTAAGCCCATCCCCTAATATATGCAAAATTGATTAGATGCCGCTGTCGGATACCCACTCTGTGGCTCTAGGAACTTGGATTACGCGCCGTGGTCTGGTCTGGTCGTGAGATGTGTCTCTTTTGCACTCGCAGGCTATGGTACTCATATAGATGGGTGAGTGTATTGGTGATCGTGGCTCCGCAGAAGACGAGAACGGACTGATTGGAGTCCTGTAAGTAGACAAAGTACCCTATTTATATTATGGAATATCTGAAACATTTTTGTAACACCTCTATGGAGACACTGATCAACAATAGTTCCGAACCTGCAGGTGCGGACGATTATCCTCTTAGATGGAAAAGTCATCGAAACTAAAGGAGAGTAGATCATCTTTGAGCGTACTCTCTCAAATCCAGAGAGTTGCGATGCCCATCAATAAGGGAATGGTCACTCCAAATGCTCGAGCAAAGTTCAAGGGGCTAGGTGGAATTGGTGGCGCCTATGGCACCGAATTTTCTTTCCAGTGATCAGGGGAAACGGTCGTGGTTTGAAGGGAGCTCTTTTTTGGTCAGGGGGGTCACTCGAGCATCTCGCCCCCGCATAAAGTAAGCATTCCGTCGAACCCATAATCCTCAATTGACCAAAGCCGCTATAGAGTGTGGGTCCCTTTCCTCCTTCCTCGCTTACATCGAAGCCAACCCCGTAGCCCGTTACCTCAACTGGCAAACGCGGATCCACGAAACGGTCAGATGCACTGGTACACACTCACTGCACATCTGCCCTCACTACGCTGCGTGATTAAGCGCTCGACGACGGGCAACCGCATGTCGCAACGGTTTCGAGGAGGTCCTGTCTCCTCGAATATGTACATCAAGGATATTTTGCCCACCATGAAATTAACCGACCTGACTGGTAGCATAGTACATCTCGCACACTCCCAGGGCGGTAGTTGACAACAGGATTGGAACGGACTCGTTTATTGTTGGCACGGTGCCGTAACATTTCGAGAAGCAGACCGTGGTTCTTGCGTCCTCTGCAAATTACGTGCATGCAGCGTTCGGTAAGGTGTTGAATCTAACCACCCAGCTGCGGGCTGTCGCTGGGATATGACATTGAGTGGTACATGAGACTCCGCGCAAGCCTGCACCAATTACACCTACAGATGAGAAAGCGGTGCCACACAGAATGTTAAGGGGGACAATTCACGGTGTCAAGAAGGAAGGCACGCTGGCAGAAAGGGTGACAAGCTAGGAAGCGAAGGTGGTTGTAACTCTGGTGATGCCAAGTGAATCGTCACGCGGTCCTCTGGATGAGTTATGTCAGTGTATTTATATTAATCACTATCCAGGAACACTGATGTGCGGTACTACTGGAAGCCGATCCGGCGTCCTCCGCGATTCGCATGGCCATGCGGAGGATATGCTTAAGATACATATCATTGACGAGCGTGTTCGTGTGACAGATTTCGCTGAGATGACCAAATTGTACTCGATGATAATTCTTAATCTCAACGGAGCCTGACCTACGCCTCCCCAAATCACGATGCTAAAGTGTGTACCTCTTTACCAATGATTCGAAGGAGTCATAGATGATTGGAATATCACTAACGAGGACCTCTCCTTATCAGTCTAGGCGTTCAACCTCTCAGGAAAATAAATCTCCCGGATAAAATGAAATCGATGATGCGTGTCCGGCATACTCCATAGAAGTACGAGTGAGGTTGGTTGGTGGGGGACCAATTATTCTGTGATTGAAGTCTGAAGCGGTACATAACCAGGCAAACAAGATCAATGAGATGGAGAGAGACAGGCATGTGTCGCCGGTTTCAGGCACGATACGGAGCATTGCAAATATCAAATTACAAACGTAGCGCCATTCAAGAGATGGTTGGCGAAGGCTATGAGAAATAAAAGCAGAGTATTAGTGAGCAGCAATACGCTGGCAGGGGCAGTCAAGGATGTGGTGTCTAAGCGGTCGTCATCGGCCGTCGATTAGCCGAGCGTGCCAGCACCGATACGGTGTTGTCGCTTGGACCCCTCAGTCTCAAAGCGATCGGGTATGGCGACTCAGCCGACCAATACAACGAACCTGTGAGCACTCTCGATATATATACGGGGTTGCATTAATTGTGGCTGACGGTCGACCCAGCCTGTACCTAAACCGTGCGGCGCCTTATTTCCATTTTGGTCCATACCTCTGATTTGGGGCATCATATAGAAATCAGGTTGCAACATATCCCAAACCGGGAGTATACACTCAGTATTTTTGTGGGAAATGTGGAGAGAGCATTCCAGAGGAACGACAACCAGACCTGGACACCAGCTGAACGCCTGTATGTCCATTATTTTACTACTACGTACACATATTGAAGGCAAAGGATGTGTAGAGACGTTTCCCCGACGTCCGAGATGCGCGTGGAGATCCAAAAGAAGAGCGGTCATTCAATTTGGGCGAAGTATCGACAGATGAGCGAAATGATCGATCTTCAAGGGCTTTTCAATGATTATT
>WNFL01044914.1_pt1 | contig 14461 bp, 14 predicted proteins | sample 5400361 | NCBI WGS metagenome assembly WNFL01 (sample SAMN13153351, study PRJNA577476) | soil metagenome | isolation source: 40 cm soil on Douglas fir-dominated hillslope | place: USA:California | collected 2013-09-17
CGATGTCGGCGCAGTCTTCGGCGGACAGCGGCGGACACTGGAACAGAGCAAGATTGTCCTCAAGCTGGGCCTCGGTCTCCATGCCGACGACGATGCCGTCGATCCAGTCCTGACCGCGGACATAGGCGAGCGCGAGATCGGCAGGGCTCTGCCGCCGAAATTTGCGCACCCCTTCTTCCAGCCAACCGACGACCGCCGGGACATTCGCCCCATCAATCGCCGGCCAAATATCCGCCGTGCGCGCGGCCAGGAGCCCTTGGAGAAAGACGCTCCGCGCGTGCACCTTGAGGGAGCGCTTGGCACGGATAGCGTCGATGACGCCGGCCTCGCGCCAGCGCCAGTCGATGAGATTGAAGGGGAGCTGGATGTGCCGCACCAGCGGCTGGGAGAGGGCCTGATGGGCTTCCTCGGGCGATTGAACCGACACTCCGAGGGAAGCAATCGTACCAACCTCGAGAAGCTCGTTCAGACGCTCCCATATCGCGCCGCCGAATGCCGTCATGTGACGGGCGCGATGGAGCAGGAGGCAGTCGAGCGTGTCGCGTTGGAGCGCCGCAAGCGACTCCCGGACGCTTTTGTCGACTGCGCTGCGGATCTCTTCCCGCGATGCAGCAGGCGCGAGATTGTCGAGCGGCGCAAGCTTGGTGACGGCCACGTGGCTGCGGTTGGCGAGCGCCTCACCGAGCCGCTCTTCGGCGTCTCCGTAGCTGCGCGCGGTGTCGAAGACCCGAACGCCGGCCTCGGTCGCGCGCCGCACAAGCCGAAGGGCGGTAGCGCGGGGAGGCTTGCCGGTGCGGTTGGCAGCGCCATAGGCGAGACCAAGCTGCACCGAGCCCAAAACGAGCTCGGCAGGCCGACCGCCGCGCATGGCTTCCCCTCGAACTCGACTCTGCCCGCCAAAGTGCGGCGATCAGGGTAAATGTCAGGTTACCGCCTGCCGCTATTCGCCGGTTGGGCCCGCCGTGAGAACGGGAAAACAGAGGTGCCAGGATCGAGCGGACCCTATAATTTGACCTCCATGGCGGGCAGGGCCTTAGCGATCATCATGGTGTTCTTGCTGGGCGGTTGCGCGACCGCGCCCCGTCCCATGCCGCCGCCCATCGAGCAGCAGGTCGCCCGCTTGAAAGAGCGGCTGTTCGTGCTTGTCGAGGAAGAGCGCCACCGGCTCAATGCAGGGGCAAAGCCGCTCGCGCTCGATCCCGAGCTGTCCGCTGCGGCGCAGGCTCATTCCGACGAGATGGCGAAAAAGCGGTCCTTCGACATCATGAATCCCGACGGCAACCTTGCCGTGAATACGCTCCTCCACGATCCGAAATTCCGTGGTTTCGTTGGCGAGAATTCGGCCGCGCAATATTTCACGCCCATGGCCGGCATCGACCCGGACGCTTATGCCCGCGGGTTTCTTGCGATCTGGCTCAACAGCCCCGACCACAAGAACAATCTTTCCTACAGCGCGTTCGACCGCACGGGAATCGGAGTCGCGGTGAACGGCAACGCGATCTATGCCGCCGAAGTCTTCGCCACCGACCTGGGTCTCCCCGAACCAGAATGAGAGCGTTCATGAGCGAACCGATTCGAAGCTACCGCGACTTCTGGCCCTATTATCTGAAGGAGCATTCCAACCCCGCGACCCGCTCGTGGCATATCGCGGCAACCGGAGTTGCGAGCATCATATTCCTGGTCGGGATTGCATCCGCCAACGTCGCTCTGGTCATCGCGGCCGTGGTCGTGGGCTACCTGCCCGCCTGGATGGCGCATGTTCTGATCGAGGGGAATCGTCCGGCCACCTTTCGCCATCCCTTGTGGTCGCTCGCTTCCGATTTTCGCATGGTTGGCTGCTGGCTGACCGGCGCTCTTGATCGAGAGCTGACGAAGGCGGGAGTTCCGCCTGACGGAGGGCGGCGGGCTTAGATCCGCTCCCCGCTGCAACCACCGTGATTTATTCGGTGGCTTTATTCTAGTTTCTTTACACCACATCTCGTCCCGGTTACCTTATGTTGGGGGTTCGCCGTTGCGAAAGGCGAGATGAAGCACGCTTTGCCTTGGAATGTGACCGGGATTCCGCCCGAGGCACGCGAGATGGCGCGCAGCGCGGCGATGCGCGAAGGGCTGTCGGTCGGCGACTGGCTGACCCGGCGCATCGTAGCGGAGACCGCGCGTCCTCCGGCGTCCCCCGGCGAAGCGCGCAACGACCCCGCACCGCCCCCCACTATTCACGAGCGGGACGCGGAGACCATTCACGACCGCGAAATTCTCGCCCGCCAGCTTGCCCATTCGGAGGAGCAGTCGGAATCCGCGTTCCGCCGCATCGACGAGGCTTTGCGCAATCTAGGCCGGCGCCTCGAGTCGACGGAACGGACGCAAAGCGAAGCTCAGCACGCGATGAGCGCGGCTGCCTCGGAGATCAATGCGGCGACACGCGATCAAGCCCAGGCATTCGCGCTGTTGACCGAGCGGATCGATCGCGTGGAACGCAACGCGGACACGGGTGCGCTCAGGGACGCGGTGCGCGGGCTCCATCAAGGGCTATCGCGGCTTGCGGAGCAGATTGCGCGCACGGCAATGGAATCAACCGGCCAGATCAGCACGCTGGCGGGAAACATCGAGATGCTCGCCGGGAAGATCGCGTCGGCGCGTGAAGACTCGGCGCGGTTGGAGCAAGTCGTCGCAGACCGCCTGAATGCGCTGAACGACCGGTTGAAGCAGGCCGAAGATCGAATCGCCGCCGGAACGAAACTCGACGAGAGTATCGCCAAGCTCGAAGCCGCAGCGAACGCAAAGCTCAAGGAGACTGTTGTCGAGATCGAGTCGCGCATCGCCGCAAGCACGAAGCTCGGGAGTGCGATCGCGGAGCTCGAGACGCGCATGGCGGCTGGCGACGCGTTCGAAGCGAGAATCACCCAGCTCGAATCGCGAGGTGTGGTGAGTGCGGTCGTCGAACAGACCGTGTCGGAATTGGGCTCCCGGCTCGATGCCGGCGCCACGCTGCAAGAGACCGTCGGCAAGCTCGAAGCGGAACTGGTAACGCTCGAAAGCCGTGTACACGACGCGCTCGGCCGCCATCTTGCTCCGATTGAACGCAATCTCGAGCGGATCGTAGCGCGTTTCGAGCAAACGGAGCAGCACAACGGCGAAACGATTCGCGATCTGACCCGGCGATTGGATTCCACGGAGACGAAAAACCGCGAGACTTGGGACGGCTTGAGATCGGCTCTGGAGGAGACCGCGAGGCGCGTCCAGACGATCGAGATCGCGCCCGCAACCGCAGCCGATGCAAAGCGCGAAGACGCTGTAGTTGCCGAAGCAGCTCCACCCGCGGTTTCGGTTTCAGAGACTGTCGCGTCTCCGAGCGCGAATGAGACCGATGCGAGCGAGCCCCAGGCGCAAGAGCCGGTTCGGCCCGCGCCTCCGCCAGCCGCGTCCAGGGCGCAGGATTACCTCGCACAGGCGCGGCGCGCGGCACGTGCGGCGGCGGAAACCGGCGCCGGTCGTGGGGCGGGATCGTATCTCGCCGCGCTTGGCATCGAGACGGACAACAGTCGCGAGCGAAAGAAAACGTTTCGCCTCTCGCAGCCCGCTACAATCGGCGTGTTGGTAGTGCTCGCGCTCGTTGCCGGCCTATTGACGACCCGCACATTGGGTACTCGAACGGTCGCTACCCTTCCGCTGAAGCAGGCGAACGCTCCCGCGCAGACGACGAAAAGCGCAACGCTCTCGGGCGCCGTTGCGCAACTGACGGCGCGGGCCAACGCCGGCGACAGCAGGGCGGCCCTGCTGCTCGGACTCACCTATGCCGATGGTAACGGCGTCACCGTAAACGAGACAGAGGCCTTCACTTGGCTCCGCAAGGCCGCGCTCGCGGGACAACCCGTGGCGCAGTACCGCCTCGGCACGCTTTATGAGAAAGGGCTCGGCATTGCTGTCGATCCCAAGCAAGCCTTCTTTTGGTATGTCCAAGCCGCGAAGCTCGGCAACCGCAAAGCGATGCACAATCTGGCGGTGGCTTATGCCAACGGCATCGGCACCGAGAAGAACTTTGCCGAGGCAGCGCGCTGGTTCAAAAGCGCGGCAGAGCTCGGTCTGACCGACTCGCAGTTCAACCTCGCGGTGCTATTCGAGCGCGGGTTGGGTGTGCAGACCTCGCTGGCACAGGCGTACAAATGGTACGCGGTCGCAGCAGCCGCGGGTGATCCCGAATCCAAGACGCGCCTAGAGGCGCTTTTTACGCAGCTCAAGCCTGCCGACAGGGACGCGGGCGATAGAGCGGCAACAGCATTCAAGCCAACGCCCATGGACCGCGACGCCAATGAGGCGCCCGAACCCAGTCCCAGATGAGGGATGTTAAGGATCGGAAAGTATGTTCTGATCCTTGAGCTTTCGACCCAGATCATCTGAACCATGGAAGTCTACCTTCCCGTCGCCGAGCTTTCCGTCAACTGGGCCATGATCCTTGGCATGGGTGCGGCCGTCGGGTTCCTGTCGGGTATGTTCGGGGTTGGCGGCGGATTTCTCATGACGCCGCTTCTTGTGTTTTACGGGATACCGCCCGGCATAGCCGTTGCTACCCAGGCAAGCCACATCACGGCTTCATCGCTTTCCGGCGCCTTGGCGCAATGGCGACGCCAGGGGCTCGACGCCAAAATGGGTTTGATGCTGCTCATTGGCGGCATCGCGGGTTCCGCGGGCGGGGTCTATATCTTTCGCCTGCTGCAGCAATCCGGCCAGATCGAGCTCGTGGTGACGGCGAGCTACGTTGTCCTCTTGGGCAGCATCGGCGGATTGATGCTGACCGAAAGCATCCGCACGATCCGAATTGCACGCGCAGGCACAGCGCCCGCGCCCATCAAGACGGGTCAGCACAGCTGGATTCACGGGCTGCCGCTGAAAATGCGCTTCCGGCGGTCGAAGCTGTACATCAGCGTCATTCCCCCACTGATTCTGGGCGCGCTCGTCGGTGTCCTGACTGCGATCATGGGCGTGGGCGGCGGCTTCATCCTGGTGCCGGCAATGATCTATCTCTTGCGAATGCCCACGAACGTCGTGGTCGGGACTTCGCAGTTCCAGATTCTGTTCGTGACCGCTGCAACCACGCTTCTGCACGCGGCGAGCGACCAGACCGTGGACATTGTACTGGCATTCCTGCTCGTCGTCGGCGGTGTCGTCGGCGTTCAATTCGGAGTGCGGGTCGGCTCCCAGCTTCGCGGCGAACAATTGCGCGCCCTGTTGGCGGTACTCGTTGTCGGCGTGGCGCTGCGCCTGTTCGCCGGTCTCGTGACGACTCCCGAGGACATCTACTCGATCGTGGCGGGGACTCCATGACACGGGGATGGGCGTTCATCGCGATATTGTTTTCGGCGTGCCTTGCAGCATGGCCGGCGCGATCGGACGACCTCGTCTCGGGACTCTCCACCGATCTTATCCAGATCACGTCGAATTTCACCGGGACCGAGATCGTGCTGTTCGGTGCGATCGAGCCGACGGAGGATACGGGGCCGGCGAAAGATCAGGACTTGGTCGTCGTCATTCGCGGACCCGACATCGATATGACCGTCAGGCGCAAGGCTCGCGTTTTCGGCGTCTGGGTCAATCGCGAGCAGATCGATTTCGTGGGGATGCCGGGCTATTACTTCCTGGCGAGCACGCGACCGATCGACGACGTCGCCTCGCTTTCGACGCTCCAGCGCTTTCACCTGGGTACGGCGAATCTCGAACCGACGGTTCGCGGCAAGGTCGATCCCAACGAGGCCAATGCGTTTCGCGCGGCCGCAATCCGCGACCGCAAGCGCGAGCACCTCTATTGGGAAAGTCCGACCGGAATCGAGTTCTTGAGCCGCACCCTCTTCCGCGCCCGCATCCCGGTGCCCGCCTCGGTCCCGCCGGGCCAGTATCGCGCGGAAGTCTATCTCTTTCGCGGCGGAACCGTGGTAAGCGCGCAGTCTTCGCCGCTGTTCATCGACAAGAGCGGTTTCGAGCGCCGCGTCTACAATTATGCGTATGACGCTTCTTTCGCGTACGGCTCGGCGGCGGTCGCGATGGCCTTTGCATTCGGCTGGCTGGCGTTCCTGGTCTTCCGCCAACGAGTCTGAGGCTCAGCCGGTAAAAGCCTGTATCCCCGTTTGAGCGCGGCCGAGCACCAGCGCATGGATGTCATGCGTACCCTCGTAGGTGTTCACCGACTCGAGATTGAGCATGTGCCGGATGACGCCATACTCATCGGAAACGCCGTTGCCGCCATGCATGTCGCGGGCGACGCGCGCGATGTCGAGCGCCTTGCCGCAATTGTTGCGCTTCATGAGCGAGATCGCTTCCGGCGCAGCTTTCCCCTCTTCCATCAAACGGCCAAGCCTGAGCGCGCCCGAAAGACCGAGCGTGATCTCGGTCTGCATGTCGGCGAGCTTTTTCTGGATAAGCTGGTTTGCGGCGAGCGGCCGGCCGAACTGTGTGCGATCGAGCACATAGCGCCGCGCCGCATGCCAGCAGAATTCCGCGGCGCCCATCGCGCCCCAGACGATTCCATAGCGGGCCTTGTTGAGGCAGCCGAAGGGGCCGGCAAGTCCTTTCGCCAGCGGCAGCAGGTTCGCTTCCGGGATGAAACAGTCCTGGAGCACGATCTCGCCCGTAGGCGAAGCCCGGAGCGAAAATTTCCCTTCGATTTTCGGCGTGGAAAAACCTTTCGCGCCGCGCTCCACCAGAAAGCCCCTGATGCGGTCGTCTTCGCCCTTGGCCCAGACGACGGCAATGTCCGCATAGGGTGCATTGCTGATCCAGGTCTTGGTGCCCGATAGGCGGAACCCGCCCGGTGCCGCGACCGCGCGTGTCTTCATCGAAGCGGGATCGGAGCCATGATCGGGTTCGGTCAAGCCGAAGCAGCCGATCAGCTCGCCCTTCGCCAGCTTGGGCAGATATTTGCGCCTCTGCTCGGCCGTTCCGTAGGCGTGGATCGGGTGCATCACGAGCGCGCTCTGCACGCTCATCATCGAGCGGTAGCCCGAGTCGATGCGCTCCACCTCGCGGGCAATCAAGCCATAGGCGACGTGGCTCAATCCCGCACCGCCCTCCGCCTCGGGAAGCGTGGCACCGAGAAAACCCATCTCGCCCATGCCCGCGATGATGCCGCGATCGGACCGCTCGTGCCGGAAGTCCTCCCGAACGCGCGGGGCGAGCCGCTCCTCGCAAAAGCGCCGCGCCGAGTCGCGAACCATGCGCTCCTCTTCCGAGAGCTCTTGCTCAAGGTGAAGCGGGTCCGCCCAGTCGAAATTCGAGTCAGCCATGCAAAATTCTAACCGTTTTCGTGTTTAGCCGCCGAGGAACTCGAGAACCGCTTCCTTAAAGGCCTTGTCGCCTACGGTCGAGTGATGATTGCGCCGCGGTACAACGAGCGCTTTGCCGTTCGGGAAAGCCTGGGCGAGAGGCTCGGGCGAGCCCGTAAAATTGTCTTCCGAGCCGCAGGCCACGAGCACGGGCCGGGTGAGGCCGCCAAGCTCGTCAGCGGAGAAAATATACCGCGGGCGGCGGATGCATGCCGCCATCGCGATGAGATCGTTGCCGGCGCGTTCGCAGAAGGTGCGGAATTCCCGTGCCATCGGATCCGTAATCCGGGAGGGATCTTTGGTGAGCAAAGCCTCGGCGATCTTTTCGGTCGCCTCCTTGCTGAAACGGAAGTAATTCGCGCCGAGCCCACCTAAGACGGCGCGGCGAATCCGTCCTGGAGCGTCATGCATCAGACGGATGGCGAGCTGCGCTCCCATCGAATAACCCATGAGGTCGATGGAACCGATGCCGAGCTCGACCAGAACGGCCACGATATCCGCGGTCATCCGACCTTCGTCGTAGTCCTCCGGGTTGTGAGGTTTTTGGCTCTCGCCATGGCCGCGGCAGTCGATGGCGACAAGCCGATGGCCGGCGCGGGGTAGCGTCTGATACCAATTGGTGTTCCGCCAAGTAATCACCCGATTGGCCCCGAAGCCGTGGATGAGCACAACGGGCGGAGCGTGGCCTGCGTCGAGCGTCGACGGGTCGTCAGGCTTGGCTTCGACGACATCGTAGGCGATATCGATGCCGTCAGCGGCGGTAACATAGGACGTCATGGCGCGTAACTCGCGCGTTTGCGGCGTCAAAGCAAGGTTGGACGCCGCACGAGAGAGAGGAAACGTGAATCCCTGGCTTTTGGTCGGCGCTGTTAACGGATTTCTCGCGGTCGCCGCCGGTGCGTTTGCCGCACACGGCCTCGAAGGCCGTATCGATGCTCGCTCACTCGAGATTTTCTCGACCGGTGCGCACTATCACGCCATCCACGCGTTGGCCATTGTGGCAACGAGTTTTCTCGCCCGTGCATCGGGCAGGGCCGCGCTCTCGGCCTGGTTCTTCAGCGCCGGCATCCTGCTTTTCTCGGGCTCCCTCTACTTCATGGCGCTGACCGGCTCGCGCGCCCTGGTTCTCGCGACGCCTGTGGGCGGCGTCTGCCTCCTCATTGGCTGGGCGGCGCTCGCGTTCGCGTCGCTCAAGCAAGCGCCATAGCCCTTCAACGACCGCATGGACTCTGCAATTCTGGCCTCATGACCGTTGGAAATCAGATCGAGCGATTCTCCTACGCCACGGAAGATGATCCGGCGCTGAAGCGGATGCTCATCCGCGCGATCGAGACAATGACCGGTCAGCCCTATCTGAAGCAGCTCTACGAAGAACACAGGGTCAATCCCGTTCCGGGAGAGAATTTCTGGGCGGCGGCGGTGCGGAGCCTCGAACTCAAGATTGTCTACAATCACGATGCACTCCTCCGTCTGCCGCGCACTGGCTCGCTGGTGATCGTCGCCAATCATCCCTTCGGCGTGCTCGACGGAGTGGTGATCTCTTATCTGACCTCCCAGGTGCGGGACGATTTCCGTGTGCTGACCAACAGCGTGCTCTACCAGGCCGACGAGATCCGGCCCTATCTCCTGCCCATCGATTTTGCCGAGACGAAGGAAGCGGTCGGAACGAACTTGCAGACACGCGCCGATGCCAAGGCGCATCTGATGGCAGGCGGCTGCCTGGTGATTTTCCCCGCCGGCGGCGCTTCCACGGCGCCTAAACCATGGAGCCGGCGCGCCGTCGATGCGGAGTGGAAGAATTTCACCTTGCGGCTGATCGTGGGAGCCAAAACACCGGTCGTGCCCGTCTACTTCGCGGGTCAGAACAGCCGTCTGTTCCAGATCGCCAGCCACATCAGCATGACGCTGCGGCTGTCGCTGTTCTTCAAAGAAGTCTATGACAAGATCGGCAGCGAGATTCACGTCCGTATCGGCGACGTGATCCCCTACGAGAAGCTCGAAAAGATCGACCGGAAACGTCTGATGGAGCATTTGCGGGGCCTTACATACGCGCTTGGCGCCGGGATGCCGCAGATCAAGGTCCGCGGGCGCCGGCCGAGCCGGCGCTCGAAACCCGGGAAATCGCGATGACATCGCGCGTGCGCGTCGGTCTCTTCGTCACCTGTCTCGTCGACATGTTCCGGCCGCAGGTTGGCTTTGCGGCGGTCAAACTCCTGGAACAGTCAGGCTGCGATGTCGAGGTACCAACGCAGACCTGCTGCGGACAGCCGGCCTACAATGCCGGCGACGCGAAAGATGCCGCGGCGCTCGCACGGAACGTGATCGTCGCGTTCGAGGGCTTTGATTTCGTCGTTGTCCCATCAGGCTCCTGCTCGGGTATGGTTCGCGTGCATTATCCCCGGCTGCTGGAGGACGACGCGCAATGGGCGGAGCGGGCGCAAAAGCTGGCCGCCAAGACGCATGAACTGTTTTCGTTTCTGGTGAACGTGCGTGGAATGACGTCGGTGGACGCGGAGTGTCGCGCCGTAGCCGCCTATCACGATTCCTGCTCCTCACTGCGCGAGATGAACGTTTCCTCCGAGCCTAGGACGCTGCTTTCCTCCGTACGCGGGCTGACCCTGCGTGAGCTTCAAGAACCGCAGACCTGTTGTGGCTTCGGCGGATTCTTCTCGGTCAAATACCCCGAGATCTCCGGCCGCATGGCGGATGACAAGCTCGGCGACGCCAAAGCGCAAGAGGCGGCCATGATCCTCGGCGGCGATCTCGGCTGTCTTCTGCACCTCGCGGGCCGCTTGAGACGGCGAGGCGATGGGACGTCCGTGCGCCACGCGGCCGAGCTTCTCGCCAATATGAGCGCCGAGCCCGCTATCGGCGAAACCGCGTGAGCGTCAGCGAGAGGGGCTTTCCCGAGGACGCGCGCGCGGCATTACGCAATCCGCGGCTGCAGAGCGCGCTTGGTCACTTGAAAGAAGGCTTCCAGGTGCGGCGTGCAAACGCTTTCGCCGCCCTCCCCGATCCGGAAGCTTTGCGCGAAGCCGGAAGCGCTATTCGCGAAGCAGCGCTGTCGCGTCTGGACGAGCTTCTGATTCAGTTCGAAGCCAAGGTTCAGATGGCAGGCGGAACGGTGCATTGGGCCCGCGACGCCGCCGAGGCGCGCGCAATCGTGACGAAAATCCTCTTCGAACGCGGCGCGCGGGCCGTCACCAAAGGCAAGTCCATGGTGACGGAAGAGATCGAGCTCAATGCGCATCTGAAGGCGCACGGAATTCATCCGGTCGAGACGGACCTCGGCGAGTACATCATTCAGCTCCGCGACGAGAAGCCGAGCCACATTGTCGCTCCGGCCTTTCACTTGAAGCGTGATGACGTTGAGACGACGTTCCGCAAGACGCATGACACGCTCGATCCCAATCGCGAGCTCGATACGCGGCCGGCGCTGGTCGCGGAGGCGCGAACCATCATGCGGCGCAATTTCGAGGCGGCCGATGCGGGGATCACGGGCGCCAATTTCCTCGTTGCCGAGACGGGAACGGCGATCATCGTCACCAACGAAGGGAACGGCGATCTCACGCGGCTGCTGCCGCGCACCCATATCGTCGTGACGGGCATCGAGAAAGTCGTGCCGACGCTCGAGGATGCCGCAATCCTGCTTCGCCTGTTGACTCGGTCCGCTACCGGACAGGAGATCACCTCTTACGTCAGCTTCATGAGCGGGCCGAAGCGCGAGGGCGACGCCGACGGCCCCGAAGCCTTTCACGTCGTACTGCTCGACAACGGCCGAAGCACGCTGCTGATGAGTCCCGCGCGTGAAGTCTTGCGCTGCATCCGCTGCGGCGCTTGCCTCAATCACTGCCCGGTCTACGGCGCGGTTGGCGGTCACGCTTATGGCGCCGTCTATCCGGGCCCATTGGGAGCCGCGCTCGATCCCGGCTTGGATGGCATCGAGGTCCGGTACCATTTGCCGAATGCCTCGAGCTTCTGCGGCCGCTGCGATTCGGTGTGCCCGGTGAAAATCCCGCTCACCAGGATCATGCGGCACTGGCGGAACGAGGCCTTCGCGCGAGGGATCCCGAGTTCAAGCTTTGGAGCCGGTCTGAAAATATGGGCCGCTGTCGCGCGGCGGCCCGTGCTTTATCGATTGATGGCGATGTTCGCTGCACGCACCTTGCGCGGATTAGCGGGAAAAAAGGGAAGCATCGCGTCCTTTCCCGTGCTCCGCGGCTGGTTTGTCGTTCGCAATCTGCCCACGCCCGCGCGGTGGAGCTTTCACGCACAATGGCGAAAACGGCAGGCCAAGCGATGAGCGCACGCGATCTCATCCTCGAACGGGTTCGCAAGGGACGCGGTAAGGCAGTGCCTCCGTTACAGTATGCGCACGCGGTCTGGACGAACGATCTTTCGGCGCTTTTCATCGAAAAGGCCAAAGCGAGCATTGCGCGGGTGACCGAGATCGGATCGCCTGAGGACGCGCCATCCGCAATCTGGGCGATCGTCTCGGCCTCTCAAAAGGCGGGCCGCCTCCATATCCCCGCTGATTCGGGTTTGCGTCAGCTTCCGTGGCACCGGGCACCCGGGCTGAACCTTTCAGCCGCTCCACCTTCTGGCGATGACGCCTCGTTTTCGGCGGCTGATTACGGGATCGCGGAAACGGGCACGCTCGCTTTCCTGTCGGGTCCGCGCACGCCGTCCTCGTGGCATTTTCTGCCTGGACACGAAATCGTTCTCCTTCGCCGGGCCGTGATCGTCCCCCGCATCGAAGATCTCATTGCGCTCGTAAAGCGCGGGACGATGCCGGCGACGATGAATCTCGTTACCGGCCCTTCGCGCACGGCCGATGTCGAGCAGACGATCGAGCTCGGTGCCCATGGGCCACGCGAGGTCCACATTTTGCTGGCGGATTGATGCCCCTTCTCGCGTCGCCTAATTGTTAAGAAATCCTTTCCAAGGTCCGCTCCGAAACCCAACATTAAGGGTGGGCTCTCTATCTTTGCGCGCAAAAGAGCCAAGTTCGATTTTTCGTCTACCGAAGTGAGGCGACCCGATGCGCGCACGACAGTCCCTGTGGACTGCGCAACAAGGCTGGACCGGCCAATCCGACGGACCGGCCGATCTGCTGCTCGCCTTTGGCGGCACCAGTGCAGTCACGGACCAGAAATTGTGGGACGAGCTTGCGCTGCGGCATCCCGGCGCGATCGTGCTCGGCTGCAGCACCGGCGGCGAAATCCATGGAGCCGACGTTCTCGACGAGAGTCTCTCGATCACGACGCTCGGGTTCGATCGCACGCGTCTCAATTCGGCCGAGGCATCGGTCGAGAATGCGGCGGGGTCGTATAAGGCTGGACGCGCGATCGGAAAGAACCTCACTGCGTCCGATCTGAAAGCAATCTTCCTGCTCTCCGATGGCACCAAAGTGAACGGCAGCGAGCTCGTCCGCGGCATCCGGTCCTGCACCGGCAATCAGGTCGTCATCACCGGCGGCCTTGCCGGCGATGGCGCGCGATTCGGTACGACCTATGTCGGCCTGAACAGCCATCCCGCCCCTGGCCGCGTTGCGGCCGTGGGCTTTTACGGCGACGCAATCGAAGTCGGACATGGCAGCGCCGGCGGCTGGGACGTGTTCGGACCGGAACGGCGCATCACCCGCTCCAAGGGGAATGTCCTCTACGAGCTCGACGGCAAACCCGCGCTCGACCTCTACAAGCATTATCTTGGCGATGCCGCGAAAGGTCTTCCGGGCAGCGCCCTTCTCTTTCCGCTGAAGGTTTTTCCCCCGGAGCGCCGCGAGGAAGCATTGACGCGCACGATCGTGGCCGTGGATGAGACTCAACACGCAATGACCTTTGCCGGCGACATGCCGGAAGGATTCTCCGCTCAGCTGATGCGCGGGAATTTCGATCGTCTGGTCGAGGGCGCGGCCGACGCTGCACATCAGGCCGCGCTCTCTCAATCCGGAGAACGGGTTGCCGTGCTCGTCAGCTGCATCGGGCGCAAATTACTGCTCGGCCAGCGCATCTGCGAAGAGGTCGAAGCCGTCCAAGACGTTTTCGGCACGCAGACGGCACTCACCGGTTTCTACTCCTATGGCGAGGTTTCACCGCACGCCGCAACGCATTGCGCCGAACTGCACAACCAGACGATGACCATTACGGTTTTCGGCGAGAGCGCCGGTGCATAAGCTTCTTGCCCGCCAGTTGCGGGCTGCTTTCCGCAAGGATGCCGGAGGCGTTGACGTTGACGCGCTGATCGCGATTCTCGATCAGACGTACGACGAGTTCGATCGCGAGCGGCGGCTCAATGATCGCGCCGCGACGCTAATGGAGGACGAGCTCAAGGCCGCCAACATGCAGGCGCAACGCGAGCACAGCGCCGTGCTCGCCGCGATCCTCGACAATGCGTCCGACGGAATGATCGTCGTGGGCGACGGCGGCGTGATCGAGACTGCTAACGGCGCGGCTGAAAAGCAATTCGCCGCTCCGTCGGGAGGCCTTGCCCGGCAATGGATCGGAAAATTGCTGGGCCAAGTGGCGCACGACATCGCCAGCCGCGAGACGCCTTCAGAACGCGCCCAGGAGGCCTCCGGAACCGCCCTCAACGGGAGAATTTTCCCCGTCGAATTTTCGGTCGCGGCCTTGGGCATGTCGGGCGGTCTGCGGCAGCTTTGGATCGTGCGCGACATCTCAGAGCGCGTACGAACGCAGCGCGAGATCATGGAAAGCCGGCTGCGGTTTCAAGATTTCGCCGAGGCTTCGTCGGATTGTTTCTGGGAAATGGACGACAGTCTGAAGAAAGTCATCGTCAGCTCCTCGCTTGAAACCAACCTGCCGGCGCAAGTCGCGTCTGTTCTGACCCTCGATGCCGACGGGAATCCGCCGGACAAGATCTCGGAGCATGCGTGGAAAGAACTCCGCGGCCACTTGGTGAGTCGCGAGCGCTTTTGGCTGCGGCTCGATCTCAAAATGGGCACCGGCGACTCGCTCTGGCTTTCGATCAGCGGGAAGCCCGTCTTTGACCTCGAGGGACACTTCCGCGGCTATCGTGGAACGGGGCGCGATATCACTCACGAGGTCAGCGCGCGCGAAGCCGCTCAAATCGCGGAACGGCGGCTGATCGAGGCAATGGATGCGGCGCCAAGCGCGGTCGCCTTGCTGGAC
>WNFL01438890.1_pt2 | contig 14461 bp, 9 predicted proteins | sample 5400361 | NCBI WGS metagenome assembly WNFL01 (sample SAMN13153351, study PRJNA577476) | soil metagenome | isolation source: 40 cm soil on Douglas fir-dominated hillslope | place: USA:California | collected 2013-09-17
GATTGCGATGGCGAAGCTCTGGCCGCCGCAGTGGAGTCCCGGCCATTTCTCGTGAAACCGAACGAGCACGAACTCGCGCAATGGCGCGGCAAACCATTGCGTTCCGAAGCAGCCATCGTGCAGGCCGCGCGGGGACTGTCCAGCATAACGCGAGGCTGGGTCCTCGTTTCCCGGGGCGCGCGGCGCAGCCTTTTGCTGCACCAACCCCAGGGCGCACAATTCTTCGCTCAACCACCGCGTGTGACGCCGTTGAATACGGTTGGGGCCGGCGACGCGCTATTGGCGGCCGTCGCGTGGCAAATCGATCTGGGCGCTCCTCCGGCGGAATGGCTGCGCTGGGGCGTCGCCGCCGGCACCGCAGCCACCCAATGCGCTGCGGGCGACCTGCCGGCAAGAGGTTTGATGTCCCGTATCCTGCGATAGGTAAGATGAGCGATAGGAGAGGAGCGCGGCGTTCAGGCCTTGTCATTACCCACTTCGTTACGCGACCTGGATAAGTTCTGCTGTTCAGAACTTTTCTAAGAACCCCGTAGGGGTGGCCTGTTTATAGAACCCAAGGGATCTGACCACCTTTTCTTTTTGTTTTTCAGCGGCGCGGCGCCCGGTTTGGATTGGATGCGCGAGAAAAAATTACGCCGGTTGGCACCTTGGGCATTGAGTTCAAGCCGCGCCGCTGAAAAACAAAAAGAAAAGTCAGTAGTGCGTTCCTTGCTATAAACAGGCCACCCCTACGGGGTTTATGAAGTGAGCCAAACTTGACCGCAAGTTGACCGCGAAAAACAAGCGCAAATCCCAGACCGACAACTGCTTACAGTGGGGTGCTCAGTCCAAACTTGACCGTTCCCCCTATAGTAGGGGGCTGTGTGTGCCGCGTCTTGGTCGTTCGCCCTATAGTAGAGCGCGGCCCGTGTCCATCAGAGGCAAACTCCCGTAGAGCCTTATCAAGGTAAATCAAGGTGAATCACGAGAAATCAAGGGGGAGGAACTCCGTTCCGCTTTGCTTCCCGCAAAATTTTCGGTAGAGTTACCGATTGGTTAATTGGCGAAATTCGACTCCGTGAGCAAAGAATTTATCAGGATCGGCGGCGCGCGTGAGCATAATCTCAAGAACCTCACGCTGAATATCCCGCGCGACAAGCTGGTGGTGGTCACCGGCTTGAGCGGTTCGGGCAAGTCTTCGCTCGCCTTTGACACGATCTACGCCGAGGGACAGCGCAAATACGTTGAGTCGCTCTCGGCTTATGCCCGGCAATTCCTGGACCAGATGCAAAAGCCGGACGTGGATTTCATCGAGGGCCTTTCGCCGGCCATCGCCATCGAACAGCGCAGCTCCGGTTCCAGCCCGCGCTCGATCATTGCGACCACGACCGAAATTTATGATTACCTGCGGCTGCTCTACGCTCACGTTGGCCAGCCTTACTGCCCCGAGACCGGTGTGCCGATCGTCAGACAAACCACCAGCGATATCGTGGACACGATCCTTGCACTACCGCCCCGCACTCGGGTCATGGTGCTCGCCCCGGTTGTTCGCGATCAAAAAGGTGAGTTTCGCGACGTGGTCGAGCGATTGTCCCGCGAGGGCTTCGTCCGCGCGCGCATTGATGCCGAACTGGTCGAGCTTTCCAACGGCGTCCGCGTCAAACTGGATCCAAAAGAGAAACACACCATCGAAGCGGTCGTGGACCGGCTCGTGATCGATGACAAAATCCGCGTCCGGCTCAGCGATTCGGTCGAGACGGCCCTGAGATGGGGAGGGGGAGTTTTGCTGACGCTGCATCAGAAGCCAGATAACGAGTCCAAAGTCCAAAGTCCAAAGTCCAAAGTCGGGGAAGAGAAAGAGGCCGCGACAGCCGACAGCCGACACCAGACACCTTCCACCATTTGGGATGAAACCCTTCATTCCAATCGCAACCTGAGTCCCGCCACCGGGAAAAGTTACGAGCCGCTGACGCCGAAGCATTTTTCCTTCAATTCGCCCTCGGGCGCGTGCCCGGTTTGCCATGGGTTGGGTCAGAAGATGGTTTTTGATGAAGGCTTGGTGGTTCCGGACCCGGAGAAATCGCTTGAACAGGGCGCTATTCTGCCCTGGCGGCGCGGCGGCAAGCGAATGGTGGTTTATTACAAAGGCCTCTTGCGCGGCATCGCGAGTCATTACGAGCAAAGCATGGAAGCTCCTTATAAAGATCTGCCGGCGGACTTCAAAAATGTTCTCCTGCGGGGCTCGGGTGAAACTGAGATTGGGTTCACCTTCTATCGAGCTGGCAAGATAAGCAAAGTGTCCCGCCCCTTTGAAGGAGTGATTCCCAATCTCGAACGACTTTATCAGGAGAGCGAAAGTGAGTTCACCCGGAACCGGCTGAAAGCCTTCATGAGCCCGCAGTTCTGCGATGCGTGCAATGGCCAAAGACTCAAACCGGAAATCCTGGCAGTCAGGCTGGGCAATGTGGACGCACAACAGGAATTCGGCGGCCAATTTCCCCTCACCCCGGCCCTCTCCCCTGGGGAGAGGGAGAAGCATCGTCAGCGCGACGGTGAATCTGGAGCGCTTGAGAGTTCGGCTGGAATCGGTGCAGGCGTAATTCTCCCCAAGGGAGAGGGCCGGGGTGAGGGGGAACTGGCCCGACAGCCAGCACATGTGAGCCTTCCCGGCCTTTCGATCATGGACCTCTGCTCCCTGTCGGTCGATCGCGCGGAGGAGTTCTTTGCGAATCTGAAGCTGGCAGAATTCCAGGAGAAAATTGCGCATGAGCTGATCAAAGAAATCCGCGCGCGACTCGGGTTCCTCAAGAACGTTGGCCTGGGCTATCTGACGCTCAATCGTGAGAGCGGCACCTTGAGCGGCGGGGAAGCGCAGCGTATCCGGCTGGCAACGCAGATCGGCGCCGGTTTGGTTGGCGTGCTTTATATCCTCGATGAGCCGAGCATCGGCTTGCACCAGCGCGACAACGACCGGCTCCTGCGCACGCTTCAGGGCTTGCGCGATCTGGGCAACTCGGTGCTGGTGGTTGAGCACGATGCCGACACTATCCGCCACGCGGATTACATTCTCGACCTGGGTCCGGGCGCGGGTGTGCGCGGGGGCGAACTCGTCGCCGCCGGCACCCTGGCCGAAGTGCTGACCAATCCCCATTCGCTCACGGCCAAATACTTGAGTGGCGAGCTCGCGATCCCCGTTCCGCGCCAGCGCGTCAAGCCCTCGCCAGATCGCGGCTGGGTGGAAGTGCTCGGCGCGCGCGAGAATAATTTGAAGAACATCGATGCCCGGTTTCCGCTGGGCACTCTTACCTGCGTCACCGGTGTAAGCGGTTCCGGCAAGAGCACGCTGGTGGACGATATTTTGCGCCGCGCTCTGATGCGAAAGTTTTTTGGCTCCAAAGAACGTCCTGGGGTTCATCGCGCGCTCAAGGGATTTGAGCTTCTCGATAAGGTCATCGTCATTGACCAGACCCCGATTGGCCGCACGCCGCGCAGCAATCCGGCGACTTACACCGGCATGTTCAATCACATTCGTGATCTGTTCGCGCGCCTGCCCGCCGCGAAAATCCGCGGCTACGAGCCGGGCCGGTTCAGTTTCAACGTCAAAGGCGGTCGTTGTGAAAAATGCCAGGGGGATGGCCTCATTAAGATCGAGATGCACTTTTTGCCGCCGGTTTATGTCACCTGCGAAGCATGCAATGGCCGCCGTTACAATCGCGAGACCTTGGAAATAAACTACAAAGGCCAGAACATCGCGGACGTGCTGGATATGACTGTCGATGAGGCCGTCACATTTTTCCGGGCGGTGCCGCAGATTTACGAGCCGTTACTCACGCTGGCGGAAGTCGGACTCGGCTACATTCGGCTCGGACAGTCGGGCACAACGCTCAGCGGCGGCGAGGCGCAGCGAGTAAAACTGGCGACCGAGCTGAGCCGCCGGGCCACGGGCCGAACGCTGTACGTTTTGGACGAGCCAACCACGGGCCTCCACTTCCATGATGTCGCCAAACTGCTCGAAGTCCTTTTTAAGTTGCGGGCGTCCGGCAACACGCTGGTGGTCATCGAGCACAATCTCGACGTGATCAAAACGGCCGATTGGGTCATTGATATGGGACCCGAAGGCGGGGAGGGCGGGGGCAGGATTGTCGCCGAGGGCACTCCCGAAACAGTGGCGCGTTGCAAGGAGAGTTATACCGGACAGTACTTGAGCCGCATCCTTTAGGCGCGGCCTTCACCGCGGAAAGGACTGGCCCTTGGGGACCCGCGAGGTTTCAGGGGCTTTGCTCATCCAGAGCCAATAGCCGTTGATGGCCTGGCTCATTTCGACGAAGCGCTCGAAATCAATGGGCTTCACTAAAAACGAGTTGGCGCCGAGGTGATAAGCCTCATTGACGTCGCGCATTTGATCCGAGGAGGTCAACACTACGACGCGCATAGCCTGCAAGCCAGGCTGCTGACGCATCCATTTGAGGACATCAAATCCATCGGTGCCCGGCATTTTTAAGTCGAGCAACAACAACTCCGGCAGGGGGTATTCGGCGCGGTTCGAATATTTTCCTTCCCCTTTGAGATAGGCAATGGCCTCGGCGCCATTGCGGACGACATGCATGGGATTGAGGACCTTCGCCTTTTCGAAAGCCCGGCGCACAAGGATGACATCGTCCTCCCTGTCCTCGGCCAACAAGATAAGCGCTTGCTCAGGCATAAAAGTTTTTTAATGTGGCGAAAAGAGGAGCCAGTTGAATATGGGTTAAATAGCCCATCGCGAGCGGCGTGAAAAGCCGTCCTGCGCGGTGTGTGCCAAGAGGCGCGACAAAGGCGCGAAAAGGCGCGAAAAGCTGTTTCCGAAGGCGGTTATTTCCCGTAGCCTGCCTGAAATGGCATCCGGTGGCTGGCAAATATGAAAATAGCTTTGTTTGGGGTTTCGGCAATCAAGCTCGGCAAACACAATCTCAAAGATCCACGGTTCGACCAGGCGGACAAGCTGGTTGCGGCCGATAAGAAAACGTACGCGCAGGTGGACGTGATCGGCGAAGATCAATTGCTGGATGCCGATGCCATCCTCACTTTGCAGGAGAACAAAGCCGATCTGATTTTGAAGGATTTGGAGTTTGTCGAGACCCGGTTGGGCCGCGATCCGCAGCCAGCCGAGCGGACCGTGTTGGAAAAAATTAAATCGCTGCTTGAAAACGAACAGTTCATTTTAACGTCGGGGCTGGCTGTGCCTGAACTCGAGGTCGTGGCGGCACACAGTTTCTACACCAACAAACCGATAGCCGTTGGCGCGGCTGAGGAGCTCCAGAATCCTGATGCTCTGCTGCTGCGAGCCTTCGAACAGGGAGGCTACATTTGTTTTTTGACCGTCGGCGGCAAAGAAAATCGGGCCTGGCCGATTCGCAAGGGCATCACGGCCTGGGAGGCGGCCGGGACAATCCATTCGGATATGCAGAAGGGATTCATTCGGGCGGAAATCATCAGCTTCCCGAACTTTATCGAGGCGGGCGGCGAAACGCAGGCCAAGCGCGCAGGCAAGCAACGGCTGGAGCAGAAGCAGTACGTCGTCCAGGACTATGATCTGGTGAATTTCCGATTTAACAAATGAGTCTTTAGCCTATGTTGTTGCCGTGCCGGTTGATTTTAGTTTTGGGCTTGCTCCTCTTTGCCCAGCCGCGCCTGGGCGCGGCGCCTTCAGCGGAGAATCGGGCTTTTGAGGCGGCGGCCAGCGCATTTGGAGGCGCGTTTTATGATCGAGCGGAAGCTGAATTCGCTGATTTTACTCTAAAATTTCCTCAGTCAACGCGCCTGCCGGAAGCCATCTTGTTTCAGGCCAAGGCCCGGTTGGAGCAGACCAACTATACCGGGGCGATTCAGTTGCTTTCCTCGAGCCTGAGCTCGGCGGGAATTCAGGCGGACCAATATCGCTTCTGGGTGGCGGAAGCTTACTTGCGCAAAGGCGAGTACCGAACGGCGGCGGCGAGCTTCGCGAAACTTATCAAAGAATTTCCGGCTTCCCCACGACGGCTGGAGGCCGTCCTTGGTGAGGCGGCCGCGCGGTCGAAACTTTCGGAGTGGCCGGCGGTGGTCGAGTTGTTGAAGCAGCCGAACGGAGTTTTTCAAAGCGCAGCCCGGACGAATGCAGGGGACCAGTTGGTGCTGCGCGGTTATCTGGTGCTGAGCGAAGCGCAGTTGGCGCAAAAGGACTACGCCGCGGCGGAGGCTACGTTGCAGCCTTTGGGGAAGCTGCTCTTGAATCCAGCGCGCAATTGGGAACGGCAGTATTTGCTTTGCCGCATTCAACTCGAGGAAGGGCGGGTGGAACAAGCGCTGCTGAGCGCGAGCAACCTGGTGGCGCTCGCCAGCCAGGCTGGGCAGCGCAATTTGCAGGCCGAGAGCGCCGCCTTTCGCGCAGGTTTGCTGGAACGGCTTGGCCGGCCCGAGGAAGCCATTGCGGGTTATACCAATAACCTGGCGGAGGGATTTCCCCCGGAACGCCAACGGCAGGCTCTTTTAAGAATCACCGGGTTGCGCCTGGGTCAAAACAAAATCGCCGAAGCGGCCCAAATGCTGGAAAAGTTTTTGGCACAATATCCTGAAGCCGCCTCGGCCGACCTGGCCTGGCTTACCATCGGCGAGCTGCGTCTCCGCCAGCACACAGCCGGACTGGACGCCAATGGCATATCCAATGCGGTCATGAATGCACTGGCGGCGACTAACTACCTGCAGCAGGCGCTGAACGCTTTTGAGACCTTCGTCAGGAAATTTCCGAAGAGTCCGCTGTTTGGAAAGGGGCAATTGGATCTGGGCTGGTGTTTTTGGCTGTCGAATAAATTGCCGGAAAGTCAAAAAGCTTTTCAGATGGCGGTGGAGCGGTTGCCGGTTTCCCGTGATCAAGCGGTTGCGTATTTCAAGCTGGGAGACGTTCAATTTCGTCAAAGCGATTTCAAGGGGGCGATCACAAATTACAACGCGATCATCGAGAAGTTTGGTTCAATGGGTGAAGTGGAGACGGACCTGTTCGAGAGCGCGCTTTATCAAACGGTGCGGGCGGGCCTGGCGGCAGGTGAGCTTGCCCCAGCCACCAACGCGCTCGGAAAGATCCTGGCCTGGTATCCCGACGGTTTTCACGCTGACCGCGCAGTGCTTCTGACCGGGCAGGAAATTAGCCGCGCGGGCAATCCCGCGCTGGCGCGGGAAATTTTCTCAGAGTTTGTCAAAGCGGCGCCCACAGCGCCCCTGGCGCCTGAGGTCAAGCTGGCCATCGCTCGCACCTACGAGCAGGAAAAAGAATGGGGAAAGGCCATTGAGGAATATGAGAGCTGGGCGGCCGCTTACCCAAATCATGCCGCCAGGCCGCGGGCCGAGTATTCCCTCGGAATGGCAAACTTTCAAGCCGGGGATGAAACGAACGCCCTGAAAAGCTTCACGAATTTAGTCGCCTGGTTTCCCACCAATGAATTTGCTCCGCTGGCCCAATGGTGGATCGCCAATTATTATTTTGGGGTTGGCGACTCGCTCGGGTTGCAGAATGCGGAGGTGAATTACCAATTGCTCTACAAGAACTGGCCGTCCTCGGAACTCACTTATCAGGCGCAGATGGCGGCAGGCCGGGTGGCGCTGGCCCGCCAGGGGTGGGACAGTGCGATAGACTATTTCACAAAACTGTGGAATGACACCAATTGTCCGCCGGATCTCAGACCCCAGGCCTTCTTCGCCCTGGGCGACACTTATATGAGCCGTGATTCGACAAACAAACTGGCTGATTACGAGGTAGCCATCCGCGTCTTCACGACGATCTGCGATACCTATCCAACCAATGAGGTTGCTGTGCTGGCCTGGGGGGAGAGGGCCAACTGCCTTTTGCAGTGGGCGCAGTTCTCGCGCCAGTATGACCAGGCCACCAACGCATTCCGCCGGGTCATTGAATCCCCACGGGCAGATGCCAAAGCGCGCAGCATCGCTTACGTCGGACTGGGAGTCGTTTTCGAAAAGCTGGCCGACCCGCAAAAACCCCCGGAGGAACAGGCGGCGGCGCTGAAGCTCGCGCTCAACCATTACCTGGACGTTTTTTACGGAGGGATTTTGCGCGAGGATGAACAGCCAGATCTTTTTTGGACCAGGAAAGCCGGATTGGAAGCCGGCCGCGTAGCCGAGGTTCTGCAGCAATGGACGCAAGCGATGGGCGTTTATCAGCGGTTACAAAAGATGATGCCGCAATTGCAGGCTTCGCTCGAGAAGCGGATCCTGAGATGCCAGGAAAATCTTGACCGAGGCAAAAACTAAATTTTGAGTCCGCCAATTGACAGGTATGCATCCCGCTGCTAGGTTGGGGTGGAAATTGACATGAACGCAACTGCACCAGCCGAAACCGTCGTGGGCCTGACTGCCAGCGCCGCCGAAGAGGTGAAGTCGCTTCTCGGCAAGCCGGAGAACGCGGGCAAGACGCTGCGCGTTTACGTGGAGCAGGGCGGTTGCTCGGGCATGCAATATTCGATGGTCTTCGATGAGAGGCGGCCCGATGATTTAGCCAGCGACATTCACGGGGTGTCGGTCCTCGTTGACCCGTTCAGCGCTCAATACATCCGCGGCGCGGTGGTGGAGTTTAGCGACAGCCTGACCGGGGGCGGTTTCAAAATTTCCAATCCCAACGCCCGCCAGAGCTGCGGTTGCGGCAAATCCTTTACGGCTTAGGCAGTTGTAATCGCCTGGGCTGAACAACGCCCTTCCGTGCGATGCGGAAGGGCTTTTTTATTGAGAGCCTTCGGGCACGGTTTGATAGCCGCGAAGAAATTTTATCGATCGTTGTGAGCTGATCTCAATCATCATCATCCTTCGCACTCTTGTCCCGGACGAGGCCAAGCTTTTTTAGGCCCTTGCCGTGGCCGCCGACAAATTCCGAGGGATAACGGGCATCACCCTTGATCGAGTACCAGATGTAGCGATTAAAGGTGTCGTCGTTGATGCGGTCCGGTCTGCTGAAGTCCATCCTTTGAAGCTTTTTCGCCCAGATGCGTTGCCTGGGAGAGAGCGCAGTGGCGGCGATGGTCCCTTGCGCCAGGGGAACGTTGTTGGGCAAAGCGATGTAGGGAGTAAAATTAGGGACGCTGGTGAAGCACTCGAACATCAGCGGCGCCATGGCGTCCTGCTGGTTCATCGGGGGCAAGCGAAGGATTCGCTCCATCGTGTGCAGCATTCCTGCCTGATTGTAGAAAGTGCTGATGACCTGGCCGCGCCTCGTATAAGGGCTGATAACCAGGCACAGCGAGCGGTGGGCATCTACGTGGTCGTAACCGCTTTGGGGATCATCTTCGTTGACAAAAATGACGGTGTTGCTGCCAAAGCGGCTCCTGGTGACGGTTTCGACTACCTGGCCCAGGGCCAGGTCATTGTCGGCGACTTGCGCCTGGGGAGTGGGCGGTCCGCCGGTATGATCATTGGGCAAATAGAGGAGATGGAAAGCGGCCCAGACACCGTTGGATTCGGCGGAGTTAAGTTCTTTGATGAACCCGTCAGCCCGAACTACGTCCGGAATGTCCAGGTTCCAACCGGGCACGTTCGTGGAGCTATCGGGCCGGAGCGAAGCGACCCCGATATTTTGGATATAATGAATGGAGCCGGTGTGGTTGGTGAAGTCCTGATAAATTTGCAGCCAGGTGGCATTGGTAGGCGAGGGCGAAGCATAATCCATCTCGCCATAGTTTCGAAAGGTCAGGCCGTGCTGAAGAACGTTGTTCCAGATGAAGCCGCTGGAGGAATAGGTGAGCGGGTCATCACCAAACGTATAGCCGCGGCTGAAGCCACCGAAGGATTTCTCCAGGTGATCGGTGTTGTTAGCCTCGGTGGCCCAGGAATGGCCGTCGGCCGAGTTGACGCCGTTGCAATAATAGTTGTCGAGAAGAACATATTGCTGCGCCAGCGCATGATGGTTGGGAGAGACAAATTGGGGGTAGATGCACAAACCGGCGTTGCCGTTGGCCTGGGGAATATCCCCGAACACCTGGTCGTAGGTTTTGTTCTCTTTGATGATGTACAGCACGTGCTGGAACACTGAAGGCTCACCCATGCGCGCCGGCACAGGCACCGGCAGCTGGCCGCCCTGGGGCAACTCCTGTGTTTGCTTGATCTGCCGCATCCGCCCGTCCTCGTACACCTGGGCTGTGTACTTGCTTAAGGCCTCGGCGGAGGGGATGGGAATCTTGTTCGCGGTCCCCAGAAAGGCATAGATTTGCCAGTTGGTGGTGGCCGGCTGGCCGCTACGACTGCCGAGTCCTTTGACATTGGCCGTATAGACATAGTTGCTGTCCGCCACCACCGCACCAGGATACCAGTCCGTGGGGATAAAGCCCCGCAGGAGACTGTTCGTATGCTGGCCGTTGGGACATTCCACTGCCGCGATGGCATTGTTGCCCGCGGTGGCCACAAACAACGTTTTTCCATCCTTGCTCAGTGCCAGGCCATCAGCCGCGCTGCCATACGGAAAGGTCGGATCTGGCCGGATCAAAATGGTTTCTTTCACCGCCCGCGTTTGGGTGTCGAACACAGTGACCGTGTCGGAATTGGCATTGGCCACATAAAGAGTGTTGCCGTCCTGGCTCAACGCGAGATCGGATGGATGCAAGCCCGCGGCCAACTGGGCGGTTTCGAGGCCAGCCGTGAGATTGACAAAGGACACGACGCCGCTGGCGGCCACGCCCCGGCTATCCACCACGACCTGCGTGCCCGCGGAAGCTGCCGTCGGCTCCCCGGCCACAGGAAAACGACCGCCCCAGTCAGAGACGTAAGCGGTATTTCCGTCGGGCGAAAGAGCCACGTTCCAAGGTGCAATGCCGACGTTGATCTGCTGGCTGAGCGTTCCGGCGGCTAAGTCCACCACGGCCAACTGGTTGGTAATTGAGAGACAAACGTAAGCCTTGGACCCATCCGCAGAGATGGCCACTCCACATGGATACGAGCCGCCAGGCAAACTGATCGTCTGGAAAAAAGACAGCGTGCCGTTGGCGTTGACCAGCCAGTCGTACAATTCATTGCCCGCGCCGGTCACATAGACGTGCGAGCCGATTGAACTGACGGCGATGCCATGCATGGAAGCCCCGCTGCCGGGGTAGCTAAAGGTCTGGAGGATGGTCCAGGAACCGGCATCCACCACGAGCAAGTTGTTAATGTTCTTGATATAAACCGTCTTGCCATCAGGCGAAAGGACGAGGTCCACTGGCCGGCCGCTAAACTGGATTTGTTGGCCCGATGCGCGAATGAGTTGTTTGGAAGGCAGCGATTGCTCACCGCCAGGCAATTGGCCCACCTGGATGTCGGGCTCGAATGGGCGAACTCGATAAAAGGTCAAGTTCCCGCTTATCGGAACGGTCAGGCTGTGGTTGGTGGTGGGACTGCCGATGGCCTGCCATGCTGGATTGTTCAAATTTGATGGCCGAGCCATTCCAAGAAACACTCGTGACCTGGAGAACGGAATTTCCGGACGGAAGTTTGCCGGCGGTTGGACCGCCCAAAGCGGCGATGGCCGCGGGCGACATGGCGCCGTTGATAACCTGGATGCTGCTGACGAAGCCTGGCCGGGTAAATCCTCCGGCCTCGATCCCTGTGGTAAAAAGCAACCCTGCCGGCCCCAACGCATACCGTCCATCAACGCCTCCAGACAAGGACTGGCTCCCTACTTTTACGCCGTTCAGGAACTTGGTGAGTTGCTGACCGGCCGGCGCAGTCAGATCCACGGCAAACGCCATGCGATACCAGGTGTCGGGTGCCAGCAGCCCGTTGAATTGGCCATCGGCACCCAAGCCATTAGCGTCCGGCAGTGAGCCGCTGTTGCCGAGGTAAAATTCCGCATCATTTCCCGCGTGGTTGAACAGGTCCGTCTGGAATAACGCCCGCCACTCTCCGCTACTCGTCGTCGGATAATTCACGTCCATGATTAACGTATATTGGTTCACGAAATGTCCGCCGCCGTTGGGCCTGGCCCCGTGACGCATGTAGAAGCCTTGCGTTATGGCGTTGCTGCCGAAAGCCATCACGCGGGCGAGATGGCCATTGATATTCATGGACGGGAAGCTAGTTATGTTCGTGGTATCCCCGAGATACTCCAGATCTGATCCTACGGTCGCCCGCAGATCGCCACGATCAAAATCCCACTGGCCGGTGACGGCAAGTTCATAGACCGTGAGTACCGCGCCAGCACTGCCAGAGGCGCCGGACCCATTGCTCACGAGAACTGAATAGACACCCTGGCCGGCAGCGCTGATGGAGGGAATGACCAGCGTCGCGTTGGTCGCGCCGACGATAATGGTGCCGTTGAATTTCCATTGGTAGGTCAGCGATCCGGGCCCGGTGGCGGTCACTGTGAAGGTTGCTGCTGACCCGACAGCGAGGTTCATACTGCCTGGTTGGACCGTGATGAGCGGGAACTGTCCAGGCACAGCCCCTGTCAACGGATGGCCGTTGAGGCCCGTGTGGTAGATGGCAACGACTTCCTCGGGCGACAGGACGCGAGTCCAAATTCCGAGATCATCGATGTCTGCCGCTGCGGAATAGCTGCCATTGCCGCTGCTGCCCACGAGTGTGCCGAAACCGGCGTTCAGCGAGGCCGTTCCCGAAGGGCTTATGTCGCTCGCGCTCACGGCAGTGCCGTCGATATAACTGGTGACCTGATTCGTGGCGCGATCGAACGTAACGGTAACCAGGTGCCAGTTCCCATCGGAGAACGGCGGATTCAACTCCACATCGCACCGGATGCCGCCAACGGCGTTCCAATTGACATTCTTCGGGTCGAGGCTGGAGATAACCCAGCCGATGTTCGTGCCTGAAGTCCAGTCTTTGTTGCCCATGAGTGCGTCGTCGCCGCGGTGGGTCGTCCGCTCCCAGAACGAGACGCTAAAGGTATTGGCGTAAATCCATTCCAAGTTGCCGAGCGAAATTGCCCAATCTTCGGGCTGGCCATCGCTGGCCATGTTGGCGAACGCCGCGGCCTGAGCGATCATACCCGCTTTGTAGCGGGGTCCATTGACGGCTCCGTTGGTGTAGATGGCGCCATTGTTGGTGGTGCCAGCCTGGGCGTCGATGTTATCATCGAAGTTCAGGTAAACCACCAGCCCGTTGGTGACAGGCGTCGCGCTAGCGATCGTGGCGGAATGGGCGGACATCGCCCAAACGCAACACCAAATGGCTGGCAATCTGAGGAGCGGATGACCCCTTTTCAATGGCAGAATCTCAAAAAATAACACCGTCAAATGAGGTAATGATTTTTGCCAGTTAGACTACCGCAACTCGCGATGCCGGCAATGGCCGGTTTGGGGGGTATGGCATCCCGAGATTTTTGGTTAGGGTTGAGAAACTCTTATTTGCACTCAAGATGGTGTGCGAGATAGGATGGCCACGAAAAAATCAAACTGATTGTTTAGAACCGAAATAGCGAAAAGTTACGCGGCCATGAGTCAGCGGGCGGCGGATTTGATCGTCGCCGAACTGAAACGGCGGCCGGATTTGCTGCTGTGTGTCTCGGCGGGAGGCACGCCGACGAAGGCCTACGAACGTCTGGCAGCCTGGCGGAAGCAGCAGCCCAGGCTGTTCAGGAAAATGCGCGTACTGCAAATTGATGAGTGGGGCGGGCTGGCGCCGGGGAGCCCGGCCAGTTGCCAGGCAGACCTTCAGGCCAAGCTCCTGGATCCCCTGGGCATCGAACCCGCCCGCTATCGGGGTTTCACGAGTGACGCTGCGGACGCGTCAGGCGATTGCGAGAGGATCGCACAATGGCTCAAGAGGAACGGCCCGATTGACCTTTGCCTGCTCGGGCTCGGAGTGAACGGCCATGTGGCCATGAACGAGCCTGCCCCGACGTTGACTCCGCATGCCCACGTAGCCAGACTGGCCAGGAGCTCACAAAACCATGCCATGCTGAAGAACCTAAAACGCAAGCCACGTTACGGACTGACCCTCGGCCTGGGTGACATCTTGTGTTCGCGGAAAATCCTTCTGCTCGCGAGCGGACAGCTTAAACGAGCCGTCCTCAAACGCCTGATGGAGCCGCGCGTCACCACGAAGTTTCCCGCTTCGTTCCTATGGCTGCATCCGGACGTTACGGTGCTTTGTGACCGGCAGGCAGCCACTGTTGCACCCCTTCGATCTTTATGAAAACCAACCCAGCAGTCAGCCAAAAGCAGGACGTGTCCATCTCCCGTCGCAGTTTCATCGGCACCGCAGGCGCCGTGACGACGTTCATGATTCTGAAACCGGCGGTGCTGGGCCGTGCCGGCCAGCCCTCGCCCAATAGCAAGCTGAACATTGCCGGAGTGGGCATCGGCGGGCAGGGCGGCTGGGATGTGGAAGCGGTAAGCGGTGAAAACATTGTCGCTTTGTGTGACGTGGATTCGGACTACGCGGCCAAGACCTTCAATAAATATCCCAACGCAAAACGGTACAAGGATTTTCGGGAGATGCTGGACAAGGAAAAAGGCATCGACGCAGTAGTGGTGGGAACGCC
>WNFL01045136.1_pt1 | contig 14456 bp, 15 predicted proteins | sample 5400361 | NCBI WGS metagenome assembly WNFL01 (sample SAMN13153351, study PRJNA577476) | soil metagenome | isolation source: 40 cm soil on Douglas fir-dominated hillslope | place: USA:California | collected 2013-09-17
TGGCGGGCTGAGTGGTATTCAGTTTACCGGGCAGGCGCAGGCTAATTCACCGCGAGCGATGGAGTTTGGTCTGCGCCTCCGCTTCTAACTTCTTCCGGCGGGATTCACCGTTCCGCCGCAAAAATGGGGAAGGCCAGACGGCCTTCCCCTTTTTTTTCGTTGGAATATCCCTAGCTGTCCGGTCGTAAGAGTTCATCTCTTACGTGTTTTCCGGGATGCCGATGCCAAAATATAGATTATTATCAACTACCTTTCGCACGACCTTGCCTGGAAGAGATCAGCGATCTGGCAATGAGTTTTGAGACCAGATGATGATCCAATAAGCCAGATGAAAAATCCTTCGTGAACTAAATCCAGGATGCAAGCGCGGAGGCGAATCAACCCTGGTGGCGGATGCGCTCGGCGAGGGAGCGGGCCCGCTGACGCGCGATGTCCACAAAGTGAGAGTCTCCCGCGATTTGATCGAGCATGGGTAGGACTCGCTTTGGTTCCGGCAACAGGCTGCGGTTGAGGTCCGTTTCGAATTGCAGCAAGGCGTCGTTGATTCCCAGCCGGTCATACTTCATACGACGGGTAATCAAGTCCACATGTTCCTGCTGGCGTGCCAGGCCCTCAAAAATCTGCAAGAGCTGCGCTGCCGCCGAATTTAGAGTGTAGTTGAATTTTGCTTCATGGACTTCGGCGCCGGATTCCCACCGAAAGGTTTTCTCGCCTAGGTTGGCAATCTTGCGATGCACATCCAGATCCTGTCCCTGGAAATATTTTAATTGCGCCGCCAGATCGAACATCTTTGTGCGCCACGCCGCACTCACCTGAAAGGGCAATGAGCCGGGATCCTCGTCCAACTGCCGGATTTCATAGCCGGCGGTATCCGAATCCTCCCGCACGGTAATCTCGATAAACTCCGGTGAACTTCCTTTGAAGACCCGACGAAAGGTCAGCTTGGCGCCGGAAGGAGCGGGGACGGAGAACGCTGCAGCTGCCACCAGGCATGCCGCGCCAATCAATAGAAAAAACCGAAGAAGTGTCCTCATGGTCCTTTGTGACCGCAAAGCCGTCAACGCGTCGATAGGATGCGCGGCGGCCCGCCGCGCGTTGCGCCGCCCAATCGAATTTCGTTCGTTAAGTCGCTGGAACTTATGGCGGCGCGCAGGGTGCGCGGCTTCACCGTGGAATTCCCATCCGGCAATCCAAACCGCCGCCGAACCTGTTCCGCCTGCAGGTGGCACAGCGCGACCGCCAAGGCGTCGGCAGCGTCCGACGGTTCGGGTGTCTCGTTCATTGAGAGCAGAGCACGGATCATTAATTGCATTTGACGCTTGCTGGCGTGGCCGTAGCCGGCTACCGAAGCCTTCACTTCTCGCGGCGCATAACTGTAGACCACAACGCTATATTGAGCCGCGGCAAGCAGGATTACGCCGCGCACCTCGGCCAGCCGCAGCGCCGTGCGCATATTTAGGGCGGTGAACACGCTCTCGACAGCCATGGCATCCGGTGAAAACTCCTCGATCAGGCTGCACACTCGAGCGTGAACATCCTGAAGCACTGCCCCGGCGCATTCCTTTTGCCGCTTCGAAGCCACCTTCAAAGCTCCGTAATGAAGCATGCGGCAGTGGCGCCCGTCTGTTTCAACAATCCCGTATCCGGTCGGTCCCGCGGCCGCAGGGTCTATCCCGAGAACACGCAGATAGCCATTCTTCGCGCGGGTGGTGTCGGCTGACGAAGTCATTTCGTGCATGGCACCAAGTTTACGGCGAAGACCGGACTCCCGCCAACTTTTTGTCAAGAAGTTTGCAAACATTTGAGGAAAACCCAAAGCGGCTACTGAAAAGTACGCAGCGAGCTAAGGCAAAACGGCCCCAGGACTTTGTTTGTGGCCGCTTCAGAAGAAGCATTTTTGGAACAAAGGTTCAGTTTGCGCCGACAGCCGCCTGGATTTCCGATTCGTCAATATCGAAATTTGCGTAGACGTGTTGCACGTCGTCGTGCTCTTCGAGGGCTTCGACGAGGCGCACCATCTGTGTTGCCTGCGGGCCCGTCAGCTTGATGTAGTTTTGCGGCACCATGCCAATTTCCGCGGACGCGGGCGTGATACCCGCCTTGGTCAACGCTTCCTTCACCTTCTCGAGTGCATCCGGCGGAGTCACGATGTACCATGCGGAACCATCGTCCTTCAAATCTTCGGCACCCGCTTCCAGCACTAGGTCCAGCAACTTATCCTCGGTTGCCGCTTCCTTGGGAACGGAGATCTCGCCCTTTCGTTGGAACATCCATCCAACGGCACCGGCTTCGGCCAGGTTGCCGCCGTTTTTGCTCATGAGATGGCGAAATTCGCCCACCACGCGGTTGCGGTTGGTGGTGACCACTTGAATCAACATGCCCACGCCGCCCGGACCGTAGCCCTCAAAGGTGGCTTCCTCATATTGCTCGCCTTCGAGCTGCCCGGTACCGCGAAGAATGGCGCGTTCGACGTTATCACCTGGCATGTTCGCGCCCTTAGCCGCCAGAATCGCGGTTCGCAGCCGCGGGTTGGAGTTCGGGTCGCCTCCGCCGATGCGCGCGGCAATGCTGATTTCGCGAATGATTCGCGTGAAAACGCGGCCGCGCTTCGCGTCGGTGGCCCCCTTCTTGTGTTTAATCGTGGCCCATTTTGAATGCCCGGACATGACACATCCTCGTTTGTTTCACGTGACCGCGGCTCAGCCGAGGTCATCGATAGAAGAATTTTTGCGCCGCAGAGCGGTTTCGGTGATTGATGGCCGATTTGCGGCCAAACACCACGCGAACCGAGGTACGGTCGCCAAGAAAGTCGGCCGTCTTACGGCCGCCAAAAAAACAACACCATTGCGGAGACTTACGGTGAACCGCAAACCCCTGCGGACCCACGGTAGTTTAGCACAGCCGACAAGATCGGGAAACGGGTTACACACTACTGCGCAGGCATCTCGTTGAATCAGACAGGCTTGCGCACAGCGGCCGCCCGGCCCTGCAGCGCACAGACATACTGTTGCGCGATCGCCTGCCATGAAAAATAACTCTGCTGCGCTTTGCGGCTTCTTCCTGCCAACGACTCCCGATAGATAGGGTTGCCCAGAACACGCGCCAGCGCAGGCCCGAACTGTTCCCCCGGCTCAATCAATACCACACCAGCCTCGGTGATCGGGGCAGCCGTCTCCCGGCCCCTTGCGGCGACAACTGGCAAGCCGCAGGCCACCCCGGCAATCGCGCTGCCTCGCCGTGTCGAAATTGGCCCTCGAGCGAAGAGCAACACGTCGCTTTTTCCAAGCACACGAACTACCTCCTCTGCGGCAAGGATTCCGCTGAGGCTCAATTCCACGTCCATTCCGTGCAAACTCTCCCGAAGAAGCTTCTCCGCGCTCTCCGCGTTGCGGCCAACAACCACCAGCCGCACAGGGCCAATCCTCTTCGCCACATAGCACATCGCTTCCACGATTGCTTTAACCTCTTCTGCTCCGACCCGGTCTGGCGACAAAGAGAATACAGCCACTGTTGGCGGTCGCTCCTGGCCGCTTGTTTCCTTCATCCAGGCTGTTTCCGGCGACGGCAGGTTGGCCCCAACAGGAATGAAAACAACATTTTGGGCACCGGGAGGAAGCCACTGAGCCTTCTCTCGTGGAACGGTAAGCACAGCGAGATCGGCGAGCCTGACCGCTTCTCTCATTGTGTATATCTGCACTTGGCGTCGAACCTGGTCGACAAGTCGGCCTCCTTCGTAAGGCTGCGCGTCGTGGAACACCACGCCGCAACGTGCGCCGTATTTTTGGAGGAATTGAACCAGGCTTAAAACAGGCATGGAAAACCCCCTGCGAGACCAAGCGAGGGCGGTATACTGAATTAGGACCCAATCATTTTTCCAAAGCCCGGCCTTTCGGTCCATTTTGGCGAAGGCCTTCCTCCAGCCGAGCTCACACCAAGGAAAGCGCTCCAGTTCGAAGGAGACTCCCAGTGCCTCCAATGCCGATCCCAAGTATTGGCAGTATTCCTCGACTGCATCCGTAGGCTCATCCCGCCGCCCGAGTAATGCCACGCACCGTTGTTTCATTGCGGAAAAGTTAGAACAGATTCCTTGGCCGGATTCTCGATATGCAGTGCAGACGTCCATTCCACGCCCGCCAGCTTAACACGCCGAGACCTGCGCCAAAACCGCTATACTGGCGTGTGTTCGAGCACATGCGCGCACAATCACGAATCACGAAGATTGGCTTCGAGATGGTCTTGTAGGTGATTACATTTCTTTTCTATGTCGTCTCCGAAGAGATTCCGGGATGAAACTCCTCATCTACAGCCATTTCTTTGCGCCAAGTATCGGCGGGGTGGAGACTATTGTGCTTTCCCTCGCCCGCGGCCTCGCCGAGGTCCGTAATGAAAAGGGACTTGCAGAATTCGATGTCACTTTGGCGACACAAACCCCGGCGGGGAGTCACGACGACAGTTCGCTCCCATTTCGCGTGTTTCGCGGCCCGCGCCTCGTTAAGCTCCTGGAACTCGTCCGGGAATCGGACGTGGTTCACGTCGCAGGCCCGGCCCTCGCGCCACTCTTACTTAGTTATATTTTGCGTAAGCCTCTTATCGTCGAACATCACGGATATCAAGCCACTTGTCCGAACGGCCTCCTGTTTCATCATCCGTCGGGGGCCGTATGTCGAGGTCAATTTGAGGCCCGCAATTACTTGGAATGTTTGACTTGCAACAGCAAAACGGATGGCACAATCGGCTCGCTTCGGCTTCTTATCTCGACGTTCGCGCGTCGAGCTTTGTCCCGGCACGCGAACGCCAACATCGCTCCCAGCCATCATGTTGCCGCGCGCCAGAATCTTCCTCGAACGAAAGTAATCTTTCACGGCGTCGAGGACCCATTCACCGGGAAAGGCATGCTGCCAAAGCGCACCAGCAACGCTAAGGGGTTTGCATATTTGGGCCGGCTCGTCGTTGAAAAGGGCGTGTCCGTGCTTTTGGAAGCTACGCGCCTGTTGCGCGCAGAAGGGCGCGAAGTTCATGTCGTGCTCATCGGCGACGGTCCGCAGCGCCCGGAAATCGAAACCCAGATCCGGCAGAACGGCTTGGCTTCTTGCGCTCGAATCACCGGTTACCTCACCGGTGCGCCTCTGGTGGAAGCCCTCCGCGACGCCAGCGTGGTTGTTATGCCTTCGGTCTGGGAAGAAACGGCAGGACTCGCCGCGATCGAGCAGATGATGCGGGGAAGACTGGTCATTGCTTCCAAAACTGGCGGTCTCGCCGAGCTCGTCGACGATGCGAGCCTGACTTTTCCTGCCGGAGATTCCCAGGCTCTAGCTCAGTCCATGCAAAAGGTTCTGCAGGATCCTTCCATCATCGAATCGCTCGGTCAAAAAGCACGCGAACGCGCACTCCGCTACTTTCGCCGGGAGCGTATGATAGAGGACCACGTTCGGCTATATCGCCAAGCGCTCGAAGGCGGGGATCAGTGATCCTCCCAACGGCCGCGCCGCCGGGCTTGCACGAGGTTGTGGTCGCAAGTGTGCCAGTGCGATGCAGTTGCTGCAGAAGAGCCGACTGTCGGAAGAATAAATTTTCGGTGTCTTGATTGCCAACTTGGACTGGCACAGAATGGGCGTCTTAGCCTACTTTAACTGACGCGAAAGCTATCTTGGCAAGAAAGTCTATGAGTCTACCTACGACCGAAACCTGGGAATGCCGTCTGAGAGCTGCAGAACTGAGCGGGGGCATTAGTTCCGATGCGATTTACTCCATGATTAGTCGAGTGGTCATGGCCAAGGAGCTACGAGGTAAAATCCTTGATTTCGGGGCAGGGGTGGGGAACCTGACACGACGGCTAGTCGCGATGAAGCGCTTTAATCAGGTCTCTGCCACTGACATTATGGTGAGTCCTGCCGACCTGAGGGGCACCGTCGAGTGGATCGTCCATGACTTGAACACAACGTTTCCCGGTCATGAAAGTGCCTTTGACGTGGTGGTGGCCTCCGAGGTCATCGAGCATCTGGAAAACCCGCGCTTCGTCATGCGCGAGATCTATCGCATTCTCCGGCCCGGCGGTACGGTGCTGGTTTCTACACCGAACAACGAAAGCTGGCGATCTTTGCTTGCGTTGATGGTCCGCGGCCACCACGTTGCCTTTGGCGATTCAAGCTACCCTGCGCACATCGTAGCGCTCCTGCGGCGAGATCTGAGCCGTATTTTCCACGAAGCAAAATTAGGTCAGCCAGAGTTCTACTATAGTGACGACGGCGGCATACCGGGTAAGCCGTCAGTGACGTGGCAGAAAGTGAGTTTCCAACTCCTGAAGGGACGCAGGTTCAGTGACAACATCCTGGCCGTGGCGAACAAACCGCCATCATGAGAGTTCCCCCCACAGTTCTCACTGGCAATTTGAGCCGGAGCCCGCTTGTGGTGATGGGGTTCATGATCCTTTTTGCCGGAGCCGCCTACAAATCTGCCGGCTATGTTATCGCCGGAGATATGGTCGGCCTCGCTTACGTTGCGATGGCCTTGATAGCCTGCGCTTTTATCCTGGTCATACTCAACAATTGGCGCAACGGCCTGTATTTTTTCCTGATCTGGCTCCTGTTCGAGGATTTCGCTAGAAAATACCTCGGCAATAATATGGCCATCTTTTTCGCCAAGGACGTTTTGGCTGCGTTTGTCTATCTCTCTTTTTTCCTGGCCTATAGGCGAAAAGAAGTCACTTCCTTCCGGCCTCCTTTCCTCGTACCGGTTCTGCTTTTTGTCTGGTTTGGAGTGATGCAGGTCTTTAATCCTGCGTCTACCCATTTGGTGTACGGCGTTTTGGGTTTGAAGCTCTTCTTTTATTACGTTCCTTTGCTCATAGTGGGGTACGCCTTGCTGAATTCCGAGGAGGAATTACGGCGGTTCTTTTTTCTAAATATGATTCTTGCGGCGATCATAGTTTCATTGGGGATAGTTCAGGCCATCGTCGGCCATACGTTTTTGAACCCCGTCAATCTTGCCGACGACATCCGCGAGCTGAGCACGAACTACAGGACCGCACCAATTTCCGGCGCAATCGCTTATCGCCCGAATTCAGTTTTTGTCAGTACCGGACGATTCACGAATTTCTTACTGGTTACCTGGTTGCTAGTCTTTGGCTTCAGCGGCTACCTTCTCCTGCGCCACAAACGCGGCAGGTCCCTTGCTTTCGTCGTTCTCGCTCTTACCGTAGCCGGCCTCGCGCTCTGCTCTTCGCGAGGCGTCGTCCTTTGGCGCTCGGGTTCGGCGATTGTCGGGAGTGCCGCGTTCGTCTGGGGCGCTCCCTGGCGTCAGCGCGAGGTCCTGCGGGTCTTGAGGACTGTCCAGCGCACCGCCCTAAGCATCGTTCTTGGCATCGTAGTCTTGCTCGCAACTTACCCCGAGGCGCTCCTCTCTCGCGTCGCATTCTACACAGAGACTCTTTCGCCGAGCAGCAGCGCGAGCGAGCTCCAAAACCGAACTTGGGATTACCCGCTGCGGAATTTCCTTGGCGCGTTCAGTTACGACCGTTGGCCCTACGGCTACGGCATTGGCACTACTTCCCTTGGCACTCAGTATGTCGCCCGTATCTTTCATGCAAAACCTCCCGTCATAGGTGTGGAGAGCGGTTTCGGCGCACTTGTCGTTGAGATGGGGATCGGCGGGCTCATACTCTGGTTCGTCATGAGCTTCGCGATCCTGCTCTCAGCCTGGGGAGTCGTGAAGAAGCTGAGAGGTTCCCCCTGGTTTCCGCTGGCATTCGTCATCTTCTGGTACGCCGGACTACTCCTGATTCCCATCACGTTTACTGGGATGCAGCCGTATCAGGATTTCGTGCTAAACGCATATTTCTGGCTTCTTCTCGGCATTTTATTCCGTTTGCCGACCCTCGCGGTTTCTGCTCAGTATGCAGCGGCTGCGCAACTTCCCCAAACATACAACCCGCGGATGCGTTGACTTGCGCCTCGCCGTCGTCTCACCCTTCGTTGATCGCCGGCACGGCACGGAGCGTGCCCTCGCCGAACTGCTTGATCGTCTCGCGCGCGACGAGCATTGCGAAATCCATCTCTACTCCCAGCGTGTCGAAGGCCTTGCGCTGGCTCATCCGGGTGTTGCGCGGCCGCAAGACTCCGGCGCGATCATTTGGCATAAAGTTCGTTCCATCCCCGGTCCCCATCTCCTGCGATTCCTCGCCTGGCTATTCCTGAACTCGATCTCGCGCGCATGGGATCGGTGGATCCATGGACTTCGCTTCGACCTCGTTCTCTCTCCCGGAATCAACTGTCTGGACGCCGATGTTGTCTTCGTTCACGCGCTCTTCCATCGCCTCCAGGAACTTGCAAACGAAGAGAATGGCGATGTCGCAAGGCCCAGTCTCCTTCGGCGGCTCCACAGGCGCGTCTACTACGCTTTCCTGGCGGGGCTGGAGCGGTGGATTTACCAGAATCCAAAGGTTTCGTTTGTCGCCGTCTCCCAGCGCACCGCGGCGCTCCTCGGAGATTATTTTCAGCGCCAAGATGTCCGCGTCATCCCCAATGGCGTCGACACAGCACACTTCTCGCCTTCGGCGCGGCTCGCGCTGCGCCCTGAAGCGCGCCGACGCCGCAACTTTCAAGAAAGTGATTTCGTATTGCTCCTGGTTGGAAACGACTGGCGCACGAAAGGACTTGAAACCGTTATTCGCGCCATAGGCGTTCTTCGCGATTTGCCAATTCTCGTGATCGCAGCGGGCGTTGATTCCCCGGACTCCTTCCGTGAAACAGCAAAATCGCTTGGCATTTTGGAGCGTTGCCTTTTCGAGCGGCCACGCGAAGAAGTGCTCGATTTCTATGCCGCCGCCGACCTCTACGTCAGTCCCAGCCGTGAAGACTCCTTCGGTTTGCCCGTCGTGGAAGCCATGGCTTGTGGCTTGCCGGCCATCACCTCGGTTTTTGCAGGGGTATCCTCTCTTCTTCGCGATGGCGTGGATAGCTTTATTCTCCGCGACCCGCACGACGCCAAAACACTCGCCACGATGATTCGCACGCTTTACCAGAAGGCCGAATGGCGCAGCCGCATGGGGCAAGCCGCCGCAAAAGCATCTTTGGAGTGGACCTGGGACCGGAATACCGCTGAGGTCTGGGAACTGCTAAGGAACGCGGCCTTCAAGAAACGCCAGCTTCCTACAAAAAAAACATAGGGGCGGCCGCAGTTCAATGCGCTGGGTGGTGCGCGTCGACAGCCTTGCGTGTCGCTTGCAGCGTGAACGTAAGCGACTCCTTTGGAATGCCGTTCACAAACGGTTTGATCATCCAACCAAGCCCCGTAGGAATATCTCGCGTCAACGAAGCCACTTCGCTTTGCAGGTAAGCGCCGCCGTCGCGCTCTTCCATGCGCCACCAGGTCTCCATGCGCCACATGAATCCGCCATCGTCGCCCGGTGTTTTTTCGCGTTCATCGCTCTTACCGGCGTTTTCTACTTCCGCAATCCGCACCGCCGAGCTGCGGCTGTGCGCCTTTCCGGCCCCGTCGTGGAAATACTGCACTTTATGCTCGGTGTTCAGCACCACGGTGATCACTTTGTGCCGGCGAAACCGCAGGAACACCCGGAAATGGTCGTCTTCACGCGACTCGATTTTCGACTTCTCGACATCCGGTGCGTAATACACGGAGTGCTTGTCGTAATCTTCAAGCACACTCAGCACATCCTCGAGTTTCGCTCCGGGTATGAACACGACTCCGGTCCAGTGATGAATCATTCCGCCTGGACACGCAATGGGCTTGCCGTTGTCGAGCGTTTCCAGCTTGCGTATCTTTACTTCGCCGCGTTTCAGCGCCGCGTAGGCCTCCGCGCGTTGTTCCCCGGTGAGTCCATCGATCCATAGCAAATCTGCGCCTCGCTTCAATTCGGCATCGTTTCGCGTGTCCACTAATTTTGCGTAGCGTTCAAACGCTTCCTGAGTGTCCACTCTTAACTTTGGGAGCGCTGGTTCCGCGGCATGCGCGGCGAGAGCAGCCATTTGATGCCATGCCAGCGAAACCACTAGAAATGCTACGACTTTTGCCAGGATGCCGTGCATGGCCTTCACCTGTCGAAGGAACCCTTCAGCTTGCCGCACGCTGTTTTCGCTAACCCGTTGATTTGAAAGCGGCATCGAGAAATCTCCGCACATGTCCGCCCTAGATTGCACGCCGGATGCCCATGGAAGCAAAGAAAAAAAGAGGGCCTCGGTGCAGGCCCTCCTTCGGTTGGCTCTGGTATGAAATGCTGAGGGAAGCAGGAAAGAAAACTGGCGGGTTGGGTAGCTCGCACACGGCCCCTTGCGGAACCGCTGTCCCCGCGCGGCCCCCAACCCGTTAATCAAAGTTACCGTCGCGGCCTGTATGGCTCAATGGGCCGGAGGAGCCACTTTTTGGGGTACCCGGGTCTTAGTACTACTGTTCTAGAGGTCCACTGTTCTAATTCGGCAAATAATAGAAAACAAGCATCTTAGCTCTGTAGCTAGGCGACTCCGCAAGTACTATCCCGCTCCATTCACACCGCTGACGAATCCGCCTAGATGTCCCGTCACGGAAATTACCATCGCCGTTAGGACTTGTACCCCGTATCGCGCCCGGACCCACGGCACTCCCGTTTTGCGATATAGCCCCACTACAGACCACATCAGGAGGCTCGACAGCCCCCCGAACACCAGGTGGAGGAGCAGATTGCCCTTTAAGTGTGCGCCTTCCAGCTGGAACTGCCATGCCAGAAGGCCCGTTGCGACGACGGGAATGGAAGCAATCGCCGCAGCGAGTTGGTTGTAGTAGGACGCGGAGATCAACGCCGCTTTCGAGCGCCACTTTCCAATTACTTCAAAAATCACGGACGTCAAGCACAGCCCGATCGGGAAATGGACGAGCACGACGTGCTGCGCGTGCTTTGCAAACAGGACGGTTCGTGGATCGAATGGATTTTCCATCGCGGTCGCCTTACTTTACTGAACGACGACTTTCGCCGTCATCTTCGGATGAAGCGAGCAGAAGTAGGGAAACGTTCCCGGCTTGTCGAACTTGAATGAGAACTTTTCATCGGTGTCGAGCGCTTTGGATTTGAACACCTTGTCGTCGCTGACGACGGTATGCGGAATGTCGTCCGCGTTCGTCCACGTCACGGTCGTTCCAGCCTTGATCTCCAGCATTGCCGGCGAAAAACTGAAGTTGTCAATTTTTACCGTCGCCGCCATCTCATTTACCGTCAGCCGCGGCGCTCGTGTTGCCGCGTTCGTTTGCCTCCGCGAGCTGGTCGCGTAATCAAACGCCGCGACGAGCAAGATTCCTATGCCTAAAACTCGAACTATGCGATTCATGCTTTTTTTCCTCTTATCCTAGGTTTGTATCCACAACCGCGAGCGCTTTGTGCCCCTGCACAAAATTCACACTCGTTACTCCCAACAAACTTCTTAGCTGTTCCGCGGGAACTTTCATTGGCCCGGGCGAATCCGCTTTCCCTGGCGCGGGCTGCGGAAACGCCGTCGATGCTGCCGTGTGAAACGTCACGTTGCCTTCTATCTTCTGCATCGTTTGGTGGATGTGACCGTTCAGAACGGTGACCGAACCAAAACGCTTTAGGTACGCGAGCGCTTGCGAGGCATCCTCCGTGCCCCAGCCCCATTCCGGATACACCGACCACAACGGAATGTGCGCGAACACGACAATCGGCGTGCTGGGTTTCTTCGCCTTCAAATCGTCTTCAAGCCATTCGAGCTGTTCGTGTCCCAGCGTGCCCAGTCCGCCCGCCTTCAAATTCATCACGTTTACCAGCCCGACGAAGTGCACGCCGTTCTTGTCAAAGCTCTGCCATCCGGAACCAACCGTTCCTTTGCCGTAACGCGCCAGGAATTCTTTTCCTTCGTCAATCGCTACGTCATGCTCGCCCGGAACGTAGAATGCTTCCTTTACTTTTGCGTCCTTCAAAATCTGCTGCACGTTGTCGAACTCTTCCGGCTTCGAAAGATGCGTGACGTCCCCGGTGTGTAACAAAAATTCCGGATTGCCCGGCAGCGCGTTGATCTTGTCAATGGCCGCCTTCAGCGTTCCGATCACGTCCGGATTAGCCGGTTTGTTGAAACCCATGTGGCTGTCGCTGATTTGCACGAAGCTCAATTCACCCTTAGCCGCGGTAGGGTCCAACTCGCCCAGCCGGCTCAAGCTGGACGACTTCATCACGCCGCCGTTCATCACGCACAGTGTCCCTGTCCCGGCCCAAGCCATGCATTTGAGAAAGCCGCGCCGGTCAATCCCGTCCCCGTTGTGGTCAAACTTGATCTCGTCTTCTTTCTTCATGTGTAGAATCCTTTCCAGTTTCAAAATGAGCGACGCGCTTTTATGCGCCAGAAAGCGCGCCGCTCGTGGACAGCTTGGACAACGTGTTACCAACTGGCTCTACCCAGCGCCGCAAAGTTTTATTCCCCAAAATCTGAAGTGTTCGGCCTATGCTGGCCGTCGTATAAAGCGGGAATAAATCTGGCCCGCTGGCGGTTAGGAAGGGTTGGACACCCTGGATAAGGGCAAAAGGACGGACGTTTTACCAGTGCAAGACCGCGAGCAATTTGATCGGCTCGTGCTGCCGCACCTGCGCGCCGCATTCAATCTGGCGCGCTGGCTTTTGCGCAGCCGGGAAGACGCAGAAGACGTGACCCAGGAAGCCCTGCTTCGGGCGTTTCGCTTCTTTTCAGGTTTTCACGGTAGTGACGGGAGGGCCTGGCTTCTGCAAATTGTACGTAACACTTGCTATACGTGGATGGAGAAAAACCGCCCGATGGGCAGCGCAGTCGAATTCGATGAATCACTGCATCTTTCGCCCCTCCCCGGCCCGGAGGCGCAGGCGCTGGCAGGCGGCGAACGCGAGCGTGTGGCCAGGGCCCTGGAACAGCTTTCGCCGCGCTCTCGCGAAGTCATCGTTCTGCGCGAACTGGAAGGCTGCTCTTACAAGGAAATCGCATCCATCACGGCTATGCCCATGGGCACCGTGATGTCCACCCTTGCCAGGGCTCGCGAGCGGCTCCAGCAATTGCTCGCTCGCCCTGGAACTAAGGAGGCTGTCCATGACCTGTGATGACTCCCGCCCGTTCTTCCATGCCTACCTCGACGGCGAATTGGACACGATGCAGGCTGCCGAATTCGGACACCATCTGGAAAGCTGTTCCGCCTGCGGGCGCGCTGTACAGGCGCTGGAATCGTTGCGCTCTTCCATGCAAGACGCGCAACTTCGTGAGCCTCTTCCTTCGGGTTTCGAAAGCAAAATCCACCGCCAGTTGGACGAGGCCTCCCAACCCGCTTCTTCGCGGAAATTTGCCGCGTGGCCCTTGCTCGCGGCTGCGGCGCTGCTGTTGCTCGTCATTGGTGGCTCCTGGAAGTTCCTGCAGAAGGGTCGCGATAGCGGCGACGCTCCCGTTACGGCGGCCGATTCCGCTGCCGCAGAACTTGTAGACGCACACATTCGTGCGCTCCAGCCCGGCCACTTGACCGATGTCACTTCCACCGACCAGCACACGGTTAAGCCGTGGTTTGACGGGAAAATCGCTTTCGCTCCGCCGGTGAGTGATTTTGCCGTGCAGGATTTTCCGCTCGTCGGGGGCAGGCTTGACGTTTTCCAGGGACGCACGGTCGCGGCTTTGGTCTATGGCCGCCGCAAGCACTTCATCAGTGTTTTTATTTGGCCCGACGCGACACAGAATGCCGAACAATACGCGGGCGCGATGAACGGTTATCAGTGGATTTCGTGGAAACAGGGCGGACTGCGTTTTTGCGCGGTCGCGGACACGAATCGCGACGACCTCGCCGCGCTCAAGGACCTGATCGGCCGTTAGTTCTTCTTTGCAGTCTTACTTTTCGATTTCGGCATCTCTCTCGCGTAAATCAGGTGCAGCGTCAATTCACTCGTGTGCCCGTTTTGCACGGGAAGGTTTTTCTCCCACTCCGAGAAGATTCCATTCGCGGAAGCACGTACGTCGTAGTTATCGGTCTGCAGCTTCAGGATCGTGAACCGGCCGTGTGAGTCCGCGTGTACAGCATGAGGCGCGGTTCCGGCTGAGGATTGGTAGGTGATCGCCGCGTGCGGCGCCGGTTTGTCGTCCGGCCCCACCACTATGCCCGAAATCGTGCCCGTTGCAGAGCTTTTCCCGTGCTTGACGACCACGCGCTGCCCGGCGAGCACCGCCGTGCTGGAAATCGCAAATAGCATCACCGCGCCTACGAATATTCGTCGCATATCCGTCTCCTGCCGCACTGATTCAGTCTAAATCGTCTGCAGCCGGCCGGCGGCCTGTCGGAGCGGATTGTGCGGCAGCCGCAACCTGTCTTTTCGGGCAGGTGGCAAGCGGAAATCGTCCGAAGCGCTAAAGTGTCGCTTCCAGATTCAAGTCGTCAATCATCGTTTCCAGTTTTTCATTTGCGGCGTCGCGTTGCGCTTCCGTATCGGTAATTTTCTTGCGCAGACTCGCAAGCTGCGT
>WNFL01391537.1_pt1 | contig 14454 bp, 12 predicted proteins | sample 5400361 | NCBI WGS metagenome assembly WNFL01 (sample SAMN13153351, study PRJNA577476) | soil metagenome | isolation source: 40 cm soil on Douglas fir-dominated hillslope | place: USA:California | collected 2013-09-17
CACCAGCACATCCAGATGCCCAAACGCTTTCTCTGCCTCCGCCGCCATCCGCGCAATGCTCTCCAAATTTCGCACATCGAGCTCCAGCGAAATCGCCCGCCGTCCCAGCCCGGTGATCTCCGATTCAAACGCACGCAAACTCTCGCGCGTCCGGCTGGTAAGCACCAGGTCCGCTCCAGCCTTCGCCAGCGCCCGCGCCATGTACTGCCCCAGCCCACGGCTCGTGCCGGTAATAATCGCTACTCGGCCGGAAAGATCAAACAGTCCACCTTTATCGCCGTCACTCACGAAACCGGCCCCGGCGTAAGCACCACCTTCAGCAAGTTCGGTTCGCGCGCATACAACCGCTCAAACCATTGCGGCCCCTCCGCCAGCGGTGCAATCGCCGTAATCAGCGGCTTCACCCGAATCGCCCCGCGCGCCATCAACTCAATCGCCTGGAGGTATTCCCCCGCCGACGCGCACGATCCCTGCAATCGAATCTGTCGCGTCACCACTTTTTGCAGCGGCAGCGTTGTCTCCGGCGAAATATTCCCCACCAGCACCACTGTCCCGCCTTTCAGCACGCTCGCAATCGCCGCGTTCACCGTCTCATTTCGCCCCACTGCCTCCATCGCCACATCCACACCCACTCCACCGGTCCGCTGCAAAATTTGCGCCACCGTGTCCCGTTCCGCGGAGAGAGTGTCCGCCGCGCCCAATTCCTTCGCTAGCTTCAATCGCGTGGCATCCACATCCGAAACAAACACGCGCTTGCAACCCGCCGCTCGCAGCGCCTGCAAAATCAGCACGCCAATCGTCCCCGCTCCCACAACGAGCGCTGTGCTCTCCGCCGTAACTTTCACCAGCGACACCGCATGAATCGCCACTGCCACCGCCTCCAGCATCGCCGCTTCCGCAAACGAAATACTCTCCGGCAGCTTGTAAACCACGCGCGCCGGCACCGCCACAAATTCCGCGAACGCTCCGGCCCGGCTGTAATCCCCGCAAGAAACCCCAAGCACCTGCCGGTGATCGCAAAGATTCACTTCGCCGCGCTTGCAATACCCGCAAGCCCCACAATAAATCGTCGAATCAAATGTGACGCGGTCGCCCTCCGCCAACCCCGTAACTCCCGCTCCCACCGCCGCAATTCGCCCCGCCGCCTCATGTCCCATCACAATCGGCGGAATCCGCCGCCCCGACGACCCGTCATACCCATGCACATCGCTACCGCAAATCCCGCAAGCCCCCACGCGAATCAACACCTCGCCAGTCCCGGCCGCCGGGGTCGGCACCTCCGCAATCTCAAGCGACCTATATTTCGACAACAACAAAGCCTTCATATCCCCAGTTCCGCCGTCCCGAATTCCGCAAAATCGGCCCCTACTCTAACCCATTTTGGAGTCCGGCAGTCTTGTTCACCCAGAGCCTCGAAGGGCCGCCGCTTTCTCGGCTTAAGTACGCCTCACTAAGCGTATTCCGTCGAAGCGCGATTTCTCCGTGCCTCTGTGCTCCGACCTCCGTGGACTCTGTGTTAAAGCCTGTCTCTTCGCATTCCCGAATTCGAGAAAATCCAAGTCCACCCCCAAAAATTTCGTATCATCCTATCGCTACTCATGACCACCAACATCGGCCTAATCGGCTCCGGCAACATCAGCGAAACCCACGCCCGCGCCGCCCGCTCCATCCCCGGCGCACAAATCGCCGCCATCTACGGCACAAATCCCCAAACCGTCGCCCGCCTAGCCACCGAACACCACGCCAAGCCCTACACCGACTTCGCCGCCTTCCTCGCCCATAAGCCGCTCGATCTAGTAATCCTCGGCACGCCCTCCGGCCTCCACGCCCAGCAAGGCATAGCCGCCGCCCAGCACGGCCTGCACGTCCTCACCGAAAAGCCCATCGACATCACCACAAAAAATGCCGACGCCCTAATCGCCGCCACAGACACAGCCAACGTAAAGCTAGCCGTAATTTTTCAAGACCGCCTCAAGCCCAACATCCAGCGCCTAAAGCAATGGCTAGACCGCGGCCTCCTCGGCAAGCCCCTCCTAGTCGACGCCCGCGTGAAGTGGTATCGCCCTCCTGACTACTACAGCGGCTCCAAGTGGCGCGGCACCTTCGCCCTCGACGGCGGCGGCGCCCTCATCAACCAAGCCATCCACACCGTCGATCTCTTGCTCTGGCTCCTGGGCGATGTAGCGCGCGTCCAAGCAAGCACCGCCACCGTCCTCCACAAAATCGAAGCCGAAGACACCGCCGTCGCCAACCTCGAATTCGCCAGCGGCGCCGTAGGCACGCTCCTGGCTACCACCGCCGCTTATCCCGGCTACGCGCGCCGCCTCGAAATCACCGGCACCGAAGGCACCGTAATCCTCGAGCACGACCGCATCGTAGCCGCCGACCTGCGCAATCCCCCGCCCGACTTCGCCGGCATCACCACGGGCGACTCCAACCAAAGCGCCTCGTCCGCCGCGGTAACCGACATCAGCGGCCATAAAGCCATCCTCGAAGACTTCCTCCAAGCCATCGCAAACAACACCCAACCAATCTGCAACGGCCGCGAAGGCCGCCGCAGCCTCGCCCTCGTGGAATCGATCTACAATTCCGCCCGCAAATCTGCAGTCTGACGGGCCTCCCATCGCCCGCCGATGGGAAATCCTTGACACCCGTATCACCCTGTGCTTCCATCGATAAACGATGGGAAACGATATCCTCCCCGGAACTCTCGATATGCTCATCCTCCGCTCGCTCACCCGCGGCGCGCGTCATGGATACGGCATCGCTCAACATCTCAAGAAAATTTCCGAAGACGTACTCGACGTCGGCGAAAGCTCGCTCTACCCCGCCCTGCAGCGCCTTCTTCTCAACGGCTGGGTCACCGCGGAATGGGGCGCATCGGAAAACAATCGCCGCGCTCGTTACTACAAACTGACCGCCGCCGGCCGCAAACAACTCGCCGCCGAGAACCGTGAGTTCGGCCGGATGATTGTCGCCATCCAAAAAGTGATGTCATGCGCCTGACTCGCCGCATTCTCTACTTCTTCCGCCAGCGCCGCCAAGACGCCGAACTTGCCGAAGAAATGGACTTTCACCGCCAAATGCTCGAGCAAGAGTCCGGCGACCGCCACGCCGCCAACCGTCGCATGGGTGCCTCCACACTCGCTCGCGAAGACGCCCGCGGTGTCTGGGTCCCGTTGCGCTTGGAGAGCGTACTGCAAGACCTCCGCGTCGGCGTCCGGATGCTTCGACGCAGTCCTGGCTTTTCTGTCCTGGCCATCCTTTGCCTCACTCTAGGAATCGGCGCCAACGCCGCCGTGTTCAGTTGGATCGAAGGAATCCTTTTCCGTCCCTACCCGCTCGTAGCTCATCAGGAACAGCTACTCGCCATCACCGGAACCGCTCGCGGGGAGGCTGGCCACACCGATCTCTCCTGGCCCGATATCCTCGACTTGCAGAAAAGCTGCACGCTCATCGATTCCTTCATCGTCACCAAAATCATGGGCACCACGCTAAGCCTCGGCGATCGCGCCGAACGCACCATCGGAAGCGTCGTATCCGCGAATTATTTTGAAGCCATCGGCGTCCATCCGATTCTGGGGCGCGGTTTCGAGCCTGGAGAAGACGTGGGAAGCAACGCCCATCCCGTCACCGTGATCAGTTATCAGCTATGGCAAGGCCGCTTCAAAGGCGACCCCGCAATCGTCGGCAAGGCGCAGCGCCTGAACGGCATCGAGCACACCATCGTCGGAGTCGCGCCGGAAGGGTTTCTCGGCACCTTCGTGGGCTGGGGCATGCAGTTCTGGGTTCCAGCCTCCATGGAGGAAACATTTGAAGGCGGCGCATACAAACTCGAAGATCGCGGCGCGCGTTGGATTGAGGCCTACGTGCGGCTCAAGCCCGGCGTGACCCTCGAGCAGGCGCAGCAAGAAATGTCAGCCGTTGCGAAGCGATTGGAAACCGATTTCCCCGCAACGAATCGCGGTCGCGGCATCAGACTGTGGCCGCTATGGCAAACGCCATTCAACAATGCCGGCACTCTTCTTCCAACCCTCGGCATCATGCTCGCCGTAGTGGTTTTTGTTCTTCTGATCGCCTGTGCCAACGTCGGCAATCTGCTGCTGGTCAGATCTTTCGCTCGTAGCCATGAAATGACGGTTCGCGTCGCCGTCGGCGCCAACCGTAGCCGTCTCCTGCAGCAACTGATCACCGAGGGCCTCATCCTCTCCGCTCTTGCCGCGACCGGTGGACTCCTCGTCGGGCACTGGTGCCGCCACGCGCTCGTTCTGCTTTTCCCCGCGCGCGCCGGCGTTGCTATGACTCTACCCGGCGAAATCGATTGGCGCGTACTCGCGCTTAGCGCTGGCGTTTGCCTCATCTCGACTCTACTGCTCGGCTTGGTTCCCGCGATTCAGACCAGCAAAATCGATCTCGCCGGCGCGCTGAAATCCGAAATGGCCGGCGTTGTCGGCGGTGGCCACGGAAAGTCCTGGCTCCGCTCCGGTCTGGTCGTTCTCCAGGTATCGCTCAGCTTTCTCTTGCTGGTCGGTGCGGGCCTACTCATGCAGAGCCTTCAGCGAATTCGCACCCTCAACCCAGGTTTTTCCACGCAAGGCGTGCTCTTTACAGCGGTCGACTTACGAGGCGCTGGATACGACCCCCAACGTGCCAAAACTTTCGACGATGCGCTGCTCGAGCGCGTCCAGGCCCTCCCCGGCGTCGAGTCCGCGGCCCTCGCGCGAAGCACACCATTGAGCTACGGCAGTTTTTCCTCCTCGCCCATCGCCGTCGATGGCTATCAACCCCCGCCCGACGAGCAGCCCACGGTCCAGTACAACCAGGTCGGCCCCGCCTATTTCTCGACCATGGGAATCCCGCTACTCTCCGGCCGCGAATTCACCCGCGCCGACAACGAAACCGCTGCTCCCGTCGCCATAGTGAATGACGTCATGGCCGCTCAGTATTGGCGTGGTGACGATCCTGTCGGCAAGCGCCTTCAGGTCAAAGGTCAGTGGCGGCAAGTAGTCGGTGTGGCGAAAGTTTCCAAGTACCAAAGCGTTCGCGAAAATCCGAAGCCGTTTTTCTACATCCCTTTCCGTCAGGATTTCTCAGTGGGAGCCAACTGGAACATTCGCACGCGCCTGCCCGCGGAGACCATCGCCGCGGAACTCGCCCGCGAAGTCCACGCCCTCGACGCCAATCTCGCCCCCTACGAGCTGATCACCTTGCAAGAACAAATGGACCGCTCCACATCCCCGCAGCGCGTCGCCGTCACGTTGCTCGGAGTTCTCGGCGGATTGGCGCTGCTGCTCGCCACCATCGGACTTTATGCCGTGATGTCTTACACCGTTTCGCAGAGCATGCGCGAGCTCGGACTCCGCATGGCACTCGGCGCAGGCGCATCCAATCTCCTGCGTCTCGTCATCTCCCACGGCCTCGTCCTCATGGCAGCCGGCGTTGTCCTGGGCGCAGCAGCCGCTCTGGGATTGACACGCCTCCTCGGCAATCTTCTGTACAAAGTAAGCCCGCGCGACCCGTTAGCCTTCGGCTCGGCATTTGTAGTCATGACCATCGCCGCACTGGCAGCCTGCTTCCTCCCGGCCTGGCGCGCCACCCGCACCGACCCAGCCCGCATCCTCCGCGACTGACATAAAGTCCCTTTTTCCTCACCCATCCACAAATCTCCACAGGCTTCATCGCCGAATTTGATTGACGCCCCAAACCTCTTCCACTATCGTCCACTCCAGATTGAACCGAAAAGCTTGAAAACTTTACGGCTCAGTTTCGAGCGACCCAGCAGCCTAACCGCTGTTGCGTCGCCAGATTGACCAAGAAGCAGAAAAGCTCGACGGTTTCAGTTTAAAAGGGGCGCAACGGCCTTAACGGCAGTTGCGCCCTTATTTTTTGGCCGCGCATTTTATTTTGTCATCCCGACCGAAGCGCGTCGTTTGCGTCCCGAATGCCTCTACGGGGCGCGCCTTTCGCGTCCCGAATGGTGTTACGGGACGACCCGGCTTTTTCCCGCGCACGGTTTTTGTGCGCCGGTTTATCCCGAGGAATGAGGGAGTCGCGCAGTGCTGTCCCGTCACTCTAAAACTGATCCCACCCCGTTCATTCTGGGAATGTGATATAGCCTTTGGGATCATTATGCTACCCCCAAGATCTCGGCTCCCGCTTCAAAGAGATTAAAGAAGCCTATGCGCAAGCCAAGACTCTGGAAGAGAAACGCGAGTTATTGGCCCTCGCTTGGGAGCTCGTCCGGCAAGCGGAGGAACAGGCAGCACAATTAAAGTCCGAAATTCAGCGCATGAAAAAATCATGATGCGCACTGCGGGACAGCCTGCATGGTCAGCCCGCCATTCCAAAACGTCTTGCAGATGTGGTTGACCTACTTAGTCTTGGGATTGGTGGGTCTTCGGTGCTCGGCGCAAACGTGGGCAGCAAACTCTTTGTCCCGCTCGGCCTCGTACTTCTGCTTCATTGCATCCAGTGATTCGGCAACAATCGCACTAGAAGGCTTAAACACCCAATTACACTCGGAGCAGCCGTAGCCCTCAAAGTTCTGGTTCTCGATCCATACCAGCTTGCGGGGCATGGCCCGGAGTATACGCCTGATCCATGTCCAAAACAGAACAGTCTTTAGAGGCTGTCACATGCGTAAAAAGCGGGTTCTTGGGGCATGCACCACATCCAAGTGGACGCCTCGAGTGTCTAACATTGAACACTGAAGTCTTCAGTTCGGTCGAGCAGCAGCCAAATCAGAGAATATCGAGTTTTTCAAAACCTCGCTGAGCGAAGCATTGTGAACTCGCAATCTTTCGCCATACTCGATGTAACCGAGCTTCTTGAACTTATTCATAAAGTAGTTGACGCGGCTTCGGGCGGAGCCAATCAATCCCCCAAGTGTCCGCTGACTGATCCTCGGTATAACCGCTATTGGTTTGCGTATTTTGTCGTAGCGGGCGACTAGCAATAGAGCGCGAGCCAGCCGTTCCTCACAGGAGCTTAAGTGTTGGTCGATTAGGTCCTCTTCAATCCGGTTGTTCCGTCCGAGCATGAAGGCGATGAAATGGTCTGAGAACTCATGGCCATTGTGGAGAGCCCGCGTCATCACCCTCTTTGCGATGACCAGGACCGCACATCCTGTAAGCGCCGTAGCGGTTACCGTGCGCAAGGCTTGGCCCGTCATGCATCCTGAACCGAAGTAGTCGCCACGATGCAGAATCGCTAAGACCGTCTCCTTACCCCGCTTCGACCTGACTCTGAGTTCCACGTGCCCTTTCTCGATGTAAAACACTTCATTGCCGGGGTCGCCCTGTTCACAAATGATCTGCCCCTCACGAAATAGGGCGATAAACGTTCTCGCGCCCATCCTTCTTAGAAATGCCGCTGGTTGAAAAGACCTTTGGCGTCGACGCGTCATGGAGGACCTCAAAGACCCTGCTCTTAGCTTCGTGGAGTACCGCGGTAGCGGATAAAGGAATAGCAGAATTCGTGTGAAATTTATGTGCAATTTAGAACAGGTTGCAACGTATTAGTTGGTGCTCAAACCCCCTTCTCTTCAATCCGCAATTTCAAAGCTTCAAGCTCTTGCTTGGTCATGCCTTGCAGAGCCATCGCTGTGACCAGATACAAAGCGGGAACGTGTTTCATTTTGTTGCCGTGTTCTACCTTGCGACGCAGTTTCTGTACTTCTGGGTCAGCGCCCACTTTCAAAAACATTTTATACGCCTCGGGAATGGACAGGGTCTTTTCAATCAGGCCGTGCTTAACCAGAATGCGATGATACGAAGGCACTGCCAACGCAGCTGGATGGCTCGGCGGAGCGCCCTTGCTTTGTTTTGGGTGTTTCATTCCACTATGCTACACGTTTTCTCGGTCCGGTCATTCTTTGTCGGATCGATGAGACCGAAAGTGATCTCCTACTAGCGAGTAAATTCTTGCGCTATTTGCAGGGGTGACTCACACCGCCGTTTTTTTCACTTGCCTTGAATTGGATTTACGTAGCGGCCGCCGACTGCTTTCCCTGCTTGCCCCGATCTTCGAGGGGAGCGTCGAAGGGTGGCGGGCGTCCTTCTCGTGGCACAGCGATTTCTGGCTGTGCGCCGTTGCCTGTCAGGAGGTCTTCCTCCTTTGAGGCCAAGACAAAAATCAGGTGGCACCCCCCCACACCCCCGGCATTTTGGATCGATGTGAAAGGAAAGGGGTTGCGGGAAAAGGGATTTGTATCGTTGTGAAAATAAAGGGCGAGCCCATCGGATTCCCCGCAACGCAGAAAGAGCGTTGGTGTACAACCCCCGTGGTGACAGGAAGGACGCGCAATCGAATGAGGCCACAGGGGATAGAGGCGCCACGTGGCGCATATGACGGCGGAAGCAGAGGGTGGCGCGGATGTCGCGAGGTACCCACCCCCGGTGTCCCGTAGTTGCGTCTCCGGCACCGGGAGTCTTCGTCGACTCCCGCCGAGAGTCCAAAAACCGGATGGGGATACCCCCACCCCCGGTGTTTTTGCAAAAGAGTGCGCAAACTGTTGAAAACAAAGGAAGCGAGTGCGAAAAAGAGAGCAAAGAGAAACCAAGAGGCGGCAAGCTGCTGAAAAGGTGGAGCTTGGCCAAGCAGCGTAGAAATTCGGCTGTCGAGTGAGGGGCCGCTGTGAAAACACACTTGCTGGAGGAGAAAACGAGGGGCAAAACGGGGACACGGTCAGCAGAACCTTAACTGGAGATTACCGCATCCGTTACTATTTGTCAAGTTAGAAATTAAAGGCTGTGGATTGAAAGGCTTGCAGAGATGGTATGCGGAGTGAATCAACGAGAAGAAACAAAGAAGAGAGTGCACCGCCCTTCCACGCACGCCGCGCGTCGATGGCTCTTGGGGCTTGTGCTTGAAGTTGGCTCTAACCTGGACCCTTCCAAGTCAAAGGGTCCGGCACCCAGACTCGCCCCCTCGCTATGGGTGCTCCACCCGTCGCCACCCGCCAACCCAGAAGAGTGCTCAACTTAGTAACACATGAGCACCGTTTTACATTGCTTGAATTGAATCGTTTCTTAAGTACGGCTGTAATTAGCTTGCGCAAAAGCGAAATCGTCTAGGATCGAGGGCAGACTCACCGATGGAATACAGACCCGTTAGGATTAAAGATGTGATCAGCTCAATCAATAAGGACTACTTCCTTCCTGCGATCCAGCGTGAGTTTGTTTGGGAGCCTGACCAGATTGAGAGATTGTTCGATTCTATCCTCGGTGACTATCCAATTGGATCTTTCCTTTTCTGGAAGATTGAAGAAAAGAATAAAGAAGAGTGGGCAACATTTGAGTTCATCAGACAGTTCGACAAGGAGCATCCAAATAACCCGGAAGCGAGCCTAAAGGGCATCGCTCGGGATATTTATCTCATTCTGGATGGGCAACAAAGGATTACGTCTCTTTACATCGGGCTGAAAGGTTCATATCGCTTTTTCCATTACCGGTGGCAGATTCGCAGGTTGTATCTGAACCTACTTAAACGGCCTGTTCCAAATGAGGACAACCACCAAGAACTTATCTACCAATTTAGTTTCCGGGAGTCACCCGAAGCTAAGGACAATGGTGAACTCTGGTATGAAGTTGGGAAAATCCTTGACTTCGACGAAGCGGAGGATGCGAAGGCTGATATCAGACGAGGAATCGCACACTTGCCGGAAGCGGACAAAGAAAACGCCAACAAGTTGGTCGGGAAACTTCACAATAAAATTCACACCGTCACAACCATTAACTATTATGAGGAAAGATCTCAACACTATGACAAAGTGCTGACGATATTTGTGCGTGCGAATTCTGCAGGCACCCCTCTTGAATACTCAGATCTGCTGTTGTCCACCGCAACGGCGAAGTGGGAGAAACTCGACGCCCGACAAGAAATCACTGAACTTAGGACTCACCTTAACGAATTGGGAGGCGGGGACGGATACAAGTTTGGCAAAGATTTCGTTCTCAAGGCCAGTCTCTACCTGACGCAAGATTTGCCCATTCAATATAAGGTAAAAAACTTCACAAGATCGAACCTGCGCAAAATCGAGGAGAACTGGGATAACGTCAAGACCTATTTGGCCACGACTGTCCGACTCGTCGCCAAATTCGGCTACCGCTGGGAGAACATCGTTGCGGAGCTGGCTCTCCTCCCGATTTCGTTTTGGCTGATGAAGAGGGGGGAGGAATCCTTCGACAAATCGTCTAAGCGCGAGGACGTTGTCGTACAAACGGAGATCAAAAAGTGGCTGACGCTTGCGTTACTCAAAAACGCTTTCGGCGGATCTTCCGACACCACTCTCAGGAGCCTACGCGAAGTCCTACTGAAAGTTGGCGCGTATAAGGAGTTCCCCGTGGATCAATTGAATGATGCCCTCGAAATTGAATCCAGGCTTTCCGACAACGAGATCGAGAATCACCTGAAGCGCCAGTATCGCGGCAAATATACTTATCTGATTCTCTCGCTTCTTTATCCAGACCGGGACTGGAAGGATACGGCTTTCCACCAAGACCACATCTTCCCCGAGAGCGAGTTCAGCGTTCGGGGATTACGAAAGCGCAGCTACGATGATGAGAAAATTCAGCGCTACCAATCTCTCTTCAACACAATACCTAACCTGGAGCTGCTGACGGATACGGAGAATCTGTCGAAGAACTCCACTCCCTTTAAAGACTGGATCACGAGTAGGGATGAAGGGTTCAAGGCGCGGCACCTAATTCCCGAGCTGAAGTCTTATGATTTAGACGCCTTCGAGGAATTCATTGAGGCCAGAGGGCAACTGTTGGTGAAACGGCTCAAGGCCATCTGAGTTCATAGATCCCGATTGCTCTGCTTTTCCCGCAGGAGCCCAAGGCGCCGCGCGCAATCTTCCAGAATCTCGCGCTCCCAGGCAGGACGCTTCGGATTTCGCGGGTGCGTCGAGTCCGTCGGGATTCGTCCCGTCAAGTGCAGAAACACCGCGGCGGAATGCTTATACGCCGGGACCGGCTCGCGAAACGCTACGTTCCCCAAATACTGCAGAGCGTCCGACAACGCGTGATACCCCGGATCCCCTGCCTCCCACAGCCGGTCGCGCTCCGCGAACTTTTCCGGAGCAAACGTCGCCAGCCCCAGCAAATAGTCCGAGCCGTACTCGATCATATTTATCCCCAGGTCGTTGCCCGTATAAATCTGAAACTCCGGCCGCTGCGCATCGCGCAGCGCCAGCCGTCCCAACTCCACTTTACGGTCCAGCGAAGAATGCTTCATGCCCACAAGCTCCGGAATATCCATCAGCCGACGCACCGTCTCTTCATCAAAGATTTCTCCGTTCGGCGCGAACATCGGCCCCAACTCAAACGCCAGCACGCGCGGAAATCCGTGGCAAATCGAGCGATACGCCGCCGCTTTTTCCTCCGCGGATTTTCCGTGCAGCCGCGCCGTCTGAAACAAAATCGGAATGCCGCCGAGCGCAGCGATGCGCTCCATCTCACGCCGGTACAGCGCAACCACATCCCCCGTTTGTCCCTCGATGTATGCGCCGGCAACAAACGGCACACCGTCTCCGAGCGCCTCGCGCGTCCAACGCAACACCTCTTCTTTTTGCGAATGGTCCAGATAGTTCACGTAACCCGTATCCATATTCACCGCGTTCATCAACCCGGCGCGCTGCGTCGCCGCAAGGTGCCGCTGAAACGCCTCCACCGCAACGCGTCCCTCGGATTCAAACGGCAAAAGCGCCGCAGCAATCCCCTGCACCTTGCGCCGCAATTTTCGCCGCTCGATCATCGATTCAATGTTCATGGCTTCTCACGATTTGTACCTGCAAAGGCGCCCGCGAAAGTCCGCGGCCGCTACACGTGCAAACGCTCAACGCTTCGCCTTCAGCGCCGTCAACTGCGCAGCTGCCGGGGAAGTCTTGTAATGACTGTCCAGCGGATAGCAACCCGAAGGCAATCCATTGCGCGGAGCCGTCGTGCAATCGCTGAACGTGCGGCAAATTCTTTTGTGCTGCACCGCGCGGCCTTGCGCCGCGTCCAGAAAGATTTCCGGATATGTTAAAACCATCCGCCCCAGCCCAACCGAGTCCACCCAGCCCTCGCGCAGCGCGGCCTGCGCCACATGCGGCAGAAAATCCTGCAAGTAACTGTACGCCGTGCCCACAAAAAGCAAATTCGGAAATCGCCGCTTCAATTCCCTGGCCGCATCCATCTGCCGCGCCACGCCCGCCAGCGGATCCTCCGGCGGCAGGTAGCCATCCGAAGGCGGATACAACGCCGGCCGCTGAATATGCGGATTGTAATAAGGACTTCCCGCCGTCACATTCACCAGAAAAATATTCAGCGACTCGAGCAGCGACAAAAACTGAATCGGCTCCGCGAGATCCGGCTGTGTCGGGTCGCTCGCGTTCACGCCAAATCCCCAGCGATACGGAAGCAAATCCCCGAAGGGCTCCGGAATTCCCGGACCCACTTTTCCGCCATTTTTTCCGTTGGGGGATTGCGCCGGATCGGCATGGAACGGCACGGTGTCAAACGCGGAAACGCGCACGCCGATTTTCAGTTGCGGCGCCGCCGCGCGAATTCCCTGCACGATTTCGCGCAGGAATCGCGTGCGATTCTCAAAACCTCCTCCGTACCTCCCTTCCCGAGTGTGCGCGCTCAGAAATTCGTGCCCCAAATATCCATGGCAATGTTTGACGTCGACAAAATCAAAACCAAGCTCCCACGCGGTGCGCGCCGCACGATGGAACTCTTCAATGATCCCGCCAATCTCTCCGTCGGTAAGCAGTGGAAAATCGCGCGCCAAACCGAGCCGGCGATCCAGAATCGGATGGCGATACAAAATGCGCGGCTCCGCCCGATGCTGCGAATTTGGTTTGCAGTAGCGCCCCGAATGCGTAAGCTGCAAGCCAATCAGCAATCCCGCATCCGAACCCGCGGCGAGCTTATGTTCCTCAATGAGCGCAGCGCGCAACTGCGCCAGCCCCGCGCGCGTATGCTCGGCAATCACCAACTGATTCGGATTCGCCCGCCCGCTGCGCGAAACGGCGACGGCTTCGCCGCCCCAAATTAATTTCGCGCCGCTCTGGCCAAAGCGCCGCCAGCGCCGCAAAGTATTTTCGGTCGGATTGCCATCCGCAGTTCCGTCCCAACCCTCCATCGGATTTATAGCGATGCGGTTCCCGATTTTGATGTTGCCGCGCGTAAGCGGCAAAAACAGCAGCGATTCCGCCGCGCTCAGGATTTCGGAGTCGCAGGGAATCTGCAATTGCAGGGCGCGCAAATGTTCCGCGAACTGCGCAACATTCTTGACGGTGCCGAGGCGCAGAATTTTCGGAGCGGTCACTTCGCTTTGCCTGGTGCATTCGGTGCGATCATGCAGTTTTGCTTCATTTTTGCTTTGCGCTTTCCGGCTTGACAAACACAGCGATGCTAAAAGATTCTTTGTGCCGCTGTCGAGTGACTTCTGAGCACTGAGCACCGCACGAATCAGGAACAGGGTTCGCGGAAAAGGCGCACAGCCAGAAATCGCTGTGCCACTAGGAGGCGACTATGACGATGACGCGACGTGAAATGTGTTTGCTGCTGCCTGCGGCGATGCTACCGGCTGTTGCGGTGCCTCTGGCGGAGGCGAGCGAGCAGGATGCTTCGCTGCCTTCGGGTAGCTATGCCTTCGACAAACTTACCGTGCATACCGCGCCTAGCGGCGCGCAAACACGTGCCATCTTCAAGGGCAAGCTGGCGACTGGCGAATCCATTGAAACGCATGCGACCATGCTGCCGGCCGGCGCTATGCCGCATCCACCGCACCATCATGTGCATTCGGAAATGTTTTTCATGCGCGAAGGGACGCTGGAGCTTACCGTGAATGGCAAAACGTACCCGCTGGTGGCGGGGTCGGTTGGCTTTGTGCGTTCGAGTGAAGAGCACGGCGTGAAGAATGTGGGCACTACGCCGGCTAATTATTTTGTGGTGGCGGTCGGACCGGGCGTAGGCTCGGCGTAAGTTTCGGAGAGCACAGCCAAGATTGGCTGTGCCACTGGCGAGGTGTTATGGCTCATCCTCAATTGGATTTGAGCGGCAAGACGGCGGTGGTTATTGGCGGGACTAGCGGTATTGGGCTGGCGCTGAACAAGGGGTTGGCGCTGGCGGGGGCGAACGTGGTGCCCACTGGCCGGCGGGCGGAACTGGTGCGCAAGGCGGCGGAAGAAATCAGTGCGCTGGGCAGGCGGTCGCTGGCGCACACTTGCGACGTTACGGATGAGGCGAGCATCGCGCAACTGCTCGCGGCGGTGCTGAAGGAATTTGGGAGCGTGGAGATCCTGGTGAATTGCGCGGGGCGCACGAAGCGGACGCCGACGCTAGAGGTTCCGGATGCGGAGTGGAACGGCATTCTGGACACGAATTTGAATGGAACGCTGCGGGCTTGCCGCGTGTTCGGGCGGCACATGATCGAGCGGCGCTACGGACGCATCGTTAACAT
>WNFL01045247.1_pt1 | contig 14450 bp, 11 predicted proteins | sample 5400361 | NCBI WGS metagenome assembly WNFL01 (sample SAMN13153351, study PRJNA577476) | soil metagenome | isolation source: 40 cm soil on Douglas fir-dominated hillslope | place: USA:California | collected 2013-09-17
AAGCGAGCTGCGATCGGCGGCGCGCGACCCCTGCTAGTCTGCCGGACCTGATGTTCGACGGATTCAAGCTCGAGCGCATCGACACCGGGGAGGCGACCATCCGCGTACGCCACGGCGGCAGCGGCCCGCCGCTCCTGCTTCTGCACGGGCACCCGCAGACGCACGTGATGTGGCACCTGGTCGCGCCGCGGCTGGCGCGCGAGTTCACCGTGGTGGCGATGGACCTGCGCGGCTACGGCGAGAGCTCGAAGCCTGCGACGACCGAGGACCACGAGCCGTATTCGAAGCGCGCCATGGGACGCGATTGCCTCGCCGTGATGGAGCGCCTGGGGTTCACCCGCTTCGACCTCGCCGGCCACGATCGCGGCGGCCGCGTCGCCTACCGCCTGGCGCTCGATCATCCGGACCGCGTGCGCAAGCTCGCCATCCTCGACATCCTCCCCACGGTCGAGCACTTCCGCAGGACCGACATGAAGTTCGCGCTGGGGTACTGGCACTGGTTCTTCCTGGCGCAGCCGTACCCGTTGCCGGAGAAGCTCATCGGCGCCGACCCCGACTGGTTCTTCGGCCACCGCCCGGGCCGGCGGTCGGTCTTCACGCCGGAGGCGGAAGAGGACTACCTGCGCTGCTACCGCAATCCCCAGACCATCCACGCCGCCTGCGAGGATTACCGCGCCGGCGCCACCTACGATTACGCGCTCGACGAAGCCGATCGCGGGCGGCGGAAGATCGCCGCTCCGGTCCTGGTCCTGTGGGGCGAGCGCGGATCCCTGCCGGCTTGGTACGACGTGCTGGGTGTCTGGCGCGACTGGGCGGACGAGGTTCGGGGAAGCGCCGTCCCAAGCGGCCACTTCATGGCCGAAGAGGCGCCGGACGACACGTACACAGCGCTCCGCGGGTTCTTCTCGGATGCAAAACGTTCAGCCTGAAACAACCCATCGCGGGGGGCCGCGACAGATCTCACGGGACCGGAACACTCCTGTCACCCGCTGCGCAGTAGGGTTCCCGGCGATGATCCTGACCGGACACGGACGCGGCACGGCATCGTGGCTGATCGACGTGGTCTTCGCCGCGTTGATCTTGTGCGCCCTGGCCGGCCTGCTCGAGTGGGCGTGGCGTTAGCCGCCCTGTTCCGGTGGTCGAAGGCGGGTTGACCGAGCCTCATCGAGCCTGGGTCGAGTCCGCTCGGGCGAGCGTGGACCGAGCAGGGGTCCGGCCAGTGATCGACGCCGCGCTCTGATACGCTGGCAGGCGAAGACCTTGTCCACCGGCATCAGGGATGAGACCGCCAATGGACCGACATGCGGCGGCGAGCGGCATGGGCCGACTGATTGCCGGACTGCTCCGTCCATATCGCGCGTCCGTCGCGGCGATCCTCGCCGCAACCGCCGTCGAGACGGCGATGAGCCTCGCCGCACCGTGGCCGCTCAAGATCATCCTCGACAACGTGATCGGCGCGCGCGAGCCGCCCGGCTGGGTACGCCACGCCGCGAGCTGGATGCCGGGCCAGAGCGTCATCCGGATCGCGATGGTTGCCGCCATCGCGGGCGTGATCATCGCGGCGCTCGGCGCCCTCGCGTCGTATGTCGACAGCTACTACACCGAGAGCGTCGGTCAGTGGGTAGCCAACGATCTCCGCCTGCGGGTCTACGACCACCTCGAGCACTTCTCGCTCGCGTATTACGACACCCACCAGACCGGGACGCTCCTCAGCACCATCACGGACGACATCGCCACCATCCAGGGATTCGCCTCGTCCACCACGCTCAGCATCCTGGTCGACCTCCTGGCGATCGTCGGGATGCTGGGCCTCATGTTCTGGCTCAACTGGGATTTCGCGCTCGTCGCCGTGGGCGTAGCGCCGTTCCTCCTTTTCTTCGTGGCGCGGTTCAGGAAGGCCGTGAAGAAGGCGGCCCGCGAGGTCCGCCGCCGGGAGAGCGACGTCCTGACCGTGGTGCAGGAAGGGCTGGAATCGGTGCGGGTGGTGAACGTCTTCGGGCGGCAGGACTTCGAGGAGAAGCACCTGCAGGAGGCCAGCCGGGCGGCGGTCCAAGCCGCGCTGAAGGCGAGGCGGGTGAAGTCGCTGCTTTCGCCGATCGTCACCGTGGTCGTGTCGCTGTGCACGGCGTTCGTCCTCTGGCGAGGAGCGTCGCTGGTGCTCGCCTCCGAGATGACCGCCGGGTCGCTCACCGTCTTCCTCTCCTACCTCGCCAAGTTCTTCAAGCCGGTGCAGGACCTCGCGAAGATGAGCGGAACGATTGCCCAGGCCACCGTCGGCGTGGAGCGCGTCCGCGCGATCCTGGACATGGACATGAGCATCCCCGAGCGTCCGGACGCGCGCGACCCCGGAAAGCTCGCCGGCGCCATCGCATTCGATCACGTCGCGTTCGGCTACGGCCCCGCGGTCCCGGTGCTGAAGGACGTGAGCTTCTCGATCCGGGCCGGCGAGTTCGTGGGCATGGTGGGCACGACAGGGGCGGGGAAGTCGACGGTGCTCAGCCTGATCCCCCGGCTGTACGATCCCACATCGGGCCGCATCCTCGTCGACGGCGTGGACGTGCGCGACTACCAGCTCCAGGCGTTGCGCTCCCAGATCGCGTTCGTGCTCCAGGACACGGTCCTCTTCCGCGGAACGGTGCGCGAGAACATCGCCTACGGGAGGCCTTCCGCCACCGACGCCGAGATCGTGGAAGCGGCCAAGCTCGCCAACGCCCACGAATTCATCGCGCGCATGCCGGACGGATACGACAGCCTGGTGGGCGAAAGAGGCCAGACGCTCTCCGGCGGGCAACGCCAGCGCATCGGGATCGCCCGCGCCGTCATCCGCGACGCCCCCATCCTCATCCTCGACGAGCCGACCGCCGCGCTGGACTCGCAGTCGGAACAGCTCGTCATCGAGGCGCTCGAACGGCTGATGAGGGGCCGTACCGTCGTCACGGTGGCTCACCGCCTGAGCACCATTCGGGACGTCGACAGGATCTTCGTCTTCAAGGACGGCGTGGTCGCCGAGCAAGGCACGCACGACCAGTTGCTCGCGCTCGGTGGCATCTATGCCGAGCTGCACCGCATCCAGACCGCCGCGGGAAGTGCCCCGCCGGCGGCGAACACCTCGACCGCGTAGCAGGAGCCGCCATGTCGTTCCGATCCCTCGTCGTGCTTCCTGACGATTCGGCCAAGCCCATACTCGAGGCAATCCGAAGGGCGGCGAAATCGCTCCGGGTGAAGATGTTCGTCTTCTCCTCCCCGGCGCTGCTCAAAGCGGTGATCGCCGCTCACCGACGCGGCGTGAAGGTCCAGGTGATGCTGAACTCCGTCCGCCGCACCGGCGTCGCGGACAACGACGATACCCGCCAGAAGCTCGCCCGCGCCGGGATCGAGGTCGCCGAGGGAAACCCAGCGTTCGATCTCACCCACGAGAAGTCGATGGTGGTGGACGAGGCGACCGCCTTCGTGAAATCGCTCAACTGGGCGACGAGAAACCTGACCGGGACCCGCGACTATGCGGTGGTCACCTCCCACCGGCGCGAGGTCCGCGAGATCGTGGACTGCTTCGAGGCCGATTGGCGCCGGCGGCGCTTCGGCGCAGACGCCGGCGCTCACCTGATCTGGTGCCCGGGGGGACGGGACCGGATCACCCGTTTCATCGACGAGGCGAGATCCACGCTGTTCGTCCAGAACGAGCGGTACCAGGACCCCATCGTCATCGAGCGCCTGGTCCGGGCTGCCAGCCGCGGGGTGAAGGTCCACGTCATGGCGCGGCCGCCGCACACGCTGAAGAAGGACAAGCTGCTGGAGGGCGTCGGCGGCATGCGGATCCTGGACGACGTCGGGATCAAGATCCGCAAGCTCAAGCGCCTCAGGCTTCACGGCAAGATGCTGCTCGCCGACGGGGTGGTCGCCATCGTGGGCTCGATCAACCTCGCTCCAGGGAGTCTCGACGGACGTCGCGAGCTGGCGATCGAGGTGCGGGACGACGAGGTGGTCGAGCGGCTCCAGAAGATCGCTCACCACGACTGGAAGCACTCCCATCCCCTCGATCTGTCCGACGCGGGGCTCCTGTCTGATCTCGAGGACCGGGCCGAAGACGTGCAGAGGCTCGCCCTCGGCGGTCCCCGGAAAAGAAAAGCATGATGGAGCGCCGACACGCCCGGCTCGCGCTGCTCGCGACGCTGTGGATGGGCCTCGGAGCGGCCGCGCCGGCCAGCGAACCATCCGGCACGCGGACGGTCGCGCCCGGCCCGCAGTACCAAGCAGGATGGCTGTCGCGCTTCGTCCTCGGCGAGCAATGGCGCGACATGTGGACCACGCCCATCGAGGTGCCCGTCCTGGATCTACACACCTTCGACGGTGGGCTGCGGCCCCAGCGCCGCGGTGGAGGATTGCAGACGACGAATCTGCGCCTGAAGAGCGCCAACGGGCGCGCCTGGGTGTTTCGCTCCGTCGACAAGGACGCAACCGGGCTGCTCGATCCGGAGACGCGAGCTTCGATCCTCGGCGACATCGTCCAGGACCTGACCAGCACGCTGCACCCGGCCGGCGCGGTGGTGGTTGCACCGCTGCTCGATGCAGCGGGCGTCCTCCACGCCGAACCGCAGCTCGCGATCATGCCCGACGATCCGGAGCTCGCCGAGTACCGGCGTCCGTTTGCAGGCATGCTCGGATTGCTCGAACCGCGCATCGAGAGCGACGTGCCAAGCGCCGAAAAGGCCTCGGACACGCTGGACCTCTTCGTCCGGCTGGAGACCCGAGCGGACGAGGAGATCGATTCCCGCAGCTACCTGCGCGCGCGCCTGCTCGACGTCCTGGTGGGAGACTGGGACCGCCACCTCGACCAGTGGCGCTGGGTCCGCTTCACGGAAGGCGGCAGGCACCTGTGGCGGCCCGTTCCGCGCGACCGCGATCAGGCCTTCAGCCGGTTCGGCGGCATCATCCCCGCGCTCGCTGAGTACTACACCAAGCAGCTCGCCAGCTTCCGCGCGAAGTATCCCGCGATGGACAAGCTCACCTTCTCGGGCCGCTTTACCGACCGCCGTTTCCTGGTGTGGTTGGACAAGCAGGACTGGGACTCGGTGACGGCGGAAATCGTCGCGAAGCTCACCGACGCAGTGATCTCGGATGCCGTCCGCCACCTGCCTGCCCCGATGTATGCGAAGGCCGGCGAGGAACTGGAGCGCGACCTGCGTGCGCGCCGCGACGCGCTTCCGCAGGCTTCCCGCGACTATTACCGGGTACTCGCCGGGGAAGTGGATCTCCGCGGGGCGGAGGGGGAGACCATCACCGCCAGGCGGGACGCGAGCGGGACCGTCGAGGTCGTCACGCCTCGGTTCCGGCGGACCTTCTTGGCTGACGAGACCAGCGAGCTGCGGCTGTACGCCCCGCGCGGCGGACGCGTGCTGGTGACGGGAAGCGGCGGCGGCATGGAGGTCCGGACGGTCCCCGCCGACCCGCGAGACCCAGAGCCGATTCGAGAGCGCTACGAGCCGTTCCGCGACTGGGGGCAGGATCTGCTCTTCTTCCCCCAGCTCTCGTACGATTCGACCCGTGGAGTCGTCCCGGGCACCAGGGCGCAGCTCACGCGGTATGCCTTCGGCCTCGATCCCTTTTCCTCGCAACAGAGCATCGCCGCCGCGTGGGCGACCGGGGTGAATCGCCCCTGGCTGGAATACGCCGCGGATTTCCGCACCCGTTCACCGCTGAGCCTGCTCGTCTACCTGTTCTATTCCGGCATCGACCTGGTGAGCTTCTTCGGATTGGGAAACGAATCCGTGCGCGATCCGCGTCTTGCGTCCGCGGGCTTCTACAATGTCCGTCAGGAGCAGGTGGCCGCGTTCCCGGCGCTCCGGGTGACCATCGCGGGTCCCTTGCGCGCGCACGCCGGAGCGCTCCTCAAGCACGTCTCCAGCATCCCGAATGGCGCCAATGCGGCCAGCGGGCTGCTCGGATCGGCCGGGATGACCCTCGGCAGCGGCGAAGTGGGGCTGACCCTCGACACGGTCAGCGGCGCGCTGACTGCGCGGCGAGGCTTCAGCTTCCGGATCACCGCCCGTCATACGCCCGCGCTGTTCGACAGCCCCAGCGCGTTCACCAAGGCTCGGGCCGTCGCCTCGGGCGCCTTCGGCGGGAAGCTGCTCACCGACCTGTTCCTCGACGTCCAGATCGCAGCGGAGAGGAACTGGGGCCGGTATCCGTTCTTCGAGGCCGCGTTCCTGGGCGGAGCACCGGTGACGTTGCCGGTCTACCCGACCGGCGCCTCGATCGGGAGCACTCTTCGCGGCTACGACTTGAACCGCTTCGCGGGCGACGCGTCCCTGGCGGGGAATCTGGAAGTACGGGCCGCGCTCGGAAAGTTCATCGCGCTGCTTCCCTTCCGCTACGGGCTCGTCGGGATCGCCGACGTCGGGCGCGTCTTCCTCGCCGGAGAAACCTCGTCCCGCTGGCACTCGGGCTTGGGCGGCGGACTGTGGATCGCGGTGTCCGCGGCCTCGCAGATCTTCCAGCTCACCTCCTCGTTCAACGTTTTGCTCGTGCGCTCCGACGAGGGGACCTCGTTCTACCTGTATACGGGATACGGATTCTAAGGGACGCCGCGGGAGTCGATCCGGTCGAGCGGCCCCTGCGTTGCCTGTCGCCGCGCACCGGTTCGCAACCTGAGACATCCATCGATCAACTCGATCGTTGGAGAAGCTCACGATGGAAAGCGTGAAGAGGATCATTTTGTGGATTTCGCGGTCGCGCGCGACCGCCGTCGCGGCGTTCGCCATCACCGCCATTTCCGCGGGACGGGCCTCGGCCGACCCGAGCGCGCCGGAACGGTCGATCGACGACGCCGGGATCGCACGCCGCGTCCTCGCCATGAACCGCGCCGAGGAGCAGGTCTCCCGGACCGTGAAGGGGAAGCTGGTCTCGGCAGCGGTCTGGCAGCTCGCGGATCGAATGGACGCGGATCGCGCCGATCTCGACCGGCAGTTCCGTGACTTCGCGGGCGGCGGACAGGAACCGGCCCCCGCGGCCCAGGGGCAAGCAGACGGCGCCGACCTCTCGAAGCTGTCGGGCCAGGAGCTAGAGGAGGCTTACGTCGACAGGGAGGTCAAGACCCACGAGGTGATGCTTGCCACGCTGGGGCGCGACCTCGTTCCGAATGCGAAGGACCCTGTCTTGCGCGCCCGCCTCGACGACCTGGGCGCGGATCTCTCCGCCGAGCTGCAGCACGCCCGCAACGTGAAGTATGCGGAGTGGTTCTGGCACGCGGCCGCCGAAGAGCGTTCGTCCACCTGGGCGGGGTTCACGAGCGACTATCCTTAGCGCTTTGCCGGATCTGGCGCTGAACGCATGGTTCGCGAGGCGGCCCCGCGCAGTCGGGGCCGTAGTCTTTTGGTGGTCGCCTGTAACCCTGACATGTGCCCGCTCGCCAAGCAGGTTGTAGATACGGCAATTACCGACTGCGCAATTTCCGAACAAGGTGTCGGACCGCCGCCTGCCGGCGGCCTGGTCCCGCCTCTCGGAACGTGTGACCTGACTGACGGCACGCCCTTCGCACCGGCCTCGCACGCGGAGGTTTTCATGTGCCACCGTCGCGAGGCGCGCGGCAGATGTGTTCTCGTGATCACCTTGGTAGTGCTGGCCTGCGGCTGCAGCAGGCGCCAACCTGAAACGAACCGCAAGGGAGGGGATTCCCCGGCACAAGCCTCGGGCGGCCAGCTTCGGAGCGCGGATTCCTTCGCGCAGATCGGCGATCGCGCAGAGCGGTCACGCGCGCTGTTCGCCGAGGCGAGCAGGGTGTTCCTGCATCCCCGCTGCGTCAATTGCCACCCGGACGGCGACACTCCGCATCAAGGCATGGACCTGAGCGTCCACGACCCTCCGGTCGTGCGCGGCCCCGACGACAAGGGTGTGGTCGGCGTCCAGTGCTCGAGCTGCCACCAGGACCGCAATCTCGAGCTGGCGCGCGTGCCGGGCGCCCCGGAATGGCATCTCGCGCCCCGCGTCATGGCCTGGGTCGGCAAGAGCCCGCACGCGATCTGCGAGCAGATGAAGGATCCCGCGCGCAACGGCGGGCGCACGCTGGCGCAAATCGTCGAGCACAACGCGCACGACCCGCTGGTCGCGTGGGGATGGAACCCTGGCCACGATCGCGAACCGGCGCCGGGAACACAGGAGCAGCTCGGGCGCCTGATCGCGGCCTGGGTGGACAGCGGCGCGGAATGTCCGAGCGAAGGAGCGAGGCCGTGATCAAGTTGAGAGTGAACGGGAAGGTGCGCGAGCTCGACGTCGATCCGGAGATGCCGCTCCTCTGGGCTCTGCGCGACGTCTTGGGCCTGACCGGCACCAAGTTCGGCTGCGGGCAGGCGCAGTGCGGCGCCTGCACCGTCCATCTCGACGGTGAAGTCGTGCGTTCTTGCGTCACTCCCATGCGGCGCGCCGCGGGTCGGGCGGTGACCACCATCGAAGGCCTCTCCGCAGACGGGAAGCACCCGCTGCAGCGCGCGTGGTGCGAACTGGCCGTTCCGCAGTGCGGTTTCTGCCAGGCCGGCCAGATCATGACCGCGGCCGCGCTCCTGGCGAAGAATCCGAAGCCTTCGGATGCGGACATCGAGCGGAGCCTGGCGGGCAATCTCTGCCGCTGCGGGACGTACACGCGCATCCGCGCCGCGGTGAAGAAGGCCGCGGGGATGTCGGAGGGGTAGCCATGGCGATCACGCGACGCCGTTTCCTCGAGTACTCAGGTGGGCTCGCTCTCGCCTTCGCCGCCGGGCGCGTCCTGGCCGTGGATCCCCGGAACGGCAAGCCGAAGATGACCACCTCCGGCTTCGACCCGAACGTCTTCGTGCACGTCGCCACCGACGGCCTGGTGACGCTGGTCTGCGCCCGTTCGGAGATGGGCCAGGGCGTGCGCAGCACGATCCCGGCGTTGCTCGCCGACGAACTGGGCGCGGACATGGCGCGCGTCAAGATCGTGCAGGGCGACGCCGACAAGAGGTACGGCGATCAAAAGACCGACGGCTCGACCAGCATCCGCAACGGATACGAGCCCCTGCGCAAGGCCGGCGCCGCTGCCCGCACCATGCTCATCGCCGCGGCGGCACGGCGCTGGAAGGTCTCGCCCTCTTCCTGCGTGGCGCGCGATCACGCGGTCTTCTACGGCAAACGCTCGCTGGGATTCGGCGAGCTCGCGGCGGAAGCGGCGACGCTCCCTGTGCCCGCGCCGGAAGAGGTGAAATTGCGGCCGCGCAGCGAGATGCCCCACGTGTTCAAGGACCTGCCGCTCATCGACGGGCCAGCCATCGTGTCCGGCACGGCAACGTTTGGCGCCGACGTGCGCCTGCCCGGGATGCTCGTGGCGGTGATCGCGCGGCCGCCGGTCGTCGGCGGACGCGTCGCTCGCTACGACGCGAAGCGTGCGCTCGCCATCCCCGGTGTGAAGCGCGTCGTCGAGATTCCCACGCCCAAACCGCCGTACGCCTTCCAGCCCTGGGGCGGCATCGCGGTCCTGGCCGACGACACCTGGGCAGCCCTGCGCGGGCGCGCGGCGCTCGAGATCGAATGGGACGAGGGACCGAACGCGGAATACGATTCCGACCGATATCGCGTGACGCTGAGCAAGTCGGTGCATTCGCCGGGGAGCACGGCTCGCAACATCGGCGACGTCGACGCCGCATTGTCCAAGGCGGCGCGCGTGATCGAGGCCGAGTATCACGTTCCCCACCTCGCTCACGTGCCGATGGAGCCGCCTGCGGCCATCGCGCGCGTGGCGGACGGCAAGTGCGAGGTGTGGGCGCCGACGCAGTATCCCCAGGAGGCGCGCACGCAAGCAGCGAGCTCCGCCGGCCTCTCGGAAACCGGCGTGCAGGTGCACGTGACGTTCCTGGGCGGCGCATTCGGGCGCAAGGCAAAATCCGACTTCGTAGCGGAGGCGGCGTTCCTCTCCCGCGAGGCGGGCCGGCCGGTGCGCGTGCAATGGGCGCGCGAGGACGACGTCCGCCACGATTACTACAACGCGGTCAATACACAGCTCCTGACTGCAGGCCTCGACGACCGCGGCAAGGTCGTCGCCTGGCGGCTGCGGACCGCCTTCCCGCCCATCTCCTCCACCTTCAAACCGACCAACCAGCCCAGCGCCGACGACCTGCAACAGGGCATCACCGACCGGCCGCTGGCGGTGCCCAACGTGCGCGCCGAGACCTGCCGGGCCGACGTGCACGTGCGCATCGGCTGGCTGCGCTCGGTCTACAACATCTTCCACGCCTTCTCCGTCAACTCGTTCATCGACGAGATCGCCCACGCGCGCCGCGCGGATCCGCGCGCAGTGCAGCTCGAGATCCTGGGGCCGGACCGCATCGTCACGCTGGCCGAGCTGGGCGTGAACAAGCTGTCGAACTACGGAGACTCGCTGGAGAAGCACCCGATCGACACCGGGCGCTGGCGGCGCGTGATCGAGCGCGCGACGGAGATGGCTCGCTGGGACAAGCGGGGCTCGGATGGCCGGATGCTCGGGCTCGCCGCGCACCGCAGCTTCCTCACGTACGTGGCCGTCGTCGTCTCGGTGGTGCGGAACAAGAAGGGTCACATCGCGGTGGACGAGGCCTGGTTGGCTGCCGACGCCGGCACGGTCGTGAACCGGGAGCGCGCGCGCTCGCAGATGGAGGGCGCGCTCATCTTCGGCATGAGCCACACGTTCCATGGCGGGGCCACGATGAAGCGCGGCGTGACTCAGCAGTCGACCTTCGGCGACTACCGGCTGGTGCGCATCGGCGAGGCGCCGCGGAGGATCCACGTGCACATCGCGGACAGCGACGGCCCTCCCGGAGGTATCGGCGAGCCGGGCGTGCCGCCCGTGGCGCCGGCGATCGCCAACGCGGTGTACGTGCTCACCGGCCAGCGCATCCGCCAGTTGCCTCTCACGCCTCTCGTGGTGGCCTAGCTCATCGAGCTCTAGAACACCTCGTTGAAGCTCAGGTAGAAGCCGTGCTGGCCTTGCAGGCCCACGCCGTAGTCTACGCAGAGATTCGCGTGCGTCTCTCTCACGATGAGCAGCCGGAGCCCGCCCGTCACCGCCGGATACCAGTGCTTGAAATGCAGCTTGTCCCCCAGGATTCCAGCCCCATGCGATCCGGTCACGGAGTGGACGTTCACGCCGGCGACCGCGCCCAGCCACTGCCAGATGACGAATCGGAGCTCCGCTTCACCGTAGAGGAGCGACTTGCCGATGTGGCGGCCCTGGATGTAGCCGCGGGCGGAGCGCTCGTTGGGATCGCTGCCGTTCGAGGCCAGGTCGAGGTACGGCACGTGCCCGAAGGTGAACGTCCCGTAGGTCCAGAGCGCAAGCACCAGCCACGGCGCGAGCAGATGATACGACCGTAGATCGAGGTAGACGTTCTGCCAGGTGGTGCCGCTCCCGAGCCAGGTCGGGAAATAGGTGTAGTTGAAGTCCGCGTAGATCCCGCGCGTCGGGTAGACGGGGCTGTCGCGGGTGTCCCAGACGAGGGACACCGCCGGGCCGGAGTTCACCGAAGTCGACCCGGTGCCCCAGGGGTACGTCGAGAAGTCGGTCGGCTGACCGCTGGCGCTGCCGCTGTTGCTCACGCTGAAATACCAATCGAGGGTGTAGCCCGCTCCTGCGTAGAGGTTTCCGAATACCCGCCGGCTGACGAGCTCGTAGAGGCGGATGAGCTGGTAGTCCATGGTCGACTCCGCGGAATTCGGGGTGTTTCCGCCGATGCCCCAGGTCGGGCTCGGCCACTTCGTCCAGCGCTCCATGCCCGTGAGGCCCCAATCGTCGCCGGCGAACCGGAGGTCATGCCGCGAGGTCAGCGCGTACTGCGACTGGGTCGTGACGGTGAAGCTGGTCGAGTACGTCGAGAGACTCGTGTTCGCCGGGTCGCCGCGCTGGGTCGTCCCCGCGGCGGCGACGCCGAAGCCCAGGCCGGTGACCGGGCTCGAGGACAGGAACGGGATCACGGTGAGGTGGCGCTTGGCCGGCTTCTTTTCGGCCTCGCCCGGAGGAGGCGGCTTCTTGAGCCCCAGCATCTCACCGAGCCAGGTCGGGAGGTCCTCCGTGGCCGCTGCGGGGCCTCGCTCGGATGGTCGGGCGACCTCGATCCGACCTGCCGCTACCGAACCCTTGCCGGCCGGCACCGTTCCGGTCGAGCCGGGCAGGGCGACTTCCGGCGCGGATGACTGATCCTCGCTGGCCGCCGCCTGCGCGGTGCCCTCGTCCTCCGCGGCATCGGCCGTCGATGCCGCGAGGAGTGCGGTGACTAGCCAGCCTGCGCGCGTCATGCTCCTTCTCTGCGAATGAACTTGCCTCGCAGTGAAGCGCGTCGCAAGCAGAGCGCGACCATGATCCGGCCCTGCAGCGCAGCAGACCTGCCGGCGCTCTACGCGATCGTCAACGACGCGGCGCAGGCCTACAAGGGCATCATCCCCGCCGACCGCTGGCACGAGCCCTACATGCCGCTCGACGAGCTCGAACGGCAGATCGGCGACGGCGTCGTCTTCTGGGGCTGCGAGTCCGGCGGCACGCTCGTCGGCGTGATGGGTATCCAGGACCGCGGCGAGGTCAACCTGATCCGGCACGCTTACGTGCAGACCTCGCAACGGCGCACAGGCATCGGCGAGAAGCTGCTCAAGCACCTCGAAGGCATGACGTCGAAGCCGATCCTGATCGGCACCTGGAGCGCCGCGACCTGGGCGATCCGTTTCTACGAGAAGAACGGCTACAGGTTGCTCTCCCGGTCGGACACCGAGCTGCTGCTGCGCAAGTACTGGAGCATCCCGGAGCGGCAGATCGAGACGTCGGTAGTGCTGGCGAGCCCGCGCTGGGCGCGCTGAGCGAGGGTGCGCTTCACGGCGAGCCAGTTGAGCCGAAATGGTCGCGCTACCGGAACAGCCCCGGCAGCCATCGCCACGTCGCGCGGCAGGCTCGTGGGTCGCACTGCCACGCCTCGGTCGCAAGCGGCTGGATCAGCGTTCCGTCCTTGCCAACCGCCAGCGCCCGTGTGCGGCACGGGCCATCGGCGATCGGTAGCCGCACGCTGCCACACGACGCTCCCCCGGAGTCGACGAGCTCGACCGTCTGCTCGCACTGAGCGACGGTGGCCGGGTCCGGCAGGACCGCATATGCCGTGCCGCTCCGGATCGACTCGATGCGGACATTCTCGCGGGAAGAGAGCCAGCCCGGTGGAGAATCGCACTTGGCCGCGCCCGATCCGACCACGCACAGATAGTGCGAGCGCAGGTCCTTCCCCATGAAGTCCGCCGAATCGACGCGGCGGACGGCGACCCCACCGCTGCCGAGCGCCGACACTTCGAACCAGGTATTCGGCCCGGGCTCGAACGCGGCGATCAGGAGGAACTCGCCGGTGATGTCCCGGCCGGTGGAGCCGATCCACTGCGCCGAGATGGCACCAGGTCCGAAGCGCGCGCTGCCGTCCGTGATCACCAATGCGTTCCCGAACAGATCGAGACCGGCGCCGAACACCGCGCCCGCGCTCGCCAGCGGCGCGCTCCACAGCTCCACCGGAGGCGTGTTCCCGCTGATCTTCGCCGCCCGCCGCGATGCCGCCGCTTCGGGCTCGCTCACGCGGCGGAACTTTCCAATCACCAGCGTCCCGGAACGCGGGTCGGCAGCGGAGACGATTCGATCCGCTGCGACGTAGTTGGGTCCGATGGTGCGGGACCCATCCACGTCGACGCGATCGACGGAGAAATTCCCGCTGAACGACGACACCGGCCCGCTGAAGCCGGAGGGATCGGCGTGGAGGGTCGCTCCCTTGACGAACGACAGATACTTCTTGTTGGTGCCGTCGGGTGACACGAGCGGCGCCTCGTTGGACGTGTTGGGGCTACCGGGGCCCGTGACGCCGAACACCATGGTTCCCGACTCGTCCGCGGCAGAGTATTCAGGCTCCCGACCCGCCGGCTCGATGACGTAGGTGCGTGCTGCGACTGCTGCGGGGCCCGGCTGGGAACAAGCGGCGCTGCCGCCGCCACCCGCATCTGCGCTGCCACCCCCGCCCGCGTCTGCGCTGCCGCCGCCACCCGCATCCGCGCTGCCGCCACCGCCCGCATCGGCGCTGCCGCCGCCGCCCGCGCCCACGCTGCCACCGCTGCCCGCGTCCGCGCTGCCGCCGCTGCCCGCGTCCGCGCTGCCGCCGACTGATCCGTCGGGGACGCCGCCCCCGGAACCGGTCCCCGCATCGGTATTGCCAGGTGGCGCGGGGGCCTGTGCGCCTCCGCAATGCGGTCCTGCCAACGCAATGGCGCACAGAGCGGCCAAGGGCCACGCGACCCGGGATACAACGCTCATGACCAGCCTCGCTGAAGGACTCCGCTGGCCACCCAATCTGCGCACGTCTGGGCCGTCTCGCGAGGGGGGACCGCTCGGGCGTGTGCCCCTCTACCGATCGAGCGCTCGCAGCAGGGCGAATGCGCTCTGCAATCCTGCGCAAGAG
>WNFL01107066.1_pt1 | contig 14450 bp, 10 predicted proteins | sample 5400361 | NCBI WGS metagenome assembly WNFL01 (sample SAMN13153351, study PRJNA577476) | soil metagenome | isolation source: 40 cm soil on Douglas fir-dominated hillslope | place: USA:California | collected 2013-09-17
GTTGACTTCAATTCCCGCACTGCTAATAACTTTACTTTCATCAACACTGAAATAAAGACTGTCAGCTGGTTTTGAATTGGTAGGGATTGTTTCTGTCAATGACCTGTAAACCCGTCCGTCAATTAAGCTGATCGATACAGTATAAGAACCTCCTGGTCTTCCGATAACTGACGTTCCATTTAATTGATACTTTCCATTCCCAAGGCTGAAATAACTTTCAGCATTCCCAAGTTCATCAGTTATTAATATCGAGGCATTTAGAACAGGATCTGGTCTTCTGTGAGCGCTTACAGTTAATCCGAGATTAAGAAAATAAGGCCCTGGTAAGTCACTTATTGAACCATCTATAACCAATAGCCCTGCTCGATTTACTGTATTAAAATCATATTCATCTTTACATTGAATGATTAAGATCAAAAGAAGAATGACATAGGATATTTTGTTCATCAAAAATTGATGTTATAAGTTAGTGACGGAAGGGCAGATCCGAGAATTGAAAGCTTATAAGATTGCAATGTTGGCAAGCCGTTTAGTTGCTGATAGAAAACGGAGTATGCATTTCTTCTTCCAAAAAAATTGTAAACCGAAAAAACCAGATTATCATCAATTTTTCTAAGAACACTTTTTAGAGTGATAGAAAGATCAAGTCTCCAATAGTCCGGAATTCTATATTGATTGCGGTCCGAGTATAAAGGAATGGAAACAGAATTTGATTGATAGTATGACTCTATTGCTGTAATTGGTCTTCCAGTTGTGTAGGCAAAATTAGCTGCAAATATCATTTGCCTTCCCAGTCGGTGGGATGCAGTCAAAGAAAAATTGTTGGGTTTGTCATAATTAGATGAATACCAGTTTCCGTTATTTATCTTGTCCTCTTCAGTTGCTCCGTCAATTTTAAAAAATGCCCTCGAGTACGTGTAAGAAACCCAGCCAGTCCAGTTCCCTGCATTCTTTTTTAAATATAATTCCAGTCCATATGATTTTCCTTGCCCTTGGAGTACATCAGTTTCAAGGTGCCTGTTAAGTATGATTTGTGCGTAGTTTTTGTAGTCAACAATATTTGATATTGACTTATAAAACACTTCAGCGGAAAACTCGAATTTATTTTCTTTGAAGTTTTGAAAAAAGCCGGCTGAGAAATTGTCAGCGACTTGGGGTTTGAAATACGGGCTGCTCAGTTGCCAAATATCGGTCGGGGTTGGGGCGGTTGTATTTGAAATTAGATGAATATATTGGCGATTCCGGTTGTAACTGAGTTTAATTGCTCCATTTGATCCAGCGCCAATCCTTAACGAAAAACGAGGCTCCCAACCCTGATACGTTTGAGCAATATGATTCGGTGCATAGAGAATAGTGTCTATAATATTGTTCACTGTTCGAGACAAACCTAACTTGTAACGATAGAGAGTGTCAATACCAACGCTTTGAAAAAGGCTATACCGCATTCCCAATGAGATCGACAAAAAGGAATTGATGGTATATTCTTCATTGAAGTATAATGAATATTCTCTTCCGTCTCCTTTTTTTAGCTGCTGGCTATTGGTTGCTGAACTTGAACCGAATGGAATTGATTTTTCGGGTAAACTAAAATAGAAATTGATCTCCGTACCTAAATTGAGCACGTGTTTTTCCAGATAGTGATGCAAAAAATTCTGTTTAAATTGATTATAGGAGATCCCATTGGTAAATGCCTTCGCTTGCGTAGTCTCTAAATCAAATAATTTGCTTGTGTAATTCCCCATTGAGGCATTGAAGGTTGTTCCCCAGTTTTTACTCAGAACTCCGTTCCACCGAAACGAACCTAATCGTGTAGAATAATCATAAGCAAATTGATTGGAATATCTAAAATAATCGTGGCCATTGTAGAATTTAATATTAATGGCACCACCATGCTTAAGTCTATGAGTGATGTTTGCGTTGATGTCGTAAAACGAGGCTAAGCTATTTTGTACATCAAGATTTTTAACCGTCTTTAATAACCAATCTGAATACGAAAACCTTCCACCGATGAGAAAAGAAACTTTATCCTTTACAATTGGACCTTCAATTGCCAGCCGGCTCGAAATAAAACCTGCCCCTGCTTTAAATTTATATTTAGTAAAATCACCATCTCTTGTCCTGACGTTCAGTACGGAAGATATTCTTCCACCAAATTGAGCCGGAATGCTCCCTTTGTATAAGGTGAATTCTTCAACAACATCAGGATTAAAGTTTGAAAATAAACCTAACGCGTGAGATGAATTAAAAATTTGACCATTGTCCATCATAACGAGATTTTGGTCGATGCTTCCTCCACGCACATTAAACCCACCGCTTCCTTCACCGACTGTTGACACGCCCGGGAGAAGCAAAAGACTTTTAACGACATCAACTTCTCCCATTAGTGCAGGCAATCGTTTTAACTCTTTGATACTTAATTGAAATCTTCCAGGGGATATTTCTCTGACATTCTCATCTGGACTTTTAGCGCTAACTATTATTTCGTCCAAGACTCTGGGTTTTTCCTTTATGAAAATATTTAGTACACCTGTTGCATAAATAGTTACATCCCTTTGCTCATGGGTTCTTCCAAGAAATGTTGCTGTCAGCCTGTACTTACCGGGGGTAAGTTCAATAACGTATCTTCCGTTCAAGTCGGAGTTATCGCCCTTTTTAAATCCATCTATAAAAATTGCCGCGCCAACAAGAGTTGTCGAGTCCTCAGCCTGAAATATTGTGCCAGTCAGAAATATTTTTTTCTGAGGGTCCGCACGGGAAGAATCACCAATGACCACCGATTCAATTTTCTTATTTTGGCCTAAGGCCGCAAAAGGAAGGCTCACTAAAATTAGGAAGGTTATTTTTCGAAAATGGAGCAAGTGCAAAAAAAAGAGTGATTTTTTTTTATGCATGCTCAACGCAATATGACAATGTCATTATATTCAAGGGCAATAAAAATACAATATTTGGTACAACTTATGAGCTTTCTAATTCAGAAGATCATTTATTTATATGGTCGGTTTTGGAGTGCATTAATGAGATGCAAAAGTTGAGTTTTTTATCTAAGACAAAGGTGTAATTTTGTTTTTTTACAGCACGAGGCAAAACTCACTATTAGTGAGTGTGACAGATGGGGGATTTTTTAACGCAGACGCACACAAATTCAATTCAATCTCACCCCGTACCGAGGAAGAAATTTTACACATTTCAAATAAAAGTCGAATTTATTCATGAAGAAGGTACTTAGTTTTAGCATTCTGGTATTTCTTGGGGCTTGCTCACCATCCAACGATGGGGCTTATAAAACTAAGGTTCAAGACCCTGAGTTTTTCCATCAGTCAATGAAGGCGATCACCGATCGGATTGTGCATGACATTTTTTCCCCTCCGGTGGCTAGCCGCATTTACGCGTACGCTTCGGTTGCTGGCTATGAAGCAATAATTCATCAGGATAAAAACTATGTTAGCCTTGCAGGCCAGCTGCATGGGCTGGGAAAATTTCCGCAGCCCGACACCACTAAGGTGTATTGTTATCCACTGGCGGCCACAGAAGCGATGCTGAAAGTTGGGAGGACTCTGATCTTCTCAGAGGAAGATCTGGATAAATTCTACGATAAGGAAATGCTGAAATTCAAAGATGCAGGCGTTCCTTCAGATGTATTCGAAAGATCGATTGCCTTTGGCGACAGTGTGGCCAAGCATGTTATTGGTTGGTCATCGAAAGACAACTACAAGCAGTCGCGCACATTTCCAAAATATTCGATTGAAAAAAGCGAAGCCACTTGGCAGCCTACACCTCCAGCGTATATGGACGCGGTAGAACCGCATTGGAATAAGATCAGGACATTCGTGATTGATTCCTCGCAGCAATTCAAACCACAGCCCCCAACTTCTTTTTCTGAAAAGAAAGGAAGTCAATTTTATAAAGAGGCATTTCAGGTATACGAAATTGGAAAGAACCTAACGGATGAGCAACGCGCCATCGCCAGCTTTTGGGATTGCAATCCATTTGTTATGAATGTGAAAGGACACGTGATGTTCGCTACTAAGAAAATTTCGCCCGGAGGTCATTGGATCAATATCACGAAGATGGTTTGTCAAAACACTCACGCGGATATGGTAAGATCAGCGGAAGCCTACGTTTGTATTGCATTATCTTTAGCTGATGGATTCATCAGTTGCTGGGATGAAAAATACAGAACAAAGTTAGTGCGGCCTGAAACTTATATTAACCAACATATCGATGAAAACTGGGTTCCGTTATTGCAGACTCCTCCCTTTCCGGAGTACACGAGCGGCCACAGCGTAATCTCCACTTCGGCCGCAGTCACACTAACATCGATGTTTGGCGAAAACTATGCCTTCACGGATTCAACCGAAGTCGAATTTGGAATGCCATCGCGAAGTTTCAAATCATTTATGGAAGCCTCACAAGAAGCAGCTGTGAGCCGTGTGTATGGAGGAATTCATTATTCACCGGCATGCGAAAACGGGAAAGTGCAGGGAAGACAGATAGGGGAGTTTATCTCTTCTAAATTAAGGACAAGAAAAAAATAAATTATTCTCGACTTCTTCAATCCTTGTTAATCTTATCAGGGGTGTAGTTTTTGTACAATTTCCTCCTGATTCCACCATCCCCATCTGATTTATTCTGTTTTTGGCGAGCTTCCTTCTTTTTATCCCACCCGAAGACGAAATTCAAACCAAGGCGCACATTGAAAAACTTTGTACTGCTCGCAAATGTGTTCAACTCTTTACCAGCCAGTGGCATGCGCAACAAGTTATCGCCAACGATGTAAATCTGGATTGGTGAAAGATTCAATGATAAGCCTGCGCCTAAATTGTTGAATGAGTTGCTCGCCATGGTGTAACTTCCGGCAGCGCTGAAAATTCTGCCGAAGTGCTTATTGACCCCAAGCGTGAGCCCTGCAGAATATCTCCCTCTAAACATTTCCGAGAAGAAGACCGCCCCGACTGTAAAATTCTTTTTCGCCTGATACATCCCACTCAAATACATTTTTCCGGGTATTGGTGCGCTGTAACTTCCGATAGCGCCTTCCTTTGGTTTAAATTTATTCTGAATCGTATCCCCAAGTGTGTTCAAATAGTTACTGTTGCCATTGATGACTTTATTCAAATCTACACCGGCAAAAGTGTAATTCGCCTTTGATGGATCAAGCGAATATCCATAGGTATTATTTTTCCAGTGAATGCTCCCGATGTCGATCAGGCTTGCCCCAACCGTAATGCGATCGCGCAGGCGGTAAGTAGCACCGATATCGAAAGCAAACCCGTTGTTAGAAAAATAGTTTTTGATGCTCGAACCAAAATCAAACCCCTTCTGATTAAAATTATTTATGCCGGATGTGCGCACATCCATGCCTGCGCTTGCAGTGAGTACATAGTTGTTGTCTACCGACAAATTCATCGTGGCACTTTGGGTAGTAGCGTTGGTTATACCTTTCAAAAGTTTTATTCGGGCACCCACCATTAGCTTGTCATCTACTTTGTAAGAGCCCCCAAGCGCTGTTTCAAGAAATGTAACGGATTCAGCCCGAGGTGAGAGTGTGGCTGTTCGACCAACGAATGCGGAATTGCCATTGATGAAAATGCTCATCAAATCTTTAGGTATCATCAGTCGATTGTAGACTTTGGCCGTGGAGTTGAATGTAATGTACAGTCTCGAGTTGATTTGCAAACCAAATCTGAGTAAATCAATTTGCAACGCTTGTGTGATGTAGTTATTTGGCTTCAGCGCACTGTAAAGTTTAGGCAGATCAGCTTTGACAGTATCAGCAACATGAGTGTAAACATCCTTGTAGGCAAAACCATTGTTAGAATAGAATGCTGCAATGGACGAGCCCGGCAACCCAATCGACAATTTATATTTCGGTAGGATGGCGGGATTGTTATTAACCACCTGAGGCAGGCTGTTCATAAAAGTAAGTGTACCTTCGTTCTGCGCCATAGCCACGTTTACCACGCAGCCGAACATAAGGAAGGATTGAATTACTTTTTTCATTAAAAGGTGGCGATTACTTTAAGCTTAGTACGCAAACCGAGCTTTACATTTATCTTGTACTGACTCTTGAATTTGACGTCTACAGCAGTTCCACTTGCATTTTTTGACGTGTTCAACTTTGCCTTTATGATTATTTTCCTGGCTTTAAAGATTTTTGAAACTTTATCGGGTTGCAGTTTTATCAGTTGATCAAAAGAGCCTGGCGATTTTAGCTCTCCATTACTATCTACACTGCTTCCTTTGATGATTCCTGTTTGGGAAGAACTGAGCAATGAATCAATGAATACATATTTTGCATCGGTGAGAATGAATTGCAAATTCGCATCGATGGGAAGCTCATTTATTGCGCTTGCTTTAAGCCAGGCGGAATCGATTTTTGATTGTTCAAGATCGCTTAAGTTAACATCGACCGTATCCGCCATTAGTATATTAGAAGCTGTTCCATAAAGAGGAACCTCTGCGTGAAGTTTCACTCGCAGTTGACTGGTATCTGCCATAAAATTATTTCCGGAAGTCAAACCTGTATTGATGTGACCTGATACCTGATAGTAGAATTGGGTGGGCTCGAAGTCAACAACTTGTTTAACGTTACTTACTGAAACTAATGTAGAAGCAGACGAACCCAAAATAGCTGGTGCGGTGATTGTAATTGGACTGGAAGGATTGGTTTGCATAGCAAGAGCCGTTCCTTGCTTTCTTGCTTCCAGCTTCGTAAAACTTACTGTAAGGGGAACACCATAGTCACTAACAACTGTAAAATCAATCGTAGGCTGCGCAAATGAAACTGATGCTCCTTTCGGCAAGGATGGACTAAATGCTCCAATATCAATTGTCTGAGCCGGGGGCTTTGCAATCTGATCACCGAAAAAACCCTTAACATATTTGAAGTTCATTCCTGCAAAGGAAATTGTAACATTGAGATTCGTGCCTGGAGGAATAACTGTCGATTTCGCGTTTTTCTTTACAACAAGCGTAAGCTGTAAACTGAATTTATTTGCTGTAGCGTTTTTGAATATGTAGTTCGAAAGCTGAATTGAACCATTTCCGGAAACTTCTTGCGACAAGCCGGCCCCCGTAGTGTTAGATGTGAATTCGGGGATAGCTAACATGACCGCATACAAAAAATTGTTATTCGAAGGAGAGAGGCTCATGGTGTATGAAAGCGTTCCTGATTTGAATAAGATCTCTGTGAGTTTCTCAGGCGTAATCCCCAGGTCTACTACCTGATTAATTGACGTAGAGTTATAATCGTTTGGATTAGCCGGGTATGTTCCTGCCGGCACAGACACTGCGGTTGTAAGATTGCCGAGGTTAGGAATGGTTATGAGATTGCGGATATCGCTTGAGATCAAGGCAGTATCATAACCAAAGTAGATAAGTCCATCTCCCTTAATTTTAATATAAGATGAGTCCTGCTGTTCTAAAATATCAAGAATTGAAAGATTCCCGGTGGCTAGCGGCACTACCAGCGTTGGATTGCTCTGCACACCTTTAATCTGAAAATCTTTATCATTGATAGTGCAACCCCAAAAGAGGATACAAAGGAGTAACAACTGAAAAAATGTATCCTTCATAGATTTAAGCCCGACTATTGTATTCATTCTTAGGATACACGTCATGTAACCATGTATCCTCATTTAGTACCCTAAACATTCCCCGCAACAGACAAAAACGCCCTTTGCGATTTTGGAAAACATGCTCACAATAATTGAAGAAAGATTTCAAATTATCTTGATTAGTTTCGAAATTATTTTCTGAATCGTAAATCAATGACTGGGGGAAGGAATATTTTCAGTGTTGCTGTTAAATCAGTGGGGTTTGCATGGCGAACGAACAAACACCTGTTCCTACTTTTGATTCTGCTCAATATTTTCCAGGGATCGGTAGTTTATCTTCAATTCACCAGTTTTTCGGCCATTGTTGACGAAATCATTTTGATTAAGCAGGGCACATCAACGATGGATGGACTTTTTCGTTCTTCCATCATCCTCGGCTTTGCGTTTTTGGTCCCCACCATGCTCAGTAATTTGGTTAATTATTGCCGCGCCAAATTCCGCCTGGAACTTGACATGCAATTGGATTTGCACAAAATTGACAAGCAAAGTGAACTTGATATTGGTGTGATTGAAAGCAACTCATATCAAACGCTGCTCCGCAGTGCGCAGGAGTGGGGCACGAGCAGCTTGTTGAGCTTGCAAGATTTTATTTTTTCATCTGCTACAAGTTTTGCAGGTATTATCACTTCGATGATGATTCTTTGGTCATTAAATTATTGGCTCGTATTATTTTCAATTTTGGCTGCTGCACCGGTTTATTTTTTCTACAAGAAGTACAGCATGGAGGTTTTTAGAATTCGCTATTTTTCTCTTGACGACCACCGCATCATCAGCAATCGCATTTCGCATTTTGAGCACCTGCAGAAAGCCGTGGATGTTATCCTGCTTAAATTAAAATCATGGCTGAGGGGGCAAGTGAGCGAACGGATGGAATCCTATAACAAGAGAATTACTGAAGCCGAGCGGAGAAAATCCATTTCATACAATTTTTTAAGTCTTTGGTATTTGCTTTTTCTTTTTCTCGCCATTGCTTTGATGACGAGAGAGGCCTTAGCCGGAACTATGGCTGTAGGCGGACTTCTGCTGGCATTCAATACCTACACTCGCTTTTACCAAACCGTGAATGGCTATGTGGAGTCAATTTCCTGGACAGAAGAAGCGGCACGCTATGCTGCGCGCTGGTTTGATCTGTTCGACATGAGCCCCAACATTAAGTCAAAAGAGGATGCTATTCGGTTTTCTTATGAACAACCTCCTCACATTGAGTTTAAGAATGTTTCCTTCCGTTATCCTTCTGAAAAAGGAGAGAGCCCTTATGTATTAAGGAACCTCTCGTTCACTTTTAATCCGGGAGAAAAAATAGCGATTGTAGGAGTAAACGGAGCGGGTAAGACTACGGTGATCAAATTACTCTGTCGAATTTACGATCCTACAGATGGAGCTATTCTCGTTAATGGAATCGATTTACGTGACTTGAAGCTCGAAGACTGGCAAAGTGCAATCGGCATACTCTTTCAGGATTTCCCAATCTATAATCTGACGATTCGCGAATCGATTGGCGTAGGGCGGATCTCTGAAAAAATAGAGCAAGAAAAATTAGAGCAAGCCGCTAAATTCTCAGGAGCCGATGAGTTCATCACCAGTTATGACCAGCTGATCTGGAAAGAATTCAAAGACGGCATCGATCTTTCGAAGGGCCAGCATCAACGATTGGCGGTGGCTAGAATGTTCTATCGAAATGCAGCGATTACAATCCTTGATGAGCCCACGGCATCGATCGATGCAGTGACTGAAGAAAAAATCTTTGCATCGCTTGAGAAAAACACCGAAGGCAAAACGGTAATCCTGATCACGCATCGTTTCAGTACGGTAAAAAATGCGAATAAAATCCTGATGATGGAGCGTGGAGAGATTATTGAACTAGGATCGCATAAGGAACTGATGCTAAAAAAGGGAAAGTATGCCGATCTGTATATCATGCAGGCCAAAAGGTATCTTGAGGAAGAAGAAAATATTAGCTAATAAAAAATGAAAGTCTACTTTAGCCCGGGCGAAGCTTGCCGTAGCGCAATAATCAACGAAATAAAAAATGCGAAGCAGCAATTAAAAATTTGCGTGTTTACCATCAGCGATGATAAGATCACACACGCCATTCTGGAAGCTCACCGGAGGAAAGTCGCAATCTCCATCATTACTGATAACGATAAGACGCTGGATGTTGGATCTGATATCGAAGTGTTTTCGAAAAATGGAATACAGGTGAAAATGGATATGACCACAAACCACATGCATCATAAATTCATGATTGCTGATGGGCGAACCGTGATCACCGGAAGTTACAACTGGACCAACAGTGCAGCCCGATACAATCAGGAGAATATTATCATCACGCAGGAGAAAGAAGCCATTAAATCTTTCGTTAGCGAATATGACAGGCTATGGGGAATCATGGCCGAGTATTTAATTAAATAAACTTAAGCCACTTCTTTTCGGGATGTTCAAACTTATACTTTTCATACCATTGGCACAGGAAGTATAAAATGATCACATCAATAATGAAGACAACATATAAAAGCGCCAGGCTCCATCGATGTTCCTCCTGCATCTGAGTATAAGGCGATGTATTATACCATTCTGAAACGATGTGCCCTTGGCGAATCAGACCAACGATCAGCGCACTAAGATGAATCAAGGGAATATGAACCAGGTAATAGAAAAAGGGAACTCGGCCAAACGTAATCAAGGCTTTGGTCAGACCACTTTGCGATTTTTCTACAAAGGGCATAAGTAGTATCGAAGGACCAAGGGTCATTAGCAGAAACAATTGCGATGCAGGATATTTTCGCTGAGTAAGAAGTTTGAAAACAAAAGGAGGTCCTTCCGGATTAGAATCTGCAAAAACCCGGGCACTACCGACCACGATAAAAACAATTGTTGCAACAAGGCCAATTCGAATTAAAATTTTTCTTCGATCTTCACTCATCTGAAGTACCCAACCAAATCCATAGCCCGCAGCCATCACCCCGATCCATGGCACGATGACATACAAGATATTGATCCAGGAAGGACCTTCAAGCCCTGAGGAATAAATGAATTCCCAGAAACGTCCGAAAGAGCCACGTGCAGATTCAGGTATGAGACCAGATGATCAACAGTCCAATGATCCCAACTGTCTTCGGGTTCAGGCGAACCATAAATCCGAGAAGAACCATACACCAACCGAGCATCCAGATGACGCCTGCAAGAGTGAACTTTGCGTAATCAAAGTTGAATGTCCAGAAGAAACGAATTACTGTAAGCTCAAGTACAATGAGAAGTAATCCTCGCGTTATCAAGTAACGCATAAGCGCACCGGGTGCCAGTTTCCTTCCATAGAGAAAAGCGCTCGTGCCTGAAAGAAATACAAATGCCGGAGCGCAAAAGTGAGTCACCCATCGTGTAAAGAAAATTCCCGGGTCAGGTCCGCCTGCAGGTAGCCCCGAGTAAACACGCACATGATCGATGGCCATAAGTACCATCACTAATCCGCGCACGAAATCGATGGATTGTATGCGGTCTTTGTTTTGAAGGTCTGGAGTTGGCATGGGATAATGAAAGATAAAAACACAACAAGACATTGCCAACATAAAAATGATCAATGGTTACCGGTCTGAGCGACCAATAACCATTGAAGAGTGTTACTTTTATTCGTATGCCAGCGCTTCGCGTGTGCTCAATTTACTTGCCCTTCGCGCGGGATAAAGCGTAGCCACATAAGAGCCTACTCCGATTATCGCTATCCAAATAAAAAGTGCAGTAGTAGAAATTGTTAGTGAAAGCGGAGTAATGCCACCATAAACAATGATGGCTAAAACCTGATTCAAAAAATCTTTCAAGCAGTGTAGTTAGTCGAACAAAGATGCGCAAAACTACGGTTAGACTTAAATGGTCGTCCAATTGGATTCAGGTGGGCCTTTATATTAAAATAATTATTACACCTGTTGTCCGCTGGCAGTATTCCCATCCGTCATAGGGGAAATTTTTGTTTAACTTAAAATCAAAAACAGTATGGAAAAATTTATGTTCATTTTCTTGGGAGGCTTGGATCCTGCCCAAATGAATTCGCCTGAAGTGATGCAGACCTCAATGCAGGAGTGGTTTGCATGGATAGACAAACTGAAAAAAGAAGGACGATATGAGGGAGGTGAACCTCTTGAGCCAAGTGGTAAAGGAGTGAACGGCCCCAAGAAGCTAGTTACCGATGGTCCGTTTGCAGAAGGAAAGGAATTGATTGGTGGCTTCTTCATTGTGAAAGCAAAAAACATTGAAGAAGCGGTGGCTTTAGCTAAAGATTCTCCCGATCTTAAGCACAACGGTCGTGTGGAAGTGCGCCCGATCATGAAAATCCCAATGTAATCCTTTTGGAGTCAGAAGATAACAGAGCTCCTGTCAATCAAATCATAAGTCATCTTTTCCGCCATGAGTCGGGAAGGATGGCTTCTGTTCTTACGCGCTTGCTTGGCGCAGATCAATTTGAAGTGGCGCAAGACATTGTTCAGGATGCGCTTGTCAAAGCAATGGAGGTATGGCCCTTTCATGGCATCCCTGAAAATCCTTCGGCCTGGTTATACAAAGTAGCGAAGAACAAAGCGATCGACTACATTCGGACTATCCAAACAAAAACAAGAGTTCAGACCCAACTTCAGCAGGAGCTGAAATCAGAGTGGGGGATGTCAAGCCGGGTGAATCAATTATTTCGTGACGAGGAAATTCACGACAGTGTGCTTCGAATGATGTTTGTCTGCTGTCATCCATCCATTCCACCCGAATCACAAATTGCATTGACACTTAAAACGTTGGGTGGTCTTACTTCATTGGAAATTGCGCATGCCTTCCTTACATCTGAAGAGACCATCACGAAACGCATATATCGTGCGAAAGAAAAAATCAAAGAGGGAAGAATTGATATTGAGGCATCCATAAAGTCAGAATTGATAGCAAGACTGGACAACGTGTTAACTGTGCTTTATCTCTTGTTCAACGAAGGCTACAACTCCAGTCATCCGGATATGCTGGTGAGGGAAGATTTGTGCGAGGAAGCCATGCGGCTTACTTATCTTTTAATTCAAAATCAGGAGACTAATCATCCGAAAGTAAAAGCGCTAATCGCGTTGATGTGCCTTCAGGCAGCTCGGTTTCCATCGCGACTAAACGATAAGGGAATGATTATTTTACTTCAAGAACAAGACCGATCGAAATGGAACAAGCCTTTGATCGCAAGAGGAATGGCCTTTCTCCGTGAATCATTTTCTGGAAGTCAGCTTACGGAATATCATGTCGAGGCTGCCATCGCATCTGTTCATGCGGTTGCTCCCGATTTTCGAAGCACAAATTGGGAAGAATTGCTCAAGCTGTATGATACACTTTCTGACATGAAGCCAGGTCCGATGATTGAATTTAACAAAGCCATTGCGATTGGATTTGCAATGTCACCCAGCGAGGGACTTGTTGCATTGCAAAAAATCAAAGGCCTTGAAGGCTATCATCTTTATTTATCAGCAATCGGGGATTTTTATATTATGACAGGCGAGAAACGAACAGCTGAAAAATATTTTGTTGAAGCTATTAATCGCACACAGTCCACCGCTGAAATTGACTTGCTAAAACACAAGATTGAACTCTGCAATTAATTCCTTTCTGTTATTAATTTAGGTTTTCGCTTTTCATTCTTAATTCTTGAATCGATAATTCTTAATTGCCAATTAATTTCAAGACTATAAGTGAGTGATCTATTTTTAGCGCAATTTCATGGTTTCCCTCTTCTCTCTTCTACCTCCTCTAAAAGCACTTCGTTGGCGATTAGCGTAGCCTGTGGCAAAATAAATCACATTAAAGAGAATGCATTTCCAGTGCGCAAAGCATCTCGTAAATTGAATATAATGAATGCCGTAAAAATTATGGAAACAATAGATGTGAAAGAAGATGTAAAAATCATCCCTCATGTAGATCGTGTGAAGCTTTATGACTTTGGCTATGAGAAAGCGGGAAGCGTAAAGGGCGACCCCGATGTGTACTCTTCCTACCTTCATCGAATCTTGAATGGCGATTTAGTAGAGAGTAATTACAGCGGATTCAGCGATGAAGAAAGAAAGGAGAGGACTGAACAGATCAAAGAGTTGGAGGCCAAGTTGAAAGAAAAAGAGGATGCCAACGAAAAAGTCGATGGCGAGATAAAGACTAAGGAAAAAGAGATAGATAAGTACAAGAAGGAATTGCTTCAGAACTGGGAAGCAAAATCAAAAGACAAAGAGAAACTAAAAACCGAAACCTTCAGCCAACTCAAGTTCTCTCTCAATTTATTCATCCTGATCATGCTGTCGGTATACCTTTTCTTCTTTTATGTGTCAGCCGCATTCAAAGCACTCTATGTCGATTTCCAGGGAATAGCGGAACGCATATCGCAGGGTGAAGGAACAGGAAGTATCATGCCGGGAGCGCGGGAGTTGTCAGAAGCGCTTCAATACAATTACCTGTTGTTTGTTGTGCCTTTTGTGTTTTATGCTTTCGGATGGGCTTTTCATATTCTTTTGGAATTAAAGCATAGAGCAAAACTTGTTTTCCTTTCCATGCTGATTGCGGTGACATTTACAGTTGACCTTCTGTTGGCAATGATCATCAGCAACAATACAGAAAGTGCGAAAGGGTTGATGGGACTTCAGACAACTCCTTGGAGTCAGAGTCCTACGTTCTATATTATTCTATTCCTGGGCTTTCTTGTTTACATCATCTGGAGCATACTGTTTGACTCCCTGCTGCGCGAATGGGATAAGAGACAAATCACCACCAACTTGAAAAAGATTCTTCGTCATTTACATAGTGAAGTGAAGATATTGAAGTCGCGGCTGATTGATGTGG
>WNFL01347477.1_pt1 | contig 14448 bp, 16 predicted proteins | sample 5400361 | NCBI WGS metagenome assembly WNFL01 (sample SAMN13153351, study PRJNA577476) | soil metagenome | isolation source: 40 cm soil on Douglas fir-dominated hillslope | place: USA:California | collected 2013-09-17
CTCGCCGGCCTCGCGACCTGGGTGATCGTCGGCCACAGCGAGCGGCGTCGGGACGCGGGCGAGACGGATTCGCAGATCAACCAGAAGGTCCGCCGGGCCCGCGAGGCGGGACTGCACGTGATCCTGTGCGTCGGCGAGCAGCTCGTCGAGCGCGAGGCCGGCCGCGCCGCCGACGTGGTGCGCCTGCAGGTGCGCGGCTGCCTCGAGGGCGTGGAGCCGACATCGCCGGCCGACACGGAGCGGGACGTCGGGCGGGCTCCCTGGCTGACGATCGCCTACGAGCCGGTCTGGGCGATCGGGACGGGTCGGACGGCGCGAGGCGTCGATGCCGCGGAGATGGCCGCGACGATCCGACGAACCCTCGGTGAGCTCGGCTTCGCGAACCGGGGCGAGGCGGTCCCGATCCTCTATGGCGGCTCGGTGACGAGCGCGTCGATCGATGAATTCCTGGCCGAGCCTGCGATCGACGGGGCCCTGGTCGGCGGTGCCTCGCTCAAGCCAGACGAGATGGCGGGGATCGTCGCCCGCGCCGCGCTGACGGCACGCAGCCGCGGGGCGCAGCCCGCCTCGTGACCCTGGACCCCGGCGGTCGCCCTCGCCCGATCGTGCTCATCGTGCTGGACGGCTTCGGGATCGGCCAGGTGCGTGACGCCGACGCCATCGCAGCCGCCGATATGCCGCGCTGGCGAGGCCTGCTCGGGCGCTGGCCTCACGCTGTGCTCGGGGCCTCGAATGGCGCCGTCGGGCTGCCTGAGGGTCAGATGGGCAATTCGGAGGTCGGTCACCTGAACCTTGGGGCCGGTCGCCCGGTCCTCCAGGATCTGCCGCGCATCGACGCGGCGATCGACGACGGTTCGTTCTTCCGGCGACCGGCGCTGCTCGAGGCGTGCGCCACGGCCCGGACGACGTCAGGCCGGCTCAACGTCGTCGGGCTGATCGGGCCTGGTGGCGTCCACGCCAACGACCGACACCTCGTGGCTCTCGCCGAGCTGGCCGATCGGCAGGGCGTGGCTCGCGTGCGCGTGCACGCGCTCCTTGACGGGCGCGACACGCCGCCGAGCTCGGCGATCGAGTTCATCCCTGATCTGGAGCGGCGGCTGGCCGACGTCCATCCCGACGTCCGGATCGCGACCGTCGGCGGGCGCTATTTCGGGATGGATCGCGACAAGCGTTGGGATCGGGTCGAGCTGGCCTACGACGCGATCGTCTTCGGGGTGGGGGAGCATGCTCCCAGCGCGACGGCGGCCGTCGAGCAGGCCTACGCCCACGGCGAAACGGACGAGTTCGTGCAGCCGACGATCGTCGACGGCGTCGACGGCGAGCTCCACGATGGCGAGCCGATCGTCCACTTGAACTTCCGGGCGGACCGGGCTCGCCAGCTCACCCACGCGTTCGCCGATGTGGCGTTCGACGCATTCGATCGCACGGGCCCGGGCGGACAGGCTCCGCCGCGGGACCTGCGGGTCGTCACGATGACCGAGTACGAGGCTGGGCTTCCGGTCCACGTCGCGTTCCCCCCGGAAGAGGCCCGCTCGCTCAGCGAGGCGTTCGCCGATGCCGGCTGGCGTCAGCTGCACGTCGCGGAAACGGAGAAGTACGCCCACGTCACGTATTTCTTCAACGGCGGCCGCGAGGCGCCGTTCCCGGGCGAGGACCGGCTCCTCGTCCCGAGCCCCAGGGTCGCGACGTACGACCGCCAGCCCGAGATGAGCGCCGAGGGCGTCGCGGACGCGGTCGTCGCGGCAATCACCCGCGACACGCACGACTTCATCCTCGCGAACTTCGCCAACGCGGACATGGTCGGCCACACCGGGCGCTGGGCCGCAACGGTGACGGCCCTCGAGTTCCTCGATGGCTGCATCGGCCGGATCGTCGACGCGGCGGCAGCCCTCGATGCCAGACACCCGGAGGGTCCCGGGAGCCTGGTGGTCATCACGGCCGATCACGGCAACGCGGACGAGCTCCGAACGACAGACGGGGCGCCGGTCACGGCCCACTCGCTGAACCCAGTACCGGTCGTCGCGATCGGCCGCGCGGTCAGTGGGCGCGCGCTCCACGATGGCGTGCTCGCGGACGTTGCGCCCACGCTGCTCGAGCTCGCGAGGCTGCCGCTCTGGCCCGAGATGACGGGTCGCTCCCTGCTCGACTGAGGTCCGGCGGGAGGCCCGTGCTACCATCCCGCGGCTACTCCCAGGAGGTCCTCGACCCGTGAATCCCGTTCTCGCCGCCGGCCAGCTGATCGTGAGCGTCGCGCTCACGTTCTCGATCCTGCTCCAGTCCCGCGGGTCGGGCCTCGGCGGCACGTTCGGTGGCGACTCGGCGGTGTACCGCAGCCGGCGCGGCATCGAACGCCGCCTTTGGCAGTTCACGATCGTCCTGATCGTCCTCTTCGTCCTCTTCTCACTGTCCGCATACATCTTCTCGCCGACGGTCCTCGCCTGAACCGGCGGTCCGGACGGCGGATCGCCGATGACGCTGCGTGATCGCGGGCTGATCGCCGCTCTCTCCGTCGCGCTGATCGCCCTGTCGGGCGTGACGCTGGCGTCGTCGTTCGAGCCGACGCTCGAGAACGGCGGGCAACCAACGGAAGCGACGCACAGCCGGCCGTACGTCGAAGGTGTCCTGGGCCACGCCACGAATGCGAGCCCGTTCGGCGCCCGGTCGCCGGCCGACAAGGACCTCGTCGCGCTGCTCTTTCGGGGGCTCGTGCGGCTGGGACCGGGCGACACGATCGTTCCGGACCTGGCCACGCGCTGGGACGTCGATCCGACGGGCTCCGAGTGGACTTTCCATCTCCGGCCGAGCCTCCGCTGGGATGACGGCGAGCCACTGACCTCCGATGACGTCGTCTTCACCGTGGACGCCCTGAGCGACCCCGACTACACCGGGCCCGGCGCGGCTTCGTGGCGTTCCGTCNNNCCTCGGATCCGCTCACGGTCACGCTCACGCTGGCGACGCCGCTCGGCGGCTTCCTGCAGGCGGCGACCCAGGCAATCGCTCCGGCCCATCTCCTCGGCCAGGTCGCGCCGGCGGATCTGCCAGGCGACCCGTTCGGACGCGCGCCGGTCGGCTCGGGACCCTTCCGGCTCACCTCGCTCGATGCATCCCGGGCGGTCCTCGAGGCGGTGACGTCCACCGAGGCGCCGCCACCGGGCCAGGGCCCGAACTTCGCGACGCCCCCACCGACCGACTCGCTCGGCGAGCCCGCGCGAACAGCTCCGCCGGATGCCGCGGTGCCATATCTCAGCGGGATCGAGCTGCTGTTCTACGACGACGTCTCCGGCCTCCAGACGGCCTGGCAGCGGGGGACCCTCGATGCCGCCTCCGGGCTCGGCCCGGGCGACGCGACGACGCTCGCCGCCGGCGGCAATGCGCAGGTGCTCCGCTACCCGAGCACGACGTTGCTCGCGGTCGATCTCGACCTTCGGCCGGCCCGGATCGAGTTCCGGGACGCGGCAGTCCGGAAGGCGCTCCTGGAGGCGATCCCGCGCGACGCGATCGTTGCCGGCGTCCTCGATGGCCTCGGGACGCGAGCCGACTCGCTCGTCCCGCCAACCTCGACCATGTACAGCGCGTCGACCGTGAAGGTCGTCGCGTACAGCCAGGACGCCGCGAGGGCCGCCTTGACAGCCGCGGGCTGGAAGGTCGCCGGCGGCAGCTGGGTCCCGAAGGGCAGCAAGGGCCCGTTGACCATCGAGGTCCTCTCGCCCGAGGAAGCGGCCAACCCAGTCGCCTTCGCGACCGCCCAGATCGTGGTGTCGGCCTGGCAGGCGATCGGGCTCAAGGCGACCCTGTCGCCGCTGCCGGCGGCCGAGCTCCTCGGCAATCGCCTCCACCCGGGCGGGTTCCAGGCCGCCGTGCTGCCGCTGGCGATCGGGCTCGACCCGGACATCTACCCGCTCCTCGCCTCGACCCAGAGCCGGTCGGGTGGGTCGAACGCCTCCGGCCTCCAGGATCCGTCGCTCGACCGACTGCTCGAGGCGGCTCGCGCCCCGGGCACGGAAGCGGGCCGCGCCGCTGCCTACGCGGCCCTCGAGACTCGCCTCGCGAACGGCTATTACGTCCTCCCACTGGCGTTCCGGGACGAGTACGTCGTGCTCCGGAACACGGTCACAGGCCCCACGCCGAGGGCCCTCTCGAGCTCGGGGGACCGATTCTGGGACGTGCTAACATGGCGCCTCGCCGACGGCCGGTAAGCCTTCGGGCGCCGGCCGGTCTCGCGCCGAGGTGGCGAAATTGGCAGACGCGCTAGCTTCAGGAGCTAGTGCCCGCAAGGGCATATGGGTTCAAGTCCCTTCCTCGGTACCACCTCCCTCGGCGACTCACCTGCCCAGGTGGCGGAATTGGTATACGCGTACGTTTGAGGGGCGTATGAGGCAACTCATCCGGGTTCAAGTCCCGGCCTGGGCACCACTCCTTCTCTCGAGTCGCCGCCGCTAGGCTTCCCCCGGGCGGTTAGCTCAGCTGGTCAGAGCGCCTCGTTTACACCGAGGACGTCGGGGGTTCGAATCCCTCACCGCCCACCACTCACCGGTGCTTCCGTGCGCCCGGGGTAGACTGATCCGTGCCGGTTGCGACCCGCATCGGTCGCACGGCTCTGGAGGGTATGCATGGAGATCTGGATCGTCCTGATCGTCATCGCGGTCATCGCGGTGGTCGTGGTCGGGATCTACAACGGGCTCATCGGGCGGCGCAACCGGGTCGACGAGGCCCTGTCGCAGATCCAGGTGCAGCTCAAGCGGCGACATGACCTCATCCCGAACCTCGTGAACGCCGTCAAGGGCTACATGCAGTTCGAGCAGAAGGTCCTGACGGACGTGACGAACGCCCGAGCCGCGGCCGTCAGCGCCGGCGCCCAGGGCGTCGCGGCGCAGGCCCAGGCCGAGAACGCACTGACCTCGACCCTGCGATCCCTGTTCGCCGTTGTCGAGAACTACCCGGACCTCAAGGCCAACCAGAACGTCCTGTCGCTCCAGGAGCAGCTGACCACGACCGAGAACCAGATCTCGTTCAGCCGCCAGCACTACAACGCGACGGTCCTCGAGTACAACAACGGGATCCAGACGTTCCCGAACAATATCTTCGCCGGGATGTTCGGCTTCCTGAAGCGCGATTTCTTCGAGGCCGAGCCGGGCGAGACCGCGACCCCGACGGTCGACCTCAGCCTGACCCAGCCGCCGGCCGGCGCCTGACCGCCAGCCCTCGACGAGCCGCCCCCGAGCGGCCATGACCGGACGCGCGACGTTCTACAGCCAGGAGGCGGCGAATCGCCGCGACTCCATCGTGCTCGTCATCGCCGTGGCGATCGTCCTCGGGGGCCTCGGCTTCGCGATCGGCTACGGGACGAGCGGAGCCGTGGCGACCGGGATCGCGGTCACGACGGGTGCCCTCATCCTCGCGATGCTGCTCTCGGTCGGGTCCTACTTCGGCGGCGACCAGCTCGTGCTGGGCACGTCGGGCGCGAAGGAGGTCAACGCGACGACCGCGCCGCAGCTGATGAACGTCGTCCAGGAGATGGCGATCGCGGCCAACGTGCCGATGCCGAAGGTCTACGTCATCGACGACACGGCCCCGAACGCGTTTGCGACCGGGCGCGACCCGCAGCACGCCTCCGTGGCGGTCACGACCGGGCTCCTCCAGAAGCTCGATCGCGAAGAGCTCCAGGGCGTGCTCGGCCATGAGCTCTCGCACGTCCGCAACTACGACATCCGGTTCGCGCTGCTCGTCGCCGTCCTCGTCGGCTCGATCGCCCTGCTGGCAGACTTCTTCCTGCGGTTCACCTTCTGGGGCGGCGGCGGCCGTCGATCGAGCAACGACCGGGACGGCGGGGGCGGGCTCCAGGCCCTGATCTTCGTCTTCGCGATCGTCCTCGCCATCCTCGTCCAGCTGGCGGTCAGCCGCCAGCGGGAATACCTCGCCGACGCGTCGTCGGTGGAGCTGACCCGCAACCCGACCGGCCTCGAGCGAGCCCTTGCCAAGATCGCGTCGGACCGGGAGGTCCTCGAGGTCGCCAACCGAGCGACGCAGCACCTGTACTTCACGAATCCGATCAAGAAGTTCGAGGCCCGCTCGAGCTCGATGTTCTCGACCCACCCGCCCATCGTCGATCGGATCAATCGACTTCGACAGCTCACCGGCGAGGGCCCGGCCGACCCGCAGGAGATCGCGGCCCTTCGCGGCCTGGACTGATCAGCGATGGCTCGGAGCCTGGGGCCGGCCTCGACTGGCCGGGGCCGCGTGCGCTATCCTCGGTCGGCCGTCGGAGCCGATGGGCCTGCGGTCCACCGGGCCGAGATAGCTCAGTTGGTAGAGCACGCGACTGAAAATCGCGGTGTCGCCAGTTCGATTCTGGCTCTCGGCACCAACATTCCGGTGGCGCGTAACCGAGCGGAAGTGGCTCAGTTGGTAGAGCATCACCTTGCCAAGGTGAGGGTCGCGGGTTCGAGTCCCGTCTTCCGCTCCATTTCTTTGCCCTCAGGCCCCGCCGAGGTCCCCGGCTGCCCCTTCGTCTAGTGGTAGGACAGCGGACTTTGGATCCGTTGGGCGAGGTTCGAATCCTCGAGGGGCAACCACCCCGATCCCGCGACCGGGTATCGCCGTTGGCTGTGGCAGAATCCGGCGGCTCCCAGGGCGACGTGGTGAAGTGGTTCAACACGGAGGTCTGCAAAACCTCTATTCACCGGTTCGAATCCGGTCGTCGCCTCCACTTCCCGGCTCCCTGTGCGAACCTGCCCGGGATGCACCGGACGTGGCGGCAGTCGATCAACATGGGCGCCTGATTGAGCGAGCGACGGCGCATCTCCTCGGGCGGACCGTGGGAGGCTGCCGCCGGCTACAGCCGGGCGATCGTGGTCGGCGATGCGTGCTTCGTCTCGGGCACGACCGACGCGGGCTCCGATGGGCATTCGCAACATCCAGGTGACATCGCCGGCCAGGCCGAAGCGATCTTCGGGATCATCGCCGCCGCGCTCCGCGACGGCGGGTTCGGGCTGGAGCACGTCGTCCGGACCCGGATGTTCGTGACCGACATCTCGCGGTCAGCCGAGGCCCTCGAGGTGCACCGGCGATGGTTCGCCGAGGTGCGACCTGCAGCCTCGATGGTCCAGGTCGCGGCGCTCATCGATCCGAGCCTCCTCATCGAGATCGAGGTCGACGCGCGCCGGTAGACGCTGCGCGTGTCCCGGGCTACGCTCCGCGAAATCCCGCAGACCATCCAGCCACCAGGGGGAGTCCTGACGTGCGTCTTCGCTCGCGACTGATCATCGCCCTCGCCCTCGCGGCGCTCATCGTCCCGGTACTCGCCGCTCCCGCCGGAGCAGCGTCGAACCGGGCCAGCGCCGAGCACGCCCGGATCCTGGCGTACTGGACACCGGCCCGCCTGAACGCAGCCACGCCGCGTGATCTCAAGCCCGTCGGCGTCCCGACTCCGAAGGGGAAGCCCAGCAGCGGCAGCGGGGTCACCGGCGCTTCGTGGACGGGCGGCGGCGCCGTCCTTGCCAGGACCGGCAAGGTCTTCTTCTCAATGGCCGGCGGGAACTGGCAGTGCTCCGGTTCGATCGTGTCCGACGGCAACCGCGCCGGCTTCTCTATGGTCCTGACGGCGGGCCACTGTGGCGTTGACGAGACAACCGGAATCTTCGCGACAAACTGGATGTTCATGCCGAACTGGGATGGCCAGCCGGCCACGTTCAGCACCGCCTGCTCGGGCACCCTGTACGGCTGCTGGACCGCCGATAACGGTCAGGGTGGCGGGCTCTACGTCGATCGCGACTTCGCGACGGCGGGGTCATTCAACAACCAGGCCGTGTCGCACGACTGGACGTTCGCCGTTGTCGGCCCGGGCGGACTGAACGGCACGACCCAGCTCGACACCCTCCTCGGGTCGTATCCGATCGCCTTCAACGCCACTAGCTCGGGAGCGACGCTCGGGGCGTTCGGCTATCCGGCCGCCGGCAAGTATCACGGCAACGACCTGAGCTACTGCTCCGGGCCGATCTTCCAGGACAGCAACTCGGCGAACCTGACCTGGGGCATGGCCTGCGACATGACGGGCGGCTCGTCCGGCGGCCCGTGGTTCGACAACTACAACGCCGGGAACCAGACGAGCTGGACCCTGGCGTCGCTCAACTCGTACGGCTATGGCGGCGTGAAGAACATGTACGGACCGAAGTTCAATTCCGAAACCAGCGCGACGTACAACGCCGCCCGGACAGATAACTCGGTTGGGGATACGCAGGTCCCGTAAGCGAGATCTGCTGTCAGGAACTGGCCGGGAGGACGATCGGTTCTTCCGGCCTTTCCATTTCACGAGGGAGCGCGGTCATCTCGATCGTCGACGTCCACACCCACATGTACACGCGGCGCTGGCTGGAGCTGCTGCGCTCGAGTGGCGATCCCTACAGCGTCCAGGTCCGGCCTGACGGGCGCGACGAAATCTTCCGCGGCACCACGCCCGTGGCGTTCCCGCAGCCGGGGCACTTCGACTATGACCTCCGCATCAGGACGATGGACGCGGCCGGGATCGACGTGTCGATCGTCTCGCTGACCTGCCCGAACGTGTATTGGGGCGGGGAGCAGGTCAGCACGGCCGCGGCGCGCGAATCGAACGACACGATGGCGGAGGCCCAGGTCGCCTATCCGGGCCGGATCGAGTGGTTCACCTCGCTGCCCTGGGAGTACCCCCGTGCGGCCGTCGACGAGCTCGCCAGGAGCTGCGACCGTGGCGCAAGGGGCGTCATGGTCCTCGCCAACGTCGCCGGCCGCAGCCTGACCGAGGACGCCTTCGTCCCGATCTGGGCCGAGATCGATCGGCGCGGCCTGCCGGTCCTCGTCCACCCGGGCGAGCCGCCCGGCGCCGACCGCATGGACATGGGTCGCTACGACCTGTCGTGGTCCGTCGGGTTCATGCTCGACACGACCCTGGCCCTGACCCGGATGATCTTCGACGGCTTCCTCGATCGCTTCCCGAACCTGAAGCTCATCGCGTCCCACGGCGGCGGGACCCTGCCGTATCTCGTCGGCCGATTCGAGAAGGGCGACGCGGTCGAGCTGCCACAGCGCCGACGAATGACTGCGAAGCCGACCGAGTACCTCCGGCGCATCTGGTACGACTGCATCACCTACGACCTCGGGGCATTGCGCTACCTGATCTCGGTCGTGGGGCCGGAGCGCGTCCTCTTCGGGACCGACTGGCCGCACCAGGTCCACGATGTCGTCGGATCGCTCGCCAACACCGCGGCGCTCGACGCCACTGAGCGCGACGCCATCCGCAGCGGGAACGCCATCGCGCTGTTCGGGCTCTAGGTCTTCGCCTGGCGGGGTACGCTCCGACCGCCGGAGTGGCGGAATGGCAGACGCGTCCGACTTAAAATCGGCTGAGGGCAACCTCGTGCGAGTTCGAATCTCGCCTCCGGTACGAACCTGCGGCGTGCGTCAGCCGTACCGAATCAACGCAACTGCACAGCCGACGAAACCGCCGGCCAGAACGAGGACCGCGATCCCGAGCGCCGCCGAGCGGATCCACTCGCTGCGCGTAGCCAGATGGGTCAGACGGCCCCCCGCCCAGAAGGGGACGATCGAAGCGGCGAGCCAGACGAGACCGGGAAGGGCTCGGGGCTGGATCGCTACGTCGATTGCGAGCACGCCGACAAGCCAGATTGCGGCTGACAGCAGCCCTGCACGGACCCAGGGCCTCTTCGATCGCGGAACGTCCATCCAGGTCCTCGCGCCCTCCCGCTTGGTGTCGCGCCGTGGAGACGAGTATCCGCGCAATTCGTTACCTGCCGAGACAGCCACCGGTGTCTCGCGCGCTGTACGGGTGCAAATCCGGCCTCCGGCACGATCGTGGCAGACGCGAGGCCCGAATTGTCGTGCGCTCGCAACGTCCGGCCCTTGAGATCGCGGCCGGTCCTTGGCAGAGTTACGGAGTACGTCCGTGGTCGCCGAGCGAGGCGCCTGCGGGCGTTGCCGTATCAGGGTTTGTGTCGTGATCGTCCGAATCGTGACCGCCCGGGTGATGCCCGGGGAGGCCAACCAGTTCAATGCGCTGATCCGCCAGCAATTGCCGATCCTCCGTGTCCAGCCGGGGCTCGTTTACGCCAAGCTTGCCCGGCGCTTCGAGTCGGACGGGAGCGAAGAGGTCGTGCTGATCGAGGAATGGCGCGATCCCGACGCGGTCTACGGCTGGGCCGGGCCGGATCTCTCGAAGCCGCGCCTGCTGCCCGGATCGGATGAGCTCCTGACCAACATCCAGGTCGTGCACTACGAGGCGCTCGACCTCGACGGTGTGCCGCCGCTCGGGCCCGCGTTCGGAACGAGTTCGCCTAGCCCCGACTGAACAGCCGGCCGAGCCCTCGCTGGCGCCCTGCCTGAGCCCCCTGGGGTGCGTCCTCGCCAAGGATGACGAGCGCGAGCTCGTTGAACCGCTGGGCCGGCGGCGATGACGGGGCGAGCCGGACTACCGGCGAGCCCTCGTTCACGGCGCGCTGGAACAGGACCGGGTCGTGCGGGATCCGAACCGCGACTCGCTTGCCCAGCGCGCCCTCGATGTCGCCGGGCGTCAGGGGCGGTTTCCCGAAGACCTCGTTGAGGACGATCACCGGCTCGGGCGTGGACACGCCCGACTCGTGCATGTACTCGAGCATCGCGTGGACGACCTGCAGCGCGGGCAGCTCCGGCGCGACGACGAGCACGAGGTCGTCGGCGATCTCCATGATCGCGAGGGCCCTGGCGTCGAGGTGGGCGCCGGCGTCGACGACAACCGTCGGAATCGCCTCCATCGTGGTCTCGAGGATGGGACCGACGTTGTCGGCACCGACCCGCGCCGCGGCGGCTGGACCGATCGCACCGATGAGGACCTTCAGCGGGCCGGCCTGCTCGAGGTAGGTCTTGAGCGAGCCGGGGTCACCGATCGCGAGGGGGTCGCGGGCGAAGTCCGCGATCGTCAGGCGCGGGTGGACGTTCAGATGGCTCCCGATCGAGCCGAACACCGGCGCCAGGTCGACGAGCGCAATCTGGTCGGGCTGGCGAAGCGCCATCGACATCGCGAGGTTCACCGCGACGGTCGTCGTCCCGACGCCGCCCTTCGGCGAGAACACGACGATGAGCCGCCGGCCCTCGCGCCGGGTCGAGCTGACGACGGTGGCCGGACGAAGCTCCTTCGACCGCCGGAACCGGAGGTCGAGCGCCTCGACCCGGGCGTCGAGCTCGCGCTCATCGATCGGGCGGGCCATGACGTCATCGGCGCCGGCCTCGAGGAGCCGGATCCGGTCCTCGACGCTCGAGGTCGGGCTGATCGCGAGGATCGGCAGCTCCGAGAGCTCGGGGACGGCCCGCATGTCTCGACAGACCGAGGCGACGCTCCGAGGCGCCGGCACGGCGTCGATGACGACGATCTGGTGCTCGGGACCGACACGGATCGCTTCGTCCGGGTCCTCGACCCGGGTCAGGAAGCGTTCGTGCTGGCCGAGGACACGGGCGATGGCGTCGCTCGACGCATCACCCAGGAGGAGGATTCGGGTATCGGGCATCCGCCGGAGGATACATCCGGGCCGCCTCAAGGCCCGTGCTAGACTCGCTTCCGTTGCCTTTCGGCTCCGCGTCGAATTCGACAGCGGGGCATCCCCATTGGAAGGAGTCAGCCCGGCCGTGCGCCGTTACGAACTCATGCTGGTCTTCAGTCCGGAAGCGCCGGACGAGCGAATCGCCGCGATCGTCGATCGCACGACCCGCCAGATCACCGCCGACGGCGGTCAGATCGTCAAGGTCGCCCCGTGGGGCCGCCGGCGGCTGGCATACCAGATCGACCGCCATCGCGAGGGCTCGTACCACATCATCGTGTTCGAAGCCCCTGCCGAGTCCATCCTCGAGCTCGAGCGGGGCCTCCTCATCACCGAGGAGCTGCTTCGCCATCTCGTCGTTCGCCAGGACCGACCCGCGCGGTCGCTCCGGGCCGGCGGCGACGCCGCCGACGAGGCGCCGCTCCCGTCCGGCGAGGACGAGATCGAAGAGGACGACGGCACCGAGCGGATCGACGAGTCCGAGAGCGAGGCGGCCCCGGCCGCCATCGACTGAGAGGGTCGAACCATGGCGCTCAGCAAGATCCAGATCATCGGCAACCTCGGCCGCGACCCGGAGCTCCGGTACACGCCGAGCGGCCGGCCGGTCACGACATTCAGCGTGGCCGTGAACCAGTCCACCAAGAACCAGCAGACGAACGAGTGGGTCGAGGCGACCGACTGGTTCCGCGTCAGCGTCTGGGGCGATCGCGCCGAGCGAGCCGCCGAGAACCTCCGGAAGGGCAGCCGCGTCTTCGTGGACGGCCGCTTCCGAACCCGCGAGTACGAGACGAACGACGGCCGCAAGGGCCTGTCGCTCGACGTCTCCGCCGACACCGTCCTGGGTCTCGACAAGCGCGAGGCTGCCGAGGGCACGTTCGCCGGAGCGCCCGGCACCCAGGGTGCCGCCCCCGGCAACGGGCCGGCCAAGGGCCCGCCCGGCGGCTTCGACGACACCGAGATCGACGAGCTCCCGTTCTGACAGGAGAGACCTGACACATGCCGCCACCCCGTTCCCGAACCAGCAGCAAGCGCGACGACTCCTACCGCGACCGCCGTCGCCGCAAGGTCTGCGCCTTCTGCGCCGATAAGACCGTCCAGATCGACTACAAGGAGGTCAACCGCCTCCGCCGCTACCTCTCGGAGCGGGCGAAGATCGAGCCGCGCCGGAAGACCGGCACGTGCGCCGGCCACCAGCGCGAGCTGTCCGTGGCCCTGAAGCGCGCGCGGCACGTGGCCCTCCTCCCGTATTCGCCCGAGCACCTTCGCCCGTAGGCGCCTGATCGTCCCTTGATCGCGGGACTGGCGATGCTCGGTGGGGGAGTCGTCGCCGGGGTGTTCGGCTCGCTGCTCGGCCTGGGCGGCGGGATTCTCATCGTGCCGCTGCTCAGCCTCGGGTTCGGCCTGCCGGTTCGCGAGGCGGTCGGTGTCTCCCTCGTCTGCGTGATCGTGACGAGCGGCGCATCGGCCGCGGTCTACCTCGAGCGGAAGGTCGCGAACCTGCGGCTGGGGATGGTGCTCGAGCTCTTCACGGCCGTCGGGGCGGTCATCGGCGGCCTCGTCGCGTTCGTGCTCGACGACCGGCTCATCGCCGGGCTCTTCACGGTCATGCTCCTGTACGTGGCGCTGTCGATGATCCGGCGTGCCCGGTCGCCGGAAGGCCCGGTCGCGGCCGATCCCCCGCAAGGGCCGGGGATCGCGGAGCAACCCGGTGAAGGCCGGCGGTTCATCGACAGCCTCTCCGGGCCCGGCTACGTCGTCACCCACCTCCGCTTCGGGGCGGTTGGCGCGGTCTTCGCCGGCGTCCTCTCGGCGATCCTGGGCATCGGCGGCGGGATCGTAAAAGTGCCGCTCATGCATCTCGCGATGGGCGTCCCGCTGCGAGTCGCGACGGCGACGAGCAACCTCATGGTCGGAATCACGGCCTCGACGAGCGCGATCGTGTACCTGCTCCGGGACGGGATCGACCCGTACGTCGCAGGCCCGACGGCTCTCGGCGTCTTCGTCGGCGCGGCGATCGGATCGCGGGCCGCCCACCGGGTCGACCTTCGGGTCCTGCGATTCCTCTTCGTCATCGTCCTGCTGTACACGGCGCTCCAGATGGGCCGCCGGGCAACCGGACTCGGCTGATGGATCGATCGCTCGAGTCGTCGATCGCCCGGCTGCTCACGGCGGGCACCTACGCATCGGTCGCGCTCATCGCCATCGGCGTGGCGACCCTCGCCGTCGCCGGGACCTCGCCGCTCGACGGCGCACCACCGTTCGACCTCGCACGGCTGGGTCCGGATCTCGCGGCGCTCCGGCCGGCGGGGTTCCTCTGGCTCGGGATCCTCGGCGTCATCGCGACCCCGGCGGCGCGGGTCGCGGCCGCGCTCGTCGGCTACGCTCGATCGGGTGAGCGGCCGATGTTCGTGGTCTCGGCGTTGATCCTCATCGTCATCGCCGTGGGCGTCCTCAGCGGCACCGCGGCGAGCTGACCGATGGACCTCGTCATCCTCATCGCCTCGTTCGGGATCATCCTGCTTGGCGCCGAGCTGTTCACGAACGGCATCGAGTGGTTCGGCTACAAGATGGGCCTCGGAGCCGGCGCGGTCGGCTCGGTCCTCGCGGCGGTCGGTACGGCTCTCCCGGAGACGACGATCCCGGTCGTCGCGATCCTGTTCTCGAGCGCTCCCGAGTCGAGCGACGTCGGTCTCGGGGCGATCCTCGGAGCGCCGTTCATGCTCGCGACCCTCGCGATCGGCGTCACGGGCATCGTCGTCCTCCTCAACCGCGGCAGCCGCCCCCGGGGCGAGGTGGTCGAGGTCGACAGCGCACTCGTCAAGACCGACCTGCGGGCGTTCGCCGTTGCCTACGGCCTGGCGATCGGCGTCGCGTTCCTGCCGCTCGAGCC
>WNFL01180000.1_pt1 | contig 14447 bp, 12 predicted proteins | sample 5400361 | NCBI WGS metagenome assembly WNFL01 (sample SAMN13153351, study PRJNA577476) | soil metagenome | isolation source: 40 cm soil on Douglas fir-dominated hillslope | place: USA:California | collected 2013-09-17
CGTAGAAGCCTCTGATAACTGGGTGGGAATCAGCGAAATGCGGCGCCTCCAGAAAAAAATTAACAGGCGATTTCATTCAGCGGTTGTGGGCGATTTGAGGGGCAAAACCATGAACTTCAGGCCGTTTTTTGCGAGGTATCCGGTTTGACACCCCCTGGCTCGTGTGGTACGCTCGCGACTCGAGTGGCTGTTTTTGAGCCACAAAATCCGGAACTTTCCCAGGTTCCGTATTGTTTTAGTAGTGAATGCCGCAGCGCGACTCAAACGGTGGAAGTCGCAGTCGTGGATTCGCCCGACGTAATAACAGAGGAGAACAACGATTGATGACCCGTAGCCCTCTTTCTTTATCTGTGAGCGCTTTTTTTGCCGCCGCAGCTCTTTTTATTCCAGCAATCATTCAAGCCCAGATTCCCGGCGGATCTTCCGCTCGTGATATTCAGACTGAAGTCCAGAAGACCGATCCGCGCGTGGATCAGGTTCTGGAACGTGCGAATGATCATTTCCGCAAGGGTAAGCTTAATCTTGAAGACAACAAGCGCGAGCAGGCCCGCGATGAGTTTGACAAGGCGATAGATGAGATTCTGATGTCCGGCCTGGACGTGCGCGCCAGTCAGAGACTGCAAACTGGTTATTTGGAGTTGGTGGAAAGGATCTATCGTGAAGAGGTTCCACTGATCCAGGCTGCGCCCCAACAGAACGCAATTCCGGTTGTCGCACAGGGCACGCCCAATCCGAAAGCCGAAACCCTTGAAGTTGCCCGGGTACAACCAACTAAGCAGGTTCTGATTGGCTTTAGGCAGCAGGGTTTCGATCCTTCACCACTCGATCCACTTAGCAAGCTGATCCTCAATCAAACCGAGCAGAAGGTTTCAGGCGAACAACTCGATGCGTTGGAGCAGGCAAAGAACTCACTCGACTTCAACTTCACCATCAATCCCTTGATACAACAGTATATTAATTACTATCAGGGACGTGGCCGCTCTACGATGGAAGCAGGTTTGCGCCGCTCCGGTCGTTTCATGAAGATTGCGCGAGAAACATTCCGGAGAGAGGGTGTACCGGAGGACGTTACCTGGCTGGGACAGGTTGAAAGCGCCTGGAGCCCGAAAGCCCGTTCGTGGGCGGCCGCTTCCGGTCTGTGGCAGTTCGTTGGAGGCACCGGAACACAATATGGTTTGCGCCAAACTGCCTGGGTCGATGAGCGGAATGGTATCGAAAAGCCGACGCAGGCGTCAGCCCGATACCTGAAGGATTTGGCAAAGCGTTACAACGGCGACTGGCTGCTCGCCATGGCGGCTTACAATACCGGCGCGCTAAACGTTGACCGCGGTATATCGCGCGCTGGCGTTGCCAATTACTGGCAGATTTATCCGTACATCGCCCAGGAGACACGCAATTACGTACCGAATATCCTGGCGGTGATTCTAATTGCCAAGAATCCTGAGAAATATGGATTCCGAGGCATCCGCCCTGAAGCTCCGATTAGTTTCGAACCGGTGTCGGTCCCATCGGCAACCAGTCTACGATTGATTGCCGACGCTACTGATACCAGTGTCGATTACATCCAGTCATTGAATCCTGAGTTGAAGCGCGACACCACCCCGCGGGGCGAGTCCTACCAGATTCGCGTGCCGGCAGGGAAGGGAAAACAGGTAGCTTCGGTGCTCAAACGAATTCCTGTTGAGCGCCGTGAATCCGCGCGTGTAATCTCGGTCGTTCCGGGCGAAGACCTGCAATCGGTGGCCAACCGCACCGGCGTCAGCGTCGCGACTTTGCAAACCATGAATACTGGTGTGGACCTGAAAGCTACAAATAAGTTGGTGGTTCCGAGCACCAGCATTAAGTTGACGAACTGGCGCCGAGCGCCTGGCGCGCCTGAAGCGGCCAGCGCTGCAACGTTAACAAAGGTGAAGGCTCGCAGAGGCGATACCATCGCCAAGATTGCCACGGCGCGCAAACTATCTGTCGATGAACTGGCGCGCCTTAATGGCATCGGACCGAATGTTGAATTGCAGTCGGGGCAAGAAATAAAGTTGCCGGGCACTCCGACGACTTCGCGCCAGAGATAGACCGATAGGTTAGCTGAGCAAGTAAGTGATAAGCGTTCGCTTGTGAGCGACCGCTAAGAAAATGGCGAGCGCGCCTCGTTAGAGGCGCGCTCGGTCTGTTTACGCGGCACGTACTTTTTGCCTGTAAACCTACGCAGCCGAGGAACGATGCTTCTGACTCAATTGACAGTCTGAAGTTGTGCCAGACTCCCATGCTCTTCCGCACCCAGTCCGCAGCCGTCTATGGCATCGACGCCAACCTCGTGGATGTTGAGGTCGATCTGACCCCGGTTCGCAACGAGACTGACACTCCCGCATCAGTGACGATTGTCGGCTTGCCGGACCTTGCGGTGCGCGAGTCTCGTGAGCGTATTCGCGCGGCCATCAACAACAGCGCCTTCTTCTTTCCGTTTCACAAGACCACGATCAATTTAGCGCCCGCCGACGTTCGGAAAGAAGGGGCCAGTTTCGACCTGCCGATAGCGCTGGGCATCCTCGGCGCCAATGGTGACCTGGGCGAAGCCCAGCACTTAACCGATATTCTTTCCGTAGGCGAATTGTCTTTGGATGGACGGGTGCGTCCGATTCGGGGCGCGTTGCCGATTGCCCTGCGCGCGCGCCAGTCACAAACCAAACATTTGCTATTGCCGGATGAAAACGCCAAAGAGGCCGCTGTCGTTTCGGACGTCAACGTCTATGCGGTCACCGATTTGCGAAACGCCGTCGAGATGATTGCGGCTATTAGATCTGAGAATCCACCGGAGCCCATCCGCGTCGATCCAGCTCACATACTCATAAACGACGATTACTACAGCGTTGACTTTCGCGAGGTGCGCGGCCAGCAAGCCGCCAAGCGCGCCCTCGAAGTGGCCACGGCGGGCGGGCATAATATTCTCCTGATTGGGCCGCCGGGCTCGGGCAAGACGATGCTGGCTAAACGCCTGCCGACGATTCTGCCGCCGCTGGAGTTCGAAGCCGCACTTGAGCTAACCAAGATTCATTCAGTCGCCGGGCTAACAGGCCGCGCCGGCCTGATAACTCAAAGGCCTTTCCGCTCACCTCACCACACCATCAGCGATGCCGGATTGATCGGCGGCGGGGCGCTGCCGCGGCCGGGTGAAGTCTCTCTGGCTCATCAGGGTGTTTTGTTCCTGGACGAACTGCCGGAATTTGATCGCAGCGTGTTGGAAGTCCTGCGCCAGCCGCTTGAAGATCAGAAGGTGACCATCAGTCGCGCGGCGATGTCTCTGACTTTTCCCGCTTCCTTCATGCTGGCGGCGGCAATGAATCCCTGTCCCTGTGGCTTTTGGAATGACCCCACACGCGAATGCCGCTGCACGCCTTTGCAAATACAGCGTTATGTCGGCCGCATCTCGGGCCCCCTGCTGGATCGCATAGACATCCACATTGACGTGCCGGCAGTGCGCTTTCGCGACCTTGCCGGTGACCCGCCGCCGGACGCGGAGGATTCAGCCGCGATTCGCCGTCGGGTAATCAATGCTCGCGAGCGCCAGGCGATGAGACTGTCGTCCCACGGGATTTATTCCAACGCCGCGATGACTCCACGTCTAATTCGACGCTTTTGCCGGATTGATGCCGAAAGCGAGACTATGCTCGAACGCGCCATGACTCGCCTGGGCTTATCCGCGCGCGCTTACGACCGAATTCTAAAAGTCAGCCGCACCATCGCCGATCTCGAAAACTCTGACGAAATTCAATCGGCCCACGTTTCCGAAGCGGTGCACTATCGCTCTCTCGATCGCACTTACTGGACTTAAAAACCCAAAGCGCATCCTGTCTGAGACATTTCTCAACTTGTCACCGTCCCCCTATGATCGGATACTAAAAAGTGAAATAGGAATGGCCGAACTTCAGGACGAGCAAAGTAAAGAAGCGTTTCACGCGTTAGGTGCTTGCAGATTTGCTCGCCGATTATAGGGAACCAGTGGCTGCCAGCGAAACCGAGACACCGCGAACCCCCGATTACGAACTGACGCAGCGGGCCGCCGAAGGCGACATGAAAGCCTTCGAAGAGCTTTACCAGCGCCACAACCGCCGCGTATATTCGCTGTGCTTGCGCATGACGGGCAACGTGACTGAGGCGGAAGACCTGGCGCAGGAGGTCTTCATTCAACTCTTTCGCAAGATTGGCAGTTTTCGCGGCGAATCGGCTTTCACCACCTGGCTGCATCGTTTGACTGTTAACCAGGTCCTGATGCACTTTCGCAAACGGGGCGTGCGTCTGGAGCAGACGACCGAAGACGGTGAAGCGCCCATCCAAATTGTCAAAGGGACTGAGAATCCCAACGCGATGCCGGTAGTCGACCGCATCGCGCTCGACAAGGCGATTGCGCAATTGCCGCCCGGGTATAAGATGGTTTTCACGCTGCACGATATTGAAGGACACGAGCACGAGGAGATTGCGCGGATGCTTGGCTGTTCTGTAGGCACGTCAAAGTCCCAATTACACAAGGCCAGAATGAAATTACGGGGACTTCTCAGGCAACAGAACAAGCCTCGACAGCAACCAAGAGACGGCCTTTAGAAAGCCGCGGGCGGCCTGTCCGCGCTCCCAGATGGGCCACTTTGACATTGAGTCGAGGAATTCGCTCAGTGGAAAGCACAGAAGGAAGCAGTCTCCCCTTTATTGCTTTGAGACCGCGAGTCGCGCAGTCCGGGGCTTTGGCAGTATGATGCGCGACGCATCCGAGGTTAGAACAATGAACTGCGAGGATTATCAGGATTTACTAAGTGATTTTATTGACGGGTCGCTGGCTCCCGAAGATCATAACGGCATAGCCGGGCACTTGAGCGTTTGCGCCGTTTGTACTGACGCGCGCAACGACCTGGGGGCCATCGTGGCGTTCTGTCTTGAGCACCGGGATGAGTATGAGGCCGTGCCAAACGAGCGTGCTCTGTGGTTGCGCATTAGCAATATGATTGAAGCGGAATTGTCAGGCTCAGCGCCGAGTGCAATTCCAGAGAACGCAGGTTGGTGGTTTCGCTTGATGAACCAAAGCTGGCAACTGTCGTTTCCACAGCTAGCCGCAGCCACCGCTGCAATCATCATAGTCGTGACGATGTTTACCGTAGTCAGTTTGCGTAGTTTCAATTTCACGGGCGGTGGTGTTTCAGACGTGAGCACCGCAGGTTTGGCTCTGCCATCCACGGGATTGTCCGTCAAAGAGCGCTTTCGCCAGCAGCAGCAGGTTATTGACTACTGGAACGAGCGAGTTGAACTCAACAAGGCCCGTTGGAATCCGCAAATGCGTGAGACGTTCGACAAGAACATGGGCGTGATTGATGCGGCGGTTAACGATTCAATGCGCCAACTGACCCAAAATCCTCACGATGAAGTTTCCGAAGAGATTCTCAACGCTGCTCTGAACGACAAGGTAGAGCTGTTGAAGGAGTTTGCAGCTCTCTAAAACTGAAAAGGCCGGGGGCGTTCTCGGCGTTACAATCCACTGATGAACTTTCATTCGCCCGTCACCAAAAACCGAGCAAGTTTCGCAGCCTTTCCTGCCCTCTTCCTCGTACTTGTTATTACCACCAGTGCATTCGCCCAACAGCGAGTGTCGCGGCACTACCCAGCGGGAAAGAACGTCCGCATTGAATTGAAAAACCTCTCCGGGACGATTACGGTCGAGACCTGGCCGCGTGATGTCTCCGGGACGATCACCGTTGAGACCTGGGCACGGGATGAAATCCGCATCACCGCTACAATGGAAGCCCCGGTCGTACATTTCAACCCCAGACAAACTGATACAGGTTTGGTCGTCGACATAGTGGCGGATAATCGCGATCGTCGTGAAGTGGGCGACGTGAATTTCAAGATTCAAGTGCCGCCACGATCGTCGGTCGATCTGGAAACACGAAGCGGTCAAATCAGTGTCAGTAATATCCAGGGAGACCTGGTCCGCGCGCATGTGTGGACTTCAGGAGACATTACCCTCTCCGGCGTCAACGCGGCGCGGGTTTTTGCGTCAAACACCACCGGCAATATTTTTTTTGATGGGGAGTTCGCGTCGGGCGGGACCTATGAATTCAAATCGGGGCAGGGAACAATAACGCTCCGGCTGCCGGCAAACTGCGGCTTCCGTCTGGTGGCCACGGCGCCCGCAGAGAAGATCTCAATGGGCCCGTTCTTGAATGGTGGCCTCAAGACGTTGGGTCAAGGCCGCCGGATCACCGGCGATGTCGGAGATGGACGCGCCTCGGTGACCGTCACGAATTATCAGGGCAACATAAACTTCCTGCGCCGCTAGACAACACCTGGCAATCTCCCGCACAATCCGTTCAGGTGAAAAGAACCGCAATCTTATTTTCTGCAGTTGTCTTAGTATTACTTTCCACTTTTTACATCCCTGCGCCGGTCGCGGCCCAAAAAGAAAAACCTTCCACGCCGCCCACGACACTGTTGACGCGTACCACGACGCGGCACGATAACCGCCGCCTGGGGTACGCCGGCGCAGTCACAATCGTCGGCGCTCCGGTAGGATCTATTACCATCGAGGGTTGGCAGCGCAGCGAGGTTGACGTCAGCGCCGAAGTTGAATTACGCGCGCCGACCCCCGGAGATCTTGACCGGCTGGCCGCCGTGAACACTTTTGCGATTGATGAAGATGCCAATCACATTCGTATCATTACGACGGGAACTCATGACAAGAAGTTTTTGAAGCGCGTCGCCAGGGACCTCCCAAAGTATTTAATTGGTCTGCCGTGGAAGGTCGATTATCACATCAGGGTGCCGGCAATGACCGACGTGGCAATCGACGCCGGTACCGGCCCGATCAAAGTTTCCGGTTTCGAAGGCTCAATTCGAATCAACGCAGTGGAAAGCGTCGCGGACCTGTCCCTGACAGGGAGCGACCTGTCAGTAATTATTCAAAGAGGCGCAGTGAACTTTACCATTCCGGCGCGCTCATGGCATGGCCTTCGGGCCGAAGTAAAGGTGGCGAGCGGCAATCTCGCTGTTGACCTCATGCCGGGTTTTAGCGGTGATATCGATGCTGAAGTACTGCGAACGGGAGAGATCAAGAGTGGCTTCCCAGGCCTCGAGCCCCGCGAGCGAAACAGTATCGGGCTTCGTTCGGTGCGCGCCCGCGCAGGCAACGGCGGCGCTATGATGATATTCACGGTTGGTGATGGGACGATCCAGATAGGGTCAGGAGGCAGTAAGCACTGAGCAGAGGTCGCGGGTCATCAGAGTCGTCAGCTGAGCTCCCTGGTACCGATTGAAAAAATGATGTCCGAGCAGTCTCAACTGGATGTACTGGCCGTCTTCGCGCACCCTGACGATGCCGAGTTAACGATGGCCGGGACTCTGTTGAAGCTGAAATCGCTCGGCTACCGCACCGGCGTTCTCGATATGACCCGCGGGGAAATGGGTACACGAGGCACGCCGGAAATTCGCGCCAAAGAAGCGCTCGAAGCCGCGCGCGTGATGGGGTTGGATGCTCGGCTCAATCTGGAGCAACCGGACGGTCAGATCACTGTTAACGAAGAGACGCGGGTCGCGTTGGTCCGGGTATTGAGGGGACACGCGCCGAAAGTGCTTTTCACTTCACACTGGGACGATCCGCATCCCGACCATGCCGCCACCTCGCGGATAGTTCGCGAAGCCGCCCGTCTCGCTACAATGCGCCGCTATGATGAACAAGCGAATGTAAGGGCGGTCAAGATGCCGGCAATTGCGCACCCACTTTACTCGCGACTGACCATTCCGTCTTTTATCGTGGATATTTCCGAATTTGCCGAAAGTAAGATGAACGCGATTCGGGCTTATGCCTCGCAGTTCTATAGCGTCCAGTCAAAAGAACCAACAACGCGGATCAGCGAGCAGGGCTTTCTCAAAGAGATTGAAGGTCGGATGCGTTACTACGGTGCATTGATTGGCGTGGAAGCCGGAGAGGGCTTCTACGTGCGCGAGGCTCTAAACGTAGACGATCCGTTTGCGTTATTAACCAGGCCAATGAATATCTATTCGTAAGGAGTCGAAGATCTACCGGCTTGGACTTTGGAGTTCCGCCTTTGGCCAGAGTTTGACTTAAGGCCGCCCAAACCTTGAACCGGCGCAGTGGGCCGTCCCGATACCCTACTTCTTCTTCTCTTCCAGCACGGCGCGCGCGATGGCAATCACTGCGCTGGCTCTTGGTGCTTCGCGTTCAAAGCCACGGGCTAATTCGACGGAACGATGATAGTCCTCTTTCGCGAGCTCGCCGAAGATTCCTGACACATCAAAGTCCTGGGCCGAGGAGCTGTGCAGGGAGCTCATGGATTTGATCTGCAAGCCAATCCGGATCACGCCATCCTCGCCGGTAAAGCCTTCGGCAGAGTTCGCGGCTTTGACGGCGTCGTAGGTAGCATCCCAACTCTTGCCGCGTTCGCTCAGCAACAGAGCATTCGCCACGGCCATCAGGGCACGCGGGCGGTCCGGATCAGAACCATCAATGCGCCGAGCTTCAGTCGCTGCTTCCTCGATCACCGTCATTGATTTCTCGTGGTCGGTCTTGGCCAACAACTTACCGGCCGCCGCCAATGCCCAGGCTTTCTGCAGGTGGGTTAGCTCACCGATTCGAACCAACTCCAAAACCCGGTCGACGTCTTTCTTGTCCAGAGCGCGGATCGCCATTCTGGCATCGATAAAAGGCCGCGCCAGGTTGCGCAGTTCGCTGTTTTCAATCTTGTCTACATAATCGCGGGCGCGCATCTCGCTATTCTGGGCGAACATTTGGGCCAACTGAAGATAGAGCGCGTCGCGTTCATCTGATGTTTTGGCATGATCGATTCGATCAAGCAGGGCCTTCTCTCTATCCTCGCCTGACAGTGGCGGGCGGATCCCTTCTCGCACCGTGTCGTCATCCCGCTGACGCATGTCTTCGGGGACGGTGGTGCCCAGCGCGTCCATCTCCGCTCGCAGGGCATCGGTCGTGTCCTTTGAGGCGTATTGTTCGAACAGCGGCAGCAAACGTTTGATCATGAGATATTTGCCCTGAAGCCCGGACGAAGTCTGATCCTGTCCCGGAGGAGCCTGCGGCCGCAGCAAGATTCCGGCCGCCATGCGAAAAAAGGCCGAGCGCAATTCCGGCGTGACTTCAACCGGCGCGCCGCCCCTTGAGGTCGACATCGTCGAAGCTCCGCCCCCATTAAAGTTTACGAAGACGTGGGGCGTAAACAGATAGGATGAAAGCGTCGAAACCGTGTTGGCGTCGGCCCGCAGATCATTAGCCGCATTTGCCAGCATTGCTATGTACCGTCGATCCGCGGCTGCTGCATCCTTCTCGCGCAGATATGAAAGAAAATCAATTCCTTCACTGGTGATCGTGCCCAGGGCCGGGTCGGCAAATTGCAGCGCGCGCTCAACATCAGTCGCGAGCAATTGACGCGCCAAACTCAACCGCTGACTAAGTCCTTCGGGCGTGTCAGAGGGATTCGACCTGGATCTGTCAGCCGCTTCAGTGGCTTCCCGATCTTTTTCTATTTTGAGTTTTGCCAACAGCTCTTCGCCCAGGGCGCGATCGCGTCGCGCGGCGAGTCGCAACACTTCGCCGCGAACGTTTGGTGGTCCCTGCACCGCGGAGTTTCCAGTCTTGGCTTGTTGCTGTTTGATATCTTCCTGCATTTTGCGCAAGCCTTCCTGATCCACAATCTCAGCCGCGTCCCAGGCTCTGCGGAACAGAGTGCGGGCTCGTTCCGGGTCGGCGTCCCAAAGAACATCGGCGATGCGAGCCTGGGTGCGCGCGCGCAATTTCTGATCAGAGTAAGAGCCTGCATCGGCGGCGAGAGAAATCAGCAAAGATTGCGCCTGCGCCCGGCGCTCCCTGAGGATCCGCTCGGTTTCCGGATCCGTAGCGGCCTTGCCCTTGCCGGCAATTTCTTTAGGCGGGAGAATTTGCTTGCCTTCCTTTGGTTGGGCGGCCGCAGTTGCGCACAGGAAAAGCAGGCAGAGTAGGATCGGCAGGGTACGACGATTCATTCTTGGACCTCCGGAATGCTGAATAGACTAAGGGTGCTACGTAAATGAGTATTCACGCGCGGGACATGGGCAGGGTTCCAGAATGTATCGAGCCGGGCCGGATTTAGATCAAGGTGAGCTTAAACGGCCACAACTTCCATTTCGGGATCGACTTCCTGCTTGAGCATGCCCTCGATCGCCATTAGCGTGCCTGAGAGCGAACTTGGACAACTGCCGCATGCACCCTGGTAGCGAATTCTAAGCGTGTGCTCCTGCAGGTCAATGATTTCCACATAGCCACCGTCACCCATCAAAGCAGGCCTGACTTTTTCGTCGAGGATGTTGTTGATTTGTAGCAAGCGCGGATCGTCGCTGGTAACCGCTGCGATCGCGCCACCAAGCGCCCCGGCTGCGGCCGGCGGCGTGGTCGATACAGACTCGGCGGCGCGGATCGGCACGGCCAACGTTGGCAACAGTTCGTCCCAGTCGGCCGGATCCTCCTTCTCGACGGTGATCATGTTGTCCATGTAAAAGACAGACACGACACTGCCGACATCGAACAGTGACTTCGCCAGCGTATCGCTCTGGGCCTGATCGGCCGAGCCGAACTGGCGGGCGACGCCGTGGGTCACGGGCTCGCGCAAAATGAACTTCACGGCGTTTGGATTAGGCGTTTCCTGAATATCGTTAATTTTTGGCATTGCTGGTAATCCCCGACAGCTTTCGAAGGGAAAGCGCCGATAGGGTCCTTTTTTGGTTCACGGTCATTATAGCCTTTTACTGCTGGAACTCTAGTCGGTCGGCAGCACGGAAAGAGATCGCGGGGCAGTTTCGCAAAAAACCTTGCAGCGGAGGCCACGGGGGACTATACTCGCCAGCCTCACTTGGCCCCCCTTTTTTCAAAGGTGAGACAAGCTGAGATGAGGCAGACGATTGCGAGGGTCGTCTGCCTCTCTTAATTAGTGGGCAGTGAGCTGCGGGCGGTGAGCAGTTTAAGCTGGTGACATTGCAGCGACGTAATGTTCCAGGGGACTGACCGAGGCCTGTCTCATTCTTAACGCCCAGCGACCTCTGACAGCCGTTCACGGCCTGTTGCCTACTGCTCACTGCTCACTGCATACTGCTCACTGATTCATGAACATCGGCATCACAGTCTATCCAACCTATGGCGGCAGCGGTATCGTTGGTTCTGAACTGGGAAAAGAACTGGCGGAGCGTGGTCACACGGTGCACTTTATTTCTTCGGCATTGCCCACGCGACTGACTGAGCTCAACGAGCGCGTGCGTTTTCATGAAGTCGAAATGATGTCATACCCGCTGTTCGAACATCAGCCTTACACTCTGGCGTTGGCGACGAAGATGGCGACTGTGGCAGAGACTGAGAACCTTGATTTGCTACATGTGCACTACGCGATCCCACATTCGATCAGCGCGATCCTGGCGCGCGAATCGCTGAAAGCTCACCGTCGGCTGCCAGTGATAACCACGCTGCATGGCACAGACATAACTCTGGTGGGCGCGGATCGCTCCTATTTGCCGATAACGCGTTATGCCCTGGAACAATCCGACGGCGTCACGGCCATTTCGAACTATCTCAAGCAGGCGACTATCGAGACATTTCAATTCGATCGGATTCAGGTGATCCCTAACTTTGTTTGTCCGTCCGAATATAAGCCCAAGGTAGATTGTGATTTGCGCAAGACCCTTTCGCCGGATGACGCGCCGATCATGGTACACGTCTCAAACTTTCGTCCCGTCAAACGACCCGTCGATTGCGTCGAGATTTTGGCACGAGTGCTGAAGATGACCGCGGCGCGGTTGGTGATGGTAGGTGATGGCAGCGAACGGACTAATGCAGTTCATCGTGCGCGTAGCTTAGGTGTCTACGACAAATGTGCCTTTGTCGGCAAGCAGCCACGCATCGTCGATTATCTTTGCGCGGCTGACCTGCTGCTGTTGCCGTCTGAGCAGGAATCGTTTGGACTGGCGGCGCTGGAGGCAATGGCCTGTCAGGTGCCGGTCATCGCTTCACGCGTCGGCGGCGTACCCGAAGTCGTTGACGACGGCGAAGATGGATTTCTCAGCGCGGTAGGTGACCTCGAGAAGATGGCCAACGACGCCGTGAAGCTTTTGACGGACAACACCCTGCGTCGCGAAATGGGCAAACACGCACGCGTTGCGGCTATTTCGCGCTATAGCACCGACCTCATCATTCCGCAGTACATAGAATTCTACGAGCGCGTCTTGGCTATTAAGTAGAGGCTTCCGGCTTCTGTTTGGTTAGCAACAAATTTTTAGGATTATCATCATCGCGAAGAATGACTGTCAACAAGCGTTCTAAAATTGTTGACAAGGTTCGGTCTGTGACATAAGCTGGGGCTAAATCACACGGTAGCTCACTACTTCCATGAAAGGAGAGCGCCGTGATCAAGAAACTTGAAATTCTCGCCAACATCTGCGTTGTAATTACTTCGGTTGTTCTGTGCTCAGTCCTAATCAAGAAATACGTTCTCCCATCAACTAAACCGGAAGTATCAGTCGAAGCATTTCAGTTAAGGCCGTCAGCTTCGGGTGCGTCGCGAGAACCATCGATTCAAGCCGGAACAAAGATCACATTGCCGGGAATTGATTGGAGCAAAAGTACTCAAACTATGGTACTTGCGCTTTCCAGTACGTGCCACTTTTGTTCTGAGAGTGGGCCATTTTACCAGAAGCTTCAACAGCACAAACCAAACAGTGTGCGACTCATCGCTGTGCTTCCACAGCCGGTAGAGGACAGCAGGAATTATTTAAACAAGCTCGGCGTAAGCGGAGCGGATGTGGTGCAAAGTTCGCTCGCAGCGGTTGGCGTATCTGGCACTCCGACCCTTCTGTTGATTGACAACCAGGGCTCAGTAACCGATTCGTGGGTGGGAAAGCTTTCAGATAGCGAAGCGGCAAAAGTAATTGCCCAGATTCACGAATGAGTTTTGCAGAATTGAGGTAAATCTCCAATGGAAACAAAATCCTCGTTAGTTAGAATCCTCTGGTCGTTAGCTTATTTGAGCGTCGCCGTAGTAGCGCTACGCGTCGCAAATGGTTCGCCACCGTTTCGTCCGTGGGCTTCGCCACCGCAAGATCGAACCGTGACGAGGAAACCTTGGCGCGTCGAGCCCGTCAAAGTTGTCGCGGCAAGAAATAAGAAAAAAGAAAACATCGAGATCGGTAAAGCATTCGATGATGATGACGACTGGCTCGAAGGATTTACAGTCACTGTAATCAACACCTCAGACAAAACCGTGACTGCGATGAACATTGAGATGGTCTTCCGAAGAGAGCCGAGTGACAGCAGGCCGCCCGTCGCCCAAGATCTGTATTTTGGCCCTAGCCCCAGTAGTCCTGAATATCTTCACCGAGATCCAAATAAGGTAATTAAGCCTGGCGAAAACGGCGAGCTAAGCCTGAGTACCGAGAATTACCAGAGCCTGAGACTTCTTCTACAAAGGGCTGGCTACCCGACCAACATCAAACGAATGGAATTGGAGATCAGAGAAGTCGGATTTGAAGACGGCAGCATGCTTCTGGCGGGAACGCTGTATTTGCCAGATCCCAACCATCCTAACGATCCCACAAAGAGAATTCGGGCAGATAAGATATTTCACCACCATCGGAAAAATCCGCAAGTACCTAAGAGCAGCTCTCAAGTTTCTTTCTCAAAGGCGTCATTAACGTCAGCCTTTTCTACACAGTGCTATGCCATAGATTACAGCTCTCTACAGCACTGCGACGAATCATCTTTCTGTCATACTTGGAATGATTTAGTAGATGATTTTCAAGAAGGCTATTACACTACTGAAGACAGCCTCGTGAACTGCACTTATACGTCTAATGGTGAGCATACCTGTAGTAACGTATTAATAGAATCACCAAGATACGTCGAATGTTGTCATCCGTTAGAATGTTATGATCCAAATGCCGATGAAGCTGCTAACTCGTGCAGTGGTTGTCCGGAGGACTATGATCAGATCGGTAATTGCTGCTACGCCTATTATACGAGCGGATGTTCGTACAGTAGCGACTGTCCGGAAGGCCAGGCTTGTGAATGCCCCCCCGGAGGGCCGCCCTGTAACGGACGGGGAACCTGTGAGAAACCCCCCATCCTAATTGATATCGGTGGTAATGGATTTGAAATGACAAATGCGGCTAATGGTGTGCTTTTTGACTTCATAGCTAGTGGTACGCCACACCAGTATTCCTGGACAGCAGCGGGTTCAGACGACGCTTGGCTTGTACTCGATCGTAATGCCAACGGCACGATAGACAACGGGAAAGAGCTGTTCAGCAACGTAGCAGCTCAATCTCAGCCTCCACCAGATGTTACTCGCAATGGATTTCGCGCGCTGGCGATGTACGACAAGCCGGCGCACGGTGGCAACGGCGATGGCGTCATCGATCGCCAAGAC
>WNFL01241506.1_pt1 | contig 14446 bp, 16 predicted proteins | sample 5400361 | NCBI WGS metagenome assembly WNFL01 (sample SAMN13153351, study PRJNA577476) | soil metagenome | isolation source: 40 cm soil on Douglas fir-dominated hillslope | place: USA:California | collected 2013-09-17
GTCCCTCCGGGCTTCGCGGCGGGGTCACGGTACGGAGTCAGAGTCTCCTGCCCTTCCGCGGTGGAGCGGAGGAACGCCGGCGCGGTGCTCGCGGCACCGGCCACGCCGATGGTCTTGAGGAAAGAGCGGCGGCTCACCCCACTCTTGCGGGCTCTGGACTTGTCAGGAACCGAATCGGCCATGGCGTTCCCCTCCTTTGGGGTCTCCTCTGCGGGACGTCTGAGTCCGGACCGAGGGCGTTAAGTCCACGGAACATACCACGACCCGCCGGGTCCCTGGCAAGACGCTTTCTGCTAGACTCGACGGCAATTCACGCGCCTACGGCCCCCGATCGGAGGGATCCCCGCATGGAGTTCGGCGTCCTGTTCACCTCGCACCCCAATCACGCCACCGAGCCCTACCCGCATCGCGCCGTCCACGCGCGTGTCACGGCCGAGATCCAGGCCGCCGACCGGCTCGGCTACGACACCGCCTGGGTGGCCGAGCACCACTTCTCGAATCAGTACGGCATCATGCCGGACGTCTTCACCTACATGGGGTACCTGGCTGCCCAAACTTCGCGCATCCGTCTGGGCACCGCGGTGGTGACCGTGCCGCTCTACGACCCCATCCGCGTCGTCGAGAACATGGCCTTCGTGGACATCCTCTCGGGGGGGCGGATCGTCCTGGGCCTGGGCTCGGGCTACCGCCCCTACGAGTTCGAGGGGTTCGGCCGCGACTTCGACCGCCGGCGCGACGTCCAGGAGGAGGCGATCGACCTCATCCTCGAGTTGCTGCACAAACGGCGGACCCGGCACGAGGGGCCGCACTTCCACTCGGTGATCGAGGGCGACTACGAGATCTTCCCGGTCAGCGAACAGGCGCCGCACCCGCCCCTCTTCATGGCGGGGGCCACCGACCGGTCGCTCGGCTACGCGGCGCGCCACGGCTTCGGGCTGATGCTCTCCACCCTGCCCGCGGCCGAGACGCTGGCCAGGCAGATCGCCCTGTACAAGAGCCACCTGAAGGACGCGCCGGCGCCGCTCGACCGGAACCCGGCCTTCGGCAAGGTGGACATCGCCCGCTGGGTCTACGTGGCCGACACCGACGCGGCGGCCAAGCGCGACACCGAGCAGGGCATCGTCCGCCACATCAGCCACTTCATGGGTGCGGGCACCGCGGGCTACCTCGGCAACGTCTCGGAGAAGAACCGCGCGGAGGGGCTCACCTACGACGACCTCGCCGCCACCACCCTGCTGCACGGCTCGCCCACCACCGTGATCGCCAAGCTGCGCGAGCTGCGGCACAAGACGGGACTCACCTCGCTGCTGCTCCACTACCCGCCGTATTACGGGCACGACAAGGCGATGCAGAGCCTCCGGCTCTTCGCCGAGAAGGTGATGCCGGAGTTTCGCCCGCCGGTGGAAAAAGCTTCCGTCGCATAGGTGTAAGAACTGCCCGGTAAATCTGTCGAGTCGGCCCCTGCCCTACTCCCTTGTTCGGCGTCTCGGCACGGGAAACCGCGATCGAAGGCCCTGGCACGTGTGATGCGGCATCCTTCCGCGGGACATCACCCAAGCAAGATCCGGAAAGGAGATTCGCGATGGGAAAGCACGTGCGCATGACGATGCTGGCAGTGGCGATGATCGGCGTCGCAACCGGAAGCGCCTGGGGCCAGGTGCCGCCGCCGCGACCCGCGCCCGGCGTGGAGCGGCCCGCCGATAAGATGACGCCCATGACCACCGGAATGGTCGAGGGCACGGTCCAGAAGGTGGATCCCTCGTCCCGGACCGTTCGCGTCTCCTCGGGATGGTTCGGCCTCTTCGGCAAGACGCTGGAGATCGTCCCCGACACGCGCATCAGCGTCGACGGCCGTGACTCCACGATCACCCAGGTCCGCGAGGGCACCAAGGTGAAGGCATCCTACGAGACGCGCGACGGCCGCCTGATCGCCACGCAGATCGAGACGATGCCGAGCGACCAGGGGGTGAGCGGGCGCTCCAGCTAGACCGCTCCAGACACGAAGTTCCGGCGCGGGCGAGCGCGTCTCGCCCGCGCCGTATTCTTGCCGGGTCAGCGAAGGGAGACGCCAATGGAGACGATGACCATCACGATCGAATCGGACCGCGGCACGCGCATGAGGTTCGAGATCGACCACGAGCCCCATTTCGATCTTCGCTCCGAGGAAGTGGACGGGCTTCACAGCACGGTCCGGACCGTCGAGAGCCGGCTGACCGACCACGACGACTGCCGATTCTGCCTCGTCCTGGCCAGCTTGACCCTGCGCAGCATCCTCGAAGTCCTTCCGCCCGTGGACGCGGACGAGGACTACCTGGCCAGCTCCGACTGACGCGCGAGATCGCGCACCGGAGACGTCAGGATGACGAGGGCCTGGACGAGGAAGCCGCCCGCCGCGACCACCAGCGCGGTCTCCGCGCCGTAGATCCCGCCGACCAGCGCCCCGATGGCCGCACCCAGCGGCCGCGATCCGTACATCGCGATGTTGATCGCGGACACGCGGCCGAGGAGGAGCGAAGGCGTCACCATCTGGCGCAGCGTGGTGGTGCTGATCGTCCACATGATCGGCCCGACGCCGATCAGGAAGAAGCTGAGCCCGGCCAGCGCCGGCGTGGGCATCCAGAGCGTCGACACCATCACCAGGGCGGCGGCCAGCCCGGCGATGGGACCGATCACGATCACCACGCCGAAGGGTAGCGCCCGGATTGCCCGGCCGGCCAGGAGCGCGCCCACCACCATCCCTACTCCGTAGATCGCGAGCGTGATGCCGACGCCGGAGGCGGAGAGCCCGAGGCGATGCACCGCGTACGGCACGTACACTGCCTGCAGCACGAAGAACGCGGTGTTGAACACGAACTGGGTGATCAGGATCGGCAGCAGCAGGGCGTGGCGGAACGTGAACGCCGCGCCCTCGCGCAGATCGCGCAACGGGTGCCCGGCCTCCGCGGGCGCTCGCGCCGGCTCGCGCAGCCCGGCGAGCAGGAACACCGCGCCGACGGACAGCGCGCCCGCGACGCCGAACGCGGTGGCCGCGCTCGCCCAGGCCACCAGCGCCCCGGCCAGCGCGGGGCCGCCCATGAAGGCCACCGTGCGTGCCAGCTCGAGCCGCGCGTTTGCCGCGGCGAGTCCGGCCGGCGGCACCAGCGCCGGCACCAGGGCGGGCGCGGCCACGCTGTAGGCCACCGTCCCGCACGCGCCCACGAAGGCCAGCAGCGCGAGCAGCGGCAGGCTCAGCAGGCCGAGCGACGCCGCGGCCAGGGTGCCGACGAGGGCCAGCGCGCGCACCGCTTCCGCGGAGGCCATGAGACGGCGCCGCGGCATCCGGTCGGCCAGCACGCCCGCGGGGATGGCCAGGAGCATGAACGGCAGCGTCGCCGCGGTCTGGAGGAACCCGGTCTCCCTCGCGCCGGCGCCGAGCGCGAGCACCGCGACCAGGGGCGCCGCGGCCAGGCCGATTTGCTCGGCCGACTGCGCGGCCAGGTTCGACCACGCCAGGCGCGGGAAGCCCGAGCTGGTCATCACGCCGCCTTGGAGCGCGATGACGTCGCCACGACGGCCACGCGCCGGACGCCCAGCAGGCGGCCGTCGATCGCGAGCAGGCCCGCGCCGATGAGGGCCATGCCCGCGAGCGCGATGCGGGTCACCGCCTCGCCCAGGACGAGCGAGCCGACGAGCAGCGCGACGACCGGCATGAGCAGGGTCACGAGCATGACGTTGGTCGCGCCGGCCGTCGCCAGCACGCGGAAGTAGATCACGAAGCCGAGCGCGGTGCTGAGCAGGGCGAGCCCGAGCAGGGCGCCCCACGTCCGCGCGCCGACCTCGAGCGTCCACGGCCGGTCTGCCACGAGCGCGATCGGCAGCGCCATCAGGGCGGCGGTGGTCATCATGCCGCCGACCGCCACCACCGGCGGCAGCGCGCGGAAGCGCCGGCCGTACGTGCCCGCGAACGCGTAGGAGACGGCCGCGCCCAGGATCGCCAGCTCGGCCAGGGTGTGCGCACCCAGGTGCCCGAGCGCGCGGGGGCCGATCAGCCCGCAGACCCCGGCGAGGCCGATGAGCACGCCGACGATCCGATTCGGCGTCAGCCGCTCGTCGCCCCAGGCGTGCGCGACCAGCGCGGTGAACAGTGGGGTGGTCGCGTTCAGGATGGAGGCGAGCCCGCTCGTGAGCTGCACCTGCCCCCACGCGATGAGCCCGAAGGGGATCAAGCTATTGAGCGCCCCCAGCACGAAGAACCCCGCCCACACGCGCGGCGAGCGGGGCAGCCGGTGCCCGCCCAGGCGCGCGGCCAGCAGCAGAGCCAGCGCGGCGATCCCGAAGCGTCCCACCACGAGCGTGAACGGGGGCAGCTCGGCCAGCGCGACCTTGCTGAAGAAGAAGGACACGCCCCACAGGATTGCCAGCACGCCGATCAGCCCCCACTCCCGTCCACTCATCACGACGGGTATACGGGGCAGGACCCGAAACGGGTGGAAGACCGCTATAATGCCGCCGGCTGGACCATCGCGCGCGAGGAGGACCGCAGTGAGCATCGAATTCCTGATCACGTCGCTGATCGTCGTCGCGTCCCCCGGCACCGGCGTCCTCTATACGCTGGCCGCCGGCCTCTCGCGCGGGTCCCGGGCCAGCGTGGTCGCCGCCTTCGGCTGCACGCTCGGGATCGTGCCGCACATGGCGGCGGCGGTCATGGGGCTGGCCGCGCTCCTGCATACGAGCGCGCTCGCCTTCCACACCCTGAAGTACCTGGGGGTGGCCTACTTGCTCTACATGGCCTGGAACGCGCTGAAGGAGCAGGGCGCGCTCCGGGTGGAGCGGGTGGTCGGCGCCCGCTCGGCCGTGCAGGTCATCACGTCCGCCATCCTGATCAACATCCTGAATCCGAAGCTGTCGATCTTCTTCTTCGCCTTCCTGCCCCAGTTCGTGAGCGCCACCGAATCACGCCCGCTCTCGCGCATGCTCGAGCTGAGCGCGGTGTTCATGCTCCTGACGTTCGTGGTCTTCGTCGGCTACGGGCTGTTCGCCGCCGCGATTCGCAATCACGTGGTCTCGCGCCCGCGGGTCCTGACCTGGATGCGCCGGACGTTCGCGGCCGCGTTCGTCGCGCTCGGCGCCAAGCTCGCGCTCGCCGAGCGCTGAAGGCGCGCGGCTACAGCTGCAGGAAGCGCTGCTGGATCGTGGGGTCCTGGCGGAGCGCGTCCGGCGTGCCCTCGAACTGGATCCGGCCCTGGTCCATCACGTAGAGGCGATGCGAGAGGGCCATCGCGACCTCGAGGGTCTGCTCCACCAGCAGGATGGTGGTGCCGCGCCGGTTGATCTCGCGCAGGATGTCGGTGAGGCTCTGCACCAGTAGCGGGGCGAGTCCTTCGGTCGGCTCGTCCACCAGCATGATCCGGGGCCGCGCCACCAGGCCGCGGGCGATGGCCAGCATCTGCTGCTCGCCGCCCGAGAGGAAGCGGCCCTTCTGGGCGATGCGGTCGCGCAGGCGCGGGAAGAACTCGAGCGCCTCCTCGAGCCGCTGCTCGGAGCCGGCGCCGGCGGCGGCCATCATGCCGAGACGCAGGTTCTCGAGCACGGTCAGGTTCGGCAGCACGCGGCGCTCCTCCGGCACCCAGCCGATGCCGCGCCGGACGATGTCGTGGGTCTCGAGCCGGGTGATGTCCGCGCCGCCCAGGCGCACCGCCCCCCGGCGGGCCCGCGCGATCCCCATGATGGACAGCAGGGTCGTCGTCTTCCCGGCGCCGTTCCGCCCGATCATGGTCACGACCTCGCCCTCGCCCACCGTGAGCGACACGCCCTGCAGGATGTGGGCCTCCCCGTAGTACGTGTGGATGTCGTCCACGGTGAGGAGGCTCATCGCGACCCGCCCAGGTAGGTCTCCTGCACGAGGCGGTTGGCCCGGATCTCCTCGGGGGGGCCGTCGGCCAGCACCTGGCCCTGGTGCAGCACGGTGACGCGGTCGGAGATGCCCATGACGAGCTTCATCTTGTGCTCGACCAGCACCACCGTGCGGGCGGCCGCCAGCTCGCGGATCAGCACCATCGTCTCGTCGGTCTCTTCCGGGCTCATCCCCGCGGTCGGCTCGTCCAGCAGCAGCAGCACCGGATCGGAGGCGAGCGCGATGCCGATCTCGAGGTGGCGCTTCTCGCCGTGGGAGAGATGCGCGGCGAGCTGCTCGGCCCGGCGGGTGAGGCTCACGGTGGCCAGGAGCTCGACCGCACGGTCCCGGCAGTCGGTCAGGGCGTCCGCGCGCGACCAGAAGTTGAACGAGCGCGCGTGGCCCTGCACCGCGACCCGCACGTTCTCGAGCACCGAGAGGTGGGGGAAGATGTTCGTGATCTGGTACGACTTGGCGATGCCGAGCCGGCACACCCGGTGCTGCGGCAGTCCGGTGATGTCGGCCTCCTGGAACACCACGCGCCCGGACGAGGGCGCCATCTCCCCCGAGACGAGGCGGAAGAACGTGGTCTTGCCCGCCCCGTTGGGGCCGATGATGGAGCGCAGCTCGCCCTTTCGCACCGTGAGCGAGACCGCGTTCACCGCCACCAGGCTGCCGAAGGCGCGGGTGAGCTTCTCGGTTTCCAGCAGGACCGCGCCGGGACCGGTCATACCGTCGCGAAGAAGCGGGCCGGCGCCCCCTCGGTGCCCGCGATCTTGTAGAAGGGCGCCGCGAACTCCACCCGGCGCCGGGGCAGCGAGCCGAGGTTGGTGAGCCCCTCCATGATGACCACGCCCGCGCCGAGGATCACCCGGTGCATCGCGAAGTCCTCCGAGGTGAACTCGGGCAGGCGCGCGCAGTACTCCTCGAAGAAGTCGAAGCCGATGTTCTTGGGCCCGCGGTCCACCAGCCACTGCGCGACCTCGGGCGGGAAGTAGGGCGACCGGGTGAAGTAGTCCGGCCAGCGTCCGTACATCGCGTCGGTCCACCCGGTGTGCAGCAGCACGATGTCCCCGCGCTTGACGTCGCCCGCGCCGCCCTTCTTCAGATCGTCGATGGTGATCGCGTGGTTGGCGCCGACCCAGGAGAGATCCACCACCAGCGCCTCCCCCATCACCTGGTCCAGCGCGATCTCCGCGGTGGTGATGCCGTTCTTGAACACGTGCAGCGGCGAGTCGATGTGGGCGCCGGTGTGCAGGCTCTGGTTCACGCTCGAGACCTGCCAGAAGCCGGGCCCGCGGCGGTGCGGGGTCACCTCGAGCTTCATGTTGGTCGAGGGCGGGCCGAAGGTGTTCTCGTCCACGGTCACCGAGAGGTCGATGAAGCGGCTCATGGCTTCTTCCCCGGGAAGTTGGCGATCGTGCGGGCGGTCCCGGTCAGCTCCACGATGTGCAGCCCGGTGTCGGCCCGGTCCGCCAGGTAGATGTAGCCCCGGTCGTCCACCTCCACGTTATTGGTCTGGATCGCGATCTTGCAGCGCGGGGCGGCCCCGGCCACCTCCACGCAGCGCTTGTCGGTCTTCGCGGTGACGTCCGGGATGAAGTAGGCCGCCTCCACCGGGTGGAACGGATCGCGGATGTCCACCGCGCGCACGCCCGCGTTGAAGTAGGCGATGAAGACGAGGCGGCCGTAGAAGACCGGGGTGAACGACTCGTGGCTCGAGTGCGGTCCGAAGCGCCCGCCCCGGCGGCAGAAGTCGCCGGTGCGATCGGGCACCTCGAAGGTGGCGACCGAGTACGGGGTCCGCTCGGTGGTGACGTCCACCATGAAGGAGAGCTGGCGGACCTCCTGGCACTCGTTGCGGAGCGACTCGGAGACCAGCAGCACGAAGTCGCGAGTGCGCCCCGGCACCCCGGGCGCCCAGTGCGGCACGCCCACCCCGAGCACCGGGAAGCTGGTGTGCCCGCCCCACGCCGGCGACATGTCGAGCCGGCCGATCTGGGGATAGAGCAGGTTCTCCGCGGTGGGCGCGAACTTCTCGCGCGCCTGCGGATCGCCCGCGAGCAGCTTCTCGCGGTCCACGATCTGCAGCACGCCCTTGGCTCCGGTGCCGTAGGCGAAGTACACGCGGTTCTTGTAGGCGATCGGCCCGTGGACGCCCTCCGGCGCGGTGCCGGTCGCGTCCGGCTCCTGGCCGGGCAGCCCGAAGTCGCGGATGAAGCGCGGCTGCGCGGGATCGCTCAGGTCGTAGATCTTGGTCATGCGGTTGGTGCGCCAGCCGGACGGCGCGCCGTCCGAGACCAGGTAGGCGATGCCGGTGTCGCACTCCCACCAGTTCTTGTGCGTGCTCTTGAGCCCGTCCAGCACCGTGGTGAGGAGCGCGGGCTTCGCGGGATCGGTCACGTCCCAGATCTCGTGGGCGAGGTTGCCGAGCGTCCGCAGCAGGTAGGTCTTCTCGCGCGCGCCGCGCGGCAGCGCCTTGCCGTCGCAGACGCGCGCCATCGCCGCGCCGCCCGCCTCCGCCTCGCCGGGCGCGCCCGGAATGTGGTGCAGGTACTTCGGCTGCTTGGGATCCGTCACGTCCACGATGGAGGTGCCGTTCTGCTCCATCTGGCCGGTGAGCGGGTTCATCCGCAGGCCGCCGTGGTGGCCGACGTAGGCGATGACCCGACCGCCCTGCGAATGGATGACCGGCTGGTAGGCGGAGCGCGCCTGCAGGTCGTGGAAGCCCACCAGGCGCATGTCGTGCCGCTCCGCGGCGCGCGCCGGCGCCGGGACGAGCGCCAGCAGGCCCAACAGGAGGGCGATTCGCCACGCGCTCACGGCTCGGTCTCCGTCGGCATCGACGCCCCCTCCGTGGGAGGCCCCCCAGCCTACCCGGGCCTCCGCGGGGCGGTCAATAGCAATCCCCCTCGCCCTGTGCTATCTCCTGCTCACATGACGATCGGAGTGGTCGGCGTGGGGCTGCTGGGCACGGCGGTGGCCGGGCGATTGCTCAAGGCCGGGCATCGCGTGGTGGGCTTCGACACCGCGCCCGACCGCGTGCGCGCGCTGCTCGGCATGGGCGGCGAGGCGGCCGCCTCGGCGCGCGCGGTCGCTCTCGCGAGCGAGGCGGTGTGCGTCCTGCTGCCCACCCTGCCCACGGTCGAGGCCGCGGTCCTCGGACCCGACGGGGTGGCGGCGGCCGGGAAACCCGGCCAGGTCCTCATCCAGATGAGCACGATCTCGCCCGCGCTGACCGCGCGGCTCGCCGCGGAGAGCCGGACGCGCGGGCTCGACTTCCTCGACTGCCCGGTCAGCGGCACCAGCGGCGTGGTGGCGCGCGGCGAGGGCGTGCTCTTCGTGGGCGGGGAGCGCCGGGTGTTCGAGCGCTGGCGCCCGCTGCTCGAGTCCATGCTCCCGCGCGCGGTCTACATCGGGGCGGCCGGGCAGGCCATGGTGCTCAAGCTCGTGGCGAACCTGCTCGTGGCGCTGCACAGCGTGGCCGCCGCCGAGGCGCTCCATCTCGCACGCCGGGCCGGGCTCGACCCCGCGGTGGCGCTGGAAGTGCTCGTGGGCAGCGCGGCGGGCTCGCGCATGCTGGAGCTCCGCGGACCGTTGATGGTGCGCGGGGAATACCCGGCCCAGATGAAGCTCGATCTCTTCATGAAGGACCTGCACCTCATCCAGGATGTGGCGGCCGCGGCCGGCGCCGCCCTGCCGCTGACCGACACCGCCGAGCGGCTCTACGCCGCCGCGGCCGAGACGGGGCACGGCGGCGAGGACCTCGCGGTGGTGCTGACCGCGCTGGCCGCGCTGAGTCCGCGCCGACGGGAGGCCTAGCCGGCTGCCAACCGGCGGTTACAATCACGGCATGGCCCAGCCGCCGAACCCCGCAACCCAGCAGCGGATCATCAACGCGGTCGGCAACCTGCTCGGCGCCATCGTCGCGTTCCTGTACTTTCGCGTCGTCGACCCCTCGACGACCGGCGGGTCGCGGGCCGGCCTCCCGGAGATCGTGTACTCGATCGTCATCTTCGCCGCGCTCGTCGTCATCGGCCAGCGGTTCGGCTCCCGGTGGCTGGCTCCGCTCGCCCGGGCCGGTCTCGGAGAGCCGCTCTCGCCACGAGAGGCCGCGATGATCCGCCGGCGGGCGCTCCTCTTCCCCTACTTCCTGGCCGGGCTCACCTTCACCGGATGGGTCCTGGCCGGGCTCATCTACGGCGTCGGGATCCCGTTCCTGAAGGGCTACCTGACATTCTCCCAGGCGGCGCGCCAGGTCTTCGGCCTGACCGTGATCGCCGGCTCCGTGACCACCGCCTTCATCTTCTTCGCCAGCGAGCACGCCTGGCGCCGGCGCCTGCCGTTCTTCTTTCCCGAGGGAGACCTCCGCGCGGTGCCGCGCGTCCCTCACCTGACGGTCCGGACGCGGCTGCTCGCGATCTTCCTGCTGATCGGCGTGATGCCGCCCGCGATCCTCGGCATTCTCTCCTACACGCGAGCCCTCGGGCTGCAGGACGCGGACGCGGCGACCGCGGGAGAGATCGTCGCGACCCTGCGCGTGACCATCCTCTTCCTGGTCGGCGTCGGGATCGCGGCCGCGATCGGGCTCTCGATCTTCGCGGCCAACAGCGTGGCCGCGCCGCTCCGGGACGTGGAGGCCGCGATGGCCGAAGTGGAGCGGGGCCGGCTCGACGGGCGCGCGCCGGTGGTGAGCACCGACGAGATCGGGGCGGTGGCCGAGGGCTTCAACCGCATGCTGCACGGCCTGCGCGAGCGCGAGATGGTGAAGGAGACCTTCGGCAAGTACGTCACGCCCGAGATCCGCGACGCGATCCTCGCCGGGCGTGTCCGCGGCGAGGGCGAGCTCATCGAGGCCACCCTGCTGTTCGCGGACCTGCGCGACTTCACCCCGTGGGTGGAGGCCACCGAGCCGCGCCAGGTGGTGCGCGACCTCAATGAATACTTCACCGAGATGGACCAGGCCATTCGCGCGCACGGGGGCCTCGTGCTCCAGTTCATCGGCGACGAGATCGAGGCGGTGTTCGGCGCGCCCATCGCCGCCCGCGATCACGCCGGGCGGGCGGTGCACGCCGCGATCGAGATGCGGGAGCGGCTCCAGGCCTGGAACGCGCGCCGCGAGGCGGCGGGCCGGCCGGCCCTGCGCAACGGCATCGGTATCCACACCGGCACCGTGCTGGCCGGCAATATCGGCGGCCACGAGCGCCTCTCCTACGCGCTGGTGGGCGACCCGGTCAACCTCGCCTCGCGCATCCAGGGGCTCACCAAGGACTTCAAGGTGGACATCCTCATCAGCGACGCCACCCACAGCCGGCTCGACGGCGCCGTCCCCGTCGAGGAGCTGCCCGCGGTGCGCGTCAAGGGCCGGGTGGAAGAAGTGACCGTCTACAAGGTGGTGTGACGATGCCCCGTCGGCCGTTCCGCTTCGGGGTCACCGCGCCCTCGCCCGACGCCGGCACCGACTGGATCGAGCGCGCCCGCCGCGTCGAGAGGCTCGGCTACTCGATCCTCGTCGTGCCCGACCACTTCCGCGACCACCTCGCGCCCGTCCCCGCCCTCACCGCGGCCGCGCTCGCGACGACACGCCTGCGCGTGGGCTCGCTTGTTTTTTCGAACGACTTCCGCCATCCCGCGGTGCTCGCCCGGGACGCCGCCACCATCGACGTCCTCTCGGGCGGCCGCTTCGAGCTCGGTCTCGGGGCCGGCTGGCTGCGGGCGGAGTACGACCAGACCGGCATCCCCTTCGATGCACCCGGCACCCGGGTCGAGCGGCTCGAGGAGGCGGTCACGATCATCAAGGGGCTGCTCGGCGGGGAGCGCGTGACATTCGTGGGCCGGCACTACACCGTCACGGATCTCGAGGGACGGCCGGCGCCGGTCCAGCGCCCGCACCCGCCGCTCGCCATCGGCGGCGGCGGACGCCGGACGCTCACCCTCGCCGCGCGCGAGGCCTCGATCGTCGGGCTGGTCCCGCGCGCGCGGCGAGACGGCGGCGGGCTCGATCTCGCCGACCTGAGCGACGCCGCGACCCGAGAGAAGCTCGCGTGGGTCCGGGCCGCGGCCGGCGATCGCTTCGACTCGCTCGAGCTGAACGCGCTGATCCAGGCGGTCGTGGTGAGCGAGCAGCGGGAGGCCGCCGCCGATCAGCTGGCGGCCAGGTTCAAGGTGACCCGCGAGATCGTGCTGGAGAGCCCCTACGTGGCGCTGGGGACCGTCGAGGAGATCTGCGCGACGCTGCGGCAGCGGCGGGAGCGGTACGGGATCTCGTACTTCACGGTCTTCGAGCGTGACGTGGAGGCCTTCGCGCCGGTGGTGGAACGGCTCGCGGGAACGTGAGCGGCGACTTCACCCCTCACCCTGCCCTCTCCCCTGCGGGGAGAGGGTGGTTTGCTAGCGGAAGCGGGGCATGACCTCGCGGGCGAAGAGCTCCATGGAGCGGCGCACCTTGTCCTCGGGCAGACCGCCGAAGCTCATCCAGCACAGGACCTGGCCGACGCCCATCTGGCGCATCTGCTCGATGTGGCGCGCCACCGTGTCCGGGGAGCCGAAGGCCAGGGTCTCGGCCACGAGCCCGTCCCACGTGATCTTCGAGAGCCGCTCCGCCATGGCCCGGAAGCCCGGCTGCAGCGCGGGATGGCTGTCCTCGATCCGCTCGGGGATCACGAACTTCCGGAACGACTCCTGGTACCACATCTCCGCGTCCTTCGCCTCGGCCAGCGCCTGCGCGTCGGTGGGCGCCACGTAGATCTGGCGCGAGACGCCCCACCGGTCGAGCAGCGCCGCGATGTCGGCGGGGCTGCGGCCGGCCTTCTGCAGCGTCGCCACGTAGCGGTCGCGGCTGGCCGCGAGCTGCTCCACGCCGCCGAAGAGGATCGAGTTGAGCATGGGCCAGCCGCGAAGCGCGGTGCCCTCGATGCTGTCCGGCGACACGCACACCTGGTAAACCGGCGGATGCGGCTGCTGCACCGGCTTGGGGATCACGCGCACGTTATCGAGCTGGAAGAAGCGGCCGTCGTAGCTGAAGCGCTCCTCGGTCCAGGCGCGCACCATGATCTGGGCGGCCTCGTCGAAGCGCTCGCGGCTCTCCACCTGCGGGATGCGGTAGCCCGCGAACTCCGACGGCCGGTTGCCCCGCCCGATCCCCACGTCGAGGCGGCCCTTCGAGATGATGTCGACCAGGGCCATCTGCTCGGCCAGCCTGATCGGATCGTGGAAGGGCAGGATCGCGGCGGCGAGGCCGATCCGGATCCGGGACGTCCGCGAGGCCACCGCGCAGGCGAGCGTGGCCGGGTCCACCGAGAGGCCGTAGTCGATGAAGTGGTGCTCGGTGAGCCACACCTCGTCGAAGCCCAGCTCTTCCGACCACGCCATCTGGTCGAGCTCCCGCGCGATGATATCCGCGTGCCGCTGGCCCGGCGGAGCCTGCAGGAAGAAGTAGGTCCCGAAGCGCATCAGGCCACCCCCAGGTATCGCGTCTTCACGTCGTCGTTGGTCATCAGCTCGGCCGGCGTCCCGGTGTGGACGATCTGCCCCCGGCTCAGCACGTGCACCCGATCGGCCACCGACAGGGCCAGCGCCAGGTTCTGCTCCACCAGCAGGATCGACAGCCCGCTCCGCTTCAGCTCCGCGATCACCCGCCCCACCTCCCGCACCAGCAGCGGCGCCAGCCCCTCGGTCGGCTCGTCCATCAGCAGGAGCTCGGGGTTGGACATGAGCGCCCGCCCGATCGCCAGCATCTGCTGCTCCCCGCCCGAGAGCTTGTTCGCGCGGTTGCCCGCGCGCTCGCGCAGCCGTGGAAACAAAGCATACACCTGCTCGAGGCTCCATCGGCCCGCGCCCCGGCGCGCCACCTCCAGGTTCTCACGCACGCTCAACGACGCGAAGACGCGACGGCCCTGCGGCACCAGGGCCATGCCCAGCTCGACCATGCGGAACGGGGGCAGGCGGGTGATCTCGGTGTCCTTGTAGCGCACGCGGCCCTCGCGCGGCGGGGTGAAGCCCACGATGGTGCGGATCAGCGTGGTCTTGCCCATCCCGTTGCGGCCCAGAATGGCCAGGACCTCGCCCGGCTGCACCCGCAGCGAGATGCCCTGCAGCACGTGGCTCTCGCCGTAGAAGGTGTGGACGCCCTCCACCTCAAGCGCCAAGGTAGATCTCCCGCACCTGGGGGTCGGCCTTCACCTGCTCGCGGGGCCCGTCGGCGATGACGCGGCCGTAGTGCAGCACCGTGACCATGTCGGACAGCTCGAGCGCGATGTCCATGTCGTGCTCGATCATGAGCACGGTGATCGCGGGATCGAGCCGGCGCAGGAGCCCGGCCATCAGCCGCGACTCCGCGGGCGAGAGGCCGGCGGTGGGCTCGTCCAGCAGCAGCACGCGCGGCTCCCCGGCCAGGGCCAGCGCGATCTCGAGCTGGCGCTGCTCGCCGTGGGAGAGATTGCGCACGACCGCGGGGCCGAGCTTCTCCAGCTCGAGCCGCTGGAGCGCGGTCCGGGCCCGCTCGAGCAGGGCCGGGTAGCGCCCCACCGGCCGCAGCATCGAGAAGCGCACCGGCGAATGCGCCTGCACCGCGAG